>Ga0116231_10001684_pt1 | contig 45803 bp, 36 predicted proteins | sample S1TSphgellanicum_2_FD_89695 | JGI IMG/M metagenome (GOLD analysis project Ga0116231, IMG submission 89695) | Host-associated microbial communities from peat moss isolated from Minnesota, USA - S1T2_Fd - Sphagnum magellanicum MG | ecosystem: Host-associated > Plants > Peat moss > Unclassified... | reverse complement strand
TCCGGCATCTCTCTGTCCAAAGAAAGTAGAGGATAAAACTGCGAAGGATGTCAAGCGGTTGTCTGATGTAGGAGAAGCCTCCTACATGGTACCCTTGGACTCCGGGAGGGTCATCTTCTCTTTTGAAGACAGTTTCACCAAGGGAGGGTCATCTTCTCTTTTGAAGACAGTTTCACCAAGCAAGACGAAAGGCCAGGAAAAAATGATGTCATTGGGCGCTCCCCATTTTTGCCATATGTGATAGAAGGCCTCCCAAGCCTGTCAAACTTCTATTATGGGAACACAATGCAAGTACCTCAATCAATCATTTCCACTAGAGTCTCTTCAAATCCTTCAAAACTAGGGCAACATTTTATACATAATAAAAGGCCAATGATAACAAGATGTGCTATACACAATGGCCCTGCCATTAATTTAATATCAACAATTGAATTGTATGATAAATTGGTCATAACTAGGGGGAAAATAAAAAATAAATCTATTTTAATGTACATCATCATGTTGTTGTAAAAAAAATTTATCATGATTTTTTTTCATTTTTTAACATCACATTATTCACAAGGAACCCAAAAAAGATCTCACATTAAATGATGACATGTTCTAGGAACCTATCTAAACATTTAAAAAATTGTTACCAAACCAAAACCAATATGGAAATGTCGTAACATGATTTTTAATTATTTTCAAATCTAATGATTTTTTTCTCAAAAAAAAATCAAACATTCCCTTTTCATATTCATTTTTCACATTTGTACAAATTTTCAAACCAAAACGAACATTTGTCATGACATGTGTATTTGAATGTTTTCAATCACAATGTCACATTTGGAAAGAATTATATGAATTTTTGTGCATGATGAGTGTCATAATCATTTTTGAAGAAAGTAGTTTCATATTTAGATTTGTGAGTTATGGATTGGTGACAAAGTCACTTGGGGCTGGGTGCACATTTGAAGAGGTGGCAGAGAAAATAAAATATCAAAAGATGAACATAAATATTTTAACAACTAAATTCAGATGAATCATCTCACCTAGTTTCTAGGGGGGAAAATCCCTTGAAGCTACTATACTCTATAATGATTCCAAACACAATATTTCTGCCTTACAAGGCAGGGCCAATAAATTTATTATTTCTTGAAGAAGTTAACAATGGATCTGTGGTCTTACAAGAGCTCTAGTCTGCATAAGTGGTGAGGAAGACATGACCAACTAGCTGAAGTGGATTTCAAGCAAAATGGAAATATGCAATTTTAGTCACAAGAAGTTTCAAACCACTTCAGTAAATCCATATGTGTCCTACCAAGTCATTGGCACATAATCAACTCTTCAAACTCAACTTCAAACTATCAATTTCAGACAACAACCATCAAAGAAACTAAGGTGGACAACATAACATTGACTCCAAGAGGAGGGGAAAAGCATACACCCTTTACTGATAAAAATTCGTGAAAGAGGCAAGAGGAATGAGGGTTCACAAACTGGGTTCCCCATTTTAGACATTGACTCCAAAGCATCTATATCATCTGGTGCCAAAACAAATCTCAGCACATAGTCGTACAGCTGAAGCCCTGAATGTCAGGGAAAGGCAAAAATACACTGAAAAGCGGACCAAATGCCCTGATGTTAAGGGATTAATGCTTTTGAAACTCAGTGCATCACGTACTAATGGGCTGCTCAGGTGGATCATAACTCAGTTAAGGAATAAATTTGGAGTTTATTTCAAATTTCCAACTTAGTTTAGCCACAAATATCTTAAAACACTTCAACTTCCAGTGAACAAAAAAGCCGGTCAAATGAACAATTCCACAACATTGATTCAAGTACCATTACTCAGAACTCTAAACATTGTGGTCTTGCTGAGGTCTGTCTATTTGGGAGTCTTGGCACTACAAAGCCACAAAACAAAGAAAGTATTTAAAACCCAACTATGGAAGACTTGTAACCAAATAATGCAAAAGCCAAAAGCATGATTTCCACTTTCGTCAACAATGGGAGCCATAACCTTGACGTCATGAATCAAGAGAAATAATAGAGTCATCCATAAAGTCAGGCAATTAAGGGGTGAGAACAGCTAGTTTCGGCATAATTGGGCATCAAACACGTAACTGGGAATGAAAATCTTACAAAAGGAGTAACTAGGACTCAAATTAGTTTTTCCACCAATTTTAGTAGTAAACTGAGTTTCATCCTATGTCTGCTTTTTCCTGAGCGCCTGCACTAGTGCTACATATAAATTCACTGCTCCTACCTGTACAACTAGTATAATTACTCTCGAACCTTGTGCATTAAATGCTGACTTTTAGCATTTCATACCTAAATTTAATAAAATATCCTTACTTTACGGATACCACTGAAAGAGGGGATACAGGGCGAAAGCAGAGGAGATAGGGGGTGAAACAGAGGGTGACTTTCGGATAACTCTAACATGTCGGTACCCTTTTGGTTGCTTTCTTGGTACTCACCAAGGCCCTTTTAGTAGCATTCTCACTCTCATGTGATTGCACACAACTAATATCCAACAATTGTGGACAATAGTGGCTACCAGCTACCAGAAACTAGCAATATGTTTGCATAAAAGTGTGGATGAACAGTACATGTATGATCTTTGAATTGAAACCCTCCTAGTCATAAATAAATCAAAGCACCCAAAAAGGGGGGAGTACAAAGAATAAAATGGTAGGACCCACGTCCAAGAACACAAAACAACCACCTAGGAAGGCGAACCACAAAGGGCACATCAAGTTCCCAAACCCTTTCCTGGCATGAGAATCATATCAAATAAGGAAAGGGGAGGACCTCATGAAAGGACACCTAGCCTAAAAGAACCTTCACCTATTGTAACATCACATTTCAAAATAGAAACCATATGTGCACGTTGTAACGTCACTAACACCTTCTGCTTATAAAATGAGCGCAAAACTGAGAGAGGAGAGGTTCTAATGCCTGTCATTCCCCACGCCATGTTGGCACATCGATGAAAAAACCCATCCACCTACTAATGTAGACATTTGAAAACCTCCACAAATAGAAGGAAAAACATGTCCGTTGGAAACCAATTTCGATAAATACCATCTTTCACTTAAGATGAAATTATTGCCATAACCCCATGAAAAAAAAACAATTCATGAAACCAAATCAATTTGAGTGGGGTCATCAATGACAACATTTGTCAATGTGCAAACACCATCGTTTAATAACACAATGTCAATTTAACAACATGAAGACTGTAAGGCAAGGGGCAAAAGGACATGGGTCTACTTTTGTGAAACATGAAAACCCACATCTCTCACAATGGCCACAAAAACATCTCACATAACATCATGCATGTCCATCCTTTCCTCATCATGCACACAACGAAGAAGGTGCATGCATAAATGGGTGGATCAATTTGGGTATCATGCCAGCCAATATTGCCATGTGATTGTTATTACAATTGTTACGACCTTAGCTTTGGGCTCGTGACCAAGGCAAAAGACTTCTAAGGGTGCGGGCCAAGACTAAGTTCGAGAGTCGCATTTTCATGCCTTGAGAGTGCAAAAGAGTGTGAGGGAAAGAACCCTCACACTCCCAAGTGAACTCCCATGTTGGGAATTGGAGTTGTGATGGACTCCCGAATGTTCAGAGAGTGATTACGAAGGTCAAAACCCAATGGCTCAAGGAGTTCTTTATATCATTGGGAAGTTATTGAAACGTAAATGTCTAAAATGGGCTTGCATCACCCATTTGGATGTCTGAAACACAAGTTATGGCCAAAAGAAAGGCCGGGAATCAAATTGGTAGTTTGACTCCCGACCACTAAAAGTCGGGAATTAACCCAATTTCCTTGCGTGCAAGTGGCATGCCACATACCGTTGGAAAGCTCTCGATGAGGGCTATAACTTTGGTTTAGACTTCACATCAATCAGAGGTCTGCGCATAAAGTTATGGGGCTTCAAAGTCGCAGAAGTCTCGACTTTGGCAATTTCAGGACTTTCATTTAGGAGTCCCAAGACAAAAAAACCATTTGGATGTGGGCTTCATGGGAGAGGCACAGAGTATACTATAAGGGGGAAGGTGGTGGCTTCCCCCAAGTTCGAACCGTGGTGAATCTTGTGAGTTCGAGTTTGTTTATGGTTCGTCCTAGCACCAAAAGTGCTTCAATTATGCACTAATCAACTTGTTGTTTGGTTTGTGCAGATCTGAGTGAGTGATTAAGTGCTTGTCATTCTTCCTAATCCCATCCTAGAGCTCCAACCCCCCCCCTTTACCCCCCCAAAGTGTTACGAGCTAGGGAGCATGCCTCGACTCCTTGCTCTTCCGCTATTCTCACTTCAGACTCACATCTGGAGTCTACCAAGTAGCCAAGGGGCATGTTTGCAATGCTCATGTTCATTTGTAGGTCTTAAATTTTATTAAAATCGATTTGGTTTAAAGATTATAACTTGAATACCTACATAGTGCACAAAATCATTTTATGAATTTTTAAAAATTGTAAAAGCCATGAACTTTTGAATTCAAAACTCATGGATTACACCTCTATTTCCATTTCTATATGGACTATGTTACGGTCCATTAATTGATGGGGTGTGGTAAGGATTTGAAATTAGTAAAATATCATATCAAAGAAGCGTAAGAACAAAATAAATAATATGTGGAAATTTAAAACTATACTTATGGACTTTTGAATGGGCTAATCATGAACATTTTTTCATTAGTCCATATCATATTAGAGGAAAAATATTTTATGATTTTTTTGCTTAAATGTTTAAAGAAATAAAATTCTAGATGTGCCATTAATGAAGTGGAAAAATATGAAAAAATCAATGTAAATTAGTGTAAACTAATTGTAATTTCCAAATTTTGACCAATATTTTGAATAAACAAGGATTTTTGTTCTGTTCAAATTAGTCCACCCATTTGTGCACCTACCCAAGAAGGTGGATCCCATAAATTCCAATGGTTGGTTACAAATGTAATGTGACACCCCAAGGATTAAAGGATGGGAAAGACCCAACCTAGTGTGCAATGTGGTGGAGAAAACATTTGAAGGTAGGTGAAAGAAAAAAATGATTAGGTGTGTTAACAACCAAGTGCCCACAACTAGCCCCACACATGATTTCAAACATGTTCAATGCGAATCAGAAAGTAAATAAAAAAGGATGCAAACAAAGCAATGGTCGTGCAATCTTTCTAAAATATTTTCTTGAAGGTGATCTATGCCACTTTCAACTAATTGCCCAAAAAGGGTGACACATGTTATAGCCCCTAGGGGAAAAAGCTTTTGCATTAATTTCAAATGCGTTTGGAAAGGGAAGGGCTTATCAAAGACATAAAGAACCATAAAAATGACGGCTAAATGAAAGGTTTAAGTCTAATTTTCAAACAAGGAATAAGACAAGATTACGTGATTAAAAAACAAGAACATATGGACTAAGAACAAGAACACAAGATATGCAAAACAAACATGAAAATAAATCTTTTTTATGCTAACATATGCAAACATGAACATGAAAAGAACATGACAAAGTAATGGTGCAAGATTGTGCTTAAGATTAATGTTGAACAGACTAAAAGAAATGAAGGGTCCTATTTTTATTTATACCCTTTTGGGAACCTAGTTCACAGAAGTTTCCAAAGAAGCTTTTATATGTGCATTGAGTAAAGAAGCTCTTTTAAAGTTTTCTTAATTAAAAGTCAAACTACAATTAAGGTTATTAAGGCCCAATTCCCCAAATAGGGAACTAAAGCATTGACCTCTGAGGAAATCAACCCTAATCCTCCACTAAAAATGGGAGAGTCACTTGTTAACGAATGAAAGGGGTGCTGATGCACTCCAATGAGCTTGGACCCAAAAACCTCTCAAAAATTCCTAGTAGGGTGGAATTAAAAACAACAAATTTACTTCAAAAAATTGGAAGGGGAGGAAGTAACAAAATTTTAAAAAGGCCTTTGGGCGAAATATCAACAAAATATAGTAAAAGGCACCTAGATGTCACTTAATTTTAGGAGCACATTTACATGTCAAACAACCTTACTTAAAACCTTTTGCAAAAAAGAGGAAACCAAGGAAGAAAAATTAAAGGGATGCCAAAGATCCTAATGCCATTAGAGGGTAACAAAATTCAATAGGGGGACAAATCCAAGAGGTAAGTTAGATGAAGCCCAAGTTGAACACTTGCAAGGTTGAACAAACAACCCCATAGAAGCTAATTGGGAAACACAATGATTAAAGGCGAGGGAGACAAGATGGGTTGGGTCGAGTATATGGGTGTCATTGGCTAAAGAAGAAAAGAAATATGAAAGGAAAACCCCTAAAGAATAATGCAAAGCACAAAAATGAACAAGGGCAAAGAAAGGTTTTGCAAGAAGGTTGCCCTACCATGTGCCCACAAAAGAAAGAATGATAGATAAAACCCTTGAGGAAAAATGATGATTAAAGTACAAAAAACCTGAAGGCCATAAAAAGAATAAACAAAGGGAAAAAGTTGGAACAATTGCCCCCTATTTTTTGAAGTTTTAGAAGATTACCTTACGTGAAATGGTGTTGAAAGCATTTGCAATGTGAATTTGAAGCACCACCCAATCATGATGGCCATCCAAAGTGGCTCGAATACCATGGACCACAGCCTCACAACCATTTTTAACTACCACCCCAAATTGATATGGTGACAAATGAAAAACAAACACATCACGAAACTGTAGGTATGAAACTTGGCTCACCAAATGATAGAACACCTTTCCCATTACAATCAAACGAATGCCACCAAAAGACTTGGCCAAAATCAAAAGCTGACTAGCCCCAATAACTTGAGCCATAGACCAAAAGATGCGGCTAGAGACCACATGAAAACACAACTAGTGAAGTTGAATGAAGCCACTCCCTGAATCTTTAGGGTCAAAAGAATCTCGAAGATGCTCAAAGACCATGCCAGAAGGACCATGAATTGACAGATGAAACATGTGTAAAAATGCTGACCTAAAAGAGTTCACAGAAAGCTCAAAGTTTGAATCAGGCTGAGAATCCAACAAGAAATCCAAGTAGAAGAGTCTATGTTCAGTGGATGCATAACTAACAATACATTACCCATCTCTAAAGACACCAAAGGTGGGGCAAGAGGGGCAAAAGCCCTGACAACACACGAAATTCTTCAACACACCCTAGGGTTAAACTTTGTTTGTGATGGCCTTGGGGCTAAATTCGGGGATGTGTTGGGGAGTTTGTGCCCAAGGGGGTGCCATAGGGGTAGAATTTAAAATAAACAAAGTTGAAAACCTGCCCATAATTGAAGACAAGGTCGCCACTTGTGCCCGCAAAAAGTGCTTCATTTGAAATTCTTCCCAATCATCTAAAAGGAATTATGAAAGGTGCACCTTAGTCTCCCTATGGTTGGTTGATCCCTATGAAGAAAAAGAGAAAGACACCATTAAGGAGACAATAAGAATAAATGCTAGGTTGTCACGTCCAACAAGTCATGTGTTAAGCGATCAAGAGGAAAACAAAAAGCAAGCTACACCTCTTGTCAAAGAATGAAAAGGATGCACGTGTATAATCATGACCAAGGAAAGCCCAAATGGAAAATGCTCAAAGGATCTATCGTCAAAGTTCAAGCCTAGACTACTAGGAGGAAAAATTGTCTAGGTCCAAGTCTAGGTTGCTAGGAGGGGAAAAGGGACAAAGAGAAAATAAAAGAAAGTAGAAAGCCATTTGGAGGGAGAATTTGATAAGTCTAACAATGCTATTGATGTCAAGTCATACCACGTTCAAAAAAAAGGCCCCACAATTGAAACATAAAACATCACAAAGAGCCCCACCTCTACTTTCAAAGAACAATGAAATAGCAAAAGGACTATGAACCGCTCGAGGAATTGAACTGGAATGAGAACTGGGGTAGGGCCAAGAAAGAAGGGCCTCCATAATGGAAAGGAGAATGAAGAAAAGAAAACCAAAGAAAAGAGAAAAAAAACGAAAGAAAAAGAAAAGAGAGAAACAGAGAACAAGAAGAAAGAAAGCAAGGTAAAGAAGCTAGAAGAAAGAAGAAAAGAGCGGGAAAACAAAAGGCACCAAAAAGAAAAAAGATAAAGAAAATTTAACCTTACTTAATTGAAGTGCACTTCGTGTACGAATTGGAACCACAGGAAAAACCCGTGGCCCACCATATCTTATCCTCGTCCGTCTCCCGTGCGCCATCATCTCTTCCCTTCGTCACTCGCAGCGTCTTCGCTGCATCGCCAGCACCTGCCCTTGGATTTGCTGCGCATCGGGATTCTTCTTCTTCTCCGTCCCGCAAATGTCTTGGTGAGTTCTGCAGTGGCTTCCAGCTCTTCCGGAGCTCGAGCAACGGAAGAGCTCGAACTGTTGCTGTCGCTTCTCAGCAGCAGCCCAAATTGGTTTCTACAAATTTGGACCCTGGACCCATCATGTTGCCAGTTGCCAGTTGAAAACGTTATGCTTCCCTTGGACGCGCTGCGCCGCTGCTCCTCCTGCGCTTCTCTCCCTGCAGCAGATTCGTTGCTGCTACTGTGCTGTAGCAGCGCTTGTGGCGTTTGTTGGCAGACAGGAATCAGGTGGAGATGCTCTAAGCTCGTGATTTCATGGTCGTCAGTCCCACTTCTTTGGATCACTAAAACATGACCAGTTGGGGGTGAAATGTTTTGACAGTCCAAGAAGTTCGTACTTTCATGGTCTCAACATCTCCACTCCCACTTCTTAGCATCACCTACGATCCCATACATTAGTGATCAAGTGCCACACCAGGAGAATCAATACAGTGTCTTTCTATCTACACAATAGAACATGTATGCTCTTCAACTACTCCCTGTTCTTATCACAAGTTGGCACTACCTGCAATGGCACTCACTACCTGCAAGCCTAACACAATTAAACATACCTCATCCATCCTAGATTACGCCGAAAATATCTCTTAGAATTCTCTACACTATTCACTAAAATGCATGATTTCCTTGGGCAACTTCTCCACAATCAGATTTCTTTCCCCTGGTTTGGGCACCAAAAGTCCCTTGAAAAAGGGTTGGTCATTTTGCTAATAATAATTGAGGATTTTCTTATTAACTTATTCTATGTTAATAAGTAGCCAAAAATATAGAAAAATGATTAACTATTTTTACTTTCATAATTTAATAGCCCAAATCTGGCTAATTTTTTTTATGGATGGTCGTCATTTCACCTACAACACAAAATTGGAGATGGGCGGTTTTCAAACATAGCAAGGTAAAATTTGGTGAACATTTTCAGCAATGACTAGCAGATATTCTACAACCAACAAAGTTAGTCTATCCTATTATCAGGGCAAGTTCAATATATCAGTGTTGAATAAGTATTTGCATTTTGAAGATTCCATGCTCAAAATAAAATATTCCACAATATTTAAAAGTATTCTTTATTTCCCTTCACAAATTTTTGCTCTTTCTGAAAGTTATATAATTAGTGTCCAACTTGCCAAGGTACTGCAATGTCCCAGCTATGATGGATGAAAAGTTGTCAAAGTGTTACAATGTCCCAACTATGATGGATGAAAAGTTTCCAGAGTACTACAATGTCACCACTATGACAGATGAAAAGTTGCCAAGGTATTACAATGTCACAACTATGACAGATGTTTCATCAAATCTTGAGGGCCATTTTGAGATGTGGAAGTGCCAAAAATCAATTTCTTTGGTGAACAAATGCAATCTCACACCCTGAAATTGGGCTTCCAAACAAATGATGTCTTGTTCCAAAAAACACTTCCACGGGTTTCGGATGTATATATATATATATATATTCTCCATTTAGGCTTTCATTCTACTACTCTCTCTTTCCTTAGCAATGTTGTCTTCCCTTCACATTGTTTGGTTTAATGGTTTGCAACGTAAATGGTAAAGCCCTAAGGTGGGCACATTCCCAGAATAAGGAGAACGCATGAGCTGAGTTTGGCCCTCTATTTTGGGAATGTCCTCCACACATGGGCTTTACCCACCATAAAACATGAGTTGATTTTTATCATAAACCTAGCACAGGTCACAAGGTGGTGGTAAGAAGGGGAGGGCTCTTGCACTTATTACATCAGGCATGAAATAAGATCAAAGAAGGCACAAAATAAAACCCTTTTCTAGGAGGAAGGCTCTTTGAGATAATATGCCTTTAAATACATTATTGTAGTAGATTTCTTTGAATGGTTTACAAAAGTGTAAACATTGATAGGAGGCTAATGCCCAAGGATGATGCACTCCCAAAATAAGGCCCCAGTTGGCCGTGGGTAGGCACTTATTTCAGGAACGCCCCACTCTGAAGGCATTACCAAATGAAAAGCACAAGCAAAAATTGTTTTCCATTTTTTTCTCATAATACCCCAGGGGAGGAGGGCTTATGAGCTTAATGGAGGACATTGTGTTATTGTGGCATGTTTCTAAAATCTCAGAAAAGATTTAAATTTGAATGGATTAAAATGATTAGTTTTCACCGATTGCCCACTAAATATCCTACATTTCAACAATAAAATATATCAATGTTTGTAGAGTCTATTCTAGGAAAATTTATGCTTTATGCTAGATGTTAAATGTCTAATTGTTTTTATATTGCTTGTGAAGTTTACTTATATTACAGTTCTAGTGTATTTTAAACTCATCCTTGAATGAGGCTTAAATGGGGCACCTAGGATCTAATTTACCAAAAAACAAACAGAAAAGAAAGGGAAGAAGGTAATTTGTGACTATCAGCTAAGATTGTGACCCTTTGATACTTGAATTATTATAGAAGAGAAAACAATTATCATTCATATGCAACATTTTTTTGCAATGTTTTAACCATTTGGTAACATCTTTTCTTATTTTGTTTCCCCTTTACACTGTAATTCACTAACTTTTCATCTGTTAAGCAATTTTTTCAAAAACAATCATCCATCACAAATATTTCCCAACACTTGGAAAAAGTTACCAAATGAATGAAACTGTGAGGAAACTGTGATTTGATTAGTTTGATGACCTGTAATCAATCGGATTGATACTTCCTTTATACTCCCTTACGCCAACCAGAAATTACATTATCATATCTAACCAATATAAGAATGGACTTGAGATTTGAGACATCCAGTAAAAGAATGAAAACACCACCCCCAAAAAAATAATCCCACACATGTGATTCATGGGTTTTGTGCAATTTTTTTATGGAGCCCAAGTGGTCATCATCCATAGGAAGCTGTAGAAAAAGTGGCCATCAACAATCATGCCTAGGAATATTTAGCCAACTCTAATATAACCCACATATGAAACAAAATAATTAGTCATCCTTTCATTGTTTTGGCTACATATGGAAACCAAATATAGAAATCTAGCAATTTTCTATATTTTTCTCACTTCTGGCCATTGAAACCCTAAAAAAAACTTTCAATTTAAAAGTTTAAATTTGACCAGTAAGAAAAAGGGTTGATGCAAATAAAGAGGCCTCAGTCACTCTACACATCCCAGTGCTTTGGCAAAGAAGAGCACCAAGTTAACCCACCTTAAGAGAAAATTGTGATAGACTCCTTTTGTGCAAATTTGAGTCATTACACAATCTTTCACTCCAGGTCCAATATTCTAGATATTACTAATGCTTTCAAGGACATGGAACCAAAGTTTTGTTGTTTTAAACATACTAGGTTTGACATAAAAACATGATGGTATGTGAGATGCACTTGCATGTGGCAATTGGAGAATACTCTTGTTGTTGCCTTGAGCCACCAAGCCCTCTAAATGTATGCGAGGAGACTGGTAGCAATAGCAGAACCTTGATAATCTCCATTGCAAGGGAAGCTATATCCAAATTCTTTTTTATCTATAGCAAACTCCTAGATCCAAATCTGAGCCAAGTGTGAACTAGTCCATGGGATTCCCAGCACCAAGAGGTCGTTCTAGGATGGTAGCAAAGACAATTGAGGTTGGTTCAGTGTTTCTTTTACTGGTGGATTCTCGCCAAATTTCAACCTGACAAATATGATTTCGACCTACACAAGGGATTTTTCATGGGAAAAGTAAATGGCCCAAATTCGCCAGATTTTGAAATTCAAAAATTTGAAATTGCCAGAGTCTTACAATGACTTCCAGAAGGTAGCCAAGAATATAGAAGGATCCTATGTTTTTTTCTACCTTCATATCTATTATGTAGCCAAATTTGGCTAAATTATTTTCTGGATGATTACCACTTTGGCTACATCAGAAAATCCTTAAAAGAAACCATGGAACGTTGGTTAAAGTTTTCAGCGGTACCTGCTCAGAACCTTCCTGTGAAAAATTATTGTTGCAGCTGAATGCGTTGCTGGCAATTTCTCTTGTTGTTATGTTCTTTCACATTCTTCAAGGTTCCAAGTCTTTAATAAAGTCATGCAATCCCTGGGTGAGTCCTTAGTCTCTGTTCCAATGTCCGGGGAGAAATGTTCTGCAGTTATGAGCTGCCAACTTAGAAAACCATTCAGTCAAAGGGGTAAATGTCTGGGTTGTCACCTATTGGAAGGTACCTTGTGGTGCATTCACACTTGATGTTAAGTAAGTGTTACATGAAAATCTAGGTGGCACTCAATATTAAATGGGCAATAGCTTAATGTTAAGTGAATGTTGACTTAACATAAAACTAGTGTGGCCTGTGCCGTTGGCCCAAGCGTTATCACGTCCTCAACTGATTTTTCCTTCCAAAACCTGGTTTTTGGGAATTTATTTGAATTTTCAGCGGCAGAAATCACTTAAAAATCACTATACGTATTGCATTATATTTTCACGGTCTGTCCGATTTTTTTAAAAAAATTCAGGGGAACGGAGGGGAACTTCGGTGGAGACTAGGCAGCGGAGCTTTGCTCCTCGTACTTTGCCGTAGAACTCCGAAGTTCAAAGTACAAGGGTTACCCAGAAGTTCAAATGTAAGTGCTCTCTTGTTACATCCTTACCGTGAAGTGTTCCCAGCAGACAAAGGAAAAAGTTTCAAGATCTAGCACAGGAGGGGAGGTCAAGCCTAGGAGAGAACCTACTTAATGGACTCAGGATGAGGAGACCTTTGCAGAAATTCTAAGGATCATGGCAAAGATTGGACATTGCTGCATGAAAGTCTAGCTTCAAAGTCATTGACTCAGATAAAGACGTACTTTCGAAACTCTATAGCAAAGCTGGGGTTTCCCACTGCTAAGATATGGGAAATACAGGTGGGAGGGTTGGGGGGACACATGAGCGGAAAGCTGAGGATTCTGACACCAACAGCAACAATGCTGCTCAGGGGGTCCATTATATCACCAGAAGTTTAGCTCTGTATCTCCTTCAGAGGTTGATATCACTTCCCACCAGGCTAAGCCAGGAATAGGTGCTCCTCTGAGCATGGGAGCCAAAGTGGCTATGGGACCTGCTGCTGTGGGAACCAACGATGAGTATGCCACACTCCTTGGTTCACTTTCAGGACAACCAATTGATCAAGAGAACCTGAATATCAGTGACATTCAGAAGCTGATCCACCAGATTGTTCATGCAAATAGTTGCCCACCATCTAGCCAGCCAGGTGGTTTCTCCATGTTCCAGTCGGGTGTGATGCCAGGATCCTCCTTCCAAGGAAACCAGCGGGTGTCACATCTGTGCTCACAGCAGCAACTCGTTCAACCTGCAGCACAAAAGCCATCACTGATGGGAACCCACCAGATGCAATCTTTGACTCCTGATATTGTCCTGCACCTGCACAATCAACCTGTCCTTCACCAAGCTGCGCACCAGTTACAACAACAGTAGGCGGGGAACAACATTAATGTATATCAAAATTGAAATTTTTTGGAAAATTATGTGGAAACGAATTAGTTCTCAATCTGGCACTCATCTGGTAGGCTGGCTTCTCATATGTCACTTGTATATATTTCCCTGGCTTTCACAGTTTTGGCTGTAGGTTGATTGTGAGAGTAAAGTTTTCTCTTGCAGGGAGAATTTGAGAGTTTACAGCTTCTATTTTGAAGGAGTCCTTATATTGACTGCCTGCAGCATTGTGCTCCAATGGTGGCAATGAATCAGCAGCAACCACTCCAAATCCCAGCATTGAACATGGTGCAACAGCAAGCAGCACATCATCAACAACAACAATTGCAGTTGCCTCAGCTTGTGGTTCCATCTTCAGCTGTGCCCCTTCAGCAGCAACAGGTGCATTCTTGTTTGTTGTATCTGGTTGATCAATGAACTAGCAATCCTAGCCATTTTGCAGTAAACAATGTTAGGGATTTGAATTCCAGTTGAATCTCTCTTTGGTAGCTTCAATGTTTTGGGAATTACCCCACTGATATCTTAGAGATGAGTGGACACTGTTTTATATCTCATGCATTCTAAGAACCTGACAAAGAGATCACTATGCTTTCAGGTGGGGGTTCTTCAGCAGCAGCCATTGCAGCAACAGCAACCTAGTCTGCAAAAGCAGCAGACACATGCACAGGAAGCTACTAGTCAGCAGCAGCAAGTGAGTTCCCCACACCAAGTTGTAACCCAGCATTGCCACCTCCACCACCAGCATTAAGTAGCAAAACAATCATGGTTGTGTGAAGAGTTGCGAATCTGCTGCAGTGTGTCTTAGGCTGTCTGCTGTTCCTACCTGTTAACTTAAGATGTTGCTGTGTCAAGGTTGGTTTCAATGTGTGCTGTGATATTAAGTGTGCAGGTGTCTACACTTTGGATCTTGTGAGCTAGTCGCTTTTTATATTCTCTGTAATTGTGTGGGTCTCTGCTGTCAGTTTTATCACAAACTACATGTCAGCTGCACTGAGAGGGTGGATGAAAGGAAATCTGTGTATCATTTTAAATTATAAGTTGCTTACTGATTCTTGTAACTTGTCTATCAGCTGCAGCAAGTTGTCCAGCAGCAACAGTGTGATGAAACTCAGGCTGCTATTGCTCAGGTCCAAGCATTTATGCATTTCCAGCACCAGCATTTGCAGCAGCCCTCCCTCCTTCATCCTCAGAGTATTTTGACAGCAAAGCCCCATCCAACTATTGTGGCCCAGCCACAAATTCTGAAACCACAGGCTTGAGTGTCCACACAGCAACCAGGTTTAATTCATTTCCAGGAGCTGCCATCACTGGCAATTCTCAGGGGAGCACAAAATCCACAGCTAATGGCACTATGGAGGTCCAAAGTCATCAGACAGGTACGGTGGAGCTGAGGGGAGGTTGTAACAATGTCAGTGCAGCCAACAACATGCACCAAGTTGCTCATAATGAGCAGCAGCAACCAGGTGCTGTGCAATAGCCTCCTATACAGCCATAGGGGAGCATCACAAAGATCAGCACTTCCTTCCTGTGATGATGTACAGCACATGGGACTGAGTGATGTTAAGCTTTTTGGCAAGTCCCTTCTCTCTCAACCAAATCTGATGGCATCATCTGTACCCAGTTTGTCAGCTTCCTCCAATGGTAATGTCACTCTACCGCAACCAGCTTTCTCCAACATATCAATACCTGTGGCCAGCATTGGTACAAGGGGAGCATTGTCAAAAGTATATGGAATGGATTCTGTTGCACTCCTGCATTTGGAAGGGTTGGGGGTCCCTATATGGTGTCAGAGGGTAGGCAGGCTGTGTGGCCAAAACATACAACAGCCCAGCCTGGGAACTTGGGATTATGGAAGAGGGTAAGCAACCTATAGCCACCTGGTCCAAGCAAAGGGAAACCTGAAGAAACAACTTCACACGTGATGGAGCAGCCAGCTCAAGTTCAAGAAGCACGGAAGTTTGAAGTGGAATGAGTTACAGCAGCACATCCACATAGGGTGTGAGTTGGCCATGAGCTTTGCAGGAATGATATTGGAATCACTGGTGCACAGATGTTGGACCAAGGGAAAGGTGCAGCAATGGCAGAACAATATGTGGCAGGCCAAGTAAACCAGGTAGATTTTGACAATTGTATTGAGCCATCACAGGGCATGGCTAGTAGGGTTGACCAAAGCTCTTTGTCAGGATGGAGTAGCAGCAGTAGGGGGGAGTCTGAGTTTGGTAACTCGCAGGGATCTTCATCCATGCCCAGCAAGGGACTGCCACACTTTGTTGTAGAAGCATTATGGCAATTGCTGATTAGCAAAGTAGTCAAAGCACCCCATCACGTTGCAGTACAGGTGGTCTGCAACAACAACTGGAGGATCTGCAGTCCTGGCAAGGTGCTTTCCAAAGGGATATGATTGGAGCAATGACAGATCCGGTGAAGGTGAGCCTGGCATTAGAGCGGGCTGCTTCCTTTACAGGACAAGCTTAGTTGTCAGCATTGGATATGTTGCAACAATGTCCAAGCGAGGGTGGCATGTACACCTCTCCTCAGAGTGTCTTTAACCTACCAGGTCGTGCTGCATGGAGTAATAGTGGATTTGGACAACAATAGAGATCTGTTGTAGTGCCTACTGTTACTTCCTTCCACTCTAGTAATTTGTCTAGAGGGTCAGGCACTGAGGAGATTGCAAGGACTGCAGAATTAAGAGATCCCAATAGTGCCAGTGGAGGTGTTTGTTTGTGAAGTTTCTGTTCACCACCTCCTGTTGTGTATGTGTACCAGGTGTTGGGCACATGCCCATTCTGTCAATATGTCCTCATACCCCCCAGCTTGCAAATTCCTTAGATGTTCAGTAAACAAATTCAATGTTCTCACCCATTTGGTGTATGATAAAGAGTTTGCCTGGTCATCTTTTCATCAATGCATTCCTCAAGACTCCTTTTGCAACAGGCAGAAATATAACAGATGTATAGTTTGAATAATGGGTTGGGAGAGTGAAGAAAAACTGATCTGAATTGATAAATCTCTATCAAACTCCAATCAGCAAACTGGGAAGTGGTAGTAGTAGTTGGCATTATCTCTCCGAGACAGTGCCCAGATCATTACGGACTATCCCTTCACCATGAAAGAGAACTGAAAATAGGAGTTGACAGGGTACAGAAAAGCTCCAAAAGACTCCAAAGTGATACAGGTGTAAAGTGAGATGCACAGTGAGATCTAGATGTAGGAGTTGAAATCATTTCACTAATAACTCACAATCACATTTCCTCAACTTTCAGCTTTTGCAGAATGGGAAATGAGTCTTCATTAAGGATAAGTAGATCTTACCTTCCTGTTCGGTACCATGGTTGAGGAGGACTGTTGTATACCTCACTCTTCTGCACTTTGCCGCATCCTGCCCATAGTCAACCAAACATGATGTTAAAGAATCTCATTCATGACCTTCTGCACTTTTCCCCATCATGCCCAGAGTCAACCTATGATTAAGCTAAAGAACCTAATTCATAAGCTAAAATAACCTCTGTAGCTTTTGAAATACATAACTGCACAATGCTCATTGAGGTCCAAACAATCTCTTACCATCGTGAAAAGTATTCCATCTCGTAGCATTTCTGAGTTAGTAGAGATACAGTACTAGTTGCAGACCAAACACCCTCACAAGACATGAGCTTACTTCACAATGCCAATCACAGCTTTGACAGCTTACTTGAGGAATAGCAATTTTAAAGATCTGTTGCTCCTGCACACACAACAGCACAATGCTGCCAAGCGGCTGTGCACACATGTCTTGGCCTACTGAGAGCATTGTCATATATTGCTCAGATCCTTCTTCAACAACCTTCTTCAACGTAACTCCTTCAGCTAACATACGATGGACGTATTCAACAAGGTCTATTGAAGGTTGTGGACTGCGATCACACATCTTGGATAGGTTCGGCTACAGAGTCTCTGTAGAAGTTCTTCAACGGGATATTGCAAAAAGCAACCTCTCGCTGCTAGGTTCCTGCAAAAGTTCTTTGACGACAGATTGTGAGGAGCAACGTTCGGCTGTAGAGTGTCCTCTTTGACTGCTCGCAACATTTGGCTACATGGTCTTCACAGAAATTATGTTGATCACATTGTCCTGAAGAAGGTGCATGCCACCAAGAAACACTTCGTCTTTTCATTGATCTCCTACACCAGTGATGTTAAGGTCCAACTCCACATTTTCACCAAATTTCAAGCAGTTTTGAACAAGAAACAACATAATCACAATTGAAGAAAACATCTCTAAAATTCCATGACAAATTATGAGGAGCAGCGCTCTGTCTCGGCCGAAGTTCCCCCTTCGTTCTCCGGTGGCGTTCTCCCACACATACCCCCCCCCCAAAAAAAAAGCAAAAAAAAAAAACCGGGCAGACCGTGAATGTTTTAAAATCCCGGTATGTATGTATGTATGTATGTATGTATGAATATACGATACGTATAAATATACGTCGTGCGCAGGCTCCCTGACCGTGCGCCCAGCTACCGCGTGCTCGAGATGCACGAGGTCCGAAACCATGCGCTCGTCATTGAAAACCCCGTGGCCGGGAGTTTGAAATCCCGGACCTCATGCAAAAAAGGGAATCCTTCGCAAGGTAGTAGCATCTTTCCTGCTGCAAGGGATATGGAAGAGGACTAATGCGCGTTCCTTCCTGAGCAGCCCTCTGCTTAAGGTGCACAATCGCACTACTGCCCATCGTTCCCAAGTTTGCCAGGTTCCTGCAAAATTCCATGACCGTCTTCCATCTCTACCGGATCTTCTTGAGCGCAATCCAGCACAGCCTGAGTGCCCTTGATGGGAAGTTCCATGGAGATAACAATCATTGGCACCTTCATTCGGCACTGAGGCGCGCAGTTGCTATGCCTTCTTGCTTCACTGATGAATGTATACTCCTTGCGAATCTGGCATTTTTCTTTCTTCTCACCGTCTCGTGAATATATGAGAAGAGAATATGAAGCAGAGCACGAACATCAAGCTCAATCACGCAAGGAATGCTCCAAGCTTCGCGAACAACATTAGAAACATACATGAGTGAGGGAGGGGAGCGAGAGAATGGCCAGCTGTCGCTGGAAAAACCGCGGGTTGCAATCTGTGACTGATAGTGTTATGCAGGATCAATTGAAGCAACATTTCCATCACAGCTTTTGCTTGTTTTATGCACAGTTTCTGCAGTTCCTGGAGGCCAGAGAGCAAAGCTTTGTAGATAATTAATTTTCAGCTCCTTCGCAATAGTTGGATCACGGGTCAGAGTAGCTAAATGAAAAAGGAATCTTCTCACGAGTCACAGTTGTCTTGTTGAAGTTGCCATAGCTTTCTTCGACGTTGCGAGGATAGTGTAGTCCACAGAAGCTCTCAGGAATCCAGGGCAGATCAGCTGATTGCAAGAGGAATGCAAAGTATCCAGATTTCGAGCAGAAGAATGATACAGGAGGGACTCTCCAGCATGGAGACTCAAGAAATCCTCCATGGGTGGAAGCGGAGGTAGCTACAATGGCACCACCAGGGACTGTACAGTTGCGCATGAGCGACCTGAGAAAACGATGGAGCTTTCGAGCAAACGGAACAAGAATGCCAGAGTTTCTTGATAAGTGCACTTTTGTCCCGATGCTGAGTGCATGCACCAATTTCCGAGCGGTTGAAGGGGATAGCCATGTCCACAAGCAGATCATTCAAAGTGGTTTTGAGTCTGGATGTGTTTGTGGAGGAATTAGTTGCCTTGTGGAGATGCGTGCCAAATGTGGAAGCATGGAAATTGCTTGCAATGTTTCCAATAAAATCGCCTGCATGATGCAATATGGTCTCGTGGATGTGGAGATGGGAGAATGCAAGACAAAACGAATTCGTGGAATGCCCTGTGGTTTCTCGAGTGTCGCACAAGTGGATCCTGGGAATGCCGCAGGATATGTGCTGGCACTACTCAAACATCTATGCTGCGGCTTGCAAGCGGGGATGTCAGTGCGAAGTTGCGAACGTTCAATGGAAGAGAAATAGAAGAGGTGTGGAGAAACAGCCAGGTCGCACCTGAATAGTCTGAGGTGCATACGTTTCGTAGTAGTTGATGGAGACCATCCTCAAACAGCTGAAATTCGTGCAGAACTAAAAGAGATTGTAGCTGAAGGATGCAGGTCATATGCCAGATAAAATATTGGACTGCAGGATGTAGAGGAAGAAGAAAAATTGTCGCACTTGTCTCATGATATCGAGAAACTGGCAATTGCATTTGGAATACGGGGGGGTGGTGGGTATGCAGAGGAGATTGTCACACATCCAGCAAATTCATAGCAAAGATAGCTTGGAGAGCAAGCATAACTCTCTGGGACGCCAGTCCATTCCATCACTTTGTAGACGGTGTTTTTAACTGTGGAGATTAAAGGAGACGGCGAGCAGTTTGTCTTTTTCCAATGGATGATCGATCTCAATCTTCTTTCACTCGGAGCATGTGTCTTCAAAAACGCACTCCGATATTCTTCAAACATTCAGAGTGCATATGCTTGAATGAGAATACTATTCATGAGAAGCAAAGCATGAATGGAACAAATTGTGGAAGAATATCTCTTGCAATCAGCGAATTTCTATGCTTTCAGGAAAAAATAAATCGGGGTAGCATCTAATCATGTTCCAGACTTTTGTGTTTGGTTTTGCATTCTGGAATTTGCTTTGTTAACTAATAAGAATGTCAACAAAAGATTGATTCTTTGACTTGATGTATGGCGATGAAGATGAATCTGCTGGCAGCAACCGTGGCATATTCCGTGACTCATCCCGTGATCACAATTGTGCTTCCTCTTGCAATTTCCTTGGGATGGAACAGTAGCAATTGTTCTTCCAATTGTGCTTCCACTTGCAACTTTCTTGGATTGAACAGTAGCTTTATCAAGGCCGGGGGCGGTTGCCGGTTCCGATCGGTTCTATTCTTGCGTGCGGTTACTCGCGGCTCTGCAAGGCCACGGCCGGTTACTAAACTGCCGTAGAAGGAAGCTGAAGAAAAGAGCAGAAGAAAAAGCAGTAGAAAGAAGAAACCCTTTGCGGTGCTTTTAGAAAGAAAAAACCCTTTGCGGTGCTTTTGTGTTGCGTGTTGTGGCGTACAAGCAACCGCACAAGGAAGGGAAGCTCAAAGTTCAAAAGCTTTCGTCTTTCTGCTCCGTCTCCTTCTAAGAATATATCAGGCTATAGGGAGTAGTATTGTGATGTGAGGTTGGAAAGATAAGATTTAGCGGACCCGAGGCATCCGGGCAGACTGGCACATCTCCTGAATCTAATAAGAGAATTCTAGGTAGGATTATATCATAGAGTTTTGCTGCATAGCTGCAACGGCGACAGTTGCAAAATCGCGTGTTCTGCCGTGAGTTACGTGTAGCGGATCTGTCTGCATAGGGGATGAGATTGAATCTCAATTGCAATTTCCGCGCTCCGCAAAAGGTCAATCCTTGTTAAAGCAGTTTTTCGTGAAACCGTCACTCCTTTCGGTGCGGAGACTGCTTCTCAATATTCCCTCAACGCGTGAACAGACGAAATTCGTGTTAGGAATGGAGCAGTACAATGTGCAGGCTGTGAGGGAGGCGCTGAATGCGTCTCTGGCAGAGTATGAGCCGCTGATGTTGGTGGTTGCAGCTATGGCTACGTGCTTTCTGTTGTTCATTGTAACCTCGACCGTCAGTTCCGCGGTTCTCGTCTTGAGTGATCATGGTACTTCTCATTCTCCCTTTCTCTAGAGTGCTAGAAATCCACCGCTTCTTCCACTCGGCTTAGGGAATAGATTTGTATTCGCAGCCTTCAAGGTACTACACTAAAAATTCAGAAATATGGAAGAGGCTTCGGCTCTCTGAAGGAATGAAAAGTTCAAAGAGAGAGGCCTGTATTTGCAAGATTTCTGGCTCTACCAGACAATTTTGATTTTAGGTTTGTTCACCTGCATATGTTTTATCCATGCAGAAACTTGATTTTCAATCTTATGTCTAGATCCTGCATTCCATCGTTGTGTCCTTAGCACACTAGAGGCCTTCTTCAATTCAGAGGTCAAGATTTGCAGGTGCTGCTGCTTCATCCCTGTTGTGTCAAAGAATTCCTTTTGTCTTGATCAAGCAAGTATGATTGAATGACTCTCTAGCTGATTGCCTTTGATATCTGGTTTTTTTCAGGACTGACGAGCACCCTTACAATGATTGCATTTCGTTTTATCAAGTAAGCCATCTCCCAACTATATCCTTTCTTTTCTCTACTTCCTGTCATCAACTTCTTTCCATCTCCAAAATGAAGGAGGTTCCATCTGAAAACGTCTATGTTGATCGACTGCAGGCTTATTCCTGGAGCTAATGACTACATAAAAAAAGAGCAAGCCAAGGTCAGATGGTTTCCTCTGCTTGCTCATGTATACAGCTTATTGACAGGCTCTAATTTTACCTACCATGTCTGTTTTTTCATCACTGCATGTGTGTATGCAAGTGTTATGTTGAGTCCAGCCTTGGTTGTACTCCATGATCAGAACCATGCCAAAGATTATCAAAACCACTTGTTGTGTTGCTAAGTCTCATAGTCCTACTGGTCAAACTCTACTATGTGCATTTAAAATTTTGTATCCAGGCTCAATAAGCTGTCCAAGGTATTGGGGCACTTCTGAGCTCTTTGGCACTCTTTCTGCCCTGGTTATGTCTGTTATATAGTGCACAATTCATCAGGCAGTATATCATTTTGCTTTTCTTTCTAGTATCTAGGCGGCTGCTTTTAATAGTCTTTAACTAGGGTTCACATGAGCAATTCTCTGTGATTTCTGTAGTTAGTGTGCTTATTGCCTTTGGAGATGAACAGGTGATAGACAAACTGCAATCTAGTGCAAAAGCTGAAAAGCTTTGCTGGGCATCAGAGCTGCCTGGTGAGGGACTAGGACCTCTGGTCCTTGAGCAGATGAAGGAGATTAAATCAAGAGACAAGCATTGGCAGGGCCGCTGCTCTGGAGCAGTGTAGGTATTTCCCCCACTGATATCTGTCGATGTCTTTAATCTGCCTTTACAGCAGATGCACTTGGGTAGTTAGTCCTATACAGTGGAAAGAGTTTACCCAATGATTGTGGTTCTGTAGGTATCCGTTTCTACTTTTGTTTTCTGTGTCCTTATGAGACCTATTGCTAGTCAGGATGACTCATAGAAAATTACACCCCAATTGAAGCAAATGTCTTCTATTTCTGCTGTTCAAGGAATTGCTAAGTTTCAAAATTGAAATTGTGAGGAGCATCATCAGATGAAGCTAAGACAGTTTTGTTTTTTGATATCCAGGTACATTGGGGGCAATGAGTCAGAAGGCCATTTTGCCTTGGTGAATGAAGCTTATTCTATGTATGTGTGACCATACTCTTGATAGTTTTGCAGTGTCAAAAAATTCTGGAACACTCTGTGATTGGCAAGAACTTATGAGCATCACTTGGTCATGCAGATTCTCACATACAAACCCATTGCATCCTGATTTGTTTCCAAGCGTAGCACGGTTTGAAGCAGAGGTGGTAGCTATGACAGCTGCAATGCTGGGCAGTAAATCAAAAAGCTCTGGAGGGCAGGTTTGTGGTAACATGACATCAGGTGGAACGGAGAGCATACTTATGGCTGTAAAGTCCACACGGGATTTCATGAGGGCTACCCGTGGCATCACTGCTCCTGAGATGTGAGATCCCAGACTTGATATCTTTATGGGCTGCTATTTAAACATGCGATTGGAATGAGATATCTGGTAGTCAGAGAAGATATAAACAAATTCAGATTTTGTGAGAATCTACTGTCAGAAGCAAGGGTTCTTATGATATGGCTGCAAGGACTGTTTAAGCAACTATAAGACCTCATATGTACTGAGGTTGGGAATGATGAGAGCAAGGAGCAAATAGACAGCTGTTCAAGCAAAAATTTAGAAGGGCTGAGCTAAATGGCATATGCTGGCCACAGCGAACCAGCACCCACCAGTGCACCATCCACTGGATGCCCATTATTACTCAGTTGTGGATGAACCTCAACTGAGTTAATATTTGGTTTCACCCTAGAAACCAATTCTGTAGAAAAATAGGTCTCATATATAGGTAGTTAGGTAGGAAAATAGATAACTACTAAGTAAGTAGATGGTTTATACATAGGTAAACCCCCTTTTTTCTACCTACCCGCTAACAATCTGCTTGTGGGTCGTTAGTAGGTAGGTAGAAAAATAAGCAACTGAGCTAACCACCATGGTTAGCTAGGGAACTGGAACCCAACAGAAAACTGTTTCCTGACCACTTACAACTCATCCTTCATGGTGCGCTGGTGGGTGCTGGTTCACTGTGGCGGCATATGCTGGGAGGCAGATTAGTTACAGTGGCTGCTTGTCTGAGACTGATTGGAAATCATGCTAAGCAGTGTGAAGGTTCAAAAGGGAAGTCTTGTGCTTAGGGTCTTACTGGATTGCAGTCCTTTTTGAAGGTTCAATGCTTATACTCTCATCTTCAGGACATTGAGTAGACATAGCATCTATCTCTTCTGCAAACCTTGTCCCAAATTCTTTACCCTGGGGGAACCATTTTGTCAGGCTGACCATGAAGTGACTTCTTGTTTGTAGGATCATACCTGAGAGTGCCCACTCAGCATATGACAAGGCTGCACAGTACTTTGAGATCAAATTACGACGTGCTCCTGTGACTTCTGAGTTCCGTGCAGATGTGAAGGCCATCAAACGCCTTATCAACAAGAACACAATCATGGTCTGCCAGTAAAATAGGGTTCTGAATAGAATGCAAGACATCTTTGGGCACTAGTTGTTTGGTTCTTTAGTACTGGTTATTACTGGTGTGATGATGAAGATTATTAGTACAGTCATGGTTTCTTGCATGTATCATGCTGTGATTGTACTACAAATTTTTGCTTGTGGCCATCTGCAGTGTGATTTGCAACACAAATTTTGCATACTGCTTTTAGGTTTTCCCACTTAGGATTAGAAATATGAGCATTCAAAGTTTAAAAGTGTGATGGGTGTTCATGTCCTGTGTGCAGATTGTAGGCTCTGCGCCAGGCTTTCCACATGGTATTATTGATCCAATTGAGGTAACACGCTCTTTGCATCAGCACCTTGGAATTGTCTGGTACTCTGTAGTTGCAGAAAGGGAATTTATGCACATGTTTGACTGTAAGTGATACCCAGTTTGGGGTGTGCCCATGTTATTCAAGCATGGGAGTATGCAGTGGGTTCCCATTTGGTGCTGTCTTTCCTTGGGCTTCCAGTTTGTTGATAGAATCTAGTGAGTTTCATTGACATTTGGCATCATTGGGAACCATCAATCATCATGGCTAAATGTAACATCAAAGGCAGTCACATTCTATTCAAGGGGGTTTGAAGAACAATTGTTATTTGAAAAGTACAAGTCCATGTCCTTGGCTCTTTTTCAATCAATGAATCTTGACCAAATACCAGGCTCCACCTGTCTGCATAATTTTTCTTATCATTTGTGATTAGTTGGTAAGTGAAGCTTGAGGAATGTAGATTGTCGAGTGCAGAATGCTTTCTTGACAGGAAGAAATAACTGATGGATGAATGTGTGTGTAGGAAATAGCTGCATTGGCTTTACAATTTGGAATCTGTACGCATGTCGACCTTTGTCTAGGAGGATTTGTCCTTCCTTTTGCTCAGAAACTTGGGTAAGCTGGACCTAACCTAATGCGTTCAGTGAGGATGATTAGATACTAAGTTGGAAATGTGAAAGATGGAAATACCTCCATTAACATCTTCACCAACATTGGCATTTTCCTTGTGCCAGTGTTGTATAGAATAGCTAGTGTGCCCCACAATGGTACACGCATATTAATGTGAAATGCCCCACTGATGCTTTTATATTACAATGCTCAGTCTAATATATTCTGAATTGATTTGTTCAGTCTGTGACTGTACCATATGCACTTACATGTATTTGCACAGCGAGTTGCGTAACTATATTAGAACCATCTGCAGGAGATGTTATGCTGCACTCACTGAATGCAATAGTTTATACCTTTGTGTGGAAGTGCTGCCAGCATCTTTCCTCTGGTACAGTCCATATGTTAGGATTAGAATTTTGACTAAATCCTTGAGTATAACATCTACTCACTGCAAGTGAAAATGCAATTGTACTAACCATGGTCTGTCTCATGTTGTAGGTATCCAATACCAGCCTTTGACTTTCAGGTCCCAGGAGTTACTTCCATTTCAGTGGATGTACACAAATATGGCCTTGCTCCAAAAGGCACAAGTACTGTGCTCTATCGCAATCATGAGCTTCGACAGGTTTGTGCCCCGCTCTTTAGCATTGAACTTTTTCTGACTCTGATTTGTAGTTGTCCTGATCTGCTCTTCAAGCTAACCACAGAAGCTGTTCATTTGCTGCCTTTCTCATTGCATCCTTTGATTGTGGGGTAAAAGTTTCCCTCTTCAAGCTTTGGTTGTATTCTGATCCTTGGACTTCTCTTGGGAAAACCCCAAAGTTTTACATAGGTCTTGTGATTTTGTTCTTCTCAGAAAGATATTTTTCCACATGGGTGCAGAAAGGACCCTCCATAGGTCTGAGGTACTATAATGGCCATGGTTGGGATCCATTAGTAACACTGGAATGTAAATGTCATGATTGTTGAAAAGATTAAGAGAGGCTTGGGTCATATGTGTTCAGAGGTTTTATGAATTATCATGGCAAAACCATGAAAACTCAGAATCAAAAGAATTCATAGTTCTCACTTTCTTGTCTGCTGCACATCAGAGAATGCATTGAGAACCCAAATAGGAGACTACCCAGGAAGCATACATTCTTTCTGTAATATTGCCAAGTTCCAATTTTTTTGAAGTGCTTGCAATTCACCTGACATCATGACCAAGTCTTCCCATTCCCTCCAGAAATGCAACAGAAACTCAGGATGCAGTTGTATAATTTTTTGACCCTGCTTTGAGCAGATTATTAAAAAGAAAGGAAAAGGGGAGGCACTTAGATTGTCAACTAAGCATGACTGAGCAGCTTCTCAACCTCTAGCCCTACTCCTGCTTCTATTTCAGAGGTGGTCCCTCTCAAATTGTTGTAATGGGGTAAATGTGGTTGTGGACCACCTGTAATGTTATCTGATTTGCTAAGAGAGGCAATAGATCCTTCAGTATTGTAAGCTGCTGCAATCTCATTGTCTTAAAAATTGGAAGGAAACTGATGAAATTGATGTGATGTCCCAACAATGCTGGGTGCCTGGGTGTTTCATACGGATCTATGATGGGCACAGTTCCAGTTCGTAGCTGGTAAGCACTCACATCTGTGTTGCCCATAAACACTTGATTGCTTGGATCCTGTGTGCAATCAAGTAATTTTGCCATGAAAACTGAACTTGTTATCAGATAAAGTGACCTGCTAGAACGAGTTTCAAAGCATAGAAACAAAAGCAGTGGGTACCAAAAGAAGGTCTATTATGCTGGGAAGCTACAAGTATAGTGACACATTCAAGTTTGAGTGTGATCTCAAGGTGGAGAACAACATTTCTTCTGTCCACCGTGTTTGGTCACCAGATTAGGGCTCTTGCCATACACATATCTGGATCGTAATCTTTGTGCTTCCAGCTTGAGATTCCGAGGTTCTATTGTGCTAGAATTTTCCTGACTATGAAAAAGTGTTGGATGCATCTTTGTTCTACCACAGTGACAGAATGGTCAGGGGGGCTGTATATTTCACCTTCAATGGCTGGAAGCAGATCAGGTGGTTTAATTGCAGGAGCTTGGGCCGCAATGATGTCTTTAGGAGAAAATGGTGTGTTCACTGGTTATCCAGAAGATATTGATGCACTGTGTTTAGAAGGCTTTGGTGTTAGAGAAGCATGCTTTACACTTTGTGCTGGTCCTTGAGCATAAACAGCCTCTTAAACAATACATAAGACTCTGTGCAAGTCGAGTTTGAACTTTCCAGCAACTTCTGTCTGAAAAATGATTATATTAGTGCTGAATGGAGGGATTTTGAGTGGGATAAAATGGTTTTTGATCTGGGGTTTGGCTCAGGCTACATGGAGATTGTCAGAAAGTTGATGGAGACCTCAAAAAAAATCGAAGCAGGGTACCCTTGAATACTCTTTCCACTTGTGGTGTTAATGTCTCTGATTGAATTCTAGAATATATTGCTACCACAAGAAGCAGTTGTTATTGATTTATTTGATGGCATCAATCCAGTGTAGGTCCAGCTCCTCCCAAGACCAATTTACTGTTAGTTGGCTTTGCTCATAGTTCTATGCTGGATGGTGCAGAATTAAGAAGATTGAAGGACTGTATGTTCTGGGAAAACCAGAGGTGACAGTAATTGCATTTGGATCAAGAGACATTGATATTTACAAAATAAATGATGTTATGGCATCAAAGGGTTGGAGTCTCAATGCATTGCACAAACCAAGCAGGTAACTTGTTATTTGGGCAAACATCTAATGATCCATTTACCTTATTGGCTATTACTTCGGTAAGGAGAAGCCTGGTGATGATAGATAGCTGACAGAAAAGTCCCTTAGAGTATAAACCTTTGCTTAAGCTTCACCTTAATGTTAAGTATCTATTTCATATTTCTTGTACCTCTCTTACCAAAGATGAAGGCAGCTGGAATCAATGTCCCCCTCAAAGAAGCTGAAGCAAGGAGGCAATCCAGATGGCCCATTCACATCACTGTTGTCTCATTCCAGATTATGAACCTAAGAAAGGGCAAGAGTGCCAGGAAGCTGATGTGGTTGTATTATAGAGTTGTGGAGATGCACATGCCAATGGAATGTGGGAAGGGTCAGCTGCTAAAATTCATGTTGTCTGTCTGTTTCTGGGGCAGTTTGCACATTTGTGTCACTCTACAGCATGTGGATATTGTCGATGATTTTCTTGATGACCTTTCAGCAGCTGTCACAACAGTGAGCCTCTTTATTTTTTGACTCCCTTTTTTGTCCTCTTTGTTCTGCTGTCATATTCTATGTTCTCCCTGTATTTGGAGCTGATGAATCAGTGGGGAGTAACATCCGCTGGTCACTGTCATGCATGATGAAGGTGAGGTCTGGTACTTTGTGAGCCACAGTCACAAGGTCATGACTGCACTCATTCTTGTTGTGTTCATGTTGGTTTTGCTGGAACTGACTTAATTGTTACTTTCAAACTGTTACTGGGGAGTTTGCTCTGCAATCTCATAGATATGTGTTTGGAAAGACTGAGGAGTCCCCAGATTCCCATTCTTTAGTTGGGCAGTTGATCTTGTGACCCCATGATAGATGGGTTGATTATACCATTTAACACTACATGTATCTTGGGATTTGAACTCTCAACTACTTGCAGTGTCACCATACACACCTAATGATTGCCTTTTGTGCTTGGTGATCTATAACATGGGCTGTTGGAAAATTGGCAGGTGCGTGAAAACCCTGGAAAGTTTGAGGATGGTATGGCACCTATCTATGGGGCTGCAGCCAAGATGCCAGATAGAGGCACTGTCCGAGACATATTGGTGGCATACATGGATAGTACCTGCTAGGAGTTTCCTAGGAAAGATTCATGATTAGTTTCACAAATGCTTTTCTTTCTGGGAGAACAAAATCCATTGGTTGCTGCTATTTTCTGTGTGTTTGTCTCTTGAAATGGAAAGATATTTCAACTGTGTCCAATAATGAGGGCATTGTAGCCCAATCTTCAAAGATTATTTTCTCTCGGCAACCTATTTGTGTAATGTCTACATCCATGTGCTTTTGTTGCATCAGTGCAGAAGCTCTCTGCACTTGGCACTAGTAATCTCTGTTTGGGTTTCCCTTTCTTGTCACTATCTTCATAAGGAGTTTGCGACTTGAACTGTTGGAAGAGGCTTCTTCAGCAACCCGACTGCAATTTTCCATTTAGTAAGTTTTTCTCTTAAGGATCTCTTCTCCAAATGGATTCTATTCAGATACATTCCTGAGATTGCAATGCCTGTAACACAGGCACACTGCCAATCAACTCAGAGAAGATAACCTAAAATGAAGCTGTGTTTGCCCTGTCTTAACTTATTCTGTCTAGCTTTCAAATTTTCCAACTCAATTTCCATATTCATCCATGGGAGCTGATCAATCTTGGCAGGTGACTAACATCCCCATCTGTCTGATACCAGTGATTAGTGACCTTCAGGATACACAAACTCCTATTTGTTTGCCTGCCAATGTTCCATATTTTGAGATAGCTAATCTGGTTAGAACTTGTGAGAAACATATGACTTGAGTGTGCAGTGATAGTTTTAGAAGAGAAATGCACATGATCGCTACAAAACAAACCTTATTTTTGGCATCACACAAGGCCATAAAGGCTTTAAGTGGCCAAAAACATCTCCCATCCACTAATATTTAAATCTTAAACTAGACAACATAAATGATTTTATTTTGTTTTTGGTTTCAAAATATGTTTTGTCATTATTGCAAAAATTAGTTCATGTTTGAAGCACACCTTTTTTGAATACAAAAGGGTTAAAAACATGTCATATGAAAGGTGTCAAAAAAAGCCTTTAGCATTTTAAATTTGAACTTCTAGATTAATCATTTTTTTAAATTGCTAAATTGTTAAATAGGAAATAAGGATTTTGCAACATAAAAAAACTTTCATATCAAGCTCGCTGTTCCAAATTTGCCATTTTTTTTAATGAAATGCAATTTAGTTTGCCAATTCTGGAGTCCTCATAGTCTCTTGAATGCCAGCCCCCAAGATAGTTCACATCTTTCATATCCACAATCAATTACTTTGCCCTAAGATCAATTTAATCATTAAACACTCTTTAAAATAATGAAATGCATTTTCATTAAAATATGAAGTTGGAAAACCATCATATTTATCACAATATGTTCCAATCTGAATAATTTCACTCCTCATATGACAATATAACAATAGACCATGAAAAAAAAAGTTGAAATTGAAAGAGAAATTAATTTTTTGAAAATTAATAATTATTCATCTTGTCAATGTGGAAACTAAACCTAGGCTATAATATTGGAAGAATAACCATTAACACTAGAGTCAATTATCTATATATTTTGAATTAAATAATTGATTTATCAAACATGAAACTCAAAACAAACAATGAAGGAAAGAAAAGAGATAAAATTATAGCTGAGAATGGGTCACCACTATTGTATTTTATACTATGTTAGGAAACCCTACTTAATTTCTCGTGTCATGTACATTGTAAGCTACATGTTGGCTGATGCAAGATTGTAATTCTCATTGTGTATGATCTCACAAGTGGAACACATGCAATGAATCTACTATTATGGAGCTATAAAGGTGCTTATATTGACAACAATAGTACAAAACAATATTATGGCCCATTTTCAATGCATTGCTTTAGAATACACTACAATTAACCCATTAAAGAAGAAGTGAACATTTACATCCATTTGCCAAAATTTACACAATTGTCATTTATGGAAGACATCACTTTTTATAAATAAATTGACACTCCAATAAAAAATCAACTTGTTCAATCCATGCTAGAAATGTTAGGAGCTTCAAACAAACCGACTATAATGTGATTAAGCACCCAATCTTCATTGATAAAATGAATGTCTCTAACACAAACCCAATCTTCATCAATAAAATGCATGTCATTCCCACAAATGTATCAAATCTTATTTTGGACATCTGAAGGTCAAAAGAGGCAATGATAGTTGCACATTGTGCAATGGTCTGGAGCACATTACACCATATCAATTTAGTTAACATGTTGGGGATGTGTTCTTGAACAAGTAGTTTATGGGATGGAAACCTCATTCTATCATGCATTGTTGCATCACATGTGTCCTCCAACCACGAATTTTCAACAAATGACGGTGGCAAGTACATTTTTGCAATGAACATAAATAAATCATTTATAAATTGTTCCTAACCCAAGTCATTAAATGTAAGTTAATGTTTTGGTAGCAAGGCATTACATCGTGCAAACCAAGGGTGAAGCTCAAAGTCTAAGGTGTAATGCCGAATTGCTAAGGCATTAATCAACATAATAAACAAAGAGTTTATGTTAGGGAGTCATATTTTCAAATGGGAGCAGGCCCTCCCACACTATGATAAGCCTTTTTGAAAATATAACAATTATACGAATTAAGGCTAGAAAACAATTCAATGATTATAATAGGAATAATTGTTTTCACCTTCTTCATTCTTTTGTCAATGTCAACTCACCAACAAGATTATCACTTACATCAAGAACAACGACACAAACTTCAACACCCTTACTATTGTTTGTTGCTTTCACCTCTATTGTGTTTTTGCACACCATTACAACTTCCTTCACCTTTCAATGAGACCTATTTTGACCATGTGATGTCCAAGGCATGTCACTATGCCACAAATGACAATAAGATTAAAATTAGGACGAAGCAAGTTAGTTTGTTGAAGTTGAATCTCCCTTATAAAAAATAATTACATAGACAAAATAATATAACAATGGTAGGCAAGATTGAGAATTAACTTGAAAAGAGGTTGGCTTGAAGGTGCAAAAATTAAAAACACCTATCAAAAGCAAGTTTGATTCCAAAGTTATTTTGTTTCAAGAGGCATTGAAATTTGTTACAACCATTAACCTCTCTTATAATTGATACTAGATTTCTAGGTTGTATGCTTGAACACCTTCATGCTTCACATGGGTAATTACAATAGCTATCATTCAAACCTTAAGTCATGTGGTGAAGTAATGTATTATGAACCAAACTAGGAGGTATTGGTTACTTTCTAATGTTTTATTTCTAGTTTTTCTATTTGTACCAAATTGTGGGTTGAGTACTAAGTTCAAACAATTGCAAACCCACTTTTAATATGTGGGGAACTTAACCAATAGTTGGCAAATTTGTATGTTAAAATGGGCCTTGAGGTCATCAACATGTTGGAACTTTTTTTGGCATTTGCAATCACCTTCACTTAAAGAAGTCACTACCATTTTATTCCAAATGGTGTGCAAAAACATATAGGGTTCAACTTAATGAAAAATAATAATTTATAATTTACTTAAATGTAAATAATGTGCCTATAATTAATTATTAAAATATTTATAATTTATTTAATATATATTTAAATATATCCAAAATATACTTTGAAATACAATTATTTCATAACAAATGAAGAATTTTTTTTAATCAAGTGTTTTCTAAAATATACAAGGAGTAACCTCCCCTTGCACTTTTAACCTTGTGTTGCACATTGTATGTTTGATTCCAACTCAATGTGTTTTGAAAGTTGTTAATGTGTCATGGAATATGTAGGTGAATATTAAACAAAGGAAAGTGTAGAAGATTATGATGAACAAGTTCCAATGTGCTTCTTAATGAAGGTGGTCAAACATATTAACATTCAATGTGTGGCATGCTTTAAATACTTTCAACTTCTAACATTAATGACTCCTTGTGGGGACTTGAACCTTCAACTGAAAAATGAGGTTTATTACAATTAAGTTGTCATTATATTAGTGATTTTTTGTGAATGAAGTGATTTAAAATCACCCTGACAATGATGGAAAAATGTATGAAAAACATTTCCCCAATGTTGCATTGATTTTTGCTTTGTATTTTTGGGTATTTTAGGATTTCAGATTGAAACAAAAAGGATTTTTAATGTCATTAAAATATCAACAAGTTTGCCATAGAATTGGTTGGGAATGTAGAACTTGGACAAGTTAATGATTATCTTGAAAAATTGGCCAAATAATATGAGGATGGGATGTATTATTGCTTTTAACAGGATGTAGGAATTATTTGATTATGAGGACTTACTTGATGATTGCGAGGAAGAGCTTCAAGAGGTTGAATATTTTGGGGATGATTTTCAAAACCCTTGTAATAGTTTCTAGTGCTTGGGATTCTACCAATAGTTGAAATGTTTAAATCCATGTGTGTGATTATAATACACATTAGGTGCAAGGATTGAAAAAGCAAAGACATTAAAAAATTTGTGCTTGAGTTGTTGCTTGTAGTTCTAGTTGGATATGCTGTCATTTTTACAAATGCAAAAATTGTTTTGGAGATTAAAAGTAAGGATTGAGAAAACAAAGATGGTTTAAGTACTAAATTTTGTAATTTAAAAACTGAACTTCTTAAAATAGAATCTGTACTTCAATTTTTACATCTAAAATATTACCAAAAAAAACAAGTTGACAATTTTCTAATTATAGCAACAATCTATTATTTACATATAGAATTTTGGCCAAAAATATCACATAATCATTATTATCTTCATACTTTAGCAAAATTGAACATGCAAAATCAAAGCAAAAATTCATAATAGTTCTAATCTCCAAATTTCTCTTATATCTCTCATACATACTTGAAATTTTTTATTGTAATAATAATTCCTTTTTCCTAATCTTCTTCATGATCATCCTCATGGAAGAAGATTAATTTAAATCTTCCCTCCAAAAACACAATTCAAACCTCCCTTTAGTTTTTATTAGTCCAAAATAATAATACAAATCATAATTAGTTCAAAACTATAGTGCAATCCTAATAAGCCCTTAACAAAAGACACTAGAAATTGTGTGCTTGAGTTGTAATTTATAGCCCTATTTTGATATATAGTCATTCCTACAAATGTAAGATTATTTTGGACATGAGGTGCAAGGATTGAAAACATGAGAGTATTGGAATTTTTTTGGGAAGTTGTAGCTCTTTTTGGATATGCCATGATTTCTACAATTGTAAAATTGTTTTGGACATTAGGTGTAAGGATTGAGAACACAAGTGCATTGAAAATTTTGTGCTTGCAAGTGGCTATGAGCAGTGAAATGTGTTTCAAAACCTTGTGTGAAATTTTTGAATCACCTTGAGCAAGTACCTACCATGTTTGTATATGTAGTCATTTCTACAAGTGAATGAAGATCTATGTGATTGAGCTATGAACATCTCAATTGTTGACCATGTCTTGTGTTGTGAAAAAATTTGAATTGCCTTGAATAAGTTTTAGTTTGGTTTGGATTTTGATATGGAGGGACTAGGGACTTGTAGGTGAATAATGAATATGTGTTAGCATTTTGGTACATGATCATGTTTATGGTTATGTGAAAAATACATCATCAATGGAGGCATTACTGATATAAAAATTATTATATATAGATGTTGATATCACTGCATATCCAATTATATATACGATGCCATATATATCATATTTAAAAATGCTTTGATACCATTATGCATATGATATCAAAATTTTGGAAAACTTACCAATACCAAGCTAGCATCACAAGGTGATGATACCAGCCTGACACTTGTTATGACCCAAAAATAATTCCTTTGTTGGAAAACTTATTATTTTGATGGTTGGAGACTTCAAGTGCAGATTGCTTTGCATCTTTCCATCATTCTATGCTATTTTTATATTTGGCCATAGTATTCAATTTCACAACCTTACATCATAATATGTACTAGCGTGGCCTGTGCAATTGGCCCAATTGTGAACTCATTATAATGTAGGGTGGACACAACATCTTTCCAACAACACCAAAGGCACATCACAATTCCTTCTACTAGAATTAATTGGTAGACATTCAACTGTTAGTCAACTGATTTTTCCTTCCAAAACCTGGTTTTTTGGATTTTATTTGAATTTTCAGTGGCAAAAATCACTTAAAAATCAATATCTCCCATATTCTGAATCCAAATCTTACCAAATAAATTCCATTAAATCCTACTCATCAAGATCTTTCCAACAACACCAAAGGCACAATCCAATTCCTCCAAAATTTTCAGCTACAGTTTAAATTTAATTTCAATGAAGAAATCATTCCATATTCAAGAACTTTTGCACTGCAAGTCCAAATGTCATGGAACCAAGCCCATGCACCCCTCCTCATCTAAAGCTTTCCAAAGACACCAAGAACACGATCTAAAGCATGCTGGTTTGATGGATCTCATAACTACAAAACAAAACAAACTACCTTCCTTCAGAGATAGATTATAATCAAGTTTCAAAGTTTAACATTTTTAAATTCATTTTCAAACATTGAAATTGATTTCTGATTTTCAACCTGACAACTTCTCTTTGGAAATGCATTACAAAAGAGTTTCAAAATGTTGTAGCCTCTAGGCTTTTAGGGGATAAGAGCATCTCCAAACGGTGCTCAGTATGTAACTCTGGACAGTAAAATTAAATGTCGAAGTTTGGTTTTTGTTTTTTTTTTTGGGCAACCCCATCTAAAACTGAAACTACATATACATGGGGGACTACTAATAGCAAACCACCTGGACCAATCATTATGATCGACCAATCAGAAATAGTGAGATGTAGTCAGGTGCAATTTATTACACTCTTTTTGGGAGGTGCACAATTGTGTTGGGCCTTTTACAAGCCCTGGTAAGCTACACGAATTTGGTGGGGAAAACCAATTTCGTGAGCTAAATCGGCACATTTGACTTTTTTGCATTAAATCTTACTAGCTGGAGTCACATACTGAGTACCATTGGAGATGCTCTAAGGGCCGTTCTCACTTCACCCAAATAATTGGGTGCAGTACAACTCACATGTTTCGTGCCCACGTGACACAGACTACTTTGGATGTGTTTAAATGGGCCCTTTATTTTGGGAATGGTCCCACCTTGGGACTTTAACCCACACCTAATGAAGTTTTTAGATTTCAACTTTGTACTTAGATGAGGTGCCTCCCAAGTTCAATCTTTTTTTTTGCAATGAGTCAATTTGATTTCCCATCACTCAACCAAAAAAGAAAACTATCAAGGCTCCCCAAAATGCCCCAAAAGAAAAGCTTGCATGGAAAGTGGACTGTCCACCCTCCACTCCAAACACAACTTGAAAGAAAAAAACCCCCTCTCTCCACCCCCCCCCAAATGAAAAAAAGGAAGGCCCTTCATTCCATGACATGACTTTTCATTAGTTGCATGGAAATTTTATTCCTAAAATTGGCTGCCACTACTTTTGGCCTGGACTACTAGCCCTTCCTAAGAACACCCTACCTACCTATTGTGATTCATATTAATTAGTTCATGGGTGTGCTCACACTTTTTTGTTGTTTTTTTTGAAGGGGTCATATTGATTGGCCCATCACCAATTTTTTTGGAACACTGGCCAAAAAGCACCTCTTTGGACCCCTAATTGGAAAATAGAAACAAATGTGCTCCCTATGGCCCACCTTTTCAGTTTATATACATGAGAGTTGAAGTTTGAGCAAAAAATCATGCAGTAAAAGAGAGGTGCTATTGGGAACAATTTGGGGTCAAACATAGGGTTAATTTCAAACTTCTCAATGGTCACCAATAACACAATGTTATTTGGCAACACATACTATATTCCATATGGTCCAAACCATTTCCTAGTAACTTCCCTAGGTGTGATTTATTGCCCTTTGGAAACCATAAAACATAATCACCAAAACTAAATTATTTTTTTGAATTGGTTTGTTGACTCCATAATGTTATATTCCATTGCTAAATTCCTATAGTTTCTATAGCTTGCATTTTAACTTCCTATCACTTCTTGAGCTCTATAATTCTACTAGTTAAAAGTTTCACCGCAGTACAGTCTCTCTCATCTCCACCAACAACTGATATGATGTACTATATGGGCATTAATGGATGGAATTCATATATTAATTAATATGGTGTATACCCTATTGTTACTTTGTATGCAATTTTGTATGAAAATAATATTGTAAATAAATGTTCATCCCAATCTGTTATATTTTCAGTAACTAACTTGGTCAACAATGTCCTAAGTACCTTGTTAGTACACTTAACTTGTCCATTCCCTTAAGGATAATAAGTTGTAGAACTCACATGTTTCATCAAAAATTGATATGTCAAATACTTTATGGCATCATTAATAGAATGAATTCCCTGATCTGTGATTGTAGTCAAAGGACATCCAAACCTAGTTAACATGCACTCATATAGAAATTTTGTTATGATTCTTGTTGTATTAGTTCTCAATACTCTTGCTTCCACCCATTTAGTAACATAGTTTGTGGCAACAAAAATATATTTATTTTCTTTATTAGTTTAATTAACCCCACAAAATCAAGTCCCCATTTCATAAACAGTTCTTCTCAAAGACTTGTGATTAGCTTTGCTAGACTTTGAGTTGCTAATCGTCCTATTCTTTGACATGCATCACAAGATCTACAGCAATCCCGCACGTCCATGTACATAGTTGGCCGCCAATATCCAACATCCAATATTTTCCTTTGTGTTATTTTCGTTGCAAAATGGCCTCTTGAAGGTCCTTCATGCAATTCTTTCATCACCATCTATGTTTATGTTGTTGTCAAACATTGTTGCATTGTGTTATCTTGGCCCATTTTGTACAATTCACCATTCTTTGGTGTAAAAGGTTCTACTTTCTTGACCAAATTTGTTTCTACTGCACTGATAACGTGCCCTCAATCTATCCTATCTTAAAAAATCCTTTTATGTCATTGAGCCATTTAGGCCCTATATAAAACAAACTTGCATTTGTGGTTTAATCACGTTCACCTATGGGTTATGTACTATCCAATAATCTTGAGAATGCATATGTAACTACTTGTTTTATACATTACTATGAAATCATATTTGAGGAATTATAACAACCATTTAGTTATTTTCCCTGAAACCTATGGTTTGTTGACCAAATAGACCAATGCCATATGATCTGCATAAAAGACAAATTTATTGCCCAACAAATAATGTCTGAACTTGTCCAAAGAAAAAACCATTGCTAAAAAGTTTCTCTCTATTGTGCTATAATTCTATTTTGCTCTATTCAAAAGCCTATAAACATACTCTTCCTTATTAAATTATGATACAACATAGCCCCCACAACTAATAAAGACACATTTGTATGAACATGAAATTCCACCTATAAGTTTGGTGATACCAGTATCAGTGTAGATTCGTCTGGATTCAAACTAATGTCATATTCTCTTCACTTTTGAAAACATAATTTGAGATTTTGCAAATGACTATCCATGTTACTACATGTTGTAAATTCATCCATAAATATCTTTGTAAAACTTTCCAAATACTCTTTGAATGTTTTGGTCACGACTCTTTGATATGTTGGAGGTCCATTTTAAACTCCAAATGACATCACCTTCCATATAAAAGCCCCCTAGTCTGTAACAAATGCAATCTTGTATCTATCTTCTAGAGCTATAAATATTTGATGATATCATGAATATTCATCTAAAAAGGAATATGTTTCATACCCTGCTATTGTGTTCAACACTTCATCTATGAAAGATAATGGGTGTGGATCCTTTTTGGTGGTTACATTTAGTTTTTGAAATTTATACAAATTTTGAGCTTGCCATTTTTCTTGGGTACTATTACTATGGGTGACAACCATGTAGCTTCTTTTACAAATTCAATGAATCCAACTACTAACAACTTATCTATATCTTGTTTGACTATTGCAGCATAGTTTGGATTAATTTATACTTGGCCTCATGTGTTGGTGGTATCGTAATGTCCAACTCAATTTTATGTTGTGTTAGCTTTGGTGGAATTCCTTTTATATCTTTGTATGTCCATGCAAAAACATCTTTGAATTCCTTCAACAGTTGCTCCACTTCAAGCACCTTGCCTATTTCCAATTGTGCATTAATCTTCACCATCTATGGTTTTTCATTAGTTTCCAAATTGAACTTCATCAATTGTTGATCTTCATTTAACATTCATCTACCTATCTATAGTCCATGTGCTTTGATGTTTGCTGGAGTTTCATCCATTACAACACTCCTTGGTTTATGTCTGTAATATGTCTCTGGATGCACCTTATTCTTTAGAACTACTTATGGCTCATATTTGTTGCCAAGTTTTTTTTTTTTTTTGTTTTTTTTTTCAGATGCCCATTTTTAAATACTCGTATTCTCATTTATATCCATGATCCCCACATCTATAGTTTTCATAGATTGAATTGTTTGAAATAAACCGATTGTTCATATGGGGAACAATTCTAGCTTTGTAGCAAAGATAATATTTTCTTTTTCATTTGTGATGCCATTTTAATAATCGTAGCAAAGTAACTCTTTTGGTCTTCTTATTTCATTTCCCAAATGTTTGGTAACAATAATTGTTCAAATTATCCCATTCCCTTATATCATAACAATGTTACTTCCCCAATCATGTGCCACTTTAGCATCCCTCAACCATGAGTTCCCCAACAACATGGTATAACTAGAATCTACCACATTATTATGAGATGCAGTAAAGGTAGTTATGTAAATAATGCCATGAACATATATCTTCAGATCTCTAATCAACCCCACTAGTTTTGTGGTTGTTTGATTTGCCATCTTCGAATTATATGGTGCATGTTTAGGCTTTGGAAGTCCCAACCTCAATCTCAACTATTCAATGATAATATTAATTCCAAAACCTTCATCCAATAACACATCTTCTATTGTATTAATCCCAATCTATACTTAGATAATTCTTATATGACAATCTATTGCTACAACAATTGTCCCTACTTTTGGTATTAAAAAACCAACTTGTTTATCTGTGGTTGTTTTACTTACATTTTTAAAAAAAATTGGTTTGAACTTTTGCCAAAGATATCTTTTTAGTTCAGGAGCTATTTTAAGCAATGGTCCTAAGTTCAAAGTATAACTTATTTCTAACATCTACTTACCAATGTCCAGAAAAATCTCTTCTATTATGATAAGTTTCCCTTGTGGATTCATTTTTTTTTGAGATTTCTATGCATCCACAAGAATAGTATTTGGCATATTCAACCAAGTTGTGTTCCATCCCTCCATGGATGTGGATGGCCTTTTGATTTGGGTTGATGTTTTCTGAATTTATTGAATTGTTTCCACCATAGACTATTTCAATCGCTCTTTTTTCTCCCAATCAACAACACTCTTTGCTTTTCTTGGCTTTTTATCCTTGAAGACTTGTTCTTTAATTACTTTACTTCTTGTGGTAATGTTAACATCCACCACATTCACATCTGCAATGACTGTTTGTGTTTCAACAATAAGTTGAACCTTTGCTACCATCATAGATTTCCCATGAAACATTTTTTGCATCTCAGCAAACTTTGGACAATATGTCATTTTATGGCCATTCAAACCTAGATATGGCCATTTCTATGATCAAGAATTGGTGCAGTTACAACAAATTGGTTTTCACTATCCTCTTATTGAATAAACGACATCTGCACTTCTACACCCTCTAGTAGCCATTGAATTGATCAATGGTCGATCTATAGTCATGTTCCCATGAGTAGCCATTATCAAACTAGTAAACACCATTTATTATATGCCAACAATTCTAATGGTAGCTGTTGGTAGCATTGAACTTCGATTCACATTCCTTTTTGTTGAAACTCCACCTAATCCGATACTCAATTTTGTTACAGATCCAATTAGTACTCCCTTTCTGAAAACATCTATGTTGGGCGCAACAACCATTTCCACTCCTATGGTTGTTATTCTTGCATTAGGTGATTTTGTAACTCCTACTCCAACATGTTGTCTCCAGGTTTCAACAATTATCGCTTCTGACATTATTGGTGGACCGGTGTTGATTTGATATTGACGTTGTTTTAATCCATGGTTACCCATTGGTATCCTTTATGGTGTAATATGTGGATGTGAATACCCCTCTGGTTTTTTGTTCCTTGTTTGAATAGATGGATGAATCTATTGAATTTGTGGTCCCAATTGGCTTTCTAATACCATGCCTCTGATTCTATTCTAAATTACAAGAATTCATGATTCCTATTCCTATGGTTGATCCATTAATGTTCATGCCACATTTTGTAACTCCACATGCTTAGTAATACCTACTTTGATGTGTGAAAAGGCACAAAGGGAAAATCCATGATTACATGTCCTTTTTCCTCATAGAATGCATAGACCCTTGAAATTAACCTGATCATCTCCCAATCCACAAATTCATGATCCCATGTTTTGATTGTATACTTTGGTTGATCCAATTGTGGATTTCCTTGATGTGAGTATGATTATGGTACTTCATCCAACGCATTCATTTATGCCTCTGGAAAACAAAAAAAAATTTAGGTAATTTTCTTCAATTTCCTCAAACACATCAACATTAGTGTTTTCATCCACCTCGTAGTGTTCCACTAGTTCATAGTAATCTAGAGATGCATATTGATACACAAACCTAAGTTGTATCCCTCTTGTAACATCCCTCCTTTAACTAGTCAATGATTTTGGACTTGAGATTTCCTACGGTAGATTAGGTACTACATAAGTCCTTGTTTCGTTTTGATCTCTATAACTTTGAGCCATAAATTGCGACAAAGAATTATACTGCATTCGTTTATTCAAATGAATAATTGATTCCATTTCTCTCCATGGAGATTGTTATCTAGAACTATGCCTTCTTTGAAGACCCCTAATCCATATGTCCCACCATACCACTTCTTGTGGTAAATAATGACCTATGCCCTATAGACCTTTCCTATGTTATCATTCATCTGTCCAAGTAGCAGATTCTGAGATGAAGTTTTTGTAAGCCTTGCATATTCCTCTCCATTTTTGAAATTGTCTTTTATCTATTTTTCAATAACTTGCCAATTTGCCTCCAAGTCTAATTGTCGTTATAAACTTCAAGTCACCATTCAATTCATCTTGTTTCACAAATTTTCATCTTCAAAATCCGTAGATTGCTCGACAGTCCTTACAATGTGAATCGTGTAAACCTTTGACACTTTCTAACATATCCTTTAAAATTTTCAATTAAAAAAATAACATTACCCGTTTTGAACATTCTCATCTACTATATACAACAAAATTTGTAAAAAAACCTTCCCATTATTAAAAAAAAGACCAAAAAAAAAATTCCCCACAAGATGGTTGCCAAATGTTAAAAGTGAAATTTAAATTCTTGCAAAATATTTTACACTACTGTAATAATAGATTTGCATTTCCCATGCCTATGTTCATTATTTTTGTATTAAGTTTCAACAAAATTAACACTACAATTCATTCCAACATTAGATTCATGGTTATTGCACATAACCAAAATCTACACTTTAGAATACATTATAAAAAAAACTCCAAAAACAATATTAGAATTCATTTCATCATAATCTAACACTACAAAAAATTCACACAAAAGATGAACATAAAATTCACAGTAGAAGTTTGTGTTTTTCTATATTATTGAAAACATGAATCCAAATTATAGCATAATCCCATGTTTTGTTGAAAAAAATCCCAAAACAACATTATAAATTTGTGTTATATCAAAACAAAGTCTATGGTTTTTTATTGCAAGTGCCTCTAACTCTTCCTATTCTTCTCTCAAAAAAAACTATTTGTTTCATCTTCTTCTATTTCCTTCTCTTTTCCAAAACTCTCCCCCCTTTTGAACCATCTATGGTCACATCATTATGATCCAAAACAATAAGAATTTGAAATTCACACTAGCAAAGTTCCTTAATTAGACCCTATCCTAATTGCCTTGTTCATACAGAATCATATACTCATCTTACCCCCTTAACACTATTGTCCAAATGGTTTCCAATAGACCAACCATTAAAATTGATGCCTAGAGGACCCCGAATTCAAATTTGTTCCATAGCTGCAAAGGAACAATAAATAACACAAGGTCCAATACATGTTCATGTGATAGAAAAACTAAATCCCATAGTAATTTTCACACAAATGCATCCAAAGCGTCTCATCAATCAAATTTTCCAATAGCAAAGAAACGAATTCGTAATTGTTCAATGTCTTATATTATTTTGGATGAAGAAGAAGATGTTGAAGATGAAAATCGATGGCCTTTGTAATGATGAAAGAACCCTTCCTAATGGTGCATTCTTTGCTTGGCAAGTTTTGAGTATTCCGATATCTCATATTAAAACTGAAAACATTTTTAGCATCACTAAAATATTGACAAGTTTGTGACAATGTTAGTTGTGAATGTAGAACTTGAACAAATTGGTGATTATCTTGAAAAATTGGCCAAGTGATATGAAGATGCGATGTGTCCTCACTTCTAAAGGAATGGAGGAATTATTTGTTTCTTAGGACTAACTTGATGATTATGAGGATGAGCTTGAAAAGGTTTGATAATCAAAACCTCTAAATTATTTTCTAGTGCTTGGGAATTCTACCTTAGTTGAAATGTTTAAGTCCATGTGTATGACTATTTTGGGAATGAGGTGCAAGGATTGAGAAAACAAAAACATTATAAATTTTGTGCTTGAGTTGTAGCTTGTACCTCTATTTTATTATGTAATCATTTCTACAAAGTGTAAGATTGTCTTGAACATTAGGTGCCACGATTGAAAAAACAAGTGCATTGGAAGTTTCATGTAAACTGCAACTTGGTTTGGATATCCAATACTTGTAGGTGCCTATGAGCATTATGATGTGTTTTAGAAACTTTTGTCAAAATTTTGAATAACCTTGAGCAAATACTTACTATGTTTTTTAATGCAACCATCTTTACAAGTGAACAAGGTTCTATATGATGGACTATGAACACCTCAATTGTTGATCATGTCTTGTGTTTTTGAAAGTTTTGAATTGCCTTGAACAAGTTTTAGTTTCGGTTGAATCTTGATATGGAAGGATTAAGGACTTGCAATTGAATAATGAATACTTGTTAGCGTTGTAGTAGTTGATCATGTTTATGATTATGTGAAAAATTGCATCATCAATGGGGAAATTATGAATGCCAAAATTTATATATATCTAGATGTTGATATCAAAGTCCATAAGATGTATGTTGATACCATTACATTTTCATTTCATATCCTTCAATTATATATATCATGCCATATGTTTACCATTATTTTAAATGCTTTGATACCATTATGGATATGATATCAAAAGTGTGAAGAACCCTATGTACCATTATGGGGCTAGTATCACACAGTGTTGATAGCAGCCCAAAACTTGTTATGATGAAAAAAAATTCCTTTGTTGGAAAACTTATTATTTTTGACAGTTGGTCACTTCCAGAGTAGATTGTTTTGCATCTTTCCATCATTCTATGCTATATTTATTTTGGCCAATAATATTCGATTTCACGAGCTTACATCAAAATATGTATTATAATCCAGTTTCAAACTTAAATGATCTGAAACTCATTTTTGAAAATTAAAAATTGAATTTTGATTTTCAAGCATATGGATGTTATCCATGCATACTTTATTCCTTACAACTTCTCTATGGAAATGCGTTACAAAAGAGTTTCAAAACGTTGTAGCCTCTAGGCTTTTAGGGGATAAGGGCCGTCCTGACTTCACCCAAATAATTCGGTGCACTACAACTGGCATGTTTCGTACCCACGTGAGACAGACTACTTTGGCCCTGTTTAAATGGGCAGGTTATTCTGGGAACGGCCCCATCTTGAGACTTTACCCCACATCTAAAGAGCTTTTAAAATATCTACGTTGTACTTGAACCCGCCTCTTCGAAAGGGATTCGAACCCACATTGAAAGTAGTTATCAACAGATTCGGAAATTTAGGCAGGCAATGAGAATGCTCAGCACGCACTCCAGGGGCTTAGTTTTGTTCTGTTTCTTTGGCTTTGGGTTGGGGGGATTTTTGTCTTTTATTTCTGTTTCCAATGTGGTATCCTTTATTCTGATCATGTTCTCAAGGGATTCCCCCCGTGCGTTCTCCAGGACGTTCTCAATAACGCCTCCATTTTATCCCATATTGTTTGGACACAGTTTAACTTTCATGTAGAAATTGTAAAGAGGGAACAATCGGCGTACTTCTTTTGTGGACTGCCCCATTTTCTAGAAAAATTGGTCAGCATGAATGTGGCGCCTTTCCAAAAAAATCTGGGGCCACCCATGAACCTTTTTACACCTGTTGTGGTTTGCATTAATCAGATGAGGTACCTCTCAATTTCAATTTTCTTTTTGCAATGAGCCAATTTGATTTGCCCATCTCTCCTTAAAAAAAATTTAAAAAAAACACAAACCTATGGAGGAAATACAAGGTTCTATTTTGCAGTATAGAGTTCCTCCCCTTCAACCCACCTACACATGTGAAAGGAGGACAACATTTGCCAAAGCATATGGGATAAAAGTGAGGTGCTATTGGGAACTCTTTGGGAAACATGTCAGGAACTTGGGAACTCTTTGCGTTGACCACCCTGCCACCCC
>Ga0116231_10001683_pt1 | contig 45807 bp, 33 predicted proteins | sample S1TSphgellanicum_2_FD_89695 | JGI IMG/M metagenome (GOLD analysis project Ga0116231, IMG submission 89695) | Host-associated microbial communities from peat moss isolated from Minnesota, USA - S1T2_Fd - Sphagnum magellanicum MG | ecosystem: Host-associated > Plants > Peat moss > Unclassified... | reverse complement strand
GGGGTGTGTGTGTGTGTGTGTGTTTGTGTGGGTGGGGGGGTGGTGGCTGTTTTTGTCATTGAAGTAATTTGCATGTTGTCCTCCCTTGTATTGTCTTTCTCTCTCTGTTTCTGTCCTTTTTTTTTTTTTTCCCTCACCCCCTTCTTCTTTGAGTTTGCTCTGCTTTGCTTTCCAGCAGTTAGTCGCTAGCTCCAGAGAGCTTTGAAGAGTCTCTTAAGTGTTTTTTTTGTTTTTTTGTGTTTGGGTTCTTTTGCTTGGTTGGTTTGGTTGGTTGGTTGGTTTGTTTGTTTTTGTTTTCCTCTCTCTCTCTCTCTCTCTCTCTCTCTTCTCTTTTGTGAAAGAACAGGTGCCTTTTTAGTTTTTACTGTCACTCACAAAAGAAGCAGTTTCCGAAAGAAGACTAGAGGTTTGGGTTTGTGGGTGGGTTAGTTGGTTCTGGAGCTTCATAAGAGACGAAACCACTAGTGTTTTTTCTCTGTAACTTTGTTGTCATGTGTTTCCAGCTTTGAGCCAATCTTTTGTTGTTGTTGTTGTTGTTGTTGTTGCTGCCGAGCTGATGAGCTCCTGAGCTAACTGAGCTACTGAGCTGCTGTTAAGCTCTATAGCATTCTGAGCTTTTTCGCTTTGTGAGTCAAGAAAAATAGCAATGTCAAAGAGCTTTCTGAGCTTCACTACAGAAGAAGATTTGCATTGTTGTTGTTGAGTTTGGATTGTGCTCCATTGCTCCTTTTTTGAGCTTTTTTTCTTTTTCTTTCCCCCTGCATTTTGGGTTTTTGGCAGTCAGTCTGGAAAGAGAGTTTTGGCAGATTTCCAGAGCTGGCTGGAAGCGGGGGATGAGGATGATGAGGAAGCTCAGGAGGAGGAGGAGGAGGAGGCCTGCAATGAAGAAGTCGTTTCAGAGGAGCTCAAAGCTTGGAGTAGACAGCGATATTGTGGGATCTGGAGGGGCAAGCAGGTTGCTGCTGCTATAAACTGAAACACCCAAAGCTTGGAGCTTGGTGATGAGAAGAGATGTCACGCCTGCAGCTTGCTGAATTTTTGGAGCTACTACCACAACTACTGTGGCTGCCGAGCTTTCTTCTGCTGCTGCTCCTCATTGCTCTACCTTATTCCTGCTGCGTCTCTGCTCTTGCTCCCGTTGATGGCAACCCTGAAGGTAAAAAAACCCAAAACTCATGTTTGTAGCAGGTATGTTCAGTACAAAACACTCATCACAATAGCACTCCAAAATGCTGTTTTGTCACAAAGCTGTGCTTTTCTCCGTCTCCCAAACTAGCAAGAAAAATATTAGACAAGCAAATGCAGAAGAAGAAGAAGAGCTCAGGATTCAAAGAAGCTCAACTAGACTTCCTCAAAGTAAGGTTTGTCACAGAGCTGTGATTTCTGCCATCTCCCAAACTAGCAAGAAAACATTAGACAAGATTAAAATGAAGCACAAGAAGGAGAGCTCAGGATTTGAAGAAGCTCAACTCTTTCTCAAAGTAATGTTTTTGTCACAGAGCTGTGTGCTTTTCACCATCTCCCAAACTAGTGAGAAAAACATGAAACAAGCAAATGAAGAAGAAGACCAAAGAAGAAGAAGAACAAGAGCAGATCTGGATTCAAAGAAGCTCAATTAGACTTTCCTCAAAGTGTGAAATACAACAAAAGAAATTCTCACACACAGGTTTTAATGCCATTGGCAGCAATGGAAAGCCCATGATGAACCTTGACAGTTTAATTAGCAGCAGCAGAACTTGCACAACCCTAGAATTTTCTTTAGCTCAAAATCACATGTTTTCTTCTGGACAGCAAGGAGAAGAGGAATTGGGTCAAGAATTTGGGCAGAGTTTCTTTGTCATTGCTTTTGGAAGTGGAGATAAAACGTTGCATTTCTTCATGGTTGATTGATGGAAATGGGTGCTGATGGGTTTCTTGGGGGAACGGGTGGTGGTGGTTTTTGTTTGTTAACAGTGACAGCATTGTATGATGTACGCCAAGCACTGCATGATCCACATAATGCACTTGTTTCATGGGATGTCAACTACTTATCTCCTTGCACTTTCATGTGGGTTCAATGCTCTGCTCAACAAGTAGTAACCAGCATGTAAGCAGTCAGCAGCAACAACAACCCAAACATCTGCTGTTCCTTTCCTTTCCTTTATAATTTGAAATCTTTTCTCCCCAAGTTCTTCCTCTTCTCTCCTCAAGTTCTTCCTCCTTTTTCATACAATGCTGACATGGGTTTTTACTTAGACTAATTTGTGTGTTTGTTTCTGTGCAGCGACTTGTCGTCTTTGGGCTTCTCGGGGAGCTTATCCCCATTCATTGGAAGCCTTCCAAACCTCGAGTATTTGTATGTCTCACTCTTATATTAACCTTTCCTGTTGGTTCTACTCACTAGAGAGGTCTTAGTTTTCCCAAAGAGTTTTATGGCAGCATTGTTGTTGTATGTTGTGTTTTTTTTTTTCCCTGCAATCTTTGTCTTTGAGTGACAGTAGACTAATAAAAAACAAATGGAATTTTTTGAGATACATGTATAAATGATGCAAACCATTTTAGGGTTTAAAGAATTAAAAAAATTTAGCGGGGCTTTTGTTTTGGTTACATTTTTGTGTTTTTTTGGTGATCTGGGACTTTTGTCAACAGGATACTGCAGAACAATAACATTTCAGGGCCATTACCAGTGGAGCTCGGAAACTTGACAAAACTGCTTCACTTGGACCTCTCCAACAATTCATTCCAAGGACCCATCCCTTCCACTTTCGCCAACTTGAAAAGCCTCACTTCCTTGTAAGCAAAACCATTCTAACATGAGATCAATTCATTGCAATCTCCATCTTCGCACTCTATTCCCATTTCAGCTCAACACACACACACACACACACACACACAATCTTATACCCGTGTTGTTCAATACCAGGTGTTGATGGGTCTCATACCAGCTTCTTCATAGCCGATGCTGATTGGCATTCTTGGGTGTAATGGGGATTTTTGGGGGGAATGGGGTTTTGGGGAAAGACAGGCAACTCAAATTGAACCATCTCTCTGGTCCCTTCCCAAGGTTTCTATCTACCATTCGGAGCTTGACCACTTTGTAAGCCCATAACAACCTGCTCCAATTGTTTTTGGCCTTGCCTACCAAAGGCAAGAAGGATAGTGTGTTTAGATTCATTATAATAGAGTATATAGGTAGTAGCTTAAGGGATTTTTTTAGGCCCCTTGGTAATAATAATAATAATAGGTCTAATTTTTATATGAGGATTTTTGAAAGATGATGATTGATATTTTGCTAGGCTTGTGTTGAAACTTGAGATTTAGTTATTATAGAGTTATAATAATATCTTGAAGGATTTTGGATTTTTTGAAAAGGATTTTTTTGAAGATTATATATTATTATTATTATTTCACATGGTGAAATATTTGAGTTTTCATAATTCTTCTTTTGCCTTAAGATACTTTTTAAATCAATCAGATGGTGCGTTACCCAGCGTGTTGAAACCCTCCACTATTGGCCGGGTGTTTCAAATACCCACCGGGTATCACAAGGGGGGCAAACAAAGAGGGGGCCTTATACATGTTGTTTGCTACCATTTTGCAGGGATGTCTCATACAACAACTTGTCCGGTTTTGTGCCGAATCTGACGCTGCCGAATCTAATGTAAGAACTCTCTAGTAACTGTTTATTACACGAGTATGATCATCATCGGAAGATTATGTTATATAATGTGGTGAAGAAAAAAAAAAGAAGGACATAATCTGCCCACCCCAGCAGCAGATTATGATCATCATTGGAAGATTATGTTATATAATGTGGTGAAGAAAAAAAAAAAGGGGACATAATCTGCCCACCCCAGCAGCAGATTATGTCAGAAAATCTTTTGATAATTCCGGTGGGATGATGCTCGGGTTGGTTTTGTTTGGAATTGACACTCAAATTTGGGTGTCTTGGTAAACAGTGTGCAAGGCAATCCACTCTTGTGTGGTTGGAGTACCAGAACGGAATGCCCCGGTGATCCGCCATTACCGTTGATGGCTAATGTAAATGGCAGCACACAATGTAAGCTTTTACGGTTCACATTTTTAAGGTCCGGGGTGGCAGATTATGTGAATCAAAATTTCCTTGACCACATTGTTTGTTTGTTAGTTATATGAAATAATAATCTTCCGGTGATGATTATACACGCTCGTAACAGTCACCAAAATGGTACATTACACCCAAGGGGTGGGAATATTCCCCTTTTTGGGTGTGTGAATTTGTTGATGATTTGCTAGTGATTTATTTATTTATTTATTTGGTTTTGGTGGATGAAAAAAGATGCGACAACGGCAACGACGACGACACGGCGGTCCAATCCGGGTGCGGTGGCTGGCGGGCTTTCGCTCGGAGCCATGTTGTTGGTTGCATTGTTTGCCTTGAGTTTACTTTGGTGGCGGCGGCGCCGAAACAAACAAGTGTTTTTTGATGTCAATGGTAAATTAATTATATCATACCAGACCCATTTTGAATTATTTATTTATTTATTTATGAGGTTTTTTCACACATGGAAACAAAAAATTGAAAAAATTAGCTTAGAAATTTGTTGATGCAACATTATCTCCATTTTATTTTAGCTTTTTAAAAAATATATATATATTTATTTTTTTGGACATCCTGATCAAATCTTTTCTTATATATTCCTTTTGATACAGAAGAGTTATCCCTGAAGTCACCCTGTCTTCACCCTGTCTTTGGGCTTCCTTTCACCCCCTTATCCCCTCTTTCAGTGGTATCAGCAAAGTAATTTTTCCTTAAACCCTAAACCCTAAACCCTGGGCTTTCTTGGGGGGGAGATGTTTTGCAGAGCAACAAGATCCGGATGTGTTGCTTGGGCAGTTAAAAAAGTTTGCATTCCGGGAGCTTCAAATTGCAACAGACAATTTCCACAGCAAGAATATATTGGGCAAAGGCGGCTTCGGAAATGTGTACAAGGGGTATCTGTCCGATGGCACGCTCGTCGCCGTTAAGCGCTTGAAGGGAGAGGGCAGCCCCGGTGCCGAAACCCAATTCCAAATGGAGGTGGAAATGATTTCATTGGCTGTACACCGAAATCTGCTCCGCTTGAGAGGCTTTTGTATGACGCCTACGGAGCGCCTCTTGGTCTACCCTTACATGTCCAATGGCAGCGTTGCATCACGCCTCCGGGGTTAGAGTTCTTCTTATGCCAAATTTTTCACTATGGTTCTGTTGCAATAGCAATAATAATAATAATAATAAAATTCTGCAAAAACCCGAAACAAAATTGTTTTGTGTTTTGTTCTCACTTCTATTGGGGTTTAGGGTTTTTAGGGTTTAGAGGTTTGTTCTCACTTCTATTGGGGTTTAGGGGTTTAGGGTTTTAGGGTTTTTAGGGTTTAGAGGTTTGTTCTCATTTCTATTTGGGTTTAGGGTTTTAGGGTTTTTAGGGTTTAGAGGTTTGTTCTCACTTCTATTGGGGTTTAGGGTTTTAGGGTTTTAATGTTTAGAGGTTTGTTCTCACTTCTATTGGGGTTTAGGGTTTTAGGGTTTTTCCAGTGGAAACTTATTTCTTTGATTGTTGATGTAGACAAGGTCTGTGGGAGGCCAGCCCTTGATTGGCTGACACGGAAGCGGATAGCATTGGGGTCGGCACGGGGCCTACTATACTTGCATGAGCATTGTGACCCGAAAATCATACACCGTGATGTGAAAGCGGCAAACATACTTTTGGATGATGATTTTGAAGCGGTTGTGGGTGACTTTGGACTCGCAAAGCTGTTGGATCATCGAGATTCACATGTGACAACGGCTGTGCGTGGCACCGTCGGCCACATTGCTCCTGAGTACTTGTCTACGGGACAATCGTCAGAGAAGACCGATGTGTTTGGCTATGGTGTGTTGCTGTTGGAGCTCATCACAGGTCAAAGAGCCTTTGAGTTTGGCCGCTTGTCTAATCACAACGATATGATGCTTCTCGATTGGGTATTGTCTTCAAATTGAATTTTCCTTTTATAAAACTTTTTAAATCTTTTTTCCCCCCCCGACACACACAGCTGCTGTTTTCTCCTTTTGCATGCTTTCTCTTCATGTTCTTTCTTTGCCTTCTTGAAACAATCTATGATTTCAACTTGAGAACTGACATTCGGGAAAAGATCCCATGGATTCTCGTTGCCTCTCAATTGGACAAGATAGGCTTCTTGATGATGATCTACTATGCCATCTTTCTTTGTTGAAGAATCTGGCTGGCCTTTTTTTTTTTTGGTGTGTGGGCAGGTGAAGAAACTTCAAGCGGAAAAAAGGCTTGATTTATTGGTCGATATTGATCTCAAAACCGACTACAACCCACTAGAGCTTGAGGAAATGGTGCAGGTAAAAACAAACTGCCAATGAGAAGTCGTGAATGGTCCTCCCTTTTTCTTTTTCTTCTTGTGGGCGACTGAGTGTTCGTGGTTATTAAGAATTTGGGGGCGTTGCTGAACACTTTTTTTGCATTCAGGTCGCGCTTCTATGCACACAAGTGTTGCCAGCAGAGCGGCCGAAGATGTTGGACGTAGTGCGAATGCTTGAAGGAGATGGGTTAGCAGAGCGGTGGGAGCAATGGCGGGAAGTAGAGAGCCGAAGGTGCCAAGAGGCTTTGGCATTGCCAAACCGCTATTGTGAGCTGGTGGAAGACTCTTCATGGGATATCGAGGCAATCCAACTCTCGGGACCAAGATAAGAGAAGAAAAGTAGGAGAGAGAGAGAGAGAGAGCCCTATGTCACCACCCCCACACACGCCCCCGCCCCCATTTCTTTGCAACCCAACTCAATTCAATTGTTCTTCACAAGGTTTGATAATTCTCTTGAATTTTGTTGAGTTCTTGTGGGTTCCAAGATGACCACGAACATGGGTGGGGAGAGAGACGACAAATGAGACTAATATTGAACAAAAATGATGATGGGTGGTGTTGTGATACATGGGATCGAAGAGAGGAAAAAAACAACATCATTTGATCCAAAGCAAGTTATTGTATACATATTATATAGTGCCAAACATTGGAGTCGCTTTACCATATTGCAACCAAAAGGTTTAAACCAAGGTTATAGATCGAGACCATGACCTAAACCTCGACCATGAAAAAATCCATTGTTCTCAACAATGATGTTTCAATCACTATTGTAGTGACCTCAAAAGTATTAATCACATGATTTCCTTAATTGTATCCCATATGTTTTGGCAAATGTTGTTCTTTTTGTTGATCCCCATAATTCCCGGGAATACCTGTGTTCCCAATATTTTAAAAATTGATTTGTGATTTCCTTGCCCTTAAAAAGTCTTACTCTTTTAATCTACACAAGTGGGTTGCATGGAAAGATTAAATCTATTTTTAAATCCAAAATTTGGGAGTTTAAATTCAAAAAGATTGCTAAAAATTTGGAAAAATTTCACCAAACTTTCAAAACCACTAGTTTTTTTTTTTTTTAAAAAGAAAAGAAAAACCCTGTATCATCCAAATATTGTGTGCAACAAATCTAATTTGTTGTTGGCAATCCTTAAAAATTGCACAATCATAAATCGTTAGGGTTGATTCGTTGAAAACATTATTTCATCCATTGTTCATTAGTAAATTAATGGCAATTAGATCATGCATAGTTTTAAAATTAATTAATTAATTTTCATATGACACCATTTTATAGCATTGAAATCAAGTTTTCAATATGTTGTATATTATGCCCTAAGGAAACCAGATTATGTACATCATGGGTTCTAAGTTGTAATTGATGCATATGATGTTATGGTATTATAATTATTGTATTAAGAGATAAATCTCAAATTATTTTTAGTTGGTATGTATGCATGCTTTGTAAATTTGAAAAAATAATTTCCTGCTCAGATTAAAATATAAGAAAAATGCAGCAACAAAATAAAGGGCCTCAACAACACTAAAAGAAAAAAAAAAAATTACATGATAGTTTTTGACCTTAAATTATGCATAAATATTGAATAATCATGTGAAATACGACAATCACCTACCATTTTTCATGACTTTCAAATACATCATTTATATGCACCCATCCCCCCCAAAAAAACAACAAGGACATGTCACACCGTGGCCTTGCCATTTACATTAAAAAGTATCTTAAGGCGAAAGAAGAATTATGGAAATTCAAATATTTCACCATGGAAAAATATAATCTTCAAAAAAATGCTTTCAAAAAATCCAAAATCCTTCAAGATATTATTATAACTCTATAATAACTAATCTCAAGTTTCAACACAAGCCTGGCAAAATATCATCTTTCAAAAATCCTCATATAAAAATAAGACCTGTTAGGGGCCAAAATTCATTAAGCTACTATACTCCATAATGAATCTTAACACAATATCCTTGCCTTGGTAAGCAAGGCCAACAAACTCGACCAATTCTGCAACATGCGGAGCTGCATTACGCCACTTTACATCAGGCGGGCAGTAAAAGTCTTTTGAGGGCAGATTCTGCCACTTCTTATGCAACTTATGTAATTAAAGTTGTGGAATTCGACTTCGTTCTGCGAAGGAAAAAAAAGTGTGGGCATAATTTTTTGAGTCACATGCCATTTTTGGAATGAAACTAATTTTTTTTAAAAAATTAATTTAGAAAAAAGGTAATTTCTACAGAATCTGCTCTCAAGAGCCCTTTTACGCAATATATGGAAGCATGCGCACCCCGATTCTGGTGCAGAATGAGCAGTTACGGGCCTGCTGCTCTTTCTCGCTCTAGTACTTTCTGGAAATACCGTTGGCCCGGTCGCTGACGCTTCTAGCGCGAGCAAGTTCACAGGAAGGAAGGCAGGCAGCGAGAAAACGGCACACACAAGCAAGCTGGCTGACGAGCAGAAAAAGGAAGGGAAGGATCGTCGGTGGGTGCTCTCCTCGGAATGAATTCCGCTCTCTCCTCCTCTCCGCCATCATCATCTGGGAAGCAATCATTCCGCGATCGCCGTGGTCATTGATGGAGAGACAGATGGCTTGATTCTAGCTCTCCACTTCCAGTAGCTAAGCTAGCTGTGTTTGATGATGATTCATGGATTCCACATTGAGGAGACAAGTGTGTCTCTCGTGAGTGGGCCGTTTTCTATCAACGGCCCCCACTCCCCATGCATTGCATCACAAGTTGGAATTCATTAATGCGAGAGAGATGGCAAGCGTACAAGCACGAGGTATGCATTTTCTTTAAACTATTGGGTCCTGTATGTCACTCCCCAAGTGGGCCCTTATTTAGGTGATGCTCTTGCCCACATGCTTTACCGAGTGTGACGAGTGACCTTGCCTTTGCTTTTCTTTGATACCCGGCGGGCATGAAAGGGTTGAAGAAAGAGAGAACTGTACACCCTCAGTTTCATAACCGGCGGGTACCATTTACCTGATGGAAATCATGAGTTCCATAGTGTCTCTGCCCACAAATGGAAACGTGGCAAATACATGGCATGCAAAAAGAAAACCAAGAGTTTCCAGAACCTTCCTCTCCTCCCGCGTAATGGCATGCAGAATCCAGGTAGACAACTCACTCCCATAATGGGCCAGCAATGCATCAGGCCACTTTCTAGCGCGGAAAATGAGCCGAATCTGACGGCTAGTGGGGCCATCAGCGTGGCTGGTTTTCGCCAAATGGCAAGAATCTAGAAACTCTACATTGAAGAACGGGCGCCGTGTTACGGGCGCCTGCCGGACCCGGGCACTACTCTTCTTCCTTCCCTCGTTGTGTGGGGCCCGCGCCCGGGTCCGGAACCCCGTGCTCCCCACGGTTTCTTCCTGCTCTCAAAACCTTCAAAGCTCGCAGACACGCGGATTCACGTTTCAACTCTCCAAGGATTCTTCTTCGTCATCGTCGTTGCTCGTGCTCGTTGCTCGTGTTGGGTGTTTTTTCTGCACGCCTACGGCCTCCGGCGCTCTCTAGCAAGTGGTTTTTCTCGTGTGCCCATTTGCGCGTTTTGTCTTCCCCAAGTCTCTTCCGTGGCACGTTGTTTGCTCGGTTTTCTGTTCCATTCTTGAGGTGCGTGTCTGTCCTAGCTAGGGTTGGGGTTTCTCAGGAGTCTCGTGTTCTTCCTGCGGCAATTGCGGCACCCCAAGTAAAGGTGCGGAGGTTTTGGGCTGCGTTTTCAGTTCTTGTTTTTCATTCCTGAGATATTAAAAGGAGCGAGAGATCGTACGCCAAATTTCTGTGCGGACGGGTGGGAGTGAGTAGTAGCGAGAGAGAGAGAGAGAAATGGGTAGAACAAGATCGGGTATGAGCTCCTCGTGGTTCGAAACTGCTCCTCCTCAGATTATTACAGTGGAGAGGAGCTCACAGAAGCAAAGAACTCTGGACACTATTCTAGAGAAAGTAGCAGCTATGGGACTTTGGTTGGAAACTGCTCCACCTCAGATCATCACAGTGGAGAGATGTTCACCGAGACCAGCAAGCACGCTGGATACCATAGCCGAGGAGAGCATGACTTTGACAGCAGGACAATTTGCATCTGAAGCTGCTGCTGCTGCTGCTGACGTCTTGAGACCAATCAACTTGAACTGGGAGAAGAGGACAACAGCCGCCAATTCAAGACTCACACCAGGCTATGTTACTTGCAATTGAAGGACAACAACAATTTGGAGGAGTTCAAAGCAAAAAAAACTCCAGTAAAGAATCCTTTATTCAGATGTTGCAGTCGCTGCAGCAGCAGCAGCAGCAGCAAAGAGGAAGTGTATCATAGACATAGACATATTGGGTGATCCTTTTTTTTCAATCACCTTGTAATTTTTACATACTGCATGCATGCAGAACTTCTTCTGTCTGGCAGCTGAAGCAGCAGCAGCAGCAGCTGCAGCTATCCAACTTGGTAGAACTTTTGCAATTAAAAGTATTCCGAGTTAATTCACTTTGCAGTTTCGTGCAAATCTATTTGTTCTTTGTTCTTTTCTGCACATAATTGCCATCCTTTCATGCATATGTTTGTTCTTTGTTCTGCACACACAATTTTTATTTATCTTGATCTGTGTTCTGCTGCACACAATTGCCTTCCTTCCATGCCATATCTTTTTGTTCTTTGATCTGCACACAAATTCCTTCCTTGAATGCATTCTCTTTGTTCTGTGTTCTGCACACAGACTCCTTTCTTGAATGCTTCTGCTGATGCTGAGTATGTCTGCCACAATGTGCACTGTTTTCTTGTGTGCTTTTATTACAATGTAAAGATGACTTCGCAATGCTTTGAGTGTTTTTTTTCTTTGTGATAATAGTTTGTTGCAGAGATTTCTGGTTTAACATGTCTGTTTTTCTGTCTGTCTGCTGAAGATATTATGATGGGGTTTCCTAACCTCCTTTGGGCACCATCATGTTTTCTTTGTATGATTTTATTAGCAATGTAAAGATGATTTTGCAATGCTTAGGTATTTTAGTATTCTCAAAAAGTTTATTGCAAATCGCAGTTTTTTTTTTTTCCCTCTCTTCTAGTAATCAAAATAAATGTACATCTTCCTGAGATTGTATTTCTTGCTCCACTATCTAATCTAATAAGCTTGTGCCTTTTTTAGTGCTTGTATTTTCTTCACCAGAATTCTGGATGAATCTAAACTTTAATGTACAGAAAAGGTAAAATGCCCATCATTTCTTTGTGAATTGCCAGAGCTTCCATTTTCACTGGATATGAATGAATTCACAGAACTTGCTTGGAGCTCGGAGAAATGAAAAAATGATAGCAATTAACTTCAAAGTTTTTCAAATTATTCATTTCTGCCTGCATGATTCAATCTTGTAATGTGATAATTGGGGTGCCACAAATATTTGAAATCACAATACCGTGAGTGCTATGGAGCCAGTCCAGTAATCTGACACCATTATGAATTTAAGTTGAAGGCTTTTGAATTCCATGCTAAGTCTGTTTGACATTATTTGGGCTGGTGGAAATCACAACATGCATCCATAAGAAGCCTACAAGGTACCTGGGCTTTGTGCTCGTCTTGTGCTTAACTCTTTGGAGAAATTAGCTGCTTCCCACATTTGCTACACATAATCATAACCACACATACAAGCACTATCATTTCCACCAAGGGAGCACATGTGCAATGTGAATTATTCATGTAAATCAATGAAGATCGAGTTCATAGATCAAGACTTTCACAGAAGCACTGCCAGTGATTGTTCAGAATTTAAAACCAACAACAATGTGGAAATGAGCTGTTAGGTAGCTAATTGCACCAGAAGTACTCACCCATCTTCACTGCTGTCAAAAAGGGAAAAAGCTTTCACATGAGTGCTGTTAGCCATACAAATATCTTACATCCAGAATGACTCCCATCTCCTGATCTGAAAACTGGAGGTGACTGTGAAGAAAGCTTGTAAAACATGGCAGGGACACTGTCCCTTACTGGTCCACTTGAACCCAATAGGATTTATTAACAGAAGGACTCACAGAAGTGAGGGCTCAAAGTAGACATCAATCCAGCAATTGACAGAAACTAGTCCAGGATGACAAACGACACATAGAATTTCATCCAGGTAACCTTATGGGTAGTAGTTGTGAGAATATCAACAAACATCAATGACAGCTTCATTCATAACTTCAAAAACCTTCAACATGATTTTGTGTTGAAGATGGGAAATGCAAATGTCAGCACTAGATATATATGCAATAAGCACTTACTAGGCATTTTTTTCTGTTGTGTATCAGTTCCACTCTTCATATTTTCTAGGAGGGTGACTTGCCATGTTTACCAACAATCTCCCCACAGTCCGCAACAATGACTGGCCTTTTGGTTTGGCCCTCAGCACTGCCCAAGTCATTCAATGCTTCTAGCACGTCTTTCCCTGCAAACATTGGCAAAGTATGTGACAACTATAGACAATACACCTGGAAAAATTGCAGGGGAGACTCCACAATAACACTTTAAAGGTAAATGCTGTGTCAGTTCCCATCAATCTCAAACAAACAGAACAAGAATTAGCATGGTCATAACCTTGTGAATATTACTCACAAAGTATCAGACCATCACCTTCATTGTGAATAGCATTGAGTAGCTGCCATACTCCCCCACTGACTTCATCACCTACCAGTAGCATACATTTATAATGATCTGCCCAACATTTCAGGCACAGAATATTGCAAAATTCTGTGTACTAAGTTCCTGCCACAATGAGAAGCCTGAACAATGGTTCTTGCAAGAGTGAAGCAGCTTTCTGTCTGCTCACATGGATGAGCCTCTGGCTCCACCAAAAATTTCAGTTTCAACTTGTGAAACAACCAACAAATTACTACAATTTCAGGCCTGGTAACATGTGAGGGAAGGGTTCAAACAACCTTCCTTGCTGGCTTTTTCCTGATATAGTTAGCATACCTTCAACAACTTTGCCGAAGACCACATGCTTTCCATCCAATTCTGAGCAATCACCCAAGGAAATGAAAAATTGTGTACCTGCATACCATTCAAAGCAGAACTGCTCAGGTATGCATAAATTCGCACCTATCTACTGTCAGTTGCAGTATGTGCAGATACTGAAATCAATCCACCTGGACATGAATCACAATAATGACACCTGACAACTGCTGTGTGTGTTGGAAAATGTTGACTACAAGGACCAATGTAACCAATGTGGTTGTAATCTACTATCTTCAAAGAGATCCAGGTCAAGCCGACTTTGCACCATCATCATCATTGCCAGGTCAGAGATCATGAAACAGAATAGGACTAGGTATAATGTACCATTGCTTCAGCATATGACATAAATTACAAAAAACCCTTGCCAAAAACCCTAAACCCAAAAACTGGCACTAACAAGCTCACCATTGGTATGGGGTCCAGTGTTAGCCATAGAGAGCACACCCTTGCCCTTGTGCAAAAGCTTGAAATTCTCATCTTCAAACTTCTTCCCATAGATTGATTTTCCACATTCACCTCCCTGTGGTTTCAAAAGCACAAAGAAAATTGAAAAAACTTAGTTGTGATCTCAACTTCTGATTCATTCCCATCAGGCTTCCTGAAAGCCAAGGAAATAACATGTGATCAATGCAATTGACCGTCTCGGGCAAGGTGCGAATGCACCCATTTATGTATTACCTGTGCTATGAAGCCTGGAACAATTCTGTGGATGGTGCTCCCTTGGTAGGAGTTGCCATTCTCACCCGTGCAAAGGGCCCGAAAGTTTTCAGCAGTTTTGGGGACTTTGTCTGTTCGCAACTCTACAACTAAGCGTCCAATGACACTGCCGTTGATGGCTAAGTCCAAGTAGCATTTCGGATTTGAGCTCTGTCCACATCCCATTTCTTTGTTGTGTGGTACCAGAAATCTACAAGCGAATCTTGTCTCCTCCTTCGATCACAGCGTGGCCGACAGCAGCTTCTATCAGGATCTGGATTCCAGCACACTGCAGTCCACGATCCATACCATCATCAACCAGCTACACGAAGGTGCAGTAATAGATACAGATTTGAGTTGCGAGGAGAACGATCCACATTGCTGGCGTTATGGAATCCTCTATAGCGGCAATAGCCGCAGCACTCAAATTTGTTGCGTGAGATCGCTGGAAGGAACAGAAACAACCACTTCTGAGGCAATACGACGAAGAGCATAGCGTCGAGAAAGAAATTCAGTTACAAGAAGAAGACTTGCCTTGAGAGGAGTGTCACAGCGCCATGGATTCGGATGCTGGTGTTACGCACTGTCGTGACCCGCAACCAGTTAACTCGTGTTACCACAAATACCGATAGACGCGGGCCTGGACGGACGCATTCTTCTTCCTCATAGAATGCGAGTCACGTCAACTCCAACACGAAAGCCGCTTTGTCAGCAGCAGCAGAAGCAGTCAGTCACTACAAACAGATTTTCACAGAATGAAGTAGGCGATAACAGATCGGAAATCGCAAGCAGCAGGAAGAAGATCGCCGCGTAGATGCGTAGTAACACTCTTTACAGGCATACAACAGCAATATTGAACACAGAAACTGACAAATGCGGCCACGATACGACGCCAATGTGCAACAAACTTCACACCAGGAACGATCAGCAAGAAACGATCGCGCAGTCGATCCAAACAGATTTTCACTGAATACAGCAAGCGATGGCAGATGTTCGACTTGGACGGAAATCACGGCAAGCAGCAGGAAGAAGATCGCTGCGTAGCTGCGCAATAAAACTCTTCACATACATACGACAGCGATCTTGAACACACAAACTAACAAATGCGGCCACGGTACGACGTCAATGTGCTCACACCAAAAACGATCAGAAAGAACCGTTGCGCAATCACGCCAAACAGATTTTCAAGGAATAGAGTAGTAGGCGATAGCAAATATCCGACTTGAGGAACGGAAATCACAAACAGCAGGAAGATCGTCGCGTACATTCACTCCGGAAAACACTCTTTACATCATACATACAACAGCAACCTTCAACACACAAAACAAAGCTAACAAATGCGGCCACGATACGACGCCAAGCCGCAACAAAATTTCACACCAAAAAAGGATCAGCAAGAAACGATCGCGCCAGTGAAAAATCGTGTTGTAACGACGAAAAGCGGCCGAGGAGCGCGAGAGGTCGACGGAGGAAGAGAACGCAAGGGAGATGATCGATAGGCAAACGACATTTCTTGAAAAGATGCTTGCAGGCACACACATTGGAAGCGCGTTGCGCCAGAAAAAGGATACATACATAAGTGCTATTAATATCATCACGCGCTTGTCACTAATGGAAACTCGTGATGGTGCTCTTCTTAGCCCTCCGGCTTTTGCTTGCTCAACGCTTATTACTTACCTGACATCAAAGATAGATACAGAAGTTCGCGTTCTCCAAGTGTCGTCATCCTCGTCGTCGTCGTCGTCGTCGTCATCGTCTCCTCCCCTGCGATCTCACTCACCTCGTCAGGCGTTCGGTTTCTCTCTATCTGCCTGCATCAATGCAGCCACAACAGGTACACAGGAAATTTTACGTCACTGCAGGAAAACAGCGTATCTGATCGGCCGCGTAAAAGAACATAAAAGAATCATTTATACTTTCGAGGGAAGCTTTTAAGATTGAAGAACAGGACTTATTGTATGTGCCAATCAGGACATATTGTGCGTGCCATCATTTAAGTCAGGAGCAGCAGCAGGAGCAGCAACAGCTACACAGTGTCAATATCTGCGAGTGTTTTTTGTATGTAAGTAATACGTATGTAAAATAGATTGTAATAGTAGTTCTGTTGCGAACGAGCGAGCGTGAGCTTCCTGCATCACCTTCTGTAGGGACCGTTCTCGGCTGCCTTGTGGTGGTGGTGGTCCGGCCTCTTTTTTTGGACATCAGTTTGTAACTTACATGAGAGAAGATGACAAGAAAGGAAGAAAGAAGATGAAGATGCTGCAGCTGCTGCAGAGTGCACTCAACCCATCACTCCAACTGGGTTCTTTTGTCAGGCAGATGACGGCAGTGGCCTTTTCCTTCTACTTGTGAGAGAGTAATCTGAATTCAATGACAATGTGCATGTGAGTGACAAGTGTAGGGTAATGCCCTGCAGCAAGCATCACTGAAATTGGGCTCCTGCTCTGCAAAGAGCTGAGAGTGCAAGCCTGCATTATCAAAAGTGGGCTTGCACTTGATGAGAGCTGAGTGCAAGCAGGCATTATTAAAATTGGGCTTGCACCTGATGAGAGCTGAGTGCAAGCACACATTATTAAAATTGGGTTTGCACTTAATGAGCATCAAACATAAGCACACATTATTATAAGCGAACTTGTGCTTAATGAGCATCAAGCACAAGCCCACATTATCAAAATTGGGCTTGAGCTTGTTGAAAGTTGATTGCAAGTACTCATTAACAAAATTGGGCTTGCAATTAATGAGTGTCAAACATAAGCCCACATTAGCAAAATCAAGCTTGCACTTGGCAAGAATTGAGTGCAAGCTCATAGTATTAAAATTGGGTTTGCACTTGATGAGAACTAAAAGCAAGCTCGCACTATCAAAATCAGGCTTGCATTTGGCAAAAGCTAAGGGCAAGCTTGCACTATCAAAATTGGGCTTGTATTTGGCAAGAACTAAAGACAAGCTCTCATTATTCAAACTAAGCTTTGCATTTGACAAGAGTCAGGGCAAGTCCAACTTTGGTAATGTTCTTGTGGCCCAAGGGCTTTACATAAGTAAAACTCATTATAAGAAAAGCATATCCGTTGCAACTTGTCTATCTAGTTAGAATCTAGTTCTATCAAACATTTTTTAGTTGCAATTTAGTTTTATCAAATATTTTTTAATTACATTGGACAAGTTACAATGAACACAATTTTCTCATAGTGAATTGATGCAAAAATCAAAGTGCAAGGCTTTTACATTATTTTTAAAGCCTATCGTGAAATCAAAACACCTATTTGTAAGGCAAAATAAATATCATGTATTATATTACATACAAAACAAAATTTCAAAGAGATTTTTCAAAAATTTGAAAAACATTAGCAAAATAATTTTGGGGTTAAACGAAAGCACATGCTTAACTTTACCTCCATGTGAAGGAAAATACGTTAAAATATTTTGATTTCAAGAAAGGTTTTTACATTTCGGAAGGCTCACACTATTTAATTATTACATGAGTCCATGATTTTTTTAATCACTAATTTTACATTTTTTAAATTTCATGTCATTTTATTTTTTATTTTTGTGACAATTGAAATTGACTATCAAATAGATTGTTAAAATTGAATGTTTGAATAAATATTGTTTGGTTTGAGTTTATACTATGGTAATGCCTTCATTTTAACGTTTTATTGTCAAGGACAAGAAAAATATATAATTTTTAAAAAAAACTATATGAATTTAACACACAAATAACTTAGCAATAAATCAAAATTAAACGATTTTATTGTTTGAACAAGACATAATATAACTTAAGCATGAAATGAATTAAAAATATAAATGCCACAATTTGTGTTGACAAGATTGAAGGATGGTGTTTTCCAAACCTTTATTTATATTAATGTAATTTTCTAAGTTCATCAACCTTTTAAAATGTTTCATTAATTAACATTTTATAAAACTTCTCTGCATGTTTTTCAAAGATCTTTCCAACTTTTTTATTAAAAAATCATATTGCTTAATACGTGTGACATTTACCTTATATTCAATTCTATAATTATGGTGCATGTGATTGTGATCCTTGTTGCATTAATATACATGTTGGACCTAATATTAGTAATGGCATTTGTAATGGTATTGAAAAATCAACCAATCTAGTTATTTAAGAATTGATACTTAAGGGATTAAATTGGTCTTAAAATGTGTTATTGTTACCTTGCTCATTACCATAATCACCCACCCAATGTGTTGATAATATTGATACCACCCTAAATCTTTAATTTCCTTTAGGATGGTATGAATTTACAACATTTTTGAGATTTACAAAGATATCAAGATTGTTGTTGCATGTGTTATTTGCTCTCAATGTTCATGTGCAAAAACATTCATCAAATAAACCTAATATTTGTTGTGATTATCCTTTTTATTCTTGATTAAAATAGTTTAGAACCTAGGTGGTAGGTGTTTTATGATTTGTGTTTTCAAACTTGTTGTGCAAGTTACAATCCTCCATGTCACAATGTTTTTCGATTTTAACAACAATGGTTTTATGTGTGTGGATTGTTTTAATTTTGTGATGGTTGTGTTGTTCTTATGGGTTTTTCTCACAAATTAATGGTTGTGGTCATTTTTTCACCACAATTGATTATTCATCTTGTGTGAGGTGATCGGCAATGTATGTTTTCTTTGTTGTTTTTACATTATATACAAACAAGTATTGCCAATGGTTTCATTTAGCTTTTGGTTCTTCAATGTTTGGGTTTGAAGTAGTAAGGTCACCATCGCAATGCAAATATCCCTACCGAACTAATAGATAGATTGATATTGTTTTAGTTCATATCAAACTATTAAGTTGTTTGCTACCAATGTTTATACCCAAACGCAAGCCAATATACCAAACCAACATTGAAACCTATGACTTTTATAATTCTTACTATAACTTGAAAATAGGTTAAATGTGAATGGGCTCAAAATTTTGTTGACATGGTAGTGTTATATCTGTGTGTGAAAATAAGTTTGTTTATGTGTTACCTTATTGTGAATATCAAAAGTAACCATTGAAGTGTCTTTTCTTCATGATGAACCTTATATTTGTGTATTGATCACCAAAGGGGCATGTGGAGGATGGTGGCAATGGTAAGTGTGACTTGGCAAAAGTTTTAGAAGCATCATTTGAATTTATTTTGTTGGTTTTCAAGTTGAAGTGATTGGCGTTAATTGTATGCATGAAGTTATGGTGACTTGTTTTTTATTTTTGTGTTGTGTTGGGGCATGGAGTTAATGTTTGTTAAATAAGAGGGAATGAACAAGTAAATTGAAGTTGAACATTCTTAGCAAAGAAATTTCTTTTTTTAATGTGCTTTTATTTTTTAATATCTTGAAGATGGTTAATGAGGTTTTTGGGTAGCTTGTAAGGGGGTTGTTATTTAGGGTACACAAGTTTAGAGTGCAAGGGTGCAAAGGCGGGGGTTTAAATGTGTAAAGGGGGAGTTTGAAATGTGGAAATTTGTATTCACCCCAGAAAAAACTTGACATGTTTACACATTTATGACACCCACACTAACAAAACATTGACATGTGCCAATGTGACATCAATGTGGCTTTTAGGAACACATTTTGAACTTGCATTCCCACATGGGGACCATGGTCCCCCACATGGGAACATGCTTGAAGGTTCGGCACTTCTAGCCCATAAAAAAATAATTCCCATGTTGGAGAACATTTTAAATACATTGATTTTTGTTTTCAAAGCTTATATATATATTTAAAATCTTACATGGGAACAAAAAGAAAATAGAAAAAAGAACTTGAAAAAAAAATTACACCTACATCATTTAAAAATAACCTACATAGGTCGTTTTGAAATGATGTAGTTTTTTGGACCAAAAAAAGAAAAAAATTGAGAAAATTGTACCTTTTAAAAAATAAAAAAACCTACTTCATTTGAAAAAAAAACTTATGTCAATGTAGGATGTTAGCTTTTTCTAAAAAAGATGTAAGTTTTGGAATCTCTTTTTGAAAACAAAAGAATTTTTTTTTTTTGGAAACCTATGGCATTTCCAATATATGACATATTGATGTAGGTTCTTTTAAAGACATATACATTTTAAACAAAATTGAATTCTTAAAATAATTTTAAATTTATGTCAATGTAAATGTTTGTGGAAATGACATAAAACTTTGGCTTTGAATTTTTAAAATATTTTTTTAAAACCTACGTCATTTGCATTTTTAAAACGTTTTTGAAATAACTTATGTCAACATAGGTTTTTGTTGAAATGATGTACATGTATGAGGAAAACATATGAGAAAAAACTTTTTAAAAATCAATTTATTTATTCTTTGAAATTTTATATTATTTAAAGAAAAACTTGTGTTGATGTAGTTTTTGAAAATGACACAAGCTTTGAAAAAATAAATTAAACATGATCATTTTAAAAACATTGTATTTTTTTTTAACGAACAAAGGTTCGATGTGGAAATGCACATTTTCAATGCACTTCCAAATGCCATTTAACAACATATAGGTGCCACATCAACACCATTTATTGTGTGATGTAAGTACCACATTGATGCCATGAATTAACAACATGTACTCATGGCATCATCGATGTGGGTGTCATAAATTGGTGGCCACATTGGGTTCCCACAATACATGTGCCTTCAAACTTGAAATTTCATTATTAAACATGATGGTTTTTTTAAAGGTTCAAGTTGACTAATTTGTTATTTGTGATTAATGGACATGTGCATTTTGATTAAAGGCCAAGGGCTTGAATGACACATATATATTTTTACTGATCAACTTGATTATAATTATTTACTTATTTATTTGATTAATGAAATTGTACAACATTAATCAAAATGGCCAATGGTCTTTAATCAAATGAAATATGTAATCAAGATGGCCAATGTTATTTAATTAAATGTGACATGGTTTCTTACCCTATGTATCCACTTGTTACTCGTTAGGCACAACTTTAATGCATCCATAACACCTTGACCTTGGTCACTCCCCCTTGTCCCCTTGGAGATTTTCAAAAGGGGGTTTCATAATTTGTTGTTACCCTACCCACCCCTTTGCTATTGATTTTCTACCCTAAACAAACTTTTTTTACTGCTAAACCAACCCCTCCCCACTAGCATTTTGTAATGCCATGGTTTGAACTTAATCTATACCAATTAGAATCCCTTCCTTCTAACTATTTTCTTCTTTTGCTCTTTTATTTTAGTTCTCTTGTTTGTTGCAAACAACAATTTTACCCTTGCCCTACCACTCCCTTCTTCTTGCACTTAACCAGTTACAACCCCTAAACTATGTTAACTTCATGCAAACATCATCATACTAGAAATACAACAAGTTTTTACCAACAAAATAATTGTCACACCTCCAAGAAATGGTTACCATGTAGTTTTGGTTCAATCCCCAAGTCTTCCACTCCTTTCTCATTATTAAACCCTAACACTATCTCTACACTATCTATTTACACTACACACTACCTCCCAACCATCTATATATCTAGAGCTTTCTATCACACCCCATAATAGTCTTCTTCTCTACTTTCCTATGTAGGCCAACCTAAGTTTTAATTCTTCTTGCTTTTGCTACATAAGAGGGCATACCCTTTTCTTTGCTCCTTAAATCCAAGCCCAACAATCCCAACCTCCTCATCTTTTCTACTCCTAACTTTTAACTTCAACAACAATTTGAATACCTTTTTTTGACTTCCACCATCCACCCCCTAGTCACCATGCTCATGAATTGCCACAACTGTATCATTCAAAGATCTTGCCTCCATTTACTAGAACAAATGTTGACTTGACCGCCCCCTTGAGAAGCTTGTTTCTTCATAATGGTGTAACCTCCCACCTTCACCTACCTTGCCCTCTCATGATATGCCAAGATCCCTTGCCTCTCCTTATTACCATCATCATCATCTCTCCTGCCTCCTCACAACCCTTCATGTTTCATTCATCACTCAAGAAGGAGAACAATAGGTCAACAACTAATTTCCTTCCTTTTAGCTCCATGAAGATGCCATTAATACTATCCTACCCTAACCTTAATTGTTAAAAGCTTTTAGGAAACATCCTTCACCTTATCCATACTCCCTTATTTAGCAAGTTTAGCCAGTCTCAGACAAGGATAAAAAAATTGACCTTATCCTAATCCAACCAACCTACTTCCCCCCCTTGTCTTAACTAAACCACCCAACCTTTAAATTGTATTGAGATTAAGTCAAATGCCTTAGCCTACCCCTGTAGACTTAAGGTTAATTCCAAAACTTATTTAGCCATCCTATCCTTCTCAATCAAAATTGGGTTAGGTTAATTTGGACCCCAAACTACCTATTCACTCATTTATTTACTTAATTAACTACTTACCTACCTTTTACCCACCCACCTATTATTTACCTACTTGCTTATCTATTTATACTTCCTCACTTATTTACTTATCTACCTATACCTTTTCACCTACATTTTTTCACCTTTGTACAACTTACCTACTTACTTATCCACCTATCTACATACTACCTACCTACCTAAATTTAACCATTAGGCGTAACCATTAACACTATGAAAAAATATAGGGTTTTACAACTAGGCTTGCAACTGGGTTTTCCAATTACAACGGACACTTACAATTCATGGTATTTATACAACCTTGAGTGTTATTGAACAAGTTTCAACAATTACAACAAACACCTTATGTCATATACAATATCATAATACGATGCAGTTCACATGCAATTATATGCAATTTCTTTGCAACTAATCTCCATGTCAAATTCCCACACACATTTCAACATGGTGAACAAAATGCCAACATGGAATTTCATCCATTTGTCAACAAATGATGTATGTTGATACCTTTTGCAACTTATTTACAACTATTTTACAACTATTTTATAGCTAATTTGACAAATATAATATTTAATTATTTCGTTCATCCATTTGATGAATGAATTATATTCTTATATTTTATTACTTATCTACAACTATTTTACAAATAATTCAACAAATATATTCTTTCATTATTTCATTCATCCATTTGATAAATGGATTTTAAATATCCTTATATTTTGCAACTTATTTACAACTATTTTATAAGTAGTCTAACGAATATATTTTTTAATTATTTCATTCATCTATTTGAGTAATGAATTTTGTTCCTATCCTTTGCAATTAACTTACAACTAAAGATGAAATGAAAGTAAAAGATTTAATGACTAATTTGCAACTAGGTGTTTAAATTTGGGTTTCAAAGCAACTATATGGTAGTTGATTTTAGTAATATTAAACAATTAAATTGTAACTTACAATGCAATTATCTAGATTTCACACAACCATATCATGTTGTCCTAATTATAATAGATAATGTTGAATTGCACTAAACATCATTATTTATAAACATGAAATGGATTTGAAACTTTAAATATATTTACATTTCATGAAGAGTACATTACAAAGAAAATAGAAAATGTTTAAATTAAAAAATAATTTAATTATGAATTTAAACATAATGATCAAACTATATATAACAAACATTTTTTTTCTATCTAAACAAAAGGTCAGATCATAAAAATGATGACCCACAGCAATCAAATATTGTCATTTAAAACATTATGTTTCATAAATGAATGGTTTTTTTTATTTTTGTTAAAATGGAACTTGAGCCATGCAATTTTTTCAACGCACATTATTTGCTTGAAATCTGCCATGTTATGACATTTAGTTCCACATGTGAAATGAAATCAATAGCATATCATAACATTGTAATGTCAAAAATATGTAAATAATCCCTTCAACTTGAATAAAACTAGTTTACAACTATACTACCACTAACATGTAGCTTATATGTCACTAAAATGCAATGCATAGAACATTGATACAAACTAAACTATAATTTGTACACTTGCAAATCAAATCAAATATTATGCTTATAATCAAGTAAATTGAATTACAATTTTAGGTACTTTTGAAAAATCTTACCTTATATGTATAATTTTGATGTACATCCAAAAGTAAAAATCTTAAACATTTAAAAGTAAAAGCAATAACCTTCAACATTCAAGAACAAAAATAAAAACCTTCAATATCCAAAAGTAAGAGCAAGAACTTTCAACATCTAAAACCAAAAGTAAGAACTTTGAACATCCAAGAATAAAAATAATAACCTTTAACATCAAAAAGTAAAATAAGAACCTTCAACATCCAAAAGTATGAGCAAGAACCTTCAACATTCAAAAGCAAGAATAAAAACCTTCGACTTTTCTAAGAACAAGAACCTTCAATCTTTCACTTGAACTAACATCTATAAATCAACACAAACCCTAACAACATTCAAAACTAATTAATACACATTTTTTTAATGTATCGACTTAACTAATATAAATCTACGTACATCAATTTTTTTGAAATTGGTTCTTTACAATGGCATGCAACATAATTATGTTATGTTACAAATGATTCATAATTGTCTTTTGCAAAAAAATCCTTTACCTAAAAATTTGGTGTATATTGAAGGCAAAAGGTTGATGTGTAACCATTCATGCATATTATTTGTGGTGATAATAACAAAATTAGGGTAGACTTCAAAAAACAATTTGGATCCATTTGCTTGAATGTGATTGACACACACTGCTTGGGCCTAGGTTGTATGTATGTAATGATATTTATAAGACAAAGCAACCCATACAACAAATAGCAAAGACAAAAACCTTCAACCTCCAAAAGCAAAAACAAAAGCCTTCAATCTCTCTAAGAACAAGAATAAAAACCTTCAACCTTCAAAAGTAAAAACAAGAGCTTCCAACCTCTTTAAGAACAAAAATAAAAACTTTCAACCTTCAAAAACAAAAACAAAAACCTTCAACTTCTCTAAGAATAAGAACAAGAACCTTCAACCTTCAAAAGAAAAAACAAAAACCTTCAACCTCTCGGAGAGCAAGAATAAGAACCTTCAACCTCCATAATAATAATAAAAAAAACCTTCAATTTTAAAATTATTTAAATAAATAATATAATTTATAACAACTGTTTAGTTTAAATTTTAAATTAGAAAAACAAAAATAATCTTAATTATAACATATGATATGAAAATTGCATCACCAAAAAACTAGGAAATAAAAAAATGTTTAAATAGAAAGATTTTTAAAAAAAAGTTCATTTGAATTTCTTAACAATAAGCATAAGCACATGAAGGTCATTGATGCATTGAGGCAAATATGTTGATATACTGCCATGTGTCACTTGCTTAAAGGTTTTCCGCCCAAATTTCAGATTTTTAAATTTCAAATTTTAAATTGAAATACAATTGCATACTAGTTGTAAATAAGTTGAAATGTCATATATATTGGGTAGTGGAAATGTAAACATGTGGCATGATCGTATGTGTTACTCAAGGCCATACATTTGTTGCAAAGTAGTCGTTGATTAGTAACTAAATTTATCCTAGTTGTGATGTAGTTGTTACATGTAACTAAAGTGCAACTTGTCAACAAAATTAAACATGGTTGATTATAACCATATATATAGTGCATACATTATATTGTATAAATATACATCTTGCAACTAATTTGTAACTACAATACAACTCCTTGATTTTTTGATGTGGCATTTTATTTATTAGTTTGTCATAATTCCATGGGACAGTTGTAATGCAGTTATATATTAATTGTTTTGGAGCTTTAATTGTAGGGTAGTCTAGTTGTCGTGAACAGAATTTCTCATAATGTAGGTTTAGCCACTATGTTTAATCTTAAATTTAACCATTAAGTGTACTTTAAGTTTAGCCACTATGTTTAGGCATTAAATGTAGCCATTATGTTTAGCCACTAAATTTGAATGATAAGTATAACCTAAGTTGAGCCATTAGATTTGGCCATTAAGTTTAGCCTAAATTTAGCCATTGAATATAACTTAGGTTTAATCACTATGTTTAAAAATTGATCATGTAGAAAAGCAAGTGGCTACCATTATAGGTGTTTAGGAAATAATTAAATGCATGTAGACTAATGTAGTATGTAGTCTAGCTAAGGCATTAGTTTGTTAGTTTTGAAATTGTAAAAGAATGTGACAAATATTTTTTTGTCATGTAACAGAAATATGGAAAATGGTAATTAAGGATAATGCCAATTTTGAACCATGATCTTCTATATTTTTGGTAGTGACGTAAAGATTAAAAAAAATTCCTCTTAAGTAGCCTAAATATCACGTATTATTGTCAAAGTGTTGTGCAATGCATTTGGTAGTTTATTTGATTTTATGTATAAATCATGGTTTTTCAAATGGTCCATTTTGATTGCCTTATCCATCTTGATTAGTGGATATGTACAATCAATGCATGAATGAAAATTATTATTTTTTATTGATCAACTTGAATTATGTGACCCATTTATCAAATGGGACATTTAGTCAAGTTGAAAAACAAAATGATACTTTTGACCAATGGGTTTACTCAAATGAAACATTTAGTCAAATTGGCCCAAAAAAATGATGTCCTTAATCAAGATGGCCAATGGGTTTTAATAAAATGGGACATCTTATTATGTCATTACTAGGTATGTTTTCATAATTGTAGTTCAATGTGAGTAGACCCATGCTTTGTTTGCATGACTAGAAATTTGTTAAAAAAAGGTGTCATACCTAGAACTTACTTACTTCACAATACGTAGGTTGGAAGTATGTAACTATTTTCCAAAACTTTGGACACACATATGATTGAAATGTTGATGGATAGGCTAGGTAGGTATGCTAGCCAGTTAAACATGGTAGTAGGCTAAATAAATAAAATTAAAGCCTCATTACTAAATAACTAATAGGCTAGGCTAGGTGTAGCTTAAGCCTAGACTTAGGTAGTGGGTTATCTAAACTAGGCAATCTAATTATTATTACCTATTTACTTCTTATCTTCTTACATAATAGGTAGGTAGATAGGTAGGTTGTATAAAGTAAGTGTATTGGCCATCTACCTGCCTATTACACCTAACTATTTACTTAGCAACCCTCTTCTAGCTTAACCTACTTACCTACTTTTCTTTTATTTACATAAGTAATGTACAACAAGATGTGAAATAAATAAGTTAACAAAAGTTATTATATAATAGTGTGGTACATTAATTAATGAGTTGGTTTATCCTTTTGTATGTGAGGCATTCAATTTTTTATACTTGCAACTTATGAACATCCTTAAGGTACTGGTAACTTAAACTAAACTACCACCTACCTACCTATTGCTTAACTATCCACCTTTTTTTATGAGTTACTTACCTATTTACTATTTACTACCTTTTTACCCACAATATATATAATTGAAAACAAATTCTTATTAAAAATTTTGGTTAAACAAAAGTTGTTGCCCAAAATATTTATTTCCAATTTGATTGGTTAAATGGTTTGTTGCTATGTTAATCAATTTATGACCATTAGTCACATTAGATTTGTCAAAATCAATGTGTCCAAATGATTTGATGGTCTTTGAAATACTTACAAATTAAAAAAAAGTAATTTTGGACTAGATTTTTGGGTTAAATGAACCATGGCTTTTTAGTAATGATGGTTGTGTGATTTACCAAATCTTAACATTTGCAATTCTATGGTTAATTAAGAAATGACTAGTTAATCCATATAACATTGAACTGTTTTGATTAGACAAGTTGTTTTTTAAGTGACCATTAAATGTCACTTATGATTATCCTTACATCATTTTTGAGTTTTATCAACATTGCCTAAACATGAATATTCAAGAAAATCAAATACAAAATTGTAAAGTATTTTTGACTTTATTGATGTTAGTAAATGACAAAAACATTTAATTATTAAACAACTTGTTGTCAAACCATACTAAGTATTATACAAGTTATTTGGCTTTTGCGTTGTTGGCACAAATATATTAAACCTTGTATAAGGTCATCCATCTTAATATTGTTATCATTTCAAAGGTTTGGAACCCAATTGTGAAAAAATCACTCAATTTTTAGAAATAAAAATTTAATGACAAAAATCACTTTAAATTTAATAACTTTTGATCTATTGGTCCAAATTTTGTGAAACAACAAAAATGCACATTGCTTTGTCTAGTCCTTTTAGGTAGGACCAAAAACAGGGTAAAGGTGCCATGACTTGGGAAGGTTATGGCATGGTCACATTTAAATGAACAAATAAACACTTAAGATATGTTCACATTTACGAATATCAGCGTCATTAAATCATCATTATAGTAACTTTGTTCACTTTATTTCAAATTAAACAATTGGTAGTTGACATGTATAAAGACATGGCATATTAACAAATAAATTATCACTAAATGGTAGTTTGTTGATAACAAAAACAACAAATGGTAAAATCTATTCAAAAATAAAAATTTTGTAGGTTATCACATGTTTCAGTGATGGTGAACTAGCAAGTCCAAAACCAACATGGTAAATCTACCTACAACACCATGGATCAAATAAGAATCCGCACTCCATCATTGAATGAAGGTCTATATTCCCATCATTTAGAAGTTTTGGAAACGGGAGCATGAAGAAGGAAGGAGGCATTGAAGCAAAAAACATGAAGAAGGAAGTTTTGAAGCGAGAATAACATTATTCCGTCATAGATTCATTATTATGAAACATAAACATCATGATGACTTCAAATTGAAGTGCAAGTGTGCAAGAAAATGCACATCCACATATAGGCGTAAATGTTTAAGGAGGTGTGAATCCACAAATGAATTTTGTAAGCAAGTCATCGATAGGTCATGGACGAAGTTGTGGCAATAGTAGATTAGGAGGACTAGGTTTAATTTCTTGACAACGACATGAGAACTAAGATCATTGTGAGGTCCTAGTGTTCATTGCTTGTAAACACACAAAACACATTATTCAATAAAAATTTGTTGATCCAAGATTGTTCATGATTATTGTTGTGCAGTGATAGGAGAAAATTTCAAAAGAATTACAAAAGATGACCAAAAACAAGTTTCCAAGAAACAATGTCATGTGTAAAGACAAATGGACTTCACTGAATTCATATTTCAAAAAACTAGTAGATTATCACAAAGGCGCATGTAATCATACTTCATTATGGGATTTGTCATATGTAGAGAAGGAATGTTTTCATTTGCATCGTCATTTCAATAAATAGTTCTATGACTTGATTGAGGCCTTTCTAAAGGAGAAAACTATCATTGTTCTTCTACATACAAGGGATGTGAATGTTGAAGGAGACAAAACCTATAGCCCACCAAAACAAGATAAAGATCATGAGAATGAATACATGTAGTCACATGATAAGCAAACAAATCTTCAAGGAGATAGTCATGGCACAAAAATTGTTAATTATCAAGGTGCAAAAGATGCTGACAGTTAGGAAACATGAATTATAAGCACAAGAATAAGTGGTAATCATGGCCTAAAAGTTGTTGATGGTCCAAACATAAGAATTGCAAGTAGAGTTGCTATGAGTTTAGGCATAAAAACAAGAAGTTATGTAAACTATTTTGAAACAAAACAACAATTTTAGTTGCATGTCATTGATCTTGGATCTCCAACAATGTTGGTATTCATAAGTGTTGGAGTGAAGATAAAGCATAGAAATGTTTTTGCTCTTGCGATTGAATCTACACACAAGAATAACAAGGTCATCAAGTGGATGTAATGCGTGAATTCAACAAAACCTAGTTGGAGATTGAACAATGTCATTCAAAGATTCAAGAACATACCTCAAATAACATCTCCACTACCTAAAGTCATGCCATGAAAAAATTGACAAGGTCAACTAGAAGATGGTGAATGTGCTTTCCAATCTTAATATATCTACGTATCATGCTTTCATCAAGGAACATGCACACATGCCTCCAATTGTAGATTTACTTTTAGATGATTTCATTGGTGATCAAAGTGGTGATGGTGCAAATGATCAAAATGAGGAATAAAACATACAAGAGGACAACAATGTGTTGTGATGCACATCCCAAAAAACTTATAATCTATAGTAGTTGCATTTAAGAACAAGACTTCAAATTGCACTTTAGCACCAAATTCCACTATGTACATGTAGATTGTAAATCAACTCCTTCATTTGAGAATGAAATTTCAAATTGCATTTCAACACCAAATTACACTACACGTCCAAGTTGTAAATTAGTTCGAGTTTGAAATTTAAAGACTAATATCTTGATGGCAATTACAACAATTTTAAAATTTCAATGATCTTGGAATTTTTTTGTAATTTCCATGAATTTAACATTTATGGATTTGTGGTCTATGATTGGTCAACTATATCCTATTGGGTAATTTCAAGTCAATGCCTTTCAATGTGATACACAATACACTATCCCTAAGTGTGAAATGACCTTTATATATACATCTATATATGGTTAATAAATAGGTGAGGATTTGTGGGTTGTGAGTAGGTAGGTTACTAATCACCATCCACATGCATCTACCTCTCTAGTAGGCACCAAATGCCTTAATTACCTACAAAGTAAACTACTTAAATTTCCTACCTAGGTAAGTAGGTAGGTGTCACTAGGAGAAAAACATCAATCAATAGGGAGTGCAACTTTCCATTTGGAGCTTTAGTCACTGCATGAGATATTGTTGAATCACATTACATTGACTAACCTTAGAGACATCCCCAAATTGCAATGCAATATCTGTGTTTAATCACCACCATGTGCAATAGTTAGGACACCACATCTATCTTCTATTGCATTCTATGTGTCCAATTGTTGCATCAATTGATTAATGCTTGTGTCTTTGCCATTTATAATCATATTTGTAGCATGCAACAACATATGACCACATTTAGAAGAAAATGCACATGCAAATTGAACTTAAAATCAACTCACAAAAAATCTTCTCTAATATACCAAAATTGTTTTCAACAACAGCTTTAACGTGGGAGAATTACTTATTGAATAATGTTTCCAACATAGAATGCAAAACCCCAGTTTGTTTATGTGGCACCATCATCCATGGTAGCAAGGGGTAGCCCTTGTTTCCAATGATATAAGGTTTGATGCTTTCATGTAAATCAAGCTCATTGAAAAAATTCTCCCATGTTGTTTTTTGATAGATTGAAGACAATCGCAAGATTCATGCATTGTTCATTGAACCTAGCAAATCACGAAAACATCCAAAACTGTTTTTTTGTGATCAATAATGGCCTATAGTTACATGTTGTATGCCTTTGATTTGAAGGAATAATAGTCTATAGTAGAGCTTGAACTTTTGGCTTCTAGATATGGATTTGAACGACATCAATAACACCTTGAATTCCTAACAAACTTGAAAGATCCTTGAATCCTTCCATGACATGTAATATGGAATCTCCTTCAAACCATTGAAGCTGGTTCTTGAATACAACATTAACTACATATACAAACTATCGCAAAACAAGTTGTATAGTTGATTTGCCAATGGCAAAGAATTCATTACACTATAAATACTTAGAAACATGTGTTAACTTATACAAAAAGCAAGCAACCTTAATGCTTATGGGCAATGTGCACCTAAATCTTGTATTTTTTTTTCCATTCTATGCTTTAATTTGTTTGTCAATTGTCTCACAAAGGTTCTGCTAACTCAAAAATGTTCAATCCATCTTTTTTGTCATATTGAATCATAAGAAATTGGCAATACCAAGTTGTTGATCTTACTTTGATCCAATCACCAAGTTCTTGACTCAAAAAAAGGTCATACACACTAGACAACCTATATTTGTGGAAAATAAAACATTCATTTTTCGAAACACAAGTACAAAATCTATGTTTTGAAAAAAAGGAAAAGATGGTTGATCATTTACAAAACCTAAAGATGGGAATGAAAAATTTGTTTCAAAATGACCAAAATGAACAAGTGATGTGCTTGAATTAATAGTTGAAAGAATTATGCAAGTAGGAGAATTTTCATTAGCTTCATCACAACCATTTTGTGCAATTTTGCACAAAGACATTACTTGCCAAAAACAAACAAAAAAATGTGAAAATTTCAAAGCAAATTGGATAAAAGAGCAAAAATCACTCAAACCTGTGACTCTAATGTTGAGTGTAGTGAACTAGTGAAGACCGCGATGAAGAACACATAAGAACGATGTAGTGAAAAATAAAGTGAAAATGAGATTGGTACAAAGCAAAGAGCAAATTGAGAAATGAAGATGATGCAAGTGCCTTTCACAAAACTCTAGAACCAAAGAAATGTCAATGCATTGCTTGAACATGATTAAAAAGCAAATCAAAGAGTTGGAAAAAATGACAAAATGCTGATGTTGCAAAAACTTAGAGCAACACTAGAATAGATTAAAGTTGTTTATGAAAAATGATGCTACAAAATCTTGGAGCAGAAGTAGAAAGACTTTGGCTTCAGATGCTATTAAGATGAGGACGTTACAAAATTTCAAATCAAAACAAGCAAATGATGTTGCTCTAGAACTACATTGTCAAGAGAGAAATGAAAAAAAAGTATTCTAGCAAGCCAAGCAAGAAATGAAAAAGAAATACTTTAGCAAGCTATGATGGTTACACTTTACACTTTCAACCCTTTACCACTTTCGATTGCTAACAATTGTGTACATACTTTGAACAAAAATAATTCATCAACACTAAATTTAGTTGAATGCCATAAATCTAATCTCATGTGTGAACATAAATTTTAAAAATTTAACAATCATAGGATAGTTAATGTCAAATTAGGGTTAGCAACTATATCCTATTGGGTAATTTCAAGTCAAGGCCTATCAATATGATATGCAATACACTATCCCTAAGTGTGAAATGACCTTCATATATACATCTATATATGGTTAGTAAATAGGTAAGGATTTGTGGGTTGTTAGTAGGTAGGTTACTAATTACCATCCACATGCATCTACCTCTCTAGTAGGCACCAAATGCCTTAACTACCTACAAAGTAAACCACTTAAATTTCCTACCTACCTGGTACCAGGTAGGTAGGTAAGTAGGTAGGTAGGTAGGTGTCACCAGGAGAAAAGTAGCAGTCAGCAGGGAACGCAACTTTCCACTTGGAGCTTCAGTCACTGCATGAGCTTGGCGACGTCCGCGCGTGGAACTATGTTCCGGTTGATTGTGGGTCTCTCAGCTGTTCGTGTTTGTGAGATCGTGACGGCAAAAGAAAATTAATAGGAATTTTTTGTTTGTTTGTTTGATCGTTCGTTCGGTTTTTTTTGGGTTTGCTTCGAGAAGAAAGAAAGAAAGAAAGAAAGAAAGATTGGGTTGTAAGTATAGATCAAGCTTTTCACGGACTCAGGCGCATTAGATTTAAGGGAAAAAGAAAGTGTAGAGTCTAGCTATGGCAATCATCAAATCTATCAAGGCCCGCCAGATTTTTGACAGCAGAGGAAACCCTACTGTGGAGGTGAATTTTCTTCTCTCTCTCTCTCTCTTTTCTTGATTTTGCTTGAGAGGTTGTTTTCTCGATAGATTGCCTTTTGGGTCATGTTTCGTAATTGGAATTTGAGGTCATGAGCTGCTGCTGTTGCATGATGTTTTGTCAACAGGCAGATTTGCATTTATCAGATGGGTCATTCTACCGAGCAGCTGTACCCAGTGGGGCATCAACTGGTGGGCCTTTTCTTCTGCAATCTTCTTTCTTTGATCATCACCTGACATGCTCTGACATGCAGACACACGCATATATGTATGCCTCTGCTTTTGAGAAATTCACATTTGTGGTGGTGGGAACAGATCTTGTAATGGGTAGAGTGGAAGCCTATCGTGCTTGTAGACTGTTTTGGGTTTTTTTTGTCTGACCCTCCTCAGAAGAGATTCATTTCTGCTATGGGTTTTGTTGCAACAGGTACTTATGAAGCTGTCGAGCTCAGAGATGGTGGGAAGGACTACATGGGAAAGGGTGTCAGGAAGGTAAAAAAAATTCTTTGTTGCACACCTCAAGCACAACTTAGTTGTAAAGTGCTGTGATGACGATCCTCCTTCCTGTGCTGCTGTGTGAAGGAAAACAGCTTTATTACTGATTATGGAAGAGCTGAATTTCTCTTCTTGTTGTTACTTCAGGCTGTGAACAATGTCAACAAGATCATAGCACCTGCACTTGTCGGCAAGGTAATCAATCAATCCCATCACTGCTTCATCTTTCAAAGAAGTTTGTGGTTCTGTGATGATGAATACCCCTCCCAGACAAACAATATGAGCTTGGGGAAAAAGCTTGGAAAAAATAGGGGGACCTGTTTGAGCTTCGGGGCTTGTTTATTGGAAGTGAAATTGTTAGTCTGTTTTGTTGGAGATGCAGGATCCCACTGACCAGGCAGGGATCGATAACTACATGGTTCATGACCTGGATGGCACCCAGAACGAATGGGGCTGGCCCAAGGCTAAGGTGCTGCTCCTCTGTCAAGGTTTGCAAAAAGAAATGGGGATGGTGTACTTAGACCAAAAGTAAATTGCTTGTGTGCAAATTAGATTGTCCTTCTCTGCTTGCCAATTGATTTCTAAACCCTAAACCCTAAACCCTAAATCCTTGAAATTATCTTACCTAAGGGTTTTTATACTCTAATTGTCATTTGGAAATGCTTAGGTACCTGTGTACGCACAGTTCAATCCTATCACACAATCCCCAATGCTGGTGTGCAGAAAGAATTGATATCAATGCAAGGTTTGATACCTCTCCTCAATTGACCTGACCGATGATGGTTGTGGTTTTCCAGCTGGGTGCAAATGCAATCTTATCTGTTTCACTGGCTGTTTGCAAAGCTGGTGCTGGAGTCAAGAACATTCCCCTGTACCAGGTTTCATAATTTTTCTCTTGTCCTGGTCTCTTACCTGCCTTCTACAATTGGGTGAGCCACCAATGTGACATTCTATGAAATATTGCTGGTCCAGACCATTGTGCCCAGTGAGTTGCCTGTGATGCATTTGGGCAAGGCCCAGTAGGTTCCTTTGTCCATGGGTTGCATTTGTTGCTCCTTGTACCTTCCTTCAAGTTGATTGGAGTCTTTATTGGTTTTGACAGTACATTGCAAACTTGGCGGGGAACAAGAAGTTGATATTGCCTGTCCCTGCATTCAATGTCATCAATGGTGGTTCCCATGCAGGAAATAAGCTTGCCATACAGGTAGGTGATCTTCTGGTTTTCTTGCTCATTTGTCTCTCTGATACAGACAGTGCAAAGATACAGTTTGTCCCATAGTGTCTATTATCTTTGTCTGTAGTAGTAAGACTTAAAATCCAAGAGAATTAAGCTGGCAAAAGTTCTTTGTGTTCACTGGAGAGGAGGTGTATTTGCAGGAGTTCATGATTCTTCCAGTGGGTGCAGAAACATTTACAGAGGCCATGAAGATGGGTACAGAGGTCTACCACACTTTGAAGGTGTGTGTGTTATTTGTCTTGGAAATCTCTCTGAAACAATCAAGTCTAACTGGAGAAACTCATCTCTCCATTAAATTTGCATGGTCATCAGAAAAGGATGATTTGCATAGGGACACGATTATTGTTTGGTTTTGGGAATGAAAAGATCAACTATGATTTGATGCTGTGTTAATGGTTTAAAGGAGGAATTGTTTACCTGGATGCAGGGTGTGATCAAGAAGAAGTATGGGCAAGATGCCACAAATGTGGGTGATGAAGGTGGTTTTGCTCCAAATATTCAGGTTTTGATAAATTTCTATCATTTGGTGCTTCTTTCCCATCCATATCTGCAATTTTACATGGCACCCATTTCTTTCTGACATACTGTGGAAATGAATTACCTAGCAAACTCTTGAGAAATGTGGTACCTTGCTCTCTAAACGAAAGTCTCTTCATAACTAAGCAGGAAGTTTTTGTTGCACACTATTGTCTTTTCCGGTGGAGATGCTCACTCAGTTCAATCCCTCTCTCCAGGAAAGCAAGGAGGGTTTGGAGTTGTTGAGGATTGCAATTGAGAATGCTGGATACACTGGCAAGGTCTCCTCTCCCCCACCCCCCCTCACTTAGCCATTCTTTGGCAATGTGATTGCACCACATTGTAGCTCTCATTGAGACCTTTCCAACAAGTTGAATTTCACTTGATTGATTTGGAGCAGATTTGGTCCCTCAAAACACCAAACCCCCTAATTCCTAAACCTTAAACCCCAAATCCATGGGTTTGGGACTCCCTGGGGAGTCTCAAATCCCAAATTGCATACTCGTTATGTAGGCTCCTTGCTTGATGTAGATTATCTCAATGATTTGTGGCTCCTGTCTGCAGGTGGCGATTGGGATCGATGTAGCAGCATCTGAATTCTATGATCATAAATCAAAGCTCTATGACCTCAATTTCAAGGAAGAAGTGAGTAGACTGCCACTGCAGATATCAAAGTTATAGGATTATTATCACAGCAGATTTAAAGGTAACGTCTGGAGAGGGTATTTGAGTGATGGTATCTAATTGAGCATTATCTGGGTCATTGCTTCATAGAAACTTATTCAAGGTGCATGGAAAACAGTCAGAGATGTCACTGATTGTCAATCTGCAATTTTATTTATTGGTTGTGCAGAACAATGATGGGAGTGGCAAGGTCACTGGTGAGCAGCTTATGAAGTTGTATGAGTCCTTCATAGAAGAATATCCAATTGTCTTGATTGAGGACCCCTTTGACCAGGATGACTGGGAGCATTTCTCCAAGTTCACAGCAGCCCTGGGTGAGAAAGTTGAAGTTGTGGGTGATGATTTGCTGGTCACTAATCCCAAGGTTGGTCTTGTCTGCTGACCATTTTTCTTCACAAAAAGAAACAAATCTTTCCTTTGTTTCTCTTTTCAATTTTTGCAACTGGGACAACCCTGACAGCCCTGTTAAATGTTCCAAGTAAAGCATGCTTCTAGTAACTGTTTTTAAGTTCTGAGTGCAATCTCTGACAATGTTATTTCCTGGGGTCTGTTCTTGCAGCGTATTGCTTATGCCATCAAGGTGAAGGCATGTAATGCTCTTCTATTGAAGGTAAACGAGCTACTTTGTGTGGCTTGAATGGGCTTTAGGGTTTAATTGGGCTTTTGTTGATGGGTGTAATGAAGTAAAAGCTCATTTGAGCTCTTTAGTTCTTATGACTTATGGTCTCAAAATCTGTGGAATTATTTTCTACTCACTGAAGTCTGTTCAATCAAATGTCAAAAGAAATTTCTGATTTTGGGCTATGCTGAAAGTCATTCTATGAGGTGCACAGAAAGGATCATAAATAATGCTTGCATTTTAAACTGTGGGTTCAACCAGGTGAATCAAATTGGAACAGTGACGGAGAGTATTGAAGCTGTAAAGATGGCCAAGCAGGCAGACTGGGGTGTCATGACTAGCCACCGCAGGTCAGCAACTATCTTTGACTTATTATCATTACATACAGTATGAATGTATCGAAGGATAGAATGAATGTGAAAGGAGTCTTAACCAGTTCTAACTATTGGGATTCATAATTGCAGTGGAGAAACTGAGGACACTTTTATTGCTGACCTTGCTGTTGGGCTTGCTACGGTAATGCTTCCTGTGATACTTGCATCTTTTCGTCATTTGTATGCTCAGCATAAGAGCTCCTATTTTTTCCTTCTTGTAAGTTCAATTATTGTCTTTGATTGCTGAATGCATCAGGTAATCTAAACATGATATCATTTGACTGTTCTGAATTGACATGAAATCTTAATTAATCTTTTGCAGGGCCAGATTAAGACTGGTGCCCCCTGTCGGTCTGAGCGACTGGCAAAATACAACCAGGTTTGTTGTGTGCCATTTTTTCTTAGAGTTACAGGCTTTTCATACTTTACATCGGCCCAGTTGACACATTTATGCCCACATTGTGAGTTCTATTAACACATACCCAACAGATATATTGTTGGGAAGAACGTTGAGCACATGGTCACTGAGCCTTATCAGAGATCTTGACAGTGGATGCTTGTGATGAATTATGGGTTGGGCTGCAGCTCTTGCGAATTGAAGAGGAGCTTGGTGACAAGGCTGTGTACACAGGTGCCAGTTTCCGCAAGCCTATTGAGCCTTATTGACTTCACTCCAGAATCCTCACTGACACACATGAATTCGTGGTTGGATTGACTTGTGTAAGTGCAAGACTTTTGACCTGGGCCAATCTTTTTGAGCAAGCAATGTGGCAGTTTGGTGACACTTTTGAGTTGTTCCAGGACACAGAGTAGTAAAATATGTTGTTTCCCGAGATGGGTAGTAGAGCAACAATTTCTCTACAAAATAAGAACAGTGTAAAAAAGTTAATGACTGATTTGAACTGAGAAAACTGTACAACTGCTAAAATGTAAGCTTTATACCAGAGCTTGATGTTGTAAAGTTTTTTTCATCAATGTAATCCTTTTCCAGTTATATTGGTACAATGGGGATTTGGTAGCTGTACTATGTCAAAACTTGATTGTACATGCTTTTTTCTTCAATCAATTCCATGTGGGTTCTTTCTTTCATCATGTGGGAAAGTTCTTTTGGAGCTTTCAAAATATGCTTCCAAGTTAATGAAGAGAAATTTGACAAACAAATAAAGTTTGTCGAAACTTATTTAGTTATGTTGCTTATTCTTAATGGTAAAAATAGTCCAGGGAATCAAAAGAAATTGTGATAGAATGCAAAAATAGGAGTAAAAATTTAAATACAATAAATATCATCATATTCAAATTTGATATAAAATGATATTATTGTATTTATGGGATGTTCATGTTGGTAGCATGGTTCACATCGGTGTGGTCATAGTAAAATCATGTGATTTATGTTTGGGATGTTTCTTCATTGTTCACAAACTTGGTTCACCATAAGTAAAACATGTTTCCAATGAATTGATTAAAAGTTTGTTAGGGCTTAGTTAATCTGCACAAGGTCACTCATTTCATCACTCTCGAGTTAATTGTTAGTTTTTGTAAAATGTGAACTGAGCTTTGTTTCTGGCAACCTCAATTGTTCTTAATATGCATTGTTTAGACAAATTGTTCAACTAGATGCAATCAAATAGTGAAACACATATTGATGGACGGCGATGAAATTCAAAAGTTTCCTTTTCTTGACAATTCTAAATGTGAGAGTTTGGGTGAACCAAGCCATGAGCGCCTCCAAAAAGGATGGATGATGGGTGGACAGAAAATGTTATTTCATTGGATTCCAGTTCCGTACCTAACCATGGTTATCTTGGTGAGCCCTTACCTATGTGATAATTTTTAACCATCTACTTCCCCTAATAAATCATCTATTATCCTTACCTACTTACTTACTTACCTACAAGACCTCTCCTTTACAAGATAGGTTACCAAGGTGAAAATTGATATTAACTCAAGTGAGTGATAGCAAGCTTCCAATGAATGGTGTGTTGGTGGTTGTTCAAATAATTTTAAAGTTTAAATGTATTTGGTGTATAAACCACAATAGTTTAGGCCACAACCTTTGGTTAACAATAGTTGTGAATAACATGGGTTGAGATAGAATTGAGTACCCATCTCAAGCAAATTGAGGGCACAAAGAGAGATAAAGGGAGACATTGTCATTAGAAGATTTCATGGGATGCATGAGCTAGGGAAAACAAAGGATGAGAAGTATATGTAAGCTAACTTTTAACATGAGGAGTCATAACATCAAGAGAGAAAAAAACTAATAAGAAACAATTTGGCTAGACATTTGATGAGAGTGGTTTTCCGAAAGAGGAGTGAGTACATTGAAATTAGGTTAAAGTAAAAATGCGTTTCGAAACAATTGCCATGACATAATATATCACCCATGACATTGAAAGGTATGTCGACTTTGCAAATGTGGAAGTTGTACATAAGGCATTTCAAAGTTTTTGAAGCAAAAAATTAACTTAGGAGAAATTGTTGAATGTGAAATTGAATCCAAAATTTGGTACAATTAAGCTTTTTGGTCATGGACAATCTTAAAACAATTTGAATTCAATCCAAAAATAAATAAAATGGTGATGATTGATTTAAAGCTAGTATGAACGTATAGTGAGAATGTGTTCACAAAAACAATTGAAACGAGTTTATAAGCAATAGAAGCTATTGTGCTAGTGGTGGGTGAACTCCAAAGAACAGATCCCCAAGAGAAAAAATGGCATTGAAAGGCACAGCACTCCAGAATTACAACACTGAACTTGTTCACCGTAAGTTGACACCCCTCGTAGGCTTGCACACACTTTAACTCATCATCAAATGCAAAATTAAGCTTTTGTCTAATTGAAAGGATTTTGGAATAATATCTTCAATGTAGCATGTAAGAGTTAAGTTTTCAAAGGAGGTGAATATTTCTTCAAAATGTTTGAGTGAAAACTATGTGATTATTGATAACTAAATTTAGGTTTCATTGTATGGGCCTTTGATAAACAAGGTAATAAAATTGGAAATTGATTTGACCAAATTGTCATTTATTATTGAATGGTCAAGTTTGTTCAATTATGTGTTTCAAAAACACTTTTGAACCAAAGGAAATCAAAACCATATGGGTCAAACCAAAAGCATTGATCCCAATAATCTTGTTAAATGTGGGACATGTTATTTTGGCAAGACCCAAATATTTTTTCATTATAAAAATATATGTTCATAATAGCCTAGTGAGAATGATGATATAATTATAAATTTGACTAGTGCTTAAAAGTGGTGCAATTCCATCATCATCATTGAATTTGCTCCAAATGATTCACACAAATTTGCTATGTAGGTATTGAGGAACTGCGTGAGAAAAGGGATGAAATTCGAAAGATATTGCAAGTCGAGGAAGAGGAGAAGGCTAACATTCAAAAAGACTTGGTAGTTCTCACAAAACGACTTGCTGAAGTAGATGATTCCTTGTCTCGCAAATATGCCTACACCAATGAGTACGATAAAACTATACATGAAGTTGAGGCTGCATATTCAAAAGTGTGTAATGTTTCTTTTGCCCTTTCTCACCTTTTGCTCTCTTCATTTCAATGACTTTCAACCCCAATAATCAAAGCAAAAGTTTCAACTAATAACATAACACCCAAGTTAATAGTTTAAGTACTCAACATAAGTTGAAGTGCTTTTGGTTTTACTTTGTGTTGGATTGTGAAACATGATTCATGATGTAGTTGTAAACAATTGATATTGTCTTTCTACACATCTTCCAATATATTCAAAGAATGGTTTGTTTTGTTAACTTCAAGGCATAGTTTGTGGCAAAAGCTTGCCACAAATAAGTTTAAAACATTTTCATCGGGAACCAATAAACACCATTGGGAAGTCTAGAAAATCAATCTATATTACAATTGTTGAGTTGGTCATTTACGAATTTTGTGGATATATTATTGTCGAATACTACATGTACTACTACCCAAATAACATGATAATGCCTTTCATCAATCTACAACCATCTTTTTAAGATGAAAATTCCAAGAATGTTTTCCATATCACTTTGGCCATCGTATTCATATGTATTGAAATTTTAAGAAAAAGAAAATCTATAGGTTTTATGGAATACGCTTGAATTGGTAATCTGTTGTGGCTTTTGTGTAGATCTTGGAGAGCTCACAAGCTCTTTTGCACGTGCTCAAGAGTGAGACCATACAAGTATCAAACAAAAGATAAATGGACATCTTGTTTGGAAAAAAGTGTTTTTTTTGTTTTCGCTATGTTCTCAAAGCACATGCTTTACAATGTCCAATACCTAGCATACTTTGAGTATTTGTGGGAGAGTGCAAAATGCTTACAAAAGTTCTTTCTTCAGGAACCCATATTTAAAGGCTTACAATGTTTCAAGTGTTTACAAGTATTCTATTCAATTACAAGGGTTCAAACATTGAAGAGGCCAAATTTGTAAAAGGGGCGTGAAGGAGATATTTGTATTCTGAGTCTACATTTTTAATGTAATTACCATTATGTCTTGATGTGGAAAACTAAATGAATGCACACCGCATGCAAATGAGCATTTGAATCAAGTTTCAATATTATAACTCAAGAATTAGGCCTTTTGAATTTGAAACCAAATGTAATTTGCAAAATTCTGATATCATTGCCTCACATTTTATTACAAAATTGTGGTCAAAATTAGTTGCAAGAAAAGTTGGATTCGGAGATTCAAATCCAACAGTGTCAATTATGGAGCTAGTAGGAGTGACCCACAGATACAACCAATAAAACAATAAATTTTCAGGAAAAATATTTATGTTCAATATTCTAATTTGAAATAGGGTTATGTAGATTAAAAAAGCATCAAAAAATACAAGAACCACAGGTCAACATTATCAATACAAATGTGTTCCCTCCACCCATTGAAGCTTTTCAAGGTTTAGGGTTTCCTTTTGCATTTCTCCATGAGGTTTCTCCTGCAAAATACTTTCTCTGTTGATTAGCTCAAACTTTCAGTGTGCAAATTACAGCCATGAAAAAACTTTCATGGTATATAAGTATATGGTGGAACCAAAGGGTATTTGTTGTTTCACCATACAATGGGTGCATGAGCAGCTCTGGTTGTCTTGAGCTCCCAGTTCACCATACTCTGCCCCCACTAATAGTGCAAAACCAGATCACAAGTTCTACAATACATTTCATTTATGAAAATAGACATGGAACTTTCACCAGAATTTTATCACCCCAACTTCAGCACATCCTAATGTGCTGGTGCTACAGATTTCAAAGGTATCCATCCTCACAACTACAAATATGCTAGTAGCTTTGTCAAAATCAGCTCTGAAAGAGACTTGGGCTGGTGCAGCCAAAAAATCAATGCATTGCTCATTCCATAACTCGCAAAAAAATTGCATTCCATATTCAGATGACCTACCCTCTATTATAAGTAGCAAAGAAACAAAAGCCCAGATGATCAGGCAGTCACTGCTTGATTTTTGGCTGCAATCTGGTTTTGAATATGTTGTGGTACCACATCAAACTTTGCAAGCTGCATTGTATATTGTGCACGCCCCTTTGTCATGCCCCGCAAGTTACTCACATACTGAAACATTTCTGACAATGGCACCAATGCGTCCACCACTTTCATACCCCCAGGCTTATCTCCAAAGTTATTGATTTGGCCACGACGTGAGTTCAGGTCACCAATCACATCACCCATATGATCCTCAGGAGTTACCACCTCCACCTTCATTATGGGCTCCAACAGCCGTGGTCCAGCCTTTGAGATTCCATCCCTAAATGCACCCCGAGCTGCCAGCTGAAAGGCCAAGACACTTGAGTCTACTTCATGGTATGAACCATCCAGCAGTACTGCACGCACATCCACCACCGGATAGCCTGCCAACACACCATTGCTCATGCACTCCTCCAATCCCTTCATCACACCAGGCACATACTCACGAGGCACACTACCTCCCTTGATCTCACTCTTGAACTCATATCCACTACCGGACTCCATTGGTTCGAACCGAACTTCAATCTCTGCAAACTGTCCTTGGCCACCTGACTGCTTCTTGTGGGTGTACTTCACCTGTGATACCTTTGAAATACTTTCTCTATAGTTCACTTGTGGAGCTCCCACATTTGCCTCAACTTTGAATTCCCGCTTGAGTCGGTCAACAATGATTTCCAAGTGCAACTCTCCCATTCCCTCAATGACGGTTTGGTTGGTCTCTTCATCCCTCGAGAAATGGAATGAGGGATCTTCCTGTGCAAGTTTGATAAGCCCTGTTGACATCTTATCCACATCTGCCTTTGTCTTTGGCTCAATTGCGACCTTGATAACTGGATCCGGAAAATCCATCCGCTCCAACACAACAGGTTTCTCTGGATCACAAAGTGTCTCACCTGTGATTGTGTCCTTCAGACCTGCAAGTGCAATGATATCACCAGTCCTTGCAACTTTCACATCCTCTCGACTGTTGGCATGCATCTCCAAAAGCCGCCCAATGCGCTCCTTCTTGTTTTTGTTTGAATTCAGAACATAAGTACCCGCACTCAATGTGCCAGAGTAAACCCGCACAAATGTCAGTGAACCCACAAACGAGTCTGTCATGATCTTGAATGCAAGACCCGAGAATGGCTCTGCATCACTGGGTTGTCTATCAACTGCGATTTCTGGGTTCTCAAAATCACAACCCTTCATAGGAGGAAGGTCAAGAGGAGATGGAAGGTAATCGATGACAGCATCGAGCAACGGCTGAACTCCCTTATTCTTAAAAGCAGAGCCACATAACACAGGAACAAAGGAGAGAGAGATGGTGCCTGCCCTAATCAGCTTCCGGATGGTTGCTTCATCAGGCTCTATGCCTTCCAAGTACTGCTCCATGGCATCATCATCTTGCTCCACAATGGCTTCGATCAACTGTGCCCTATATTCTGTTGCAAGATCCACCAAACCCTCAGGGATGTCAGTATCTTCAAACTGAGCACCAAGCTCTTCTCCATTCCACACAACCGCCTTCATTCGCACGAGGTCAACTATTCCCGTGAAGGAATCCTCAGCTCCGATGGGGATCTGCAGCACCAGTGGATTGGCACCCAGGTTGCTGACGATCATGTCTCTTGTGCGGAAGAAATTGGCACCCAAACGATCCATTTTGTTCACGAAACAGATACGCGGAACTCCGTATTTGTCCGCCTGTCTCCACACAGTCTCGGATTGTGGCTCCACTCCTGCGACGCTGTCGAACAAGCAAATGGCTCCGTCCAGCACTCGCAAAGCTCTTTCCACTTCCAATGTGAAATCCACATGTCCCGGAGTGTCAATGATGTTGATGCGGTGATCTTTCCATTTGGCCGTGGTGGCTGCGGAAGTGATGGTAATCCCCCGTTCTTGTTCTTGTTCCATCCAGTCCATTGTCGCCGTCCCTTCGTGCACTTCCCCGATCTTGTAATTCTTTCCCGTGTAAAAAAGAATACGCTCCGTCGTCGTCGTCTTGCCGGCGTCTATGTGTGCCATGATACCAATGTTACGGTAATCCTCAAGCGGCATTTCTCTTTTGTCTGAAGATTCCACCGCAGCCGCCATACACAACACACCACTCTTCTTCCCACGGCACACATTTCCCCAAACTGCGAAGCCCAACTTTCTTGCACTATGCGCATTCCTCAGCTGCTGCTCCTGGTGATGGCATCCCAAGGAAGAGAGCGACGACAATCCCGTCCAATGTGTTGTAGACATGCTTTGATGGAGGCCTACAACACATGCTGCCATGGTGCTTCTGCTGCTTCTTCTAGTTCCGTTTTCTCCTCTATCTCTGCAGCTGCTGCAACAGAGGCGTTGGGGGAGGGTGGGAGAGAGACGCCGAACATGGCTTGCTTGTGCCATGGACACCGCCATCGCCACTTCAGCGAGAACTTTCTCTCGTTTGTTTGTTTGTTTGCCTTCTTCGCTTCGTTCTCTGCTGTGGACCAGATAAGGCGGTTTATTGCTTATGCCTTCACAAAATCGTTCCCTCCCTGCCCCTGCCCCTGCCCCTGCCCCCGAAAGTTCCAGTGTTTTTTTTTTTTTGGGGGCCAGAATTTTCTTCGCCAAATTTCGATATAATTTCGACCTATATACAATAAAATGTTTTCTTTAGAAACAATTATTTATCTATTTATTTATATTTTTCAGTTGTGTGGTTTCGAAGATTTGGTGATTTTTCCAAATACATTTAGCATTTTTTGGGGGTAGAATTTACACTTAAAGAAAACGAAAATTGTCAATTTTTTTCAAACTAAAAACTATATTATCTGATACAAAGAATTTTTCATGCAAAAAAAGGTCCAAATTCACCAGATTTTTGGAAAACATATAAATCCAAACCAACAGAATTTTTATTTTATTTTTTAATGTCTCAGTACATAGTCAAGAATATATATATATATATATAGAAGGATTCTGGTTTTTTTTTTTTTTTTTTTTTTTTTTTTTTTTTTTTTTTTTTTTTTTTTTTTTTAATTTTTTTTTTTTTTTTAACTTT
>Ga0116231_10001682_pt1 | contig 45845 bp, 34 predicted proteins | sample S1TSphgellanicum_2_FD_89695 | JGI IMG/M metagenome (GOLD analysis project Ga0116231, IMG submission 89695) | Host-associated microbial communities from peat moss isolated from Minnesota, USA - S1T2_Fd - Sphagnum magellanicum MG | ecosystem: Host-associated > Plants > Peat moss > Unclassified... | reverse complement strand
TTGCTGTCGAGCTCTGAACATTCGAGAGTCCCGAAAGACTCCCAACCTCCAACTTTTCCAAGTGTTGGGCTTCACCCCCACACTTGGCCAAAGTGGGGTTGCGACAGCCGAGGTACATCCCCAACATCCCTCAACCGATCCTAGCAGCTCGTGCAAAACAACATCAAACTTCCTCTGGTTTTTAATCTCACTCCATTACTCCCTCATACTATGCTTCCTGATGCCAATCGTAAGAACTTGGCTGGCTACTAGCGCAACGAAAAAATCTGTAACCAGACCAATCTTTCTCCAAACCAACCGATCTACACCTCGATCTATACCTCTCTGTGTGCGTCTAACACAATCTGTCTTCCCCTCTCTAACAACCTGGTCTCTCCAAAAAAAACTTACTACTTCCTCTACGGCTCTCTTTTTCACACACCCAGCATCTGCTACTCTGCAACCTTTCTCCTAGCCTCTGAGTTGCTAGCTCCTCCGCCGCCATGCGCTCTCCACCGCCTCCTCAAATCATAATTGTGTGTCATCTCCCTTACGCGCGATGATCCTCCTTAGTCCTTCAGAGGCAGCCGTCATGCATATTCTGCAGTAAATGAGAGTGATGCGCAGCCAAACTAGTGATGGTTGCAAAAATCAGAATCAGAAGCAGTATAGCTCCATTATACGGTGACCCGTTGTTCGGTCACAGGGGTTCTACAATAAAACTTTCAGATCTGATGGAGTCAAGTTTCCATGACTTGTATGTCTACTCTCTTGGCATAAGAGCCATTCTTACACAAACTAAGTTTGGATACCACTAATCAATGTCACAAATATTCTCCTTGCTACCCATCTTAATATTTGTGTTATTTGCTATTTTCCAACTAGGGGGAATTTGTTCAAAATATCAATTCTACAAATGATAATTTAAAGGTCTTACCTATTGAATGAAATATGCCCTCATTAACAAAGCATCAACACATATGGTCTTAATGCAAGTATGATTAGTTTGGCCATGATCTCGCCTGTTTTTGTTTGGATTCTAAGCTAGAGCTATTTTAACAAATTGCTCTTCAACTTTAGCCTTGCATGTTGGTGGATTAATGATTCCAAGGTAGGGTTTTTATATCAATTGTATGTTTATTGTTGAAATCAACTAAGTGACAACAATTGTGCAAATAAATGTCTAGCTTCACATTGTGTTATCATTTATGGATTACAATTTTTATTGACATACGAACCATATAGTGGAACTTACATGTTTGTATTATTGAACTATATGATTGCAAGTTAAACAAGAGCCTGCAATTTTATAAAATTTACTATCACGTGCGAAAGCATGATAATTCAATCCACTACAATGGTGGATGAAGAATAAAACTCATTTTCCAATAGTTGGTTCTTGCCTAAACAAACTTTGGGGACTTTTAGTCAAATTGGAATGAGTTTTATACTTGCAAGTTTGCTTATTGTTTTGCAACACAAAATATCTAACATGGGCACAAAAGACTACCACAACCAAGTATTTCCAATGTGGACAAGAACAAGATAAACCATAACAAAAAAAAGGCTTAAACTTCAATCTAACCACACACCAACAATATTCTAAAACAAACAATATTACTCCATAATCTAGAGATTTTTGTAAATGACAATCTTCAATTAGGTGTAAATGCTTCATCCTTGGAAGAAGTTAATGTTGTGTACTTGAAGCATTTATTCCAAGCATTAATAATGGTATACCTTTCATAATTATCTTACAATGGACATAAGGTAAATTCATGATCCACTTACCTTGCAATTACCTTAAATGTATTTTGAATATGTCCTCCCATGGTATATTCAATGTTAATTACATTACCCTCAGAGTAATTTTGTTTTAAAGACCACATATATGCATTTACCTCAAGGGTGGGCTTCTTCTCAAAAAAATATGAATCATATGTTAAAAACCTTAAACAGATTTAAATATTACTATACCTTCCCAAAACTAGTTATTATTTATGATATTGCTAACTTTAAGACTTCATAAGACCAAATTTGTCAAATGATGGAAAGTTAAAATGTATATAAAAAATAGAAAACAAATTGCTCACACATTAGCTAGCCTAGGAAAGCATTAATAATAAAAATCGCATGAAACAGGGTGTTTAGGTTTAAACCCTTGCCAAATACACACACACACACACACACACAAATATATTCATGTGGGGACGTAAAATTTAGATATTAATGTACAAGAACCTTACAAAATAGAAGATGAAAAATTTGTAACAATAGTTTGGGCAATTGATCAATTGACATTGATTTCACTACTAAATTTCTAACAAAGATATGTGGATTATTCAAATTTAAATTCACCTTGAAAAGAATGTGATTATTAAGTCTTACATTTGACAGGATACATGTTTTAGTGCAAATGCTTATCATGTTGTTTTCTCTTCATCATTATAGCATGCCCAAACATATTTCAATGCAAAGTTGTGTCATCTTTCTTGTTTTTAACATGGTATTAGAGCTTGCACAATGATAAAACAAATAATAAAATTAGGTTGCTTAAGAGTTCATTAATTCAAGAACATAGAGAAAATTGTTTTATTTATTCCCACAAACATGTCTTCTTCATTAACAACCCCTTGAGCTTATTTGATTCCCATGCATGTGGAATTTAGTCAACTACACTACATGGAGCATCATAATTGAAATTTTATTAACCAAATATATTGTTTTGACTTTGAATGTAAAGTAGTCCTTTGCATGTCAAAAAAAAGAAAAAAATGATTACTATTTTAAAGACAAAACATATATGTCAACACAACAAATTTTGATGAAATTTTTATTTATTATTTTCTCCTATTCAAGAGCCCATTATAGCAACAAAAAAAAGGCTCCTCACATACCAAGCAACATATGTCAAAATTATGTGCCATTAGTTTGCTGAAAATTGATTTATAATGGTAGTCCCAACAATTGTCATGAAGCTTTTGGTGTTGGCTTGATCTAGTTTGAAGTTACCATGTTATAACATTTAATATCACCAAGGGGTCTTATATGTTCCAAGCCCAACTTGGCGAGAATATAAATGTTAAATTTTGACATTCGACCATCAAAGAGGATGTTGTTTGTGGGTATTATGTGAAGGAACATTATTTTTCCCACCCTATTATTATTTGATTTTATAATATCCACATATTTAAGCCACCCTACAACTGATTTAAATTTTATGTTTGCATTGAATTTTGATACAATATATTCATTCAATATTAATTGATGTTGTGAAGAGTGATGAGGTATTCATAATCTATTTATATGTTCAAATATACAAAGCAAACAATCAATGTGCATAAAGACTAATATAAAAACACAAGTTAATTAAGGTAAAATTGTTGAAAAGAAATCCTAAGCAACATTTATTGATTCATCCAAAAAATTTCCCTAATCCCTTCATGACATCATTTTCCCCCCTTTTGCACAAAAATTGAAATCTCAAAACCTTAAGAATTGTAAACCTTTCAAAACTCTGAATCAATACAAATTAATTGAACCTACTAATGATTAATATCAAATTCCTTATAAATGCATCCTATATGTTTCCTAATTGTTTTCTAATACCTAGGATTCATGCATTATATTAATTCTATCTTGATTTTGAGAATAAACATGATCCTATTACATAAAATCAATTGAATTATAATTTTTACTTAACAACTAATATATGGGACCCCTAAACCTTAAACCCCATATCTTTACTCACATAGTCTATTTCAAAAAAAAAAAAATCTCCTAAAGGTCAAACAAAAAATATAATTTCAATATCACACATTACAAGCACAAATCAATTTAAGACATGACAATTGTGTGATCACAATAACTTCACCTACTAACTACAAATGTGTTTTTTACAACTTTTGATGAAGGTGGTTTATTTCACATTTAAACATACCTAGGTCTTGAACCTAATGAACAAGCCTTAACTCCATCATCATTACAAGATTGAAAAATATTGGGACATGTTAAATTTTTGGTCAACATGTAGAAAAAAAATTAATTCAAAATCTCTTTCACTTCAAATTTAAAATTTCTTTATGCGAAGGTCATATCTTAGAAAAACATCAAAAAATATCATCCTTGAATGATCAATTTACAAGACCAACAAAATTATTAACACTATTGCATGAAAACTTATGCAATGCATGTCAACTTCTTTAGGAGAAGCATTATATTTTGTAACATTCATTGATGATTATTTGAAATTTTTGTTACACTCATATTCATTGCAAATAAATAAAAATAAAGTGTATCAAGATTTTTAACATTATAATTCATTAGTTAAAAATTTAAACAAGTTCACAGATTTTGCAATTCAAATAATGGTGGAGAATTTGCATCTAAACATTTTAATATTTGAAGACATGATCATTTCATTGTTTGACATATTCTTTTTTGAAACTACATTTTTAAAGAGAAAAATATAACTTTAATTAGCTAAAATTATGAGTAAAATTGTAATTTATAACATTGCCTAACTCGTTTTGGGCCAAGGCAATACAAACTACATGCTACTTGTACAAAATTTGTCTTATTCATCCTCTTGAGATAATATCACCTCTATGAGTTATGGATAATAATCAAGCCCAATATCAACCATTTAAAATTTGTTGGATGTATCATTTTTTTCATACATAATGATGAAACACATAAAAAGTTTGATTTAATGGCTTTGAAATCGACTTCATAATTTATGATGATGTTTTATATAAAGCTTGTGAACTCTTAAAATTCTTATACAACTTGAAACATGCCCTTAGGTTTTAATATGAACATTTTGACACCCACTCATTTCAATTCAAACATGAAAAATTGCATATAAAATACAAATGTCAACATCAAATTCAATAAAGGGAACATCAATTTCATTGTTGGGTTGCACATAGATGACCTCATCTTAATTTCAAAGAACTTTCAAAATTTGAAAGCAAATAAACTAGCTTTCTCCAATGTGTTTGCATGATCAACAAACATGAACTTGAATACATTTTGGGAAGGATAGAAAAAGGTATATTGAAGTTGTAATGCATGTTGAAACACATTTAAATGGTTTTGAAAAGGCATTAATGAGATAATGTGCCAAGGTAGGATTAGTTTCTCATTCTTTCTTTTGTCATTGATTATAGTGTTTACATGCAAATTTGGTTATAATCCTTAAAAAATGCTTTTGGGTTCCCTATCTATCTATGAAAGAAGGTAGTTTGTTTTTGTTTTGTTTTGTTTTGCAGTTATGAGATCCACCAAACCAAGATGATTTAGATCATGTTCTTGGTGTTTTTGGAAAGCTCTTGACAAAGAGGGGTGCATGGGCTTGGTTCCATGACGTTTGGACTTGTGGTGCAAAAGTTTTTGAATATTGAATGATTTCTTCATTGAAAATTAAATTAAATTATAGCTGAAAACCTCGAAGGAATTGGAATGTTTTTTTAGTGTTGTTGAAAAGATTTTGATGAACATGATTTAATGGAATTTACTTGGTAAGATCTGGATTCAAAATGTGGGAGATATTGATTTTCAAGTGATTTCTACCATTGATAATTCAAATAAATTCCAAAAAACCAGGTCTTGGAAGGAAAAATCAGTTGAGGACGTGGTAATACTTGGGCCAATGGCACATGCCACACTAGTATTCATTATATTCATTAAAATTTATCAAAATGTTATAATGATATATAGCCCAAAACATTATAGTATAAATGCATCACACATTTTTAATACTAATTTAGTTTACCACTTAATGCCATGTCAAATATATGGTTGTTACAATTTTTGTGATGTGTTATATTACAAATGTAAAAACTATGATCAATGTAAGCCAAAACTTCCATATACCATGCCAAATCCAAACATATTGAACTATGCTACTAGTTCTTAATTGAAAAACTCAATCAACAAGGATGTATTTTCTAAATATATGTTCCCATAAATCACATGTGGATTCTAAACCCTTACCAAAACCACAACACAAGTTTATAAACTATGTATTGTGTTGTGGACCTAAACCCTTACTAAAACCACAACACAATTATGTATCTTGTGAAGCTATGTGTTTAATAGGCTTGAACATGTAAAAAATTAGATGAATTGCATGCCTCAAATTGTAACATAGATAGATCAAATCAAATGCTAAAATCACCTATAACTAAAATTAATTTCACCAATAGAAAATGAATATGTTCAATGTTTCATCATAATTATAGGAAAGCTTAATAGCATTAGTTCACAAGTTAGGATAAGACCACTAATGAATAAAACAAGATGAAATAAAATGTATTATATTTAATATTATTTTTTAATTCCAATAGTGGACACATAACTTTGTGATTTCTTTCCTAGTAGCAAAGCAAGTTAATAGAGGACCAAAGGTTGAGAAAAAGATAATCATCACTAAGTGAACATTGTTTCTTTTTCTAATTAGTTATTTTACACATTATAACAATAGATGGATCCGAAGTGACCTAAAGTTACAAATCGTGGGGGAAAAGATCTAGTCACAAATATTTGGTGGAGCAAAGAAAGTATCGTTACCATATTATGTGAGGGTTGTGTGAAATGAAAATGTTCATATCAATGATAGTGACAAGTTGAATGGGACAAATTAAGGACTATGGAAATTCTATTTCAAGAAAATGTGTACCATTACATGGTCCCTAACCCAAGCAGGGCTTTGATGGAAGATCCAACCACAAAATGTGCACAAGGACAACAAAAAGCAATGACAATCATCAATTTGGTTGTTAAAAACAAAATTTTCCTATGCGTATAAAATATCAACGATTTGACCAAGGCATGGAAGAAATTTTAGAACTTGTTTGATACAAACTCCACATCTAAGATGATAATGTTTTGCAATAAGTTGCAAGGCATCTACATGAGGAAAGGGGAAACATTAATGAATTTTTCCTCATGGTACAAAATATCTCATTATCCAATTAGCAAATATTGGTGATGTAGTTAATTAGGATAATGTTTTGCAAATTATTCTAAATGCATTCCTAGAAAGCTATGAGGTTTTTGTGTAGGGAATCATTGCACAAGATTATTTTCTCAACTTTAATAAGTTGGTAAGAAAATTGTTGAATGGATTGTACACAAAAAACTCATGAATTTTAAGCATCCTTACAACAAAGCTTTATTAATGAAGTTTTGATGCTTATTTACCAAAAATGGTGAAAAGAAAGAATCTGGAAAGAGAAAAAGTATCTTTGGGTGGTACCACTAAGAATGTCACACCTTCACTTATTCAATCCATTGATTTTTTAATAAAGAAAACATTTCAATAAAAAAATTCACTAGCATTTTTTAGTGAGTAAATTTATTGGGTTGTATAAACTTGGAAATTTTAACAATATAAAAAATATATATATTTTGATGTTCCTAATCATTGAATTTAGAAAAAGTTTCAAAAATATAACAATGTTCCCTTTCCTTGAACTTTTGGATCAAGAACACAAGTTTGAAACATATTTTGGGTTTTTTTTAAGTAATAATTTTCTAGTATACCTTGATGGTATTCTATTTGAATTTTTAATGTAATTAATTGAATAGGTATAATACAATAATGAGTTTTCAAAGTTTAGGAATGATTATGAAAGGGCCATTACAATTAAGAAAATAAATGTGTGGTAATTCCAACTTTTTGCTAATTCCAATGAACATTTTAAGTGATGTACTTTGATGTGCAATGGATAAACACATGTAAAACCACTCATGAAAAATGTATAAATGTAATTTGGAAAAGGAATGAAAAATAAAACTTATTTATAGAATAAATTTTGAAATCACACAATAAACACAACAACACATCTTGGCTTTTAGAACTGGTTAATAAAACAACTACTGTTTTTTATTATTACAATTATAACTACAAATTCATGTTAATGATTACATAGTTGTAAAAGACATTGTGATGCCAGATGGCATTATCATTTTGTGATTATAATTAATATCTTGACTTGATGGGTTTTACAAAAATATCAAAATATCAAAAATGTATTTTTAATCATCCAAAATTAATTAATAACAAATTTCCATTCATTTTTGCAACTTTTGGTGAATAATAACAACTTATGGTCATGTGATGCTAACGTGACATGCAACATGGCAACAAGGTTGACTAGTAGTCACAACATCTCATGACTTGTAACATTGACTTCACATCATGATTCATATTATTAATTTGATGAATTAATTTCATGTATTAACTAATTGAAAATATTGTTATACTTTGTGATTAATAATGACTTGGTCTTCCATGTGATGATGACATGTCATAAATTTTCATGGCAATCCATGATTTTTTGTGATACCATAAGTTTTTGTGTCTTTTGAATTTATGGCACCAGTATTTGTTATGGCATGCCATATTTTTTTGTGTGCCATGAGGTTTTTAAAGTCATGAATTCACATGCACGTGTATGTGTACTAAAAAATCTATTGTTAATTGTAATTATGACTACAATATTAATAGTTGTTTTGAAAAAGGAGACACATAACTCCTTGACTTTTTAACTATTTAGCACACTAGGTTAATTTAACATACCTATTAAGTTAACCTATGTATGTTGGCTACTTAGTAAAAACCTACTTTGTAATATAGGCTACCTTATAAGTTACTCAATTAGACATAATAAATTTATTACATCTAATATGTATAAATATACTCAAAATAGGTTACCCTGTTAATAAGTTAACCTAGGTAGGCTTGCCTAGGTTCCGAACTTTAGGTTTTTGCCAAGTCAACCTAGGTAATTTACCTAAGTTTGTAACCACATCAAGTTTGTGCAATTAAATGTGATTGTGATGCGGCTAGACGTGATTAAATGTGACTAAATATGACTAGATGCAACATAATTATCTTAGGTTTTTTTTTAACCTAAAAATGCCTAGGTTAACTTAAGCTAGGTTAATAATTAATAGTATAGGTTAATAAACTAGTTCATCTTAAGTCAACCTAAGGAGGTCTAAGTCTAGGCTAGGTTGGTAGGTAATAAATAGGTTAACTTAGGTCAACCTAAGGTGGCCAAGGTTAATTCAAGGCTAAGAATTTTGAACTTTATAAATTTGTGTTAAATATAATTATTTTTAAAAAAATGCGATAGTGCAATGAATGAAAACTTGAACTCCAAAGTGAAGGTGAGGGGTTCAAGTCCTCACTATTGTAATCAATGATACCTAGGCCATTTAGCTTAAGTTAGGTAGCTTAGTCTAGGCTTCTTGGGCAAGGAGTCCGACATTTGTTTTTAATCTAGGCCATTTAATTTAAACTAGGTAGCCTAGGTTATCTAACATAGGTATTTAGCCTAGCTAAGTTAAATTAGGTTGACTTTGAGCTATGTACGTTACATGGGTTAAACTAAATTGACTTTTGGTCATGTGCAATGACTCATAAATTTTTTATAGATTTTTGACACATGTCATCCATCCATCAAGGCGTTTTTTGTAACACTTAATTGAACAAAATGACTAAATTGAGATGACATGCATTTTACACATCATACCAAGGTCACCGATGACATGGAATTTCAATATTAAACCAAAATTTAAAAATCTTAATCAATAAGATGATTGGGCTTTGCAATTAAATGTCCTTTGCAACTAAATGGGTGAAACAACATGGGTTTAACAACTCATGAATGACTAGTTGCATATGTCCTTGACTAGAACATAATGGCAAAGCCTAGTCGCAAAACCCAAGATGTGTTATTGTGAAAGGTGAAGAAAAGGTTATACAAAAAAAAAAGGCCCAAATAAGATTTTTGAAATTCCAAAATTTCAATCAAAAGTTTTATAGTTCAAATTTCAATCAACTTTAACTAAATTTATTTTAAAAGGTAATGAAAAATACTCACAAACTTTAGAAATAAAAGGATTAGATCTTGACCATGTTTCTTGCAAATTCAATCATGTATTGGTCTCTTGTTATTTCAAAATCAAAACTATAGACAAAAATCAAGTCATGAAATGAAAACAATATGAAAAGTAAAAAACAATAACAAGTTTCAATATAACTCAATTATATTGTCAAAAAGATCACATGAAAAACAAAGTGCACAACTGAACAAAAAAGATCTCTTTCAAACATAGAAAAAACAAGGATTTTTTTTATCCCTTGCAAAAATTTATGTTATCCACCTTGCAAAAGTATCAAGATGGATTTAATAAGGTACCTCCTATCAAACTCCCAACAACTCCACAAGAGGTCAATATTCTAAAATTATTAATACTTACCAAAATTGGAATTTTAAAAACCTTGTAAAATTTCAAAAACAAATTGCTCCTTAGAGTAATTTTTTTAAAAAAAATTCATGACTAATTATTTAGCCAACTTTGCTACCTATTCAAAAATCTTCTAGTGGTACCATCAAAATATACGTTTGCTCAAGGGGTCAAACAAACATTTAGACGAAAGTTTTCAACAAATCAAAATTAACTTGGGAGGTGCTTCATTGTGGTGAACATTGGCCATTGGACCATATATTGCAATAAGACTCTTAAGAAGACAAACAAAGACAAGTGTGAGACAAGGGTGAGCGAAAAAATATCAAGGATATTGTTAAATATATGACATGTCAATAGAATGGTTGACATGTTTGAAATTGAAGTTTCGGCAATAGAAGCAAATGAACCAAAACCCTAGTACTTCAATTTAGGAGCTTGAAAACATATAATTGGGGATAAGTAAAGGTTGAAAGAAATAAAACAATTTATACATTTAGTTAGAGTCAAAACAATTTGAATTCACACTCGCTTTGTTAGGAAAAAGTAATGTCAACCTTTCCACCACCTTTGATGTTATGTATGTCCAATGAATTACTAAAAAAAATTTATATAGTGGTATAATACTAGATAGCGGATACATCCTCTTGTTTGATGTTCAACAATGCACAGTAACAAAAAACAAAAACAATTCAACAAAGTGGTAGCCAAAGATAAGAAAGACTACAAAAATGGTTCAAAATTTCACCTTGAATGTTGTCTTTTAGAGACACAACAAATGACTAACCTTGCTAAGGTGGAATTAAGCTACAAAAGAACTAGCCATTTAAACTACCAAGCTTTATATTTGATAGGACAATGAATTTGAGCAATGGGATTTCTTAAGTTACCACAAGTCAATTGTGTGTGCATGGACTACATACAAGGCAAGCAAACAAGGGAATGACTTTTGAAGGTAGCCATATTTAGAACAACAATGCCATAGCAATTGGTGCACATTGACTTGTGAGGTCTTATGTCAAAACCTTTGTTATCAAAATAGGAATACTTCATTATTTTTATTAACAAATTTAACAGGAAAATGTCTATATCATGGTTTTTTTCAAAGTCCTCAAGTATGCCCAATGGCAAGGATCCCCATCATTAATCAACATTAAATGATGACTATCCTATGTGGGTTGTAACACTTTTACAAAACTATTGCTACAAGTGGCAACCTAGGAAGTGCCTAGATCTCAATGTGGCTAATTAGATTATTTTAAATTCCAAAGATGGCCAAAAAATCTAAAAATCAGAAATTTTTGGTGTTTTTTTTCATTTTCTAAAATTCTTTTGCCAAACTGCAAGATTTTTCCACCAAAAAAATTTGGTTTAAAACTTTATTTAATGTGTTTAAATCATGAAAATTACAAAAGAAAAATAGAAAACTAAATTTGGCAAAATAACGAATATTTAATTAATTTTGGACTTAAATGTTACTTTTGGACTTAACTTGTTTGGTGGCCCAAAACCACTGAATTTTCATACAATCGACAAAAAATTGTTTTTTTTTTCCCCCATTTTTTCTTAACTTATTCTCAAATTGGATGTTAATGGACAAAATTTGACCAAAATTAGCAATGTCCTATAATATTTCATCAAAACACCTAACTTAGTTCTTAAGAAAAATGGTACCTAAGTCATGAAATTATAACAGTTGGAGCATCCAATGGCCACCGGATGCTAAATTTATAATATATATAATATTATTTTGTCAAAGATATTGAAATGTTTAAGTTAATTTCAAATGAAAAAAAAATAGTGCTTAAATCATCAAATTATAACATGTGGAACATCTAGTGACCATTCAATGCTAAATTTATAATATATATAATACTATTTTGTCAAAGATATTGAAATGTTTAACTTAGATTTAAATAAAGAAAAATGGTACTTGATTCATCAAATTATGACACTTGAAATATCTATTGGCCACCAAATGCTAATATTATAATAATATTTTTACAAAGAGATTGAAACATCTGACTAGATTATTATTATTAAACTTTCATTTTTACTAGTATTGTAACTTATGTAGTCATTACACAATTAAACTAGGATTGGGTGGCCATTAAATGCTACTATTACATAAATGTATTCAAAATTATTCAAAATCATCTATTAACCTAATAACAACATAAATTTCAAAAACATATTCCAATGTCATTGAGTTCACATAACAAAATTAATTTCTTGAAAAACCAATTCAATAATGCTCATCATTCCCATCTTTGACCACATCATCATGTGTTTTTCCCATCCATACTTGATACATTTAATGTTCACATCAATGTGCAAGAACAAAATCCCCTTCATGTAAATCCCTAAAAGGAGTGTAAGTTGCCGTACTCAAGTATGGCTTCATGTTTTTACACCCACAATATGGAAAGATAAATGGATCTTCCATATCATCAAAGATAGGAATAAATGGAAGAAAAAATCTCACATGGTTAACTTTCTAATTGCTAATCGGCCAAAAGCCCTTTAACAATATAAGACTTTATTAAGGAATGGTTTTGACAAACATTCTAAAATACCCTCCCAATATTCAATATAAGGTTATAGCTCTTGTATACATTTCACTTCTCAAAATATTAAAATATTAAAATTTCAAATTATAAATATTTCAAGATTCCATTATTGATGAATTTTTCTTTCTCTACTGACTTTAAAGCATCATTCCCCTAAATAGGATGGGAAGGAAAATGCTTTGGAATTCCACTAAGAAGTTTGGGGCTACCTTGATCATTAGACTTCCACAATCGAATTGTATAGCGCCATCTTTAAGGTTCCGTATTGAATATGTTGGAGAGGCCTTGTATTGCATCACTAGCCACCTAGCAAAATCCATAAAAAGTTGAAAAAGATGCATGTCTATGTGTCTAATTAATACTTCAAGTCCATCTTTCAAATATCCTTGAACCCAAGATTTGAAATCTGGGATTTCTTGAATCGGTTGGGGAATGAATGGTTGTTCTTGCGAAATCGTACACAAGAAGAAATCTTGTCCCTTTCCACCTGCACACATTGCAATTACTATTTGATTTGACTACATTTCAAATACAATTAGCCATTTTAAGTTTGTAAATGGCTTGTTGTATTAATTAATGGTCAATATTGTTCATAGTTGTTACGTTCACTATGTTGTTCATTATGAATATTATTTGGACTTTAATAATTTCAAATTGTTGATGTGAAAACTGAAATAATTTTTAACTTTATTTACACAATGCATTGTAATGGGTTAATGGTTTTTTTGACATCTTTTCAATTATCAACATGTGTACCTAAGTTGAACCATTCACTTTTAATATGTTAAAACCATTACTCACAAGTTGCATCTTGCACTTATCAAAATATATTGAGACATATGCAACTTAATGCTTTGCAATTATACTTGAATGGTGTAATGAGGATTTTCACATTTCTTGAACTATCACCATCTTTACATGAGTTGAATCGTTCACTTTGAATTTATCAAAACCATTATTCAAATGTTGCATATTGCACTTAATAGTATATATTAAAACACACATAAAATTTTTATGCTTCACATTTATGCTTAAACATGTTAGTGAATTTTTCACATCTCTTGAATTATCAACATTTGCACATGAGTTGAATCATTCACTTTGAATTTGTTAAATCCATTATCACAAATTGCATTTTGCATTCACCACAATTTTTTGAAATAAATGTATATTAGTCAAATCTCACATTTATATTTGAATGGGTTAATGATTGGATCAAATGTTCCTGCATACCAAATTTAAGATGCATGTAGACCTCTAAATTATAATTTTTTCATATATTAAATTCTTATACATTTATGTAAATTAAAATGTAGGGTTTTCCCTTTTTTTTTAAGCAACATGGACAAATTTATTATTACAAATGTTCATGATGCCACACCAAACCCCCCATAAATAATCCTTAAAATTTTCCCCATTTTTCTTTTTTGGTGTATGAAAAACAAAGTTTAAAAAGGTAATTTATTAATTTTATTTTTAAAATTAATTAAAAATACTATTATGAATATAATAATAATAATAATAATAATAATAATAATTTTCTATTTATTATTTATATTTCAAACATGATTTATAAAAAAATTTGGGCTTGTTTTGTTATAAGTTTATGTTTAAATATTTTGAAGTGAATATTAAATTCTTATTTTTAAAAATTTAAATAAATGAATGAATTTTTATTCTTATTTTTTTCAAATTTGTGGTGTTTTTCAAGATCATCCACAAGAAGATTTAACCATGTTTTGGCAATAGACCATGTATAAGGAGGTATAAATTTGTTAAAATATTTTAATATTTTGGCTACAAGTCCTAGAACCCCTTGTATAATTATATCATTAAAAGTATTAAAATCATTTTTTAAATTTTTAATTAAAAATCATTTGTTAATGTTGGTGCCCTTGTTTTATGTTTGCGAAATTGTGAAAATTCACCACCAAAAGAAAATTTAATTCCATCATTAATATTTATTTTAAGGTTTTCAAAAAAATTGGACAAGGTTTATAGCGATTTCAAAGATTGGGCTTAAAAATTTTCAAATAAATTTGATGTTGGAATTATGTTTAAGGTTGGAATTATTAAAATTAATTTTAAATTTTTATTCATTAGGAGTAACCTTTTTTCTTTTCAATTTTTTGGCAAAGTTTTTGTTGTTTACATTTTTCCTTGAATTTACACAATTTTTTCCATTTTGTTACCAACAAGAATTACAAAGTTAGAAAAATTTGAAACCAAAAAAAACATGTTGGTTGGGGAGTGGGTTTTAATCCAACTATTTAATGTCGTCACCAAATTATGTTACTTTTACTTCTCTAAATAAAATGAAGGTAAAATATATTTTTACATCATACAAGAGTCAGTTATGTGAAAGAACTGCAACATCTCTGCTACACACATGAGAAATGCTAGACTTAAAACTCAAGGTTACTTCAAATTTGGAGAATTTCTTCATTAGAGACTTGAATTGCAAACTACAAAATTAATGACCTTGTGCAAAACATAGATCCATTCCGTGCCAAATACGTCATGTCTTGCCCTGACTATCATGGTTATGGCTTTTTCAAAATACTTGTTCTCCCTCTTAAGGTAAAGTCAAGATGTATACAGCACAGAAACAACATACGTCCGGATACCGAATATGCATTAAAGACACAGCTATTTCTGATTCCAAAATATGAGCGTCGTGTGAATGAGCTTCTTTTCTTACCTGAACGAACATGCAGATAGTGAAGCGGCCTACTTGCTCCAATGCGATGATTCCCTTCACAGCTATTATGTGATAATCGATGAAATGGTCTGTCATCTCACTGGCCGAAACAGGAAGGAGTTGAATTTATGGTTACGAACAACATGCACGAAAATAATCCTTGTAAATTATTCTTCTGCAATCCTTTCCTACTATGCCTTGGACACCATGTTCTTGCTCCCTTCAACACATTCTGTTGTATTTCTCGTTCGTGAAACTACCAGAGGAGGATAATTTTCTGATAATAGAACAGATTATTAGCAATGCATGTCAAACACCACAAATCTCGAAGATTTACGCGAACCAATCTCTCCTGTTCTGAGTTTCTCTCTGTCTGTCTGTCTCTCTATCCGTGTGTTTTTCTATGTTCTTCTCTTATACACGCACAACAAACCAGTCATAAAATGCTCTACTGAGTATGTGATTTTTTTTCAAGTTGTATAATTAATCATTTGTATTAATGTATGATCAATGTTGTTAAACAAATATGGTTTAAAAAATTAAATGGTCATGTTGACTACCTAATTAAATTTTTTTTGTTGCCATTTTTGCCAATTTAAAGGGGCAACAACATCAACAAAGGACTTTTTTAAGAGATTTTTTTTTTGGTCAAATTTAATATAGATTGTTAATGTCTTACAATAAATTATAGTAGGTAGCCATAATATTGAAGGATTTAAACAAGTTTTTAACTCCGCAACTTGTCTATAACCAAATGTGGTTAAATCTTCTTATGGGATGATTGCCATTTTAATAACATTGCAAAAATAAATATATTTTTTGTACCTAATCATATTGGGAAAAAAAAATAAATTATATATATTTTAAAAATGGACATATTTCTCATAATGGAAATAACATTGTTAAAGACTTAATGATAACATTTTTTGAATTCACATTGAATTCACAAAGATTATAGGTTAATTTAAACAAAAATAAATTTGTAAATTTATTTATGACATACTATTTTGAGAGTTGTTTTACATTTTATATTTAATAAATTTAAAAGTATAATAAAAAAAATTTAACACATTATTGAATAAGCTTCAAAATCATGTTTTCGTTTATAACATTTGAATAAATTTTGAAAAAAATGTTGAAATTAGAAGTCTTAAACAATTCCATGCCAAACATAATAAAGTTTAAAAAATTCATATTTATTAATATGGTATTGAAATGGTTTGGTGGTTAAGATCATGGTGTGTTTCCATAAGGTCTTGGGTTCAAACCTCAATGAAATTATGAATGCATTAATTTATTTTGTATAAATGTAATATATGAACATGTAAATCATGGCTAATGATGTCAAAAAGTTTTTTTTGAGAAATTGGAAAAAAATTAAAATTAATAATTTTTTCATGGCAAGTAATTTTGTCACAACAAGTTGAACAAAAAATACAATCCATGATTCCATGATCTTCTTTTTTTTAATTGGAATATTTTATATGGTGACATGGCATTTTAATTTAGAACTTCATATATCCATGACATAATTATAAAAATAAAAATTATGTAGTGCAAAATGTGACTATTCAAAATGACTTAAAACCATTTCATTAAAAAATAAATCTTAATTAACTAATCCTTTTTTAACCAAAACCATGCAAATAGCATACTAGTCAATTTTGTCTCATTTCACTAAAAACCTAGTGGGTAGTGAAACAAGACAAGATTTCTTCTCGTGATAAACATTTTCATCAAATCCGTTAACACATTTATTTTGCTCTTTCAATTTCTTTGACAAATAGCCAAAACTTCCTTTATTGTTAATAATGACAAAAAAACAAACAAATGCTTATTCTTATTTTCCTTCACACAATTATCCATTTGAAGCAATAATTTATTAAATAATGGTTTTGCACGAACAACTTGTTCAAATGCCTTTAATGCCTTCAAACACCACAAAATCCCTCACATTAGTTGTTCAAAGAATCCATTTTGTAGCTCATGATCAAACAACATTTGCAACTCACAAATAGGTTCCTTTTCCAAGTTTGTAGTAGATGCAAAAGAGATCCAATTGTGAGATTAGGGTCATTGGGCCACAATTCATTTGAGTATTGAGCAAATGCCTCATCACCATGCCCATGAATAATCATTCTAGTCAACATTATTGGCAACTAACCCAACCCAACAACCATTTTGTTTTTCACTTGTAGCCTTGGTAGTGTAGTCTTTGAATGATCCATCTTATCATGAATGATGCACAAAAATTATGCCTTTGATTGAATGGACTCTACTCTCCAACTATGGTAAAGACGTTTACACGACTTTTAATGATCATTATGTCTTTTCAATTTCAATTCATGCTCCGTGGCACTAGTACATTTTTTTTCCAACTTTGGATATCAAGTCTTTCAAAGACTCACATATAATACATTTTGAAAAAGTTGAACCTTTTTTTTGCAACATTGAAATGGTGTTTCCTCCTCAATCAATTCATAGCAAATTGAAATACCTCACCAATATTTAACTCCTTATTAATTTGAAAATTCACACATAGAAAAAATTAAAAGTTTTTAAAAAAATCTATAAAACTCTTTTCACATTAATAAGAAACAAGCAAAAAAATACAACAAATAATTTTAGAAGTAGAACAAGTATGCAAAATTTCACCCACCTCCTTGCTCCTTTCTCGAATACTTTTCCAAGTGTTAGGAATTAGAAGGCAAACATCTTGTCTACCATTCCCAATTCCCTTCATTTAGTGTGGCATTACATCAGCACATTAATTAATGAATGATTGAACATTGCTTTCAACTTGCCTAGTTGTAATTTATTGTTTTTTCATTCTAGCATTTCCATGGGGCTTTTGCCTTGTCCCACATTTGCTATCTTGTTTATAAGACAAGTACGTAGACCATGAAATCCCAACAATTTTGTACCATGTTGATTCACAAACTTTAACATCTTATATTATAACAAACCTTTGTTTTTTTTCTCCAACTTTCTAGTACAATCTTTTAGAAATATCCAAAATGTACATTCTTTTATTTGCAAACAACAAGTTCCAAAACTCTTATTGCACAATTGATGTCTTCTCACAAGGAAAATATTGACAATAATTAAAAGAACAACAACTATTTGAATTCACATTACAAATTGATTCATTGCTTAAAAGTCGGTCAATCTTTGAAATAGAAGTTTCATCACTTGATTCGTTTCGTTTCTTTTCACAAATGTATAACCTTTTTTTTCCCCACCTCCAACCCCTTCATCCTTTTTTGAAACATGTTGTTCATCATATGCTAGCAATGATGATAAACAATGACCATCAAGAAATGTTTGTGACAAAGGCCACCTCTAGATTGACATTATTTGTGATCTATCATTTGGATAGCTCAAAATTGTGACCCCAACATCAATTTCACTAAGATCATCATTTAAAACAAGCTCCCTTAGGTCACATGTGACAATCTTCCCTTCAATAATGATCAAGTCTCTAACATCATTCACCGATGCACATTTTCTCCCATGCCATTGCATTCTTTTTATACAAGGAACATACTACATTTTCTCTTGTATATTTTTTTCACCTTTTGCACTTCTTGATGGACCACCTTCCTCCATACTATTAGAAATTCTAGTGTTTTCCTTTGAAATAACCTCCCAAGCCTCCTTGATAAAGGTTGCATTCATAGTTATTTCCCCACCTCATAACCCTATCCAATCTTCCAAAACAAACATTGACTACTAGCAAACACCCAACTATGACACATCTTTGACCAGCCAAAGCAATTTGATCCCACACAATCTCTAACCAATTTTCCACAAGGATTAGAAATGGTAACCTCATATTCTGGAACTATTGGAAAATAAATTCTATAACCACCATAATGCAATTTTCATGTCCATTAAAATCATGTACAATAGTTGAATCAATTCGTTTACATCTACCATGATTAACACAAAATCCTTGCCCCTTCACTTATCAAGTACAAAAGATTAATTGAATCTTCAACCTTCAAAAGTTTAGTCCCCATCTTAACAACATTCACATCTCACATTCAAATGAAACAAAATAACTCATCCACTTCAAAAATTCCAAAAACCTTCACCATTTTTTAATAGAAAAAATCTTGGAAAAAAAAAATGGTTAAAACTTGTAGGAAATTCTCAGCAATTTGATTTTCACATCTTTCCATGGCAACGGAACGAGAATTAAGTGGACATCCAATTTTCACCTCCCACCATTGTGATAGAACGAGAATTGAACAATTGTTCGATCTTCACCTCTCCCCACTGCGATGGAGCGAGAATTGGGCAATTGTTTGATTCTCACAACCCACCACCACAAAGGAGTGAGAATTGGGTGGTTGCTCGATTCTCATGGCCCACCACTACAAGCTAAGAGAATCATGTGTTTGCTCGATTCTCACCATTCGCCACCACAAGGACAGAGGATGGGGAGGTTGCCTGATTTTCATGGCCCACCATCGCGAAAGAGGAAAATCGAGTGATCGTTTAATTCTCATGTCCCCTAATTAAGAAAAAACAAAAAATCGAATGGCTATCCAATTCTAACGTCCCTCCACCAAGGAGTGAAAATCGAGCAATTGTTCGATTTTTTTGTTTCACCACGGAAAGGGAACGAAAATCGAACAACTATCTGATCCTTTCATCCTGCCATGGAGACAGAACGAAAATCAGTTGGCCACCCAATTGTTTCATCCCACTATGCAGAGGGAATGAGAATCAGTTGGCCGCCCAATTATTTCATCCCACCATGGAGAGGGAAGGAGAATTGAATGGTTGCTTGATTCTCCCATTCACCATGGACATGGAATGAAAATTAGACGACTGCTCAAATTTCACTTCCTTCTACCATAAACACTTTAAATCAACATAATGGTAATTAACATGTTAATTAAATTTCATTTAATTATTAAAAGATTGATTTAATTAAATTGAATTTAAAAAATTATGAAAATATGGGTTGTCGTATCCCTAGCCTTGGGTTCACAATCAAGGCAAAGGTTTGCAAAGGTGTGAGCCAAGAATAAAGCTCGGGAAACACATTTCATGTTCACATGAATGTAGGAGAGTGTGAGGGAATGAACCCACACATTCCCAAGTGGGCCCCCATTTTGGGAATGGGAGTCCCGAATTTTCAAAGGGCAATTGTAGAGGTCAAAACTCATTGGATTGGAGAGTTCCTGATACCATTGAAAATATTTTAAAATGTAAATGTCTGAAATGGGCTTGCATGACCCATTTGGGTATTTAAAACATAAGTTATGGCCAAAAGAAGGGCCAAAAATCAAACTGCTAATTTGACTTGCAACCACTAAAAGTCAGGAATCGCCTTGATTTCCTTGCATGTAGGTGGCATGCCACATATCATCGAAACTTTTTGACAAAGGTTACAACTTTTCTTTAGATCTCATTTCAATCGGAGGTCTACACACAAAGTTATGGGCCTCCAAAGTTGCAAGAGTCCCAATTTCGAGAATTCCCAGACTCCCAACTTGGGAGTCCTAAGACAAAATGACATTTGGGTGTTGGCCTTATTACCATGCACATATAATACTATAAGGGGGAAGGTGGTGGCTTCCCCCAAATCCAACTCGTGGTGAGTCTTATGAGTCCATGTTTGCCCATGCTTCGTCCGTGCACGAAAAGTGCTCCAACTATGCACTAACCAACTTGTTGTTTAGTTTGTGCAGGTCCGTGTGAATAATTGATTTGCTTGTCACTCTTCCTAATCCCCATCCCTAAGTTCCAACATGCCCCTCTACCCCAAAAGTGTTGTGAGTTAGGGAGTGTGCCGAACTCCTCATCCTTACATTGTTTTCACCTTCGACTCGCAATTGAGTCTATCAAGGAGCTTGGGGGTGCCTCATGGGTCCTTGGTAATTTAATACATAATAGTAAGCTAATAAAAGCTTATCAATAACTAGTATGAAATAGATTAAACTCGTTAAATAGGTAAATAAGTTATGTGTAGAATTGATAATTAGCGAATGTTGAAGTGAAAAATTATGTTCACTAAAGCATTGCTTTGATCCAAGGTTATTAGAATTTTGATCTAACATTGAGTTCTGGTGAAGAAATGGTGGTGCCTTTATCTTACAAGATGAAGTTTAATGTTTTAGGAATGCAAATGTGAAAACATGGTTTTGGAAATTAAGCAAAAGGTGGAGTGAAAACAAATTGAATCCATAACTAATGCTATTGAGATTTGGTGAGGACAAGGAGAGCATGCAAAGACGACAAGAAGATGGAATGCATGATATGAAATTATTGAACACAACCAAGGATAAATGCAAGGAATAAAAAATGAAATCAAAAACCATAATTCGTAATGAATTTGAAAACAAAAATCTTGTGGGAGAAAGAAATTGATTACATAGATGAATCCTAAGACGTAATTGAAGTTAATATTCAATTGATTATTGTTGCTTTCTTTTCTTTTGTGTCTCAAAAGCTATTTTAATATTCAAGTTTGTAGAGCTTGCAATAGACAGATGAAAAATATGACTTGGCTAATCACAAAATCTTCTTAAACAAGGAACAAGGAATTCACAAATTTATTTAGTGACATCATTCTTCAAATTGTTCCACATCATTGATTCAACATCGTACATGAGGTTCCTTGTAAAAAAAAAACCAAAAAACTACGAAGTTACACTTTTCATCGACATTCACATTGAAATTGTTTTACAAAAATTTCCTTCTCCTATGATCTATCTTTTCTCTTGCCATTATGCTATGTTGTATTCAACACTATGGAAGTGGAAAATCCATTCTCCTAATAATGATGGTGGATTGTTTCCACATTTTCCTACAAACTAGAAAGGCAATTGAAAATAAAATTCTAAACTGAGAAGCCAATTGAAATGTCAAGGGACAATAATAAATAAATAATTATCAAAAATTGGATATTGATTATTTTAGTTTTTTAATATGTTTTTGTGCCACAACGATGAAAAAAAGGTTGCATCACAAAAATATCTCTAGTGTCATGGCTCACTAGAATAAAATCACAATATTTAAGAATATTATGAAGAATAAAATTACAAAAGAATATTTTGTCATAAATTCATTGAAATTTTGTGAAACATAGGAAAATTACACATTGTCAACTTTTGTGTAAATTCATAATGCTTCAAATTTGAAAGGAATATAAATTTCATTATAGTATCAATGGAGCTTTGCATTATAGTTACTTGTAAATTTTCAAACATTATATATATTATAAATATTTCAGTTGTAGGTTTTACCTTTATGCTTTTAGCTTTTAGTTATTAACTTTTAGGTGTTAGCATTTAGGTATTATGGTTAAATGTTTTAAAATTTTAAGTTATATGTTTTAGGGTTAAGGTTTAGGTTTTAGGTTTTAGTGTTTAGGTTAGGGTTTAACATTTAGGATATAAGGTTATAGGATTTTTACACTTACATTAAGATTTTGGAAAAATGTAACGATCAAAAATAAATATTTTTTAGGGGTAAATGCTTTAAGGTTAAGATTTAGGGTTTTGTTTTTTAGGTTTTAGGTTTCAGTTTATGAGGTTTTTGTATTTTGTTTTTAAGATATAGGTTTTACTTTTGAATTTATAAATTTTAGCTTCTAACATTGAAGCTTAGGTTTTACTTTTGTAGGTTTTAAGTTTTGGTGTTTTTCTAAGGTTTTAAGTTCCTTCCATGTTTTTTTTAGGGTAATGGTTTTTTGCTAGGGTGCAAGGGTTTAAGTTTCATTATTCTAAAGTATTGGTTAGACGGTTTGGGGTCTTTTTTGAAAGGTTACAAGTGTTTGGGACTTGGGTTTTAAGGTTTAAGGTTTGGGGTTTAAGGATTAAGGATTGGTGTTTGGGGTTTTGGGTTAAACCTTTAATTTCAATTAATTTTTTAAATACTTTTAATTGATCCTTTATACTTAAATTTGTCATTAATTTAGAATAATGTATTATATAATGAGAGACCATTTGAATGCCACCACATGGGGTGATTGATTAATATGATGTCATTATTTGAAAAGTTGTACTTCATTCAAACATAATATTGTGTAGAAGCCACAAGGTCATTCTTGATGATCCCATAATCATACCACTAAATTTGTTTTCCTTCCTTATATTAAACCAACAATGATAGATGAATGTAAACATAATGGGACCTACTAATGTGAAGCTCATCATGTGCCTACAAAGGTCAATATTCAATTACACATTTTTCGCAACATTAAAACAAATGGTGGAAAATTTGGGTGTGAGCCCTAAAATTTTATGAAGTTTTCAAGATCAAGTGGAGTTTGGTATTGTGGTTTAGGTTTTAGGGTAAAGGTTGTTGGTTCTAGGTCATTTTAGTTTTTTATGTTTTAGTTTTTAGGGTTTTAAAGGTTTCTATACTTTACATTCTAGGTTTTTTTTTGTTTTTAGGTTTTTAGTTTTCATTTCCTAGAATTTAAAATTTAAAAATCTAAAAATTGTAAAAAAACAAAAACAAAAACCATAAAACGTTTATACCTAAATATTGAAACATAAATTAAAAAATTTAGAAGTTATTAAATTAAACCAAAAAACCTAGATTTTACCTAAATTTAAAACCTATTAAAACACTAAAATCTAAAAACTAAAACTTGTATGTTAAGCCCCTTCAAATGGTCATGTAGAAGATATATGCATGTGACTAGTGAGACTTCCACATGCAAGTTTTTGGGGTACATAAACATGAGGCATAGTGGAAACTCAATGAACATGGAATTGAGTTCATTCGCATGACATCCACAAATCTTTCCATTAGAGGAAAAACAATGGCCAAACGCAATCTCTTGCTTGAAATCTAAGAGAAACAATCCATGTAGACTTGCCCAAAATGAAATCAATCAAACTAGACTTCTGTGAATTCACAGATCACCACATCATGATACATAATACCTAAGACTAAAAGCTACAAACTTAAAAACCCAAAACCTACAACTAATAAATTAAAACCTAGTAATAACCTGAAAACTAAAACCTCAAACCCTAAATCTTATATATTAAACCTTAATATTAACCTAAAAACTAAAACCTAAAAACCTTAAAGCTAAAAAAATGAAATATAAAACCTAAAACTAAAAGCTAAAACTAAAAGGTGGTGTTTAAGACTTCCCCTTTGCATAATTAATAGTTCTTAATAGTTTTTTCTTTCAATTTCATCGCTTTCAAGCATTTTTTTATTTTTAAAAAAATTCTTACTTTTTAGGTACCTCTAGGATGTAAACCTAAACCATAAGCATGTTTATTTCAACCTTAATTTTTCAAACTTAAACCTTAGACTAAAAACAAAAATCTAAAATGTTTTATTAAAGAACATCAATGTTTTAAAATAAATAAAAATGGCTTTAAACCTTGAAATTTATTGGCTCCAATGTCTTACATAAAAGTAAGCTTAATAATGGATTAGGTTGTAGGTTTGGAAGAAAGTTTTTTCTTTTTAAAGTTTTATCGGGTGGGATGAAATGAAAGATAATATAGGTGGAAATTAATGAGAGGGAATGAGGGCTAATGACATCTAAACCTTATTATTACCTTAAAGTCTAAATGGAACCTTAAAAGCTTAGAACCCTATGCCCTAAAGTTTGAACCAAACCTTGGGAGCCTAAAACCTGAAGTTTTAGAACCCAAATCATACATCCAAAACTCTAAAATTTGAACCCAAAGCCACAAACCGAACCCTACACTCTAAATTTAAACCTTAAAGTTTAAACCGAACCTTAGAAACCTAAGTTCTAAAACCTAAATCATACATCCAAAACCTTAAACCTCAATGGATTCAAAATCATGAACTGAACCTTAAGCCCTAAACCCTAAAGTTTAAACCGAACCTTAAAAGCTTAGAATGTTGAATCATCAAACACAAACCATAAATCCAAAACCCTAAACCCAACAATGAAAAACCTAGACATTTCCATAAGCCTAATACCCATAGCCTAATAACTTAAACCTTAAACACATACAATCAAATTTTTTATTTATGTATTAAAGTTTTCTTATATTATGTATATTAACATTCATATATTTAAATGTATATTGTTTATTGAAATATATATTGGAGAACGTAATATTATTATATACAAAATGATAAAAACATGTTAAATAGCCAACATAGGGTAGTACCTAATAGCATGTACAACAAAATAATAATCAATGTTATAATTTTCATAATTTCTTCAAATTTAATTATTATCATTCTTTATATAATCATTATTGTAAATATTAATGTGGATTCATTTAATAACAGGTAATATACTAATAATATATTAATATATTAATAATTATTATTACAAGACCATTATGCATATAAATTTATCATTAATTCATTATCAATTTATTATAATTATAACACATTAGTAAATATTTGACTTTCAAAAAAGAAACTAGTGTTTACAACTCATGAGCTACACTAAAAATTAAATAAAAATAAAAATTTTATGCCTATTTAAATAAATGTATTTTGAGTCTTACTAAGTGTTAATAATTATTGTAATAGTTACAACAAAAATCAATTTACTTGTATAATATGTTCTTACTTTATGAATTAATATTTAAAAATATGAAAAATAAATATATTATTATTCTATTAACAATATATATTATTAGAGTTAAAATTGGTATGAAAAGGTTGAAGTATGAAAACCTTGATGAGAATGATATGGAGGTCAAATGACAAGGCCCAAGTTGAAAAGGGAATGTAGGATGGAAATCAAAAAATGAAGTCATGGAATGCAAGCAAAAGGCAAAGGTCGTTAGGGTTTAGGGTGTCTTTTCATTTCTCTTCTTTTCACCTTTATCTTTCTTCATCTCATTTCATCTCATGTCCTTTTCATTTTTTTGCACATCTCTTTCATTTCTTCACAAGTCTTTCATCAATTTTTGTCATTTCTCATACGTCTTTCTCACTTCTTTGTAGTTCTTTCATATGCCATTTCCTTTTCTATTTTTGTTGCAAGAGTTGTAATTGTTTTGTTTCATAACTACTTTTTATTTTGTTTCATTGTAGTTTTTTTTTCGTTTTTGCACATTTTGTTTTTTTTTTGCCATTGCGCAAATTGTGTAGCATATTTCTCAAATCGCAAAATGTGCTTGTGTAGAGAAGTTTACATGAGAGGTGTTGCATAAAAGTTCTTGCGCTTGACAACTTATAGACGAGCTTCAATGTGCATGCAATCAACATGTAAGTTTTTCATTACACTTTAGGTTCTCAACATTCTCTTTATTTCATTCTCCAAACTTTCACCACAAAACCTTTTTTTTTTTTTGGTTTTCCATGGATGGCTTGTTTTAGTTTGTTCTCATTCTAGATATCTTCTCAAATTTCTAATTTCTTATTTATGTCTGGGACTGGTTTTGGTGATTGTTGACTCATGTGTTTGGGTTTGGGTTTGGTTTTGGTTGTTTCTTTCTTCTTGTTTACAAAATTCTTTCATCAATTCATCTTAATTGTTTTTTCTTAAGTATTTCTTCTTGTCTCAATATCTTCCTTCATTTCAAATTCTTCCTCACTACATCTTCCAATTCTTGTACTCCCATATTGGTCTTCAAATCACTTCAAACTCAACCTTCTTACAATCTATTCATTCCAATCCTTGCAAACTCATTATTCTTGAATTTACTTTAATTGTGTAGGAGATTATAAGAAGGTATCACAAATAAAGAGAGATGGCAGAACTAACTCTAAGCAAATAAACACATTCTAAACCCCTAACTTTAAAATTTCAATTTTCTCACACTTAACATTATAACAATAAACCCTACATCAAATTATTAATTAAGAAAACTAAAGAATAAATACTAACCAATAGTCATTAGGTCAATTAATCATAAATTTAATAATCTTTTAATTAATTAGTAATTCAATATTAGCTAGTTACTAATAATTAGTGATGAATTAAAAACTCATTTAAAACAAGATTATTATTGTGAAATTATGTAGGGAAAATGGGGTGGCTATCTAATTCTACCTTAAAAACTTTGTCAAGGAAAATTGAATAGCTATTTGATTATCCTTTCACAACCTTAATAGGGAGAATCAAATGATTGCCTAATTCTCCTTTCATAATTTTACTAAGGAGAATCAAACAAGTGCCCAATTCTCCCTTCACAATTTTGTTTGGGAGAATCAAATGGTCACCTAATTTTCCTTTCACAATTTCATTGGGGAGAATTAAGTAATTGTTCGATTCTCCCTTAAGAATTTCACTGTGGAGAATTGGGTGGCCTTTTAATTCTCCCTTCTAGGGACATCGCTTAGAAAAATTGAACAAATGTTCGATTCTCCTTTAACACCTTAATTGGGGAAAATCAAAAGTCCACTTGATTTTTCCTTAAGCACTTTGTTGGGGGGAATCGAGTGGTCGCCTGATTTTCCCTTAACAAAATTTTGTTGGGGAGGATCGAGTGGCTACTTGATTCTCCTTAAAGAACATTGCTAGGCACTACAAGAAATTTTTATTATGTAACCATCTAATTTGCGACTACATGCAACTATTCATCATTTGCAACTATGTTTTATAATTTTACAACTAGTGACCATCTTTTTAAATTTTCTACTATTTTTGTGACTATGGTGCAACTACGAAATTGTACATCCTTCCATATTAACTAACTTCTTTGGTCTTTCATCCAAGAATAAACCCTTATGTTCATTTAGTCACAAATTTGGTTGTAACACGGTTATTTTTTGTGGTATGCCCATACATTTTATGGGCACTCCCACAAGTGTGGGAATTTGCAAAGGAGGTGAGTCCTAAGCATTTCCAACTAGGGATCATTTTGGGAATTGAAGTTTCAAATGTTTGAATCTTTTGGGCAATGTGAATCAAATGAATTTGACTTGTTTGTGATTAAGTTTTAACACCATTTGATTACAACTTATGCTAACTAACTTGTGGTTCGATTGGTGCAAATTAATTTTGTTTACAAGTGAGCTTGTGTTAACACCCTTGTCATAGTTCCATCTTGGAGTTCCTGCATGCACCTCTAACCCCCAAATGTAAGGAACATGCCTTGAGTTGCATTCCATTGTAACTATGAAAATTGGACAAGCCCAGGGGCATGTTAAGGTCAAATCATGTGACATACCTCATAAGCATAAAGCTAGAGGGTAATGGCATGGGGGTTTGAACAACAACACAATATCAATTTTGATGAGACTTTTGCATCATTCATCAAATGGGGTTTGATCAAATCAACGATTTGAATTATTGCACATCTTGAATAGGGCATACATCAACTAGGCATGTGAATACAACATTTTTCAGTGGTGTGAAGAGGAAGTTTGCGTTATTAGCAATAAGGTCTTTTGGAGCCAAGAAGGAAAACATGGTCTATAAATTCAACAAAACATCCTATGGGTTGAAATAGTCCCCAAAGGCTTGGTATTTAAAAATAAATAAACAATTGTTGAAGAAAAGACTTACAAGGACAAAATTTGATTACAATTTATACTTCATGAAAAATGAAGTTGTGTGGTGCATATCATGTTATATGTAAATGATCTATGAATGATAGGAAATGACACCCCAAACAAAAAGGCTCAAAATGTCTATTTTAACTCCTAATGATCAATCTTGATTAGCTTTAAAGGTACTTGTGATTGGAGTTTAATTTTTCATTGCTAGGTATGTTTATGACTTAGAAAACATATGTAGGAAAAATACCACTTATGCTAAAAGGCACCAATCTAGAAACCAACATGGGAGAATAAGAAATAGATGCAATTAAATATAAACAAGTAGTTGGCAAGTTGGTTTATCTAACTAACTTTAAACCAAACATAGTTTATGAAATCAATGTAGTCAATAGGTTCATGGTTAGGCTGCATAAAACTTTATATGTAGGTACTAAAACAAAATTTGAGATATTTGCAAGGAAGTTTGGATTGTGGCATAATTTATTAAAGGAATGAACAAGATAACCTTGAGGCTTCATTGATTTGGATTGGGAAGGAAATGAAATTATGAGATGAACAATAAGAGGATATGTGTTCAAACTAAGCAACTCACATATGACTTGGTGCTTGAATTGACAACCCATAGTTGTTCCTTCATTGATAGAAGTAGAATAAAAATGCTTCGTGAACACAATTAAAGAAGCAATGTGGCTATGAAGGTGGGGACATGAAATAATATTCCTTGGAACACAACCAATTCCATTAAATTGGAACAATCAAAGTAGTGTTAAGATTGCCAAAAACCCTATTTTTCATGCTCAAATGAAGCACATTGAAATGCAATACCACTTTGTAAGAAAAAGTCTTGGGTGGAGAGATAGACTCAACTCATGTTTCAGTTAATGATTAGCTAGCTAACATATTCACAAAGCCATTAAATAGAATCAAATTTGAATCCATAGAGATAGATTGTAAATTCAAAGTCTAAAAAACATTCAAAAATCAAGAACATTAAAAAGCACAACTTTATTAATCACAAGTCATCTTGTAGAAGTTTGGACAAACTGATTTAAGATGGGAAGGAGTCCTTCATAATTGGGTACTATGAACCAAGCCATGTCAAAGGAAAAAAATCATGTCCTATCATAATCTAACATTATTTTGAAGTTAACTATCTTGTCATTCAATCTTTTAGTTAATGGTGCTCTTTTAATTAAGACCCATCCTCACATAATCCATATAACCCGCTTGGTCAATCTTCATAATTTTGAAAGCCTGCCATTGTATAGAGCCTTCAACAAAACTACACCATCTATGGTTGACCCGACAAAGCTTGAGCAAGAGAGATGGAGGAGCTCTTTTATTTGAGAGAGAGAGGTCATACGTACTCTTGCACTATAAAATCACTCATGCTTACCATCACACATATCATGGTCTTTATCTGATTTTTAAATAACATGAGTTGTCTCTAAAACTATCTCAGGCACTTCTTCTAATTAACATTATGAAATGTCATTATTTGAATTTGACTCAAATGTTATTGCTCAAAAAATTGGAATTGGAGAGCTTTCAGCAACAGTGAATAGACAAGAAAAGTCACAACCTTGACAAGCTTGGAACAAAAGATGAAGTTTGCCCAAAGAGAAAACAGGACAGACTACCATTGGTGAAGTAACCAAAATTTTAGGAAATAAATCATCGAAAGCTTCAATTCAAAGGAAAATAACAAACAAATATAGACTTAACAATGGTTACCAAAGAAGTCTTTCTAGAAAATTGTTAGAAGAAAATAGGAGATGGGATGTCATTGAATGGATGTTGACGTGGAGGCATTTCAACACCCATTTGAACCCAAGAGAATAATTAAAACACACTCAAAATAAGAATAGTTGAGATGTGAGGGAAGGTGTAAGAAATCAGAGGAATTACACGTCTTGTATTGTAACTTAGATAAACCATATCGAAGGGTAAGCTCATTTGTACTTGGAATTCATTCCACAATAGAAAGAAGAGCATGTTTTCTAGTTCATCTTAACTATAGGAAAGCCAATCAACACTAATTCACATGTTAAAATAAGGCCACTTATGTATAAAGCAACACAATCTAGTGTATTCACTGTTTTCTAATCCTAATAGCAAACACACAACTTAATTATTTCTTTCACAACATTGCCAATCATATAACTTCATTAAAGAAGGGGAGAAATGAAAAATCAATCAACAACTGCATCTAGGAATGCAGTTCAAGAGGAAGAGTTGGCAACTAGTATATATATGATGACCTACATCCAAGCAAAATAGTCTATGCTAAGGATACCAAAGGACATCTTGGAAAGGATATAACCCCTCAATCTTGGATATGACAAGATTAGTATAAATTCTTTTCCTATGGTTCTTCTCTCTTTATGTTTGTAACAGACACAAACATAATTTTAATACAAGGATATTTCATTTTTATTGTTTTCACATTAATAGAAGGATTTGTATTGAGAGTAGTCATTTAAAGTCCCAATCTTAAGCCAAACATCAAGTTACAGTAGCCTCCCACTTAAGTACGCACCCGTTTAAGTATGCATCCCGGTTAAGTACGCATTTTATGACAAAATTTTTAGGGATCAACATTTTTCAATGGAACATATGTACTCACTCATTTTTGTTTTTATAATAACTAGTGATCCCCATGACCTTCGAACACTGTGAAGTCCCCTGGTTTCTTTAAACCAAGAAGGACACACACAAAGGCGCAAAGCAACTATTTTTATTTTTATTTTATTTATTTTTTGTGACAAAAATTCGTTGAAAAGTCCCCCATGAAAACATACATGGTGAAGCGAGCTTTTAGATTATAGTAGATTTTAATGTGTTTTCTATTTTTATTTTGTATAATAAAAATAGAGTTTTTTTTTTCACTTTTATATTTTGTTTATTTCCCTCTTTCTCCCACAACCCAACGCGGCAAAACCTGCGTGTTAGCGGGTAGGGTGAATAGAAGTAAAAACTAAAAAAAATCTTGTGGTCTTTATTTACTTTATTTACTTCGAAAATTAACATGTTGCCTTATTCATCCCATTCTCTGCACGTGGATGATTAACTGCTGGAGAGGGCAGTTCAGAATGCATCCATACCAAAAACTTTCCGCCCTCCGATTAGCGCCGGGCCCGGTCGGCCTGAAACCCGAGCTTTGTCAGGGACGTAGTGAATTTATATATAAGATAGAGTTATCCCTAAAGTAACCCTGTTTTCACCCTGGCCTCCTTTCACCCCTACCCCTCTTTCAGTGGTATCCGCCAAATAAAAACATTTTATTAAATCTCAGTATGAAATGCTGAAGCCTAGCATTTAATGCACAAAGTTCAAGACTAATTACAGTACGCACTTGGGAATGGAGCGTCTAAAGTACGCACCTACCGGTAAAGTACGCACAAAACTCCGAGGTTCAAGTTGCGTACTTAAATGGGAGACTACTGTACTGATCACCAAATGATCAAATCTGACTCTTGGTCCTAATAGGGTTTGGTCTAATTTTAAACCAAGGACATATGCTGATTAGATCACCAATGGTTCAAGGGTAAATTACACAACTGGTCAGCAACAAATTCAATTTTCTAACTGCACAAAAACATAGCAAAAAAACCTGGAAACCTAGGGGATTTGTTTATTGGGTTAACAAATTGGGGACAAAGACCCCTGGCAAAAACAAAAGCCAGTTGGTTTTCTATCTGTACTTCAATTTTCAATTCAATGAAAAAGAAGGAAAAACAAAGCACAAGAGAACTATACCCTGTGCCTGAATGTCTTAAGATCTGAGATTAAGACACTAAGATCATTCTCAGAATGATCAAGTTGCTACCTGTATTTAATTCCCAACAATAATGCCCTTGACTTGTTTAGAGTGAGAACCCATCATCATCATCATTATCATCTCCAAGTGGAGTGTATATCCACATTTGCAAAGGGAAATATATTACAAACTTACTCTGGTTCATATGTGCCATTATTCCGTGTCTTTCAGCATCACAAATCCATATTTTCAATAAGGGAGTTAAGACACTTGAAGAACTTAGAGGCTAAAAGATCTAACCAGTACATTTTGCAACTGTTTTGTACATGTTTGTTTTCACAGTCTTTGTTGTGAACTGATTTTAGTACATGATTCTCAAACAGAAGCAATCATGAAGGGGATCATGTGGCCAGTGCCTGCAAGCTTCTTCTCATTGTTTGGGTTGATTTTGAAATTCATCATGTTGTCATACCCAAGAGAACAACTTTACTGTTGTTGGTGCCAAGCTGCTTCTCACTGTTGGGTTGTCTTACTAAATTCAACAATATGCTGTCTTCGTACCCAAGAGGATCGTACTGCAGCAGCAACTGCTTTCAGCTTGTTGTTCCAGAGACACCCATTAGCAACTTCCTTTTTCCAAACTCTGCAATGGTCAACAATAATCGGATCAAAAGTTATTATGTTGCAGCTGTCCCCAAACTTTTCTATTGTGATCATTGCAATCTAATGAAATGCATTTTGAGCACATGCAGCATAGAAAGTGCTTATGATACAAACCGGGGATGTGAAAAGAGCGGTTGCTTTGTCTTCAGCAAGAAGTGGCACGGTTGTACTAGGCAAGCTGGATTGTGATAGGCATATGCGCTTCAAAGCTTCCTTGGACTGCATTTCCACTCTTCCTATTAGTTGAGAAAATAAAAAAGAAAAAAAATAGCTTATGTAATGGCCAATTCCTCACGTCCATTACAACTTCTGTCATCTCAACCAATGTGATTGACGATCAAAGGACATACTACAAATGTGCAAAGATCTGTATTTTCAGGGAAGGAATCCCATGGCCCAACCCAAGGAATGGAGAGAAGAGTTGACAGTGACTAGGTTTGCGGGTTACCAAGCTTTCCCAATTGAGGAAGAGGCTTATAGTAGTGAGGGCGACTGTCTGCGCCATTACCCCACATAACATCCCAATCCAAAGCCCCTGCACCATTCACCCAAGCATCAGAACTAGAGAATTAGAAGAGCTGAGTGCTGTTAGTTCTCACCCCTTCTGCATCCATGACCTAAACCCTAAACCAAGTCACACTGCCCAAGTGCCCCCCCACTGTATGGCATTAAGTATCAGAGTTGTACCCACATTGAATTGTGCTTGGGTTTTAAAGTTTAGCATGCATGATTTTGCACACAGAATTTGACCAACTGAACAAGTTAGATAAATGCCACCTGCAGGAGTTCAGCAAGTTTAGAACTGGAACTGGAACTGGAACACATACTCTGCCATCAAACTGGAACACAAAAATGAGGATCATGGCTGTTGCCAGACCAACACCATAGTACGCTCCCAAATTGGTATAAGCACCCACCTTTTGCAATCCAATTCCTCTCATTACACCTGCAGACACATGGAACTCCATTTTTTTTCAAAAAAAAATCAAAGAAAATTGAAAGCAATGTGCATCATAATAACCCTAAACCCTATAGAGAAGGTGGTAGTAGCAGGTGTGATGAGATTGCAGTAGTGGAAACACTAAATTGTACTCTGTGTATTGGCAGGTTAGTGAACTTGCACCTTTGAATTCTAATGTCTTTTGTAATTGGAGTTTTGTGTCAAGATTCACCTGAAAGAACCACTTGAATGCAATTCAAAATGGTGACAGCTGCAAGATATGGTGCAACCATGGAAACACGGTCCAGCACTTCTTGTTCTTTGCTGAAGGCATGTCCCCACACGTTTTGTGGGAGCAGCACCATGGCAGCCATTATGATTCCCACACCCATTGACATCATGATTGACATGAAGACTGAGAATTTGGCTGCATGGGGTCGCCCAGCTCCAAGTTCATTGGAAACACGCACACTGCATACGGATTTTCTCAAATAGATTCTTAACACAAACATATACATGAGACTCTCATTTCTACATCACTTCTTCTGCCACTCCAGCTTATTGAGCAATTTAAACTTGTAACATCACTCTGTAAATGGGTTCAGGATTACTGTGAAGAAAATACCATGCATTGAAATGCACAATCTTTCTTTGACAGTTGCAACTAATGAATGGGTGAAAAGAAAAGCAGGTGATTGATGTTGTTTTGTACCTTGCAGACACGCTCAATGCTGTTGATGGAAGTTTGGTAAGTGCGAGCAGCGACACACTGACAAACACCTCACCCCATTCATTCATGATGTTTCATTATCAGAGGGTTGCCATGACTGTCAGCAATTCCTTCTCCACTTAAATAGGATGATTCTATGCAGAATATCTCTCTCTGCTCATGTCTTACATGATCATGCAGAGGATCAGAATTTGCACCCTCTGCATTTTCAGCTCATTTCAGGAATTATTCCTAAAATTTTTACCAACTTCAAAAAGAATATCATGATCTCAAAGCAAATTATATACCTGATGGTAAATGCTGCCAGCTCTATTTCTGAATGTGGCAGCAGTCCAGCCAGCAGACTCAGAATCTGATATGTCCACCGCTCTAGGCTGCCATTGACACCCAACATTAGAATATTACCTTACAAAAGAAAATCTCAAAACAGGTCTCAGGTAACAGATCAGATGGAATCATGTTTTCATAACTACTGAGAATGTCTCAATATTTACTTACAGTTTTAGTCAAGTTCCTGGAAAGAATTGAGCTATAATAATGTTGTTAAGAGTATTTGAGAACCAACCCAAAAAAAAAACCCAGAAATAAACAACAAATGTGAAAAAGAGCAAACCCAACCCCACAAAAAAGAGAAAAACCAAATCCACATGATAGAAAGGAGGAGCAGTTTGAATGACACCATTAGTCACATGCATGTTCAGGGACCATCAACAGCAACATGCATGGCATTGACTGCATACCTTAATATTTGTCCCCCACCAATTTCATCAGCTCCTGAGAATGGGTGTAGGTTAATGTCCCCAAGAGGATGTGGTTTTTCTCACACAAGCTCATGACACATGTGAGGTAAACTTTGTGGTTTCATCCATTACAATGTAAATATGTGGTGTTTATTGTGGCCTATATTACATTAAAATGGCAATTTGACATTAGGGAATGGCACATATTACACAAATGGATGAAACCACAAAGTTTACCTCATGCAGGTGTCGATGAGCCATAGCTTTTTGTGTGAGAAAAACCACATTCTCTTGTAGCAGCCAAACATTAACCAACATAGTAAGGAGTTTCCTGACAATGGGTGTAGGTTAATGTGACAATTTATGAAGAAAATTTACCAGGTCATGCCAGCAGCAGGTACAGCCAGCTTAAGGAATCCCACCAAGTCATGCAGTACTTCATGCATTGAGAATGATGAGAACACCTTCTTGCCCTTTGATAAGAACCGAACGATTGTTGCCAGAGCCAAAGCCTCAAAGATGACTGCAGTGCTGAAGGCAACAGCACCAGCTTGATAACCGATCTTCAATTTAGTTATAAGTAGAAAACAGATGGGTAATTGCAAGCTGAAAGCCACAGCTTCGGCCCACATCACGGAAACCACCATGTGTTGACATTGGCAGAAGTTCACCAATGGTGACAGGAATGTGTATGTCACCAGGGATGGGATTAGCCAGCGACCAAACACCTGTGCATGAGCTGCAAGCTCTGTGTTCTCACCAAAGGCCACAAGAATGGGTGCCATGTAGAACACCGCCAAACTGATGGGTAGAGCTGCAATCAGGAGCACAAAAACGCCCCGCCGCAGGTAGATTCGCAGCAAATGGTACTCTTTGGCTCCATAAGCTTGTCCACACAGAGTCTCCAATCCACTTGCCAACCCTATCTGCACCAGACCAACTTGGTCAGAAATCCATCCATCCCTATGATCTCAGCTCCTGACAAGACACATGATCATTTCAACAATGCTGCAAGTGCAAACCTAATCTGTGGGTCTGTATGTCTGTGTGTCTATTGTGTCTATTGTGTGTGTCTGTGTTGTGTGTGGGTTTCTGGGTGCAAAGGGAAATTTTCTTACTTACCAGTGAATCAAAACCAATCATGAACACAAAGGAATTCCCCAAGCTGTAGGCAGCCAGGTATGAGGCTCCTAACTGAGCCACAAAAGAGACCACCATCAGTTGTCTGAGCTCATTCAACATGAGTGTGAGGAAGGTGGGACCTGCCAGCCAGCATTGTTTCTGCAACTCACTCCACATGCTCCTCAGTGGTCTGTCAGCTACTACCTTCTTTTTTTCCTTATCCAACACCTTGATGTAGCTCCCTGCAACCCCATGATTCTCAAGTCTCATGATACTTGCTGGATCTCCAGCTCCATCTCCTGCCACCACCACTGCTGGTGCAACCGATGCTACAACCATTTTTGTCTCCAAATTCTCTGCTGCAGCTACCAAACTGGGATCTTTGTTGGGATCTTCTCCTGCTGCCAAGGTCTTCACGTGATTGTTCTTCTTCGCCATCACAGCTTCAATGCTGGCTCACAGTAGCGACAAAATCCTACTCTTGTAACGCCTGCTAGCTAAAACTCATCATCATAAACAACTGATTCTTTTCCCGGAGATCAAGTGGGCACCCGAGATCAAATCTTTAGCATGCTGTAAGTAGTACCTCCATATCCTCCCCATCAACAAAAATCGTTCCAAAAACTTTTCTTCTTCGTTTTTTCTTTTTTTATTGTCTGGTGGCAGAATGTTCACAAAGCTTTGGAAATTCCACCAAAATTTAAGGAATTGTTGAAGAATTGATGGATCCCAAGTGTACCCAAGATCTTCAAATCATTCCATGATGTACTAGCCAGCACCTCCATATATCCTCATCAAAAACCATTCCAAAAAACAGTGTTATGGCAGAATCACAAAGCTTGAAATCTTCACAAAAATTGGAGGAATCGATGAATCCCAAAGTGCACTCAAGAGCATCAAATCAAATCATACCATGCTCTACTAGCTAGCACCTCCATATATATCCTCATCAAAAACCATTCCAAAAACATGTTTGTGGGAGAATCACAAAGCTCGAAAAATCCCACAAAAAAATTGATGAATCCAATAGAGACACTAATAAATAAGCTTCACATGCAATATGAAGAATGGGACACACAAATAGGCAAATTACATTTATGTGTTTTTTGGGGTTATATAAAATGGGCGTGTTTTTTCCCAACTCCAAGTTGCATCCCCTCTTCACTCAGGTTCTACATGAATTGCAGCTTTCCACAAGTGAAGAAGTTCTACTAGAATTTGGAGAAGTTAACAAGTGTGTGTGCACACAAACAATCAGATCACATCTGGTGGGTTCGAGCACAAGAGTGTATCAGTTCCCGCAAGGATTGAGGGAGGAGGCTTTGGGGGTGGCGGAAGGGGGTTGGGTCTTTTGGGGGTGGACCCTAGCTAGGGTTTTCTCACTCACTTAGTGGGGTAGCTTTTTGGCTACAAACGACAAGAGTAGTTTGCATGGTCCCCAAAAGCCCATCAAGTAGCCTCTGACTCTCTGCATCTACTGTGACCAGTTCCACTAGTCTACCACCAGTCTACCACCACTTTACCACCACCATTACCATTATGGGTAGTCTATAGCCATGGAGATTTTCTTGCCCTATTTTTGGGGGGGGGGGTCGGAGGCTGTTTGGGCTGTTTGTCTGGGGAATTTGCATCCATAATTCACTGGGATTGGCACCGTCCCATTTCAGGTAACATAGTCAATTTATTTTTTATTCCATCCAAATTTTTTTAACCCTTAACCCTGGACCCAGTCTCCTTTGGGAATACTGACTTTATACAGGGTGGCCCCCCATTTTGGTATTTAAAACCGCCGATCAATGACCAACCAGCTTCAAGGGTGTTACCGATGTTAACCCGTGGTTATGGGGTTGGATTAATAAAAACAAAGTGCACAAGTAATGTGTGTGAGAAGTTAGAACCTGGCCTTTAAACACCTAGCTATTAGGTATACATTAAACTGGTAAGCTAGTTCGCTCAAGATAATTAAGGAAACAAATTCAGTCCACCAAATCCAGCAATCCCATTGGCCAGAAAAGAAAAAATTTCAGGCCTACTCATAACCCTGTTTTGCTGAACATGGAAATTAAGGGTCGCCTTTCTACCATTTCCATTGGTCTTCTAAATTTCTCACAAACCTATCAAACCCTATTACACAGTTAACTATGAGTTCGCTGAAAGATAACAAAAAAAATGAATAAATAAATAAATTCAAAGCACCAAATTGAGCAATTTCATTGTTCATAATTTTTTTTTGCACACCTTCACACGAGACTAGTCAACACCCTCTGTATACCAGTACACTAATTCTATTAACTTTTCAAAGTCCTCTTATACTTGTCCATAGTCCTACAGTCTTTGTATATTATAGCAATTTTTCAGCAGATTGCTGCACTTGGTCAGGGTTCTTCATCTCTTTCACACATCATAGTTATTGCACCTCCATCATTAGTCTATTTGTGACAAATGATAGCTCTTTTATTTTAGGTCTTCTTTGTTACTTTGGATTGAGTCCTGTTTGCACAGGGTCTTTATCTAAATTTTGTTTTTGTTTTTTCTTTGGCTTGTGTTCTTGTTTGCCTTGTACTTTTGATGGTTGGGTTCCCATCCTTGATTTTTATTTCCAGGGTTTTTCTTCTTCAAAGTTATTTAATGCAAAATATATCCTTATTGGAAAGAAAGTTGCCGTATATTGTTCCCATGCTTTATGATTGGGGGTGGGGTCATTACTACTAGCAGGTGAGTATTTTGAGTTCCAAATTTTGTTTCAAACCATTGGAGTTGGCTGACTCGACAAATTTAGAATATACATAAGTTGATGACAAGCTTCACCATGGAGTTAACCAATGAGAGTAATGAGTTTGGAATTATGTGTCGCACTCAAGGCAACAATTTGGATACCTGCATGACAAAAGTGGTGACAAGATGACATGTTGAAGGCACGTAGTAAGCATGTAGGAATATTGCAAAGTGGACACAAGAGAGAGAATATGATTGCCAAGTACATAATAAGAGCCACTTCACCTTGTGACTACACAAAATGCTATATCTGTTCAAACGTGGGTGTAAATGAACTTTTAAGTATGCTTCCTTTATTCATCTTTGTTTAAATTAATTAGATTGGGGAGCGGAGGGGGTTGGTCCACAGTTTTTGGTGGAGGGGGGGGGGGTGGGGGCGGGTGTATTTTAGAAGGATATTAAATGTGAATAGTAACAATCTCATGTTGAGTTTCGTTGTTTGGTTCAATCTTTTTGAGATTTTATGGATGATTGCAAAGTGGAGTGATGAAATCAATCTGGTATAAAATAAGGATTGAACTGCGTATGACATTAAAGATAATTTCAACATTATTGGATAAAATTAAAGATGCTATTAGATGTACCTTGAGGAACCTTTGCGGAACTTGATAGAAACCCCTCAGGAACACATTGAGAACAGACAAAACAATCCCTCTCAAAACCCAAAAATAAAAAAACTGTCACTAAGTGTGTGTTGAGCTTTCTCATTGGTTGCACAAATTTTTTTTTGGGACAAAACTATTTGTCATCATTTTCAACCTCGGCTAATTCCCCCCCCCAACCCATTATAAACTAGGGGTATTTACTGGTTAGAAGAGAAGGTTTTTACAATTTTTGCAAAGGATTATGAAAAGAAATTATGTGCATGATTTTTAGGGGAATTTCTAAACATCATATACTCTACAAACTTCAAGGGGTATAGAATGATCATTGTCGGTTGCCCATTTGATTTGACTTGTAGTAAACAATGGTGGAGAAAATTATTAATCAAATGGGTGGACTTCTCTTGTTGGATGAGAACGCTAAAGAAGAATATAAATGACATGTTTGCACATTACCAGGAATGAAAACTTGTTTTACTACCTTCTCATTCATCTACCTATCTACTATATAGTAACTGATTACATTTGCTACCTAATTACTAGTTTCCCTCAAACCCTTGAGGAGTAGGCATAATATTCCTTGCAATTTCTAGGAGGGAAATTAATGGAGATAAGGTGCCCTCCACATGCACAACAAATTCTTTCCTAGTGCTTTACGAGTATAATTACCCCCCCCCCCCCCCCCTCTGCCTAGAACTGTAATACTCCCAGGGCTCAAAATGGAGGCAAAATTCTGTGACAACAATTGCCCTAGAAAGCAAAAGGCAAAACCCCAACAGGTTAGATTTTTACTCACATTTTAAAGTCACTTTGGGATCATGTGGTCATGTCACTTACATAAAAATGAAGAGGCCATTTGTTCAATGTTCACCAGCCAGACAATATACACATGGGGAATGCCTGGCCACATGTGGGAGAGTCAGTGACTCCAGAAAGAAACGGGACAAAACAACCAAACAAACACATGTGCAGTTGGATGAGTTCTGTGGATGAGTTAATTCAATTAATTTTTCTGGGCACCCAGGCTTCCAGTTCAAATATCCGTAGGGTTTAAATCTTGCAAAAAGATTCTTCAGGTCCCAGCTGACTCAAAACTCTAACCCTAACCTAAACCCTAGGCTTGATCGAGAACTGTGGGTCCTCAGGTGAGGCTGAGTACCCCAGGCCAAAGGTTCTTCCCAAGCTCTACACCACCACCGGGCACTTTTAACTTTGCCAATATGTGCTAGTATATCATGGCGCACAAATACCTGGGGAAAAACAAAGAACGACCGAGATATCAGATGGGTCTGGTGATGCAACTGATATCCACTCAACACTGATTTGGACCCTCACATAATATTCTGCAATGGTCAGTTGGTCATTTAGTGCTCTTATATAACAGTGCCAACAGAAACATGACAAACATTTTGTGCTTTTCTTTGGTGGAACAAAGCAAAGCTATATTGGGAAACATGAATCCCGTAGTTGAAAAGGCCACAAATTCCATCACTATCAATGATGAAGCTCTACTATCAATGTTGTTTAAAGTATAAACAGATAAACATGAGAACCTTTTAGGCTTTTTGGGGGGGGGGGGGTTCTATTGTCACTTTTTATCATTGGATCTTTTGGAAGATTGACATGATAAATCTTTTCATCCAAAAATGTATACAAACTAGTATTAAAAGCATTTTTTCACATTCATCTTCTTTTTTTTCTCCTCCACTTTTGGCCTCCCTTCCCTCTTGCACCCAAATGTGACAGGATAGATATCATCATGGAGTATCTATTTGTATCCCTTACAAGAGGAACTTTTGTCCATTTGTCCCCTGCTTTTCAGGTTCCCTTTCCTTCCCCTCATCCGCCAACAATGGTAACAAGGAAAAGAAAGCAAGCTGTTAAAATCCCCCTTACTAACTTTGTGGGTGTCAGTGCTGCAATATGTGCGATACCCTACCCCAAGGGTTTGGCTCATGATGGCAAAGTTTAGCTAAAATAAATGTGGGACAAACCACAAAACAAACATCCAATTTTTTTATTTTAAAAATGTTCTGTATGGAGATTTTTTTTCAAATTGGCCAAATTTGATTGACTTTTCTCTTAAAATTAGTCGAAAGATATTGAAAAAAATCTTTAAAAGTTTTTTAAATCATCAAATTCTATCCTAAGTCCCAACAGGTAGCAAAAACTATAGAAGGATGCTAGATTATTTTCTTACTTTCATATTTTCTTATCACCAAATGTGGCTAAATCATCTAATGAATGGTTGTCACTTGAGCTATATCACATGTGGGTAAACAATTTGTGCAATTAATTCACATTATAAACAAGTAAGTTTTTCTGAAGAAATCATGAACATGTTCATTTTGCATTCACATTACCTAATCACATCCCGTGGTGGTTCCGTTGTCTTTTCAGGTTTGTATATGAACCTGCAATAAAGGGCAAAGCAATACATGATGAATAATCACTCATTTCAATTAGTCCCATGGTCAAACAGGAAAGGATATTATTATCAATCTATCAATCATATTTGCCACCAAAAATTTGAATACCCATATGTAGATTCTTCACATTTATTTTTGTGGTGCTGATTTTCTTGCATTGCATGGGCTTAAGTCCCTAATCTGCTGCAAACAATCTGTTAAGGTCCATTAACAACATTTTTCGGAATGTGAAAAAGGTATGATGTCTCTTAAGTTGGAATTTGCAAACGGTCATGTGTTCTAGGGTCTGGATCTGTAGTGATTTCCTCGGAGAGAGAGAGAAATTGGCTGAGATGGATGCATGTGTGTCTTTCACAGAGAGATTGAGCACATTAGAGTTATCAGTAAAGTCACCCTGTCTTCACCCTATCTTTGGGCCTGCTTTCACCCCCTATCCCCTCTTTCAGTGGTGTCAGCAAAGTAAGGAAATTTGATTACATCTCGGTATGAAATGCTGAAACTCAGCATTTAATGCACAAGGTTCGAAACTGATTATAGTAGTTGTACAGGAAGGAGCACTAAAAATATATGTACCAGCAGTGGGGACGTTCAAGAAGAAGGAAAGACAGGATGAAACTCAGTTTACCACCAAAATTGGTGGAAAAACTAGTTTGGGTCCCAGTTATTTCGTTTTGTAAAATTTTCGTTATTACGTGCTTATGCCCTCAATATGCCGAAACTGGCCGTTCTTGCCCCCTAATCATGGGATATTACGGATAACTCTATTGTAGTATAGTTGTTCTTTTGCAGGGTCAGCATCACCTAGGCTATTGTGTGGGCAGATGCATGCATGAACTTTGCTGGAGTGTTTGAGGTAAGAGGCAGGCTGCAAACATATCATGACTCAGAGTCAGTGTAGAGATTATTAAATCATGGGCCTTTGAATTGTGTGCAGATTTTATCCGCATTTGTCTCATGATTGTCAGATGCTGAGGGGAACAAGGTCCCAAGTCCACACCCTCCCCTTTTGGCACATGATAACAATTCCCATACATATATTATTTGGCCAAGGATGAACCAGCAAGCACCAATGCACCAGATGGATGGACAATTACTGAATTGAGAAAAAAAAATTCATTGGGTTCTTGTCACTATGCTAACCACCATGATTAACATTGTGATCTTATGATGAAAAATTCAGGGATGTAAACCTAGATGGATGACACAGTCACATCAACCATTGAAAGCAAAATGCAACAAAACCTTGGCGGTTGATGGTGATGGGAAGTGGTATGTGTGGAAGGTTTGGTTTATGTTTTTGTGTTGGTTTGTTCTTTTGCAAGTGAAGAGCATATGGGTGTTTTCATGATCATCAGTGCGTAATTTTTTTATGGCTTCTGCTTTGGGTGAGTTTTGTGTGGTGTTGTGGTTATTGTTGGGACATCAATCAAGGACAAGGCGTTGGGCAACTTAAGTAATTGGAGTTTTGCTCAATTGGTAGCTAAGTTTTTTTGTGGGAGTTGGTGTTGTTAGTAGAGGTTGTTTTGATGTGGAAGGGATGAATGCCCAATTGTGGACACTGTGATTTTCTTGTTGAAGTCATGCAAGTTTCATTGTGCCTTTTGCCTCTTAGGAAACTGCAGAGCAGCAAAAAATTAAGTTTATGATCGAGTGTATGATGAGAAACAGTAAGGATTTTGAGAGCGATTCACTTGGCAACTCATGCGTTTGGGGTGGAATGTTATGTTTGTGTTAGTGTTATGTGAAATGGGGTGAAGGAAGAGAGTACCGAACTAGCTTGGGATTAACAAAGGTACACCATATTTCCGTGATTGGGCATTTCATTGGGACTCTAATTGGGGGTATGTGTTACTTTGGTAAAACTTACTAAAGTTTGTAGTTTGCAGAATTGTAAGTTGTGGGTGTGGGTTCTTAGGGTTATCACTTTGTTTGGGAGCCTCAACTATTATATGTCTCTGTGACTTGGCATTTCATCACTTGATGGGGATTGTGGTTAATAGTGTCTCTATGGAACGTTGAGGTGCCTAAGTCAATTAGTTGATGTGCAAGAGAGTGAGATTGGAGCAATCTGACCCCCTAAATTTAATTTACAAGTTCTAGATTAGTCACAATAGTTTCAAAAAGGTTGTGTATACCTTGTCGTTTTCAAATTGAAATAATGCAAAAGCCTATGTGAGTTGTCCTTGGCTGCATATACTTCTAGTGTAAGGGAAGATTGATGTTGCATGTCCTTTTTTGTTACAATCTTTTTTAGTGCTCACCCTTTCAGTCCTAGATTTATTTTTTAAAACATTTGAGGTTGATATTTTCCCTTCAACTCACCTCACCTACCTATTGCCACCATCTGGCCCTGTGTCAAAACTACTACCCACCACCTTGATAACACACATGCTGACTTGTCCACCCACCTGCTTGGTATACACCTCAAACTACCTACCTGCTTACCCACCTACTTATTTAAAATGACCTACTATCTTTCCCCTTCATTGCCTACCTACATATGATGACCTAATATGTTCCCCCACCTACCTATCTCCGTAGATGACTACTTGCTACTCCAACCCAACCTAAGGTGACCATCAAAGATGATGCAAAAATGAAACCACATGTAAGTATTGCAAAGAACTTATATTGTCATCTTCTTGAACAATATTTAGGGTCCAAATGAAAACATAAAACAAATCTTGAATGTGAAGCTAGTTTTATTAATATGATTTTTAGCAAGTTTGCTTTCACTTTAATGCATAATGTATAGTTAGGGATATTTACTTTTTCTTGGCTAAAGTGAATAAAAGGAATTTTGAACGAAACTTCTATGACATTAAATGTTTTTGCAAAATAACTCTATTGATATTAAATAAAATTAAGGCATGAAATGTCTATGTAGGATTTAAAAGTTTGCTTCAATTACACACACACATATATAAAGCAACCTCAATTCATTTTTTTCTCTTTTGAGGGAAAGTGGAAAAAAATCTCAATATAAAAGGTTTTTTTTTTTTTTTTTTTTTTTCCCTTAGGGTTTTTTTTTTTTTTTGGTTTTTATTTTTTTTTTTTTTTTTTTTTTTTAAAATTTTTTTTTTTTTGTTTTTTTTTGATTTTCTTTTAGTTTTACAAAATATCAGAACCCTTTTCCTTAG
>Ga0116231_10001681_pt1 | contig 45846 bp, 39 predicted proteins | sample S1TSphgellanicum_2_FD_89695 | JGI IMG/M metagenome (GOLD analysis project Ga0116231, IMG submission 89695) | Host-associated microbial communities from peat moss isolated from Minnesota, USA - S1T2_Fd - Sphagnum magellanicum MG | ecosystem: Host-associated > Plants > Peat moss > Unclassified... | reverse complement strand
TTTTCTGGTCGCGTGTCGTTGGCAGACATGTGAGTGTGGTTGTTTTTGTCCTTTTTTTGTTTTGTCATCTTTTTTTGGCCCCCCCCCCCCCCCCCCCCCCTACTTTCCTTCCTTCCTTTTCCCTGTGGAGTGAAGCTTTGTCTGGGAGGACTAGTGGAAGGAAGCAAGCAAGCTCCTTTCCTCTTTTTTTGTCTTTCTGTAGCTATGATTCTTCGTTGCTTGTTGCTTCCTCGTGCATGGGAGCTGCTGGCGGAGAAAAAAAAGGAGGACTAATAAGCACAGAGAGAGAGAGAGAGAGATTCTGTTGTTTCGTGCTGTTGCTATCTGTGTGTGTGGTTTTTTTGTTTTTTTGGTTAGTGAGTTGGTTTGTTGGGAACTACTGTTGATGTGCAGTTGATGTGTGTGTGTGTGGGAGTGTTTTCTTTTTCTTCTTCTTCTTCTGTTGTTGTTGTTTGTTTGTTTGTTTGTTTGTTGTTTCTGCTGCAATGCAATGTGGGTTGTGAGCGCAATGGAGATTTTGTTATTGTTGTTGTCGTCCTCGTTGTCGTCATCATTAGGGAAGAGGAGGAGCCTGCTGCTGCTGCTGGACAGTTAGCTAACAAAACTCTGGATCTTTTGTTATTGTTTCTTGAGCTGCTGCCTGCCTACTGCTTGTAGTGGTGTAGATTGTGTTGTGAAGAGGAATTGGGGAGCTTCTTCTTGTGAGGAGAATTGTCTTGTGTTGGGTTATGTTTGTGTTGGGAGAGAGACAGAGAGACAGATTTTGTTTGTTTGTTTGTTTGCTATGGCTTCTGCTGCTGCTGCAGCAGTGGCAATGCCGATAGAAGGGATGGACGTATGGGCGGCGAACAACAGGAAATCGTTTGGACTCGTAGGAGGAGGAGGAGGAGGAGGAGGAGGAAGCGAGCATAATGCTATGATGTTCTCTCGTCGGAACTCCGCTCAGTCCAGAAGGGGAGGAGTTGGGGATCATCATGAGATCGACGACGACGAGGAAGCTCTCAAGTGGGCAGCGCTGGAGAAGTTGCCCACCTACGACCGCCTGCGCACCAGCATCCTGCAGAAATTCCTGGGCAGCAAAGTGGTCCACGAGGAAGTGGATGTGCGTCACATTGGCTTCGCGGAGCGTCAGCGCATCATCGACAACCTTCTCAAAGTCGCTGATGAAGACAACGAGCGCTTTCTCTTGAAGCTCCGCCATCGAATTGACAGGTACCCATAACCCTAATGTCCACTCCCCAAAGTCCGTCCCCACAGACACACACACAGAGATTTGGAGCAATGCATGAAGAGAGTGCAGCTGATGATGCTTTTGCTAATTGTGGGTGTGTTGGGGTTGCTTTTTTGTTGTCGCTTGAACTGTTGCTGCTGCAGAGTAGGGATAAAGCTTCCGACGCTGCAAGTGAGGTACGAGAATCTGAGCATAGATGCCAAATGCTTGGTGGGAAACCGAGCTCTCCCAACGCTCAAGAATGCTACCCTAAACTTCATGGAGGTACACCAACCTTTCTTCTTGGGTGTATTATGGATTCCATTGCAGGATGGAAACCATGGCTCATGGATTCATGATTCCTCTCTGCTTGCTGCCTGCCTGCCTGCTTTCTGCTTCAGATCATGGTCCTTGACAATGACAATGAAGACAACAAGCATTCATTCTTCACATGATGATGAAGCTGCTCCATTTTCCCCCCATTTCATCACCACCACCATTCCAGTAGTAGTAGCAGTAGTAGTAATAGCATTCTGTCTATCTGCAGATCAAAGTGTTGTGGAAACCCCCTTCCACCCCATTTCTGCTGTTGATTCTCAAACACATTTCTCAGACCCCTTTTTCCAGGGATTCTCAATTCTGCAAAAACCCTGAGGGAGATAGGGATCAAAGGGAGTGTTTGTGTCATATGAGCTGAGAATTGAGAGGAAATTAGCATCATAGTCTTGAAATGAAATTAAAAACTATCAATGGATTGATTTTGGGAACCCATTGAGTGAAAAAAAAAAACCCTTCTGAGATTCGCTCCTCAAAAACCCTTGTTCTGAGATTTTCTCTCAGGGTGATTACAACTGTGAAGACCTCTAAGAGCTGAAGAGTGCTGTCTGTCTACTTGAATTGATTCAATTTCCAGAAAGAACTATGACTACTCTGAAGTTTGTATGATTGTTGGGTTTTAAAATATTAAGAAAAAAACAAACAAACCTTCTTACATTATTGCTCTTGTTCTTTTTTTTCTTTCAGGCAATTCTGGATACAGTTGGACTATCGCCAACCAGAAAGACAGTGCTGAACATTCTTCATAATGTCAGTGGCATTCTTGAGCCGGCAAGGTGTGTGCGAGTGCATGTGCTTTTGCTAGCAATTATCACTTCTTATTACCAGTGTCCTTTCTCTCTTTGTGCCGCTTTGTTTCATTTTCCTCTGAAAATATACACGTGTGTGAAACTTGTTGAGTTTCTCCCCTCCTTTTTTCTTCTCTATTACAACTCTCAAGGCTCAAGGCCTGCTGGAGGAGGGTAATTGGGATGTCATCCATCATCAGCTTGCTCTCGCTCTACTGTTTGTGTAACAGAGATCGGTCTTGAAAAGCCTTGCTGTGATTGATGTCATAGGTCATCACCTGAATGAGGATCATTGTAGCTCTTCTTCCCCACAGAGTTGTAGTAGTAGTATGAGGATTGTAGCTCTTTCTTCTTCCCCTTCTGCCATAGAGTAGTAGGATCATCAGCTAGTGCGAGAATCTTGACCCAATTACCTGAAGTACATTCATTGATGACATGTTGTGCAAGTGCTCACTACATCCACTGATCTATCCATGCCTGTTTTTGCACAGAATGACACTGCTTTTGGGTCCACCAAGCTCTGGGAAAACAAGCTTGCTACTAGCACTCGCTGGGAAGCTTGACAAAGATTTGAAGGTAATTAATTATTCTCACCAAAGCATTTCGCTTATCATTGTCATTATCATTGTTTCTCCAATCTCTTTTCTTTCCCCCCAAGATTTTTTTAAAAATCATTTTACACCCATCACTTTGAAATGAAGCTGCTGAAAGTGTGGCTGGCTGACGTGCTGGCTTATGTATTTAGTCTGTCTTGAGCTGCATTGTCGACTGAAGAATTGTGTTAGGATTGTGGTTGTTTTTTATGGCATTGCAGGTGAGCGGAAGTGTGAAATACAATGGCCACACGCTGGATGAATTTGTGCCACAAAAGACATCAGTGTATATCAGCCAACATGATTTACATGTTGGTGAAATGACAGTCCGTGAAACTCTTGATTTCTCTGCCAGGTGCCAGGGAGTTGGCACCCGATATGGTTGACCCCCCAACCCCAACAACCCTTGCAGTCTCTGGCTAGAGCTCCTTTCATTAGCACTGTCCAGCAACAAAGAATGGAAAGTTTTGATATATATATAACTGGCATGAAAATGGTTACTCTGATCATTGACTGCGGAATTCTGTACAACAGAGATGCTTATGGAGCTTGCAAAACGAGAAAAAGAGGCTGGAATCTTCCCTGAAAAAGATGTGGATGTTTACATGAAGGTAAGTCAGTCAGTAATACTGCAGCATAATTTTTTACGTAAGATAATATTTATGTACATCCATTGAAGCTTGAACTTGAAGCTCCTCACAGTGCAAATGCCAAATTTCTACCATTTCTGTGATGAAACTGAGTCAAAATGGAGTGAAAAAATGGATAACCCATGAACTCTTTTTTCTCTGTATACAATACATACATGTGTACTAAGCAGAGTCATGAGTGACAACAGTGTTGTTTCTTTTTCTTTTTCTTTCTCTGCCTAGCTGGTTCACATCCTTGAGTGAACAAGGTTTGCATCATAACATTTGTCAGGTTGGATGCAGGCAACTGCAGTGGAGGGTATGGAGAGTAGCATTGCAACAGATTACATAATGAAGGTCCCGAAACTGTACCCCCCCAGTAATCAAAACTACCCCATACAGTTTCTTTATACATGACTGAAATTAGTAGTAGTGGTGGTGGTTGTAGTAGTATCTGCTGGTTTAAAGTCATTTGTGTAGTTATATGAATATACCCATTTTGAGCTTTCCTGATGCAGATTGATTGAGACTCTCAGTGCAGGTTTGATGGGCAACAGTTTCATCCTGGATGTGTCCCCTGATCTTGTGGGTTTCCTTGTTTTTCTTCTTTTTTGTAGATTTTGGGACTCGATATATGTGCAGATATTCTAGTTGGTGATGCAATGCACCGTGGAATATCTGGGGGACAGAAGAAACGTGTCACCACAGGTGCAAACTATTTTTTCTTAAAATATTCTTTTTGCTTCTTGCATTTCTTGTTATGGTTTGGAGCTGAAAGATTGCTCCTGTTGTTGTTGTTGTGGAATATGAACCTGGAAGTGAACAATATCCAGAATGGCTTATTAATCAGAGTGTTTGTACTTTGATGGTAGGTAGGTAGAAAGGTAGGGAAGGAGGGTCCTGCAGCACTGACACATTTTTTATTTATTTTGGGCTGTTGGGTCTTTGCAACATTCAGGGGAGATGATTGTAGGGCCGACAATGGCATTATTCATGGACGAGATATCAACTGGTTTAGACAGCTCTACCACGTTCCAGATCGTGAAGTGTCTGAGTCAATTCTGTCATGTGATGGAGGCAACGATCATGATGTCACTGTTGCAGCCTGCGCCTGAAACTTTTGAGCTCTTTGATGATATCCTTTTGTTGTCAGAGGGTCAGGTTGTGTACCATGGACCCAAAGAAAACGTTTTGGAGTTTTTCCAAGGCTGTGGTTTCAAGTGTCCTGAACGAAAAGGCATTGCTGACTTCTTGCAGGAGGTAGGTAGGTAGGTAGGTAGGTAGGAAGGTCAGGCCATGTTACTATTATTATTATTGTTATTATGTACCCACAAAATTGTGAAATTGGCTCATTTTGCTTCAAAATTTGTAAAATATGTGAAAAAAAGCAATCAAATGTGCTTGTACTTCCAATTGCAGTTGTCAGCGTATATACGGGGAGTGTAACAAATGAACTGTAAATATTTTTGTGCAGGTTACATCACAGAAAGATCAAGAACAATATTGGGATAGGTGCCACCCGTACAGATACATATCCGTAAAACACTTTGCAGAGCTTTTTCGGACTTTCCATGTTGGAAAACGAATGGCTGCAGAGTTAGAGGTGCCATATGACAAGGAGCGCAGCCACAAAGCAGCATTATCATTTTACAGATACTCTGTCAGCAGCTGGGAACTGTTCAAGGCAAATTTTGCCAAAGAGTGGCTTCTGATGAAGCGCAACTCATTTGTATACATTTTCAAGACTGTTCAGGTCTGGGTCTTAAAAACAGAAGACAAAAGAAAACAAAAAAAACCTTCATAATGTGGGTTAAGTGGTTCTGAAGCAAAAAGTTGTTTGCTCTCTCTGTGTGGAGTACTTGTCAGCTGGTTGGTTGTTGCTTGAGGTGCTACATGAGCAGAAAAAGAATTTCTGAAGTTTTTTTTAACGTGTTGTTGTTGGCTGGGTATTGACTTCTGTAATAGATCGGGGTGGTGGCGCTGATCTCAATGAGTGTATTCTTCCGGACGACACTGCATCACAATACACAAGAGGATGGTGCAACCTATCTCGGAGCTATCTTTTTTGGAGTTGTGATTATAATGTTCAATGGGTATGCAGAGCTCTCAATGACGATTTTCCGTCTCCCTGTGTTTTACAAGCAACGAGATTTGCTCTTCTATCCAGCATGGGCTTATGCTCTGCCAAGCCTGGTGCTGAGTATTCCATCTTCTATAGCTGAAGCTGGCATGTACTCTCTTATCACCTACTATGGCATTGGCTATGCCCCCGAAGCAAGCAGGTAACAATGATGTCTCCGAGCTCTTATGCCATGATTTTCTTTTGCAAATAACACAGTCAATTCACAATAACCGTTGATTCAATGCCCCACCCTAGCTTTCATTTACCCTACCATTTGGACATTCACAACTGATGCTGATAGGCACCTCAGTGACACTCCTCACTAAGCAGCTGAAATTCATGAAGCAAATGATTCTTGGAGTGATGGCAGGTTTTTCCGAGCATATTTGTTGCTATTTTTGATGCACCAATTGTCATCATCAATGTTCCGGTTGATTGCGGGTTTGTGCCGGACAATGGTGGTAGCAAATACTGGAGGAACCTTTGCACTTCTTATCATTTTCATGTTGGGTGGCTTCATCATTCCGAAACCCCAAATCAAGCCCTGGTGGCTTTGGGGCTACTGGTCGTCACCAATCACTTATGCTGAGATAGCAATAACTGTCAATGAGTTTCTTGCACCTCAATGGGCCAAGGTACTAAAAAGTCCATTGCCAGCAGTTCCTCTAGAACCCAAAAGTGCTGTTTGTTTCTTGCTCTGCTCTCTTTCTGAATTGATCCAAATTGTGATTTTTATTTCATTCATAGTAACCACACTGGATCATGTGACAATGTGGCAGCCAATTCCGAACAGAAACAGAACACTTGGGCAACAAGTGTTGTTCAATAGTGGACTTCCAACACAGGCATACTGGTACTGGATAGGAGTTGCAGCATTGGTTGGCTATATAATTCTGTTCTACACGCTCTACACTCTTGCGCTTACATATCTAAACCGTAAGTCATTCCTCATTTCAAACCCCTTCAGATTACCATGCTTCAACAGTTTTGTTGTGTGAATTGTGCATAATATATCATAGTGTTTTCCAAAGGATTTGCCTCCCTGCATTCAAAAGGGAACACTGCCTATGATTTCATATTTTCTGCTGACTGCATGCACATTTTCTTTCTTATCAAATGTTGGTTGTATTGATAAAATTCAGCATTAGGAAAACCACAAGCAATAGTATCAGAGGAAGCACTTGCACAGAGGAATGCCAACCGGACAGGCGAAGAGGTCCTTCCTTCTTTACATCGCAAATCACGGAAGCTTCTTCCCCGGTCTTTGTCAAGGGATATGGATGGTAAAGAGTCATCTTTTTTTTACCTTTTGCGTGCGTTTTGGATGCATACCCAGACATCAATGTCTCAGCGGCTGCTCTTGTTATCAATACTATTGCCATGCTTACAACAAGTTCTTGTGCTTTCCCATTTTGAGAGTCCTTCAAATGTTTGTTGGATCTTCCCCTGTCCTGTCCTGTTGTGTTCTTCTCATACTCTCTGGAGACTGGCCTGATTTGTAATAGCCTTTGCCCATAACATTATCTCTTCAGGGTGGCTAGGTATGGGAACAACACCAGTGAAGCTCGTGGCTGCAGGAGATGATGGGCAAGTGCTGCCTCAATATCGAGCAAGTAGTGGTTCTTTTGCAAGTGATTCCATGGAAACTGCTGCTGCTGCTGGACCCAAACGTGGCATGATCTTACCATTCCAACCCTTGACTATCTCCTTCAAGGATATTAAATATTTTGTTGACATGCCTGTGGTACTGGACCAAACTCCCACAAATTTCTTTGTTGTGATGATGGCTTCAAAGTTGGCATGTTGTTCCAAAAATTTAAGAGTAGAATTTTTTTCCAAAGCAGATAGCGAATCAGTAGGTTTCACATGGTGCCTGAGTTAAGTTCTTGAGGGAAAGAAATGGGTAAAAACCAGTTTCAGTGGGGTCATAGAATGTGTCACCAACTCAGACGCCATTGCTTTTGGGTCCATTGCAGGAGATGAAGAAGCAGGGAGTGGTGGAAGACAGGCTTCAACTACTGTGTGGGGTGACAGGAGTTTTCCGGCCAGGTGTCCTCACTGCATTGGTGGGAGTGAGTGGTGCTGGCAAGACGACCCTCATGGATGTTCTTGGGGGACGGAAAACAGGTGGCTACATAGAAGGTGAAATTCGGATTTCTGGGTATCCCAAAAAGCAGCAAACATTTGCACGCATTTCAGGCTACTGTGAACAAAATGACATTCATTCGCCTCAAGTTACAGTCAGAGAGTCGCTTGTCTATTCTGCTTGGCTTCGCCTACCTGCAGAAATTGACAAGCAAACTCGTGAGGTAAAAAAACCCTGATTCTTTAAACCCTGAGCCAGCTTGTTTCAATTGCAGGATTTTTGGGGGCAATATTGGACCTTCATTTCCCCTTGAGGATGATTAGTGTAAAACTCAGATTGAACTTGTTGGGAAAAAAACTTCCATAGATATGCAAACAATGACATTTTGAGGCTTGGAAAGGTTACATTTCGGGTGTAGAGAGTTGATTGACTTTTTTTTTCTAATTTTTTACTCGAAGTACAGAAATTTGTGGAGGAGGTAATGGAGTTGGTGGAGTTGGTGCCATTGCAAAATGCACTGGTGGGTTTACCTGGGGTGACTGGCCTATCCACCGAACAGCAAAAGCGACTGACAATTGCTGTTGAGCTTGTGGCAAATCCATCCATAATCTTCATGGATGAACCCACAAGTGGGCTTGATGCACGTGCTGCTGCTATTGTAATGCGCACTGTGCGCAACACAGTCGACACTGGACGCACTGTTGTGTGTACGATTCATCAGCCAAGCATTGACATCTTTGAGGCCTTTGATGAGGTAACTCACATATGTTCCTTGGGAGAAAATTACAAAACCTCTCAATGCACATTCTCATTTTTGTAAGGCATTGTGCCTATGTTTTTCCATACTGACAGCCATGCCCTGAGTTTGGTGCATTCCAGATGTTGCTTATGAAGCGTGGGGGTCAAGTGATTTATATGGGACCACTAGGTCACCATTCTCGCGAGCTCATTGAGTACTTTGAGGTGACACACTCCTACATACCTTGCTATTGTGTTTCTTATTTCTCTGTGCATCATGCAAACTAGCAACATTTCCTCCCATACTACCCATTTTTCATTTTGTAATCTGGTTTTTGATCTGATGCTGACCAGCGCTTTCCATCTTGATCTTTGTTTTTCATTGGGTGTGGGTTATCTCCCCATTGCTCATCTTGATTTTATAGTCTTGTTGATCTCTCAGTATTCATTCATAACTTTGAACTGTAGGCAATTCCTGGAGTGCCTCGGATAAAGGAGGATTACAATCCAGCAACATGGATGCTTGAAATAACCAATGTCTCCATCGAGCAACAACTCAACATTGACTTTGCAGAAATCTACAGACACTCAACTCTTTACCAGTAAGTCAAGCAACCCATATGGGGGTTTTACCTCAACAAGTGGACCCCTCCTTCCTGCCATAAAACTGTCATTACTATAGTTTGACCAGCCATAATGACAGTTGAAAGAGACTCCTTTATATACACAATCTTGCATTTCAGTTTCTTCACCATAAGAGGGTCTTGCTTCTGTTTCTGTGATGACTAGTATTTCCATGAAGGAGGAGGGGGGGATGCCCTTCTCAGTCATCTTCTTCTGCTGATGAGTATGCCTATTCGAATTTCTTCTTAATGTGGGTCCAGGCGAAACAAGGAAATGGTCCGGGATTCAAGCATTCCAGAGGCAGGATCAGAGGATTTGCATTTCCCAACACAGTATTCTCAATCATTCTGGACACAAATAATAGCATGTCTCTGGAAGCAGCACTGGACGTATTGGCGAAGCCCTGACTATAATTGTGTCCGCCTATTTTTCACATTTGTTTCTGCCGTTCTCTTTGGCACCATTTTTTGGAACCTCGGCAAGAACACGTAAGTTTTTACATCTCTACCCACCTTAATCTGGAGTTAGATTTAGAACCAAAGTTTAAGTGTGATTTTTTACACAACATCTGGAATTGGTATTTTAGCTCTGATCAAGTTGTGCTGGTTTTTGTTTTTTCATTTCTTTGCTTTTCTTTTCCCAGGAAAGGGTCTTAAATATCAAAAGGTCAAAAGGATTTAGATGTTGGAAGGAATGTTGAAGTGTGGGGATTGATGGGATTGAGTAAGTAATTGCGTGCAGAGCGGTTGAGAACAATTTGTTCAGTGTGCTCGGGGCTATGTATGGTGCAACATTGTTCATTGGAATCAACAATTCCACCACTGTTCAGCCCGTGGTTGCCATTGAACGGACCATTTTCTATAGGGAACGAGCTGCTGGCATGTATGCTGCTGTCCCTTATGCCATCGCCCAGGTACTCACTCACTCACTCACACTTCTGTTTTCTATGATATACTGCCCCCATGTTTGCTCAGAAAAAAAATGTTTGAAGAACCATGTGGGACACAGATGGGAGAGGCTTATTACTACACTGCAAAATCTGGGGTGGTGAAATAAAAAATCTTCAGTTAAAATTGCTGTTTCTGGGTGTTGCAGATTCTCATTGAGATACCGTACTGCTTGGTGCAAACCATACTGTATGCATTGATCACATATTCCATGATCAATCTGGAGTGGAATCTGGCCAAATTCTTCTGGTATGTGTTCATCATGTTCTTCACTCTTCTCTACTTCACATACTATGGGATGATGGCGGTTGCGCTCACCCCAAACCATCAAGTTGCAGCAATTGTCGCCTCTGGATTCTACTCCGTCTTTAATCTCTTCTCGGGATTTCTCATCTTCAAACCCGTAAGTACACCATTTGGTTGATATCTAAATTTACTGTGGATCAAGCTTTGATGTGGATTTAGTGTTTAGGGTTTAGGAACAAATTGGCTTGATACATACTTGTCCACTATGGGTTTTTATAGTTTGTGAAAGAGATTCATTCTCTTTTTTTGGGTGTGGGTGTGCAGAAAATACCTGTGTGGTGGGTATGGTATTATTGGGCATGTCCAGTAGCATGGACACTATATGGTTTGATCTCAACACAATTTGGCGACTTAGAATCCTACATGGAACTGACAAGTGGCGGTGACCCAATGAAAGTGAAGGACTTCATCTCTCAAACATTCGGGTTCCATTCCAGTATGCTGAGCCTTGTCTTGGCTATGCCAGTGGTATTCACTGTCCTTTTTGCGGGTGTCTTTGCCTTTGGTATTAAGTTTCTAAATTTTCAACGACGATGATGATCTCATTTGGGTAATTGTACAATACATTAGCAAGTGGGTTTTTTTTGCAAACCCCTCTTCTGCCCCACCCCCCTGCCAGCCCCCAAAAAAGAAAATAAGTACATCATGATGATAAATAGTGAATTGCAGTTTGAGATTTGTAAGGTTTAGGGTCATCAGAAGAAACCCAATTTTAGAAGACAATCACTCAAGGTTTATCTCCCTGGCCGCTTTCTTAAACCTCTTAGAAAAACGATACTGAGGTCTCCTCCTCCTTGATACAACTGGCTGTATGTAGGATGATCATACAGACTCTCATACAATTCTGTATAGATACAATTAAATCACAAGTTCCCCGGGGGCATCATCATAAATTTTGTTATGTTTTTTTTAAGTGACAACATGGTTGACTTATATTGTGTCAAGAGAAGTTGAAAGTTTGTGTTAATGATTCACAACCATTTCTCTCAAAGTGTGTGCCTGGCTGCTACATGTTATAGAGCATCTCCACTCTGGTCCTGCAGTGTACTTTGGATGAAAGGTGTGGCCTTCAAAGGGTGTGAAGTTGGGTTTGGGCCTACAAATTTGCATAGGGTGCAGTGCTTCTAAAACGCATGATAAAAGAAAAAATGATTGTTCTTGATTGGTTTGGATTTCTCACCTCATATTGTTCAATTTTTCATGTTTAGGGGTGAAGCTTGGGAAACAATAATCAAGTCATCTTGAATGTGAGAACTATTATTGGATGCACAATATGGAATGGCAAGATGTAGGTAGGTAGGTAGGTATATCTAGTCCATCGTGGCTTGCTTGTGGCTTGCTTCTGACTTTGCCAAGAGACAAGTCGACCACCTAAAAGGAAGACATGGCCTGAAGTAGATCGTTCAGTGGTTACAGCACCCGCCCAATATGAATATGTTCATCCTTGCATTATGATAAGATTGTTAGGTTTGCCATCATAAAGAATTCCCATGGAACGAGTTGATTGCAGATAGCAAAAAAATTGCTTAAAACCCAACCAATGACTGGGAGAAAGATTAGTCATAAATTGAACCAAGTGGTTAACAACATAAGCCAAATTAAGCCTTGTATAAGTTGTTAAATATAGAAGAAGACTACTTATGGCATAATTTTCTTGTTCCAAGAATTTGAAAGGAGCTTTCATTGGAGTATATTTGATTCAGCTTCAAGAGGTGTATTAACAAATTTTGCATCTTGCATGTTAAATTTTACAAGTAAATATGTTATGTATTTTTTCTTGAGATAACAAATTGTTTGATTTTGACCCCAAAAAATTAATTGAATTCCAATGCAATATTGGACATCAATGTTATCCATCACTTTACATTATTGGCATAAAATAGGATTGGCTTGATTTAATAATATCAACTTGTTAGATATTAAAAGTAAATCATCAACATAAAGAACAATGATGAGAAAAATGGAATGATCTCCTTGTTTGATGTAGATATTGGAGTTGGCATTGCCTTTTGTATAACCTAAAATGATTAAATAGTGAGTAAAGCGGTCATACCTATTTTGAGGCGCTTGCTTAAGTCCATACAAAGACTTAAATAAATGACAAACTTTATGTTCATGTCCATATTGTATAGACCACGGGGGGTTGTTCAATGTAAATTACTTTACTCAAATTGTCATACAAAAAAACAATGGTAACATCCATAGAATATTGAGGGATGTGATAGATATTTATGGCAATTAATGCAATAAAAAAATTTAGGCTAATGAGTTGCAAATAACTAGGGGGAAAAAAAAATCATATTCTATACTAGTAGTTTGACGAAAACATCAAATGATGAAACGAGCTTTGTACTAGGCTAAAATGCCATTGAAATTATAGTTACCTTTATAGATCCATTCACTACTGTCGATAGGTATGTTAATAGGTCTATCAACTAATGTCTAAGTTTTAATATCCACGAGTTAATTATATTCAAATTCCATGGCTTTTTGCCAATGAAGAACATCAAGACTTGACAAAGCCTCTTAATATGTATATGTAGTGGGATTATAAATTGTAAAAGAAGAAGTTTCCCTAACTAACATAGGTTGAACAACCATATAGGTTTCATCCCTATACATCTAATAAAAACCCATTTGCTTTTCTTTTGGTGTGGTGGGAGTGGAGGTTTAAGATAACAAGGTTAACTTAGAGATGTGACCAAAGGAGGAATGTGAGAGATTTTTGGGTGTGTTCTTTGGGTTTCTAATTTTTTAGGAGGAAGACCCTTAACTAAGTTGTATTGTTATATGTGTAGTAGTAGTGAAGTAATATGGATATGTCCCATACAATGGTGTAGGTGAATAATGTTTGTGGAACTATGAATATTATCCTTGGACAAAGATTGAACTATAAAATATAAGCCTACACTAGTGGAGGAAACGGTCAATTGACTTGTTCACATTTGAGAACAAGGGGTTGACCAATTCTAATTATGGTAATAATAGTACATAATCCAAAAGAAAAAATAACTTGACTTGTTCCTTGTATTGTTACTTGACTTATTGAAAGTAAAAAAATTGGGAAGTTTAAGAACATGAAGTACTTCATCGATGATAATGACATGTCCAATTTGTAATTTTATTGCTACAAACCTTATACCAACAACATTCAATGGACTATCATCACCTATATAAATAGGATGAGGATGAGATAAGATTTGATAAGTATCAAACCTTTTTGTTTAACGATGGTCATGTGTTGAGTGGCCTTGGAATCAAGATACCAAGTATTTTGGAAATTTTGATTACATGTAATGGTAATTGAACTAAAAAGGTGGAACGGATTATTATTATCATTGATAATTACATTAGCTTGAGATACATGGGGTGTTCATTTGTTTATACCATTGGCCCTATCTCAGGCACATTGGCAACATTCAAAAGCTTTATGACCCCTTTTATTACAACAATGACAAGTTGTCACTTCTAGTGTATTAAGATGTATACTAGAGGTGGGTGATGTGGGATGGTATTTGGAATAAGCTCTTGAGATGAAATAACCATGTTTGGGCAGGTTGGAAAGGTGGATTAAATTGACCTTTCTTGATAAAAAAATGTTTTTGTGTAAAATGCTTATGTTTGAATATTATTATTTGGGGAATACTTTCTCATAAAATCTTCTTGTAAGATATTGGCTATTAGGTCAATAAGGGAAAGGTTTAGAACATTCCCTTGTGTCATGACAAAGGCATGCCAAAAATTTGGTAAGGTAGCTAGTAACAACATGACTTGTTGGTCATTGATGGTTAAACTAACTACTATTGCCTCATCCAATGCACCTTGAAAATCTTCCAAATTTTTTGTAACAATTTGACCATCACTCATTGTTAGATGGATTAGTTTTGTTATGTACTAACAACTTGAGAACCTTTGTTAGAATGTTCATAAGTTCCTTTTAATTTATCCCAAATTTCTTTAGATGTTTCTAGTAAATGTATCCAAGCAATTTGCTGATCTCCACAGTGGAAAATTATGTATGTCCTTGCTTTGTCATCTATGAGATGCCATGTTGCTTATAAGGCTCCATCAACAAGGCCGAGATCAACTTCGATTGTGTTAACAACATTCCATGTTTCTAACCAAATCAAAAGCATCTGCATTTTGATACTCCAAATCAAATAATTAATGTTAAAGAGTCTATAATTGATAAGTTGGAAGAAGAAACCATATGCAACAATTTTATCATGGGATAATTTTTTAAAATATGTGTTTATTTAATTTTCCAACAATCTTATTAATATTAATGCATTAAAAAGTGTGATACTTTTGCAAGACTTTTGTATTTATGACATGCATAAAATGTAATGAACATGATTAATAATTGTAAGTATTGAGTAAGGGAGGAAAAAAAAATTCTTCTTGTTTTGATACCATGTGAACAAAATGCACATTGTTTATTATATATATGGATGGAATGAAATATAATAGTGGTAGCTCCTTTTATATTGATCAAAGGGTTGTGTCCTATGGAGACAATCATACCCTTTGGAAAATCTAAAATTTATGTACTTCAATTTATAAAAGGAAGGTCTAATAGTTGTGTCCTTTCAAATCATAATGGATGAACTACATGATGAACTATTTTCATCAACAATTCAAAGTTGTCCAATCTAAAAACCAATAAGCTTATAACCAAATAGGTATGTATTAAATTCAATGGGTCTAAACTCTAGGGTATTGTAACACATGTGCTATGATGAGGGAGGGTTTTGATATTATGAGAATTGCCATCATGTTTTACTTTTCAATGTAAAGTACCCTAGACATGGGATGGAACCATTCATTAAGGGTCCAAAATAGGTCAAAATGGTTAGGTGAGTATTAAATTGCTTAATTAATTTTCATTGAATGCCATAGTCATGATCATATAAGATCAAATTTTTTTTGCATTACCATAAGTGCTAAAAAGAGTTTGGTCTTGAATGTGATCACCAATGCAAATCTTGAAATTGGCAACCAAAGGAAGGTTGCCAACACAATTTTGCATTAAATGTAAATCATAACAAAATTCAACAATTTCATCTTGAGTTTTGTTGATTGACCAAATTTTTTTAGACTAAAAAAGGGGTGACAAAATGAAGTGGGTACCAAAAAAGGGCGAGATTGGATACAACTTTCAGGATAACTCTATTAAGTAAATTTATTATACCAACTTGTGTGCAATTCTTATACCTTCAAGCTCCTACATGGGGCCCCCACAAGCATTTTGGTTCTTACTACTCTCATTGCAAACATGAACACATGAGATTTCAAACATCTTATCAAATATCTTATAAGGTGCCCTCCAAATATACTGAGAAATTTCTTTGAATGTTTCATGTGTTGGAAGGCCCATAAACAAGGGGCATTACCAAAATAAGGTGGCCTCCAAAGGTGTGATGTGAAGGAAACACTAAATTTGGATAATGCCTCCATCCTAAGACCTTATCACATGTAATGACATGTCAAATTTTTCATTGTGTCAATTCATGCAATTTATATTCAAAATTTTGAATGCATTAAGTTTATTATATGGGTTTAAAACATAGTCAAACAGCTAGCCCTTGTGGGATAAGTATTTATATGTTGAAATCAATAGAATTATCCATAAAGTCCAACAATGCCAACACTAGGACTCATGTTTATTCAATACATTGGTTGAGATAAAATAACACATGTAAATTTTACAATGAGAATCAACATAAGACATGTATATATAAAATTCAATAAAGATATCCATAATGACGTGCTCCCAAGTCCCTAGTTAGGCCCAAGTTGGGGCTAAATCACTCAAGTTGCGGAAATGCGGGGGACTCGGGGCACGCTCCTAGCTTCCAACACTAAAGGGGGTAAGAGGGGGGTGCTAAAAGCTCTGGGATTAGACTAGGAAGAGGGACAAGTTATTTAATTACTCGGTCCTGCATCCAAAACCAGCCAACAAGTTGGTTAGTGCTCATTCAGAACACTCTTGGTGTTGGGACAAGTCACGGGCAACCTTGGATTCATTTGACTCACCACGGCCCGGACTCGGGGGAAGCCACCACCTTCCCCCATATAGTATTCTCTACGTTTCACCGCCACACTTGCATCCGAATGGCACTTTTTCCCGGGACTCCCAAAGTGAAGTCCCGAAACTATCCCGATTTGGACTCTTGGGATTTTGGGCGTTCATAACTTCTCGCCTCAACTTTCGATTGAGACGAGGTCTAAAGCAAACTTGTAGCTCTCCTTGAAAGCTTTTCAACAGTGTGTCGCAACTCCACCTTCACACACCGGGATCGGGTCGATTCCCGACTTTTAGTGGTCGGGAGTCAAATTGCCAGTTTGACTCCCGGCCCTTCTTTTGTTCATAACTTGTGCTGCAAATGTCCAAATGACTCATGCAAGGCCATTTTGGACATCTAAACTTCAAGACCTTTCCAATGGTATAAAGAACGCCTTGATCCGAGGTGTTTTGACCCCTGCAATCGCGTTCTAAATTTTTGGGAATCCCGGAGGACTCCCAAGTCCCATTTTCAGGAGTGTGAATGGCGACCTCACACTTCCTCAAAGTGGGGTTGCGACACATAAGGTGGAGCCCAGTTGGGCACCATTCTCATTACCTCATTTTGATATCGTCCCCTAAGTTGTGTTATCCAAAGAGTGTCCAAATAAGGGACCAAAATGGGGGAAACCCAATATGAGATCCCCAAATGAAGCACAATTTTTGTTTCGGCCAACTATAGGCTACCCATCTATGAGCTATGCTATGGAAGCTATATGGGCTAGGGCTACAAAGTTAGGGGGATATGGGCTAAAAGGGTGTGGGGGACCATTGGCTACAACACAATATGGTTATGGTTACATGGCCATTAGTTTTATGGCTATTGGTAATTGGTTATTGGTTATATGGACATTAGTTATATGGTTATTGGCTATGAGTATTGGGTATTGGGTATGGTTATCGATTATATGAAAGGGTTAGTTTTGACCTTTTAAGGTTTGGGGTTGGGACAAGTTTTAGGTGAGTTTGAATTTTGGTTTTTCAGGTTTTAAGGTTGGGTTTTATTGTTTAGGGTTTTTCGAGTATGGTTTGATTTTTAGGGTTTTAGAGTTTTGGAACATAACATGGTTTGTGTTTGTGCATAATATTGGAATTAAGAATCAATTTTTATAAAATTAAAATACACAACCCTGGACTAAAGATAGTGATGAAAAATGTTGTTTTTAGCTCAGATTTTTGTGTATGTAAAATGAGGAAATTAAAAATCAGCCTCAAAAAGGTGGGTTAAGGTAAGTAGAACTTGTAGATTTAGATTCTCATGGCAAGTACATAAGGAAAAGATCATTCTTGTGGACTTCTTATTTTCATTTGAGAACTTGAAATATGTCTTCTTCAAGCTCCTCAAATTATTATTTTTCAAGTAATGATGGTTTTACTTCTATCTCAGGTGATGAAGAGATATTAGAGGACATGGATTAAAATGATCTCATGATTTTTCAAATGATATTGGCAATGGCTTGCAACTTCAATGAATTTTTCATTTCACAAAAATGAAAAAATAATGGGGCAATCCACGAACCTAGCAATTGGTGTTCGAAACTTATTGGCTACAATGTGAACCACACCAAGATTATTCAAAAGTTTGAGAAATTTTACATTGTAGGAGTTTAATGAGTTGGCTTCTCTTATAGTTTCCACCATAAGAACTCATGCTAGATCCATAAGTAAACCTCCCATTTCATCTATATTTACAATTATGAGCTAGGTTTTATTTTAAAATTTAGGTTTAGGGTGAAGGTTTAAAGTTTGACTTATATAGTTCAGGGCTATGCTTTAATTTATAAGGGTTAAGGTTAAGGTTTTCAAGTTTTCATTCTAGGTTTGCAAGTTAAATTTAGGGGGTTAAAAGTGTTAATTAAGGTTTTGGGTCTGATTTTTAAGGTCTCAAGGTAGGGTTTAATGGTTCAAGCCTTATTTATAAGGTTTATAATTAATGTTTAGTGATTAAGAATTTAGGTTAAGGTTTGTAAGCCTTGTTTTTAGGGTTCCACATGGGGTTTAGTGTATAAACTTGATTTTTGGGGGTTTTCAAGTTTAATTTTTGAAGTTTAGGGTTAGGGTCCAAGGTTTAAAGTAAATGTTTGTAGATTTGATTTCAGGGTTTTTAGACTTTATTACTAGGGTTTGAAATTAAGGTTTACTATTTAGAAGTTCAGGTTAATTTTTTTTTGAATATAATCAATACACAATTTTTTAAAATGTTTTCAACAGGTGAAGATTGAATTTCATGTTATAGAATTAATGGAAGTGGAAATGATTTCATGGAAAATCTATATGATAATGGAAATTTGTTTTGATGTTGTAGAATTTGAACATTAACACATATTTGATTTCAGTTTAAGTCACATCACATTAAATGAAAATTTAATAATATTTAAATCTATTAGTTGATAATGATATGGTTTGATGAGTTTCTTGGTATAATTGATTTTTTTTTTTCAATGTTTTTGATACATGAAGATTGAGATTTTGAATAAGGTTCAAAGATACGGTTGCCATGGGTAACATGGGAAGCTTGGTTATGTGCCAAACAAAACAATAGAAAAACAAAACATGTATCTAGCTATATATAATACAAGAAAACCAAAATAAATTATTATTCATTTTATTCTAGTCCTTTCATGTGGTGCACATGCACACATACTCAATATCAAGGGACGCATATGAATGATGAAAGGATCACTCTTATTAACACATGCATACACAACAACAAAATCTTCAGATCACAACACTATTGTCGAGTTTTTTTTTCACCATGCAATCTACAAGTTTGCTCTTAATCATGTTTCAAGTATTCCTTCTCACACCACCTTTTAATTCTTTCCTCTTTATGTACTATACAAATTAACCTTTCAAGCTTGAAGTAGGACCACAAGCCAATACCACTTGATAGTGGTAGCATCCCTCCAAACTTCTTTATCAAATCTTGTTAACTTTTGATCCAATAAAGGCGCTTCCAATTTTACTTTTATGTCTTCACTAACTTACTTTTATTTACCACCTAAGGGTATTTTTTAAAAGGTTTTTATAAAATTTCCTTTAAAATGAAGAGGTCTTTAAGGTACATGGAACCTATGCTCACCTTTTTAAATTGATGTTTACTACCTAGTAAATGGAAATCAAAAGTCCTTGGTTTTGTGAAATCATAGATCTAGGCTTTGCCCTTTACCCAAAGTAATTTTTCCTATTTGGACTCTTTTTTTGTATTGATTCCAAAAAAATTAATAGATTTCAATATTCATTTGCTACCACCTACATCAATAAGTGCAACGATAACTTTGTGTTTGTTTGTAAGAATCACTATGTTGCTTCTTTATTCAAAATTATGCAACTTCTTATTGTTTAAAATCATCGTAAATTTTGTGTTTTGTTTTTATGTTGGAGCTTATTATTCCCCTATTTCACATTTGCCAATACATTGTTAGAATTTAATAAATTTTTTGAAAATATTTTTTACATTTAACAATACTCATGGTATTTCAAAAATGAATGTTACAAAGATGCATTCACAAAAACATATCATTATATACACATTTTTCAATTGTGATAATTGGGCAAAAAACACAAGTGCAATGATTCTAGTTGATATTTTTATCCACATTAATGTAGTTTTTAAAAAATTATAATAATAATTATGATTGTAATGTGCCATTTTATTAATTAAAGGGACTATCAATTCTAAAATGCACACATATATGAAGATATTAACAGTTATGTTACCATTGATACATTTTGTGAACCTTTGATTTTCAATTAATGAATATTACCCAATTTACTTAATTTATCATGTGATTTTGAACAACCTTGTTTGTTACACAAAGGTGAAAACAAATTAAGGGGTGGGATTGGGGAATTGGGAAACTTGGGCAAAAATGGTCCAAGATTATATAGTACATACAACATAACTATTGTAAAATGTGGTGCATTTGATTTTAGGTTTAATTTTTTAAACATATGGGCCAAGTTTGGAATTTACCTTAAAATTTTTATTATCATTTGATATTATTTTTAAATGTAAATAAATTGAGTAATTTAATCTTAAAATTTCATGCATTAATTTATGGTATACACTTGATATAATAGAGTGTGTACTTCATTTCAAATTGCACTAATATTTGATTTCATTAATCATTCCCAAAAACCAAAAAAGAGAGAATTTTATACTAAAGCCTCCCTCACAATTGTTGTTACCTTCCACGTGAACTTGATAATTTGTCAAAAGTTGTATTCATTGTGCCTTTATGACCAAGAAATTAAAAGTAAAATGTAATATGAAAATTATCAAATTGTTCACATGGTTCAATTATATGAATAATATGGTTCAATGAATACAAATATCATAAGTATTAGTAATCATTTCCATCATTTTTGGAGTATAAGAAAGTAGCACCCTCACCCAAAGGGCAATATTCCAAACAAAACAAAATCCCTTTCGCCCTCCCCCCCCTTTCCCTTCTTTCTATCTTACACCCCATATGGTTCCCAACAATTTACCATTATTATTATTTATGCCAAATCTCAAAATTATTGGAAAAAAAGTAGGTTATCAAATATGATATCATGGACATGAAAAGGAACATGTTGGTTTGTGTTTTCATATCCATGTCCAAACACATTCAAATGAAACTAATAACATTACTTTAAACAAGGATATATTGTATATTCTTTTGGCCAAATTAACTTTTTTGTACAAATGAATTTTTGAATGAAAATCTTTTGGAAATTTTTATTTAAAATTCTTAGAATTTCCCCAATATATCACATGATTTTAAGACTTTTTTTTTTGAAAAATATGAAAATTGAAATGTGCACAAATTTCTTGGAGATTTAGTGTTTTGTCTTGGGAAATGATCACAATTTCAGATTATACAAAAATATGTTCACAATTTTAGGACTCAATTTCTAATATCATAAGCTAAAACTTTGCTTAATACATCATGTACATTTTACCCCATTTATCTATGGTAAAGGACTCTTGAAAATTCGAAACAATTTTGAAAAATACTTTGAATTTCTAAATTTTTATAATTGAATTTTATTTATTTATTTATTTTGAGTGTGGCTAATAGGTTTTTATTATCTAAAACTTTTTCCCCATCAATTTGTTTAATTATATGAATCCTTTTGATTGACAGTCTTTTGTAAAATTGTCTTCTTTTGATGCACTTTCAAATGCCTTGAACTAAAACAAAAACCTAAAATTTGATCAAATGGATTTTAATATTGAATTTCTTAACATTCATATGAATAATAAAAGAATATATTATCATGATCATCATGGTTTCAAATGGCAAAACATTTTGATTTTGAATGGTCATTAATAATATTTGATGCCCCTTTTGGTTTACTTAGTGTGTTTGGACCTACAGGTGAATAGGGGAAAGGAGTGAGAGATAGTTAGACTTGGAAGTCATAGGTTTGGACAACACAAACAAACAAAAATCATTTTTTAATTATATAGATTTGAATGTTTTAGTAAATTGTTATATAGGTCTTTTTTGCATATATATATTTTTGTACCACATAATATGAAATCAAAGGTGTGGTTTCTTTAACAAGTGCTTCTTTACATTTTGGCCTACCATACTATGCAAAATATTGTGAATTATTTTCTTAATATTTGACATGGTTGATGTTCAAAAACACCACATCCAAGAAAACAACATTTGTGACAAAAAAATTTGTTCACACAAATGTATTTTCACCCAAATTTTCATGCCCCATATCAACATTCACCATGATTTCACTAGCCATATACCCAGTTTATGAACCTTTAATACTTTCATGTTGCAATTAATTTATATATCACAATATCTTTATAACAATACAAATTGCTAAAAAATATGTACAACATGTGGAAAAGACAATACCATCACACACACAAAAATACATGTCCATATATGACCAACAATCCAAGTGTTTTTATTCGTTTAACCTAATACCATCCACATTTGACAAAACAACCAAAATTTATCATTTTTTGGGAAACTTTCTACTTCCTTTACAAATCATGCTCAACTATATTCTTTTTGGAACTATCAATTGTACCTGCAATTCTCAAACTTGTAGGTAAAGCTTATGCATTATACATCAACCGTGATTTTAACAACCATATTGTCATACCCATTTCATACAAATCATACATGTCCATTTACAAGAATTCTTCAACAATTTCAATATTATTTGTTCACATCAAAATCATGTAAGATCAATTATGTAAATTTTTTCATTAATACAAACAAGGAAATAAATCAATTATTGATACCTATCATTGACAAATAACTTGTTCATTGATTCATAGTTCAAAACCTACGTAAATCCTTCTATCCTTTAGTATAGTTCTATTTCAAAATCTTTCAGTAATTTCCTTTCGATATAAAATCTTTGTAATAAAAACTTCTGGAAAGTATTTTATTCAAAAATATGATATAAAATCATTTTATACCATTGCAATAAAATAATGGTGTATGCAAATAAACATTTCATTATTGCTAAGAGCAACATACTTTGTGAAGTTTTTATGCAATCACCATTGATGGTGTCATTGAAATTTTAGTGTCAAAAAAGATTGCCTTCAGCCATTGTCAGCTATGATGAAGTCTCTTCTGGCAATATGGTTGTATGAAGAAAAGAGATGGGGAGGAAGAACTGGCCACTAAAATCTGTGCTTGAAAATATACTCGTCTAACAAGTTTTCCCAATCCCTCGTTAATAATCAAATAAAGTTTTACTTTGGGTCGCATTATGCTACGTTGCCTCACATGTGAGGGATTAGTGCCAAGCATAACAAGAACAAAAAATGCCAAGCATGCACATCTAAGTTTACCATATACAAAGATATCAAATGTGAATTAGAATGGATTTTCTGCTTTAGGTCATAGAGCAATGGCATTGTGAGAGTTCAACAATGGCCGTTGAAGGCTTAAATCTAGGTTTGAAAGCTAAGCTCATGCTAAAAAGGAAGGAATGAAGCTCATCTCCAGTTTGAAAGATTACCATGATTTGGTGTGGTTCATGATAAATCTAACATGTACTTTGGCACATTTTAGGAATGTTGTTGTCCACTAGTGCACCTTACCCATTGTAAAGCAGATGGTTAACCTTATCATAAGCCTAAACATACTTAGTGAGTTCTTGGCAGTACTTCAGAAATTTTTCCCTAACAGACTCCCTTCAGATGTTGGCCCAGATTCTGTAAAGACGGTAGTGAGGGGCACATGCAGGCAGCATTGAAAGGGTATAGATTCTGGATGTGGATTCCAACAGACTGCCACTATACAGCAGTGACACACTCATCTACCGACCTACAACTGCTATGTGGTGTGTGTTCTATGTAAGTCGTTTGAAGGGGCCCTTTTTCAGTTTAGAATCACCACGCAAAAAAGGAGGAAGAAGACAAGAAATGGTTTCTTAGTCCCTTCCTGTATTAGACAAATTGCATTGGTCAAACTGATTTCTATCTGCACCCAGTCAAGGTTCTCTCTCAACATATTTGCATATCCAAGATTTCATATGAAGGCAACAGAATGCTACATCTCAATGCCAGACATAGATTTAGGACCAAAAAGTTGGCCTTTTGAGAATTGCAGGTTGGTAATTGTAACATATGTACTAACAAGCATTAAACTGAAGAAAGCTCAGATGGAGACACTGAACTCTAAAGCAGACATGTATCTCAATCATAGCAGCCTAAGCCAATATTACATGCAAAATCCTTCATTCAGGCGTACCCAACTGTGGTTGACATTGAAGCCAGTAAACCTCCAACCCCAACCTGACAGAATTCATCGAAGGGTGGAAAATTTTACCCACAAAGTCAGCACAAGCAATGGGTGGAGGTGGGCTTGCTGTTATCTGCCTGCAATAGCATTCCGGACAAAATCTTCACATGATGTGCAGCTGCCGCTCAACACATCCCCCAGGACACCCATTATGTCCAAAGCTTCCTGCACATCACAGGCACCCTGCATCTCCTCCACCCATTCCAATATTTCCTTCGCAAACACAAGCATTGTGCTCACATCGCGAACTCTCTCCTTCATGGTTACCTCCCATGATTCAATCCCTATCCGGGTGGCTGCTCCCTCCTCTTTGCATTCATCCATGATTTTCGCTTCCACTTCTCTTGCTTTTGAAGAACTGCTCTTCAAGAAGCGCTGTGTCTGCTCGACTAAGCCTACATAGACCAGCATGGGCTGGATGACTTTGAAAAGGTGTTCCTGACTTAATGCACTGTTTTTGCTTTCATAACATTGCCCATCCAGTGCTTTGGATTCTGCAGCAGGCGATGCTTTAACAGAGGAGAAATCCAAATAAGTCTTTGGAGAGGGTATTCCCAATTGCCCTTGCTTATACTGAGCATAAGAGTGGGCCAACCCACGTTGTAGGAATGTGCGGCGATGACACAGCCAGTCATCAAGAGATAAAAGTAACAGAGACTGCACCATCATGAATTGCACACTCTCCTCAGAAGCTCCTCGCTGGGGTGTTGTAGGAGTGCTGGGCTTGAATCCCAAACCTCCTTCATTTGAGTCAGACATTGCTGTTGAGGAGAGAGTTGCAGCTAGTGTTTTGGCTTGCACACGGTATTGACTGGCCTCACCTTGATCCAGCAAATGGCATGCCATCTGCAACATGAATGGCAACAAGCGAGAGTTGCTCTCTCGTCCTCCACCTTTGCTGTCCACACTGAAAGATGTATTTGAAGCAAACCGTCCCAGCATCTGCACCATTTACCAACCTTCTGGATTATTATGTGGTCAAGCATACATGGCTCTTACTGCACAGTGTAGACTGGTCAATGTGATACTCTAAGTCTTACACCTCACACTGTCATCCAAATTAGCATTATGCTGTGTTTGGCAGGGTGAGACTGGACAAAAAAGGCTCCTAACTAGCCCTACTCTGAACCCCAAGTTCATCTCTCACCTTATTCACAATGAAATAGATCAAGCGTCATCCTGAATGCCCAAACAGAACCAGAAAAGGCCACTGCAATTTGAAAAAAAAAAAAAAAAAACCCCAATTTATTGCCACTCACCATGCTGATGTCATACATCAGTAGCCGTAAACGACTACCATCTGCACGCCCTAGGGCATTGAGGTTATCCCAGTATTGGTCCACACAGCGTGCATACTGTGCAAGGGGTACAGCAGGACCACGCAGTGGAAACAGATTGTTGCACAAGGTCTCACTATTGCGGAGTGTTGCCCCTTCCCACTCCTTTTTGGGATTCTTCAAGGAAGCATCTGCCCGTTTGGCTTCCTGATGGCACTGAAAGTGTATAACATTGAAATGGCTGACTGTAGTATATACCCACTCACTGCGCTTGTGACTGCTCATGGCCAACCTCACATTGACACGCTTGCTATAACAGTATGTCCCAAGCATGTCTGTTGGCCGCAGCCTATAGCCTTCCCGACAGACCATGCATGAGAGCCCTGCTTCTTCTTCCTCCACTTCTTCTAAGCCTTCAATACGAGGCTCTGACACAACTATGCGCTCACCCCCATCTGATCGTACCTCACGCCGCATTCCCAAACCCTGGCCCACACATGGTAAATGTCTCAGATTACAGAACCTCCATACCCTGAAGGTACACTGACCAGGCTTTACAACTAAAGAAATCTTGACTGATTACAAGCAATCTCAAAAAGTACTTAGAAGGCTAACTTGTGGCTATCCTCCCACAGGACCCACCTTCAGTGTATACAGGAGTAATTACCTCAAGAAGCTCTTCTCGGCGACGCAGTGCACGGCGACGCATCTCATCACGTGTCGCATGCCGCAGATTCACAACTGTTTTGAAAAGGAAACCCTCCCCTTTACCATCTTTGTCAGCAAGAGTATCCAGCAAGTTTTCAGCCCTTGCACCTATTTCATTCTCTCCAGACACCCCTTCCAGTCCATGGAGGAGTGGAAGAATCTCCTGTTTATCTAGGTATTGCTGAGTTGCTTGGTGGCCCCTGGCAAGTCCTCGAAGAATTGACAAGATTATAGGCACAGATGGCATTTCTAATCCCTGCACCCACTCTGGACTAGTTTTGTGATCGACTCCTTTCTCCCAGACTGGAAAGACCCTCTTTAAGTATTGAATAGCCACTGCACACAAAATACATACAGACATCACAATAATCAGTGCCAAAATTCTGCTGCAGACACAAAGGAAAAGCTTCACACATGACAGAGACTAATCACCTACCAGTGATAATGCCCCTCTCAAAGACAAGGGTTTTCAGCTGCTCCCCATTGTGGTTCAACTTGATTGACTCTGTAACTCGTACAAAATTCTCAAGTGCCAATTGGTGCTCTGCTGATTGATGTGACAGCCCATCATCTTTTGGATTCTCACAGTGCTGCTTCTGGAGACGATCAAATGTGTCCCAGTCTTGCAAGTATGGGAGAAAGTGATCAACCAGAACCTCCATAGCCACCTGCTCCCCATATGTCAGATAGGGCAGTATACGTGCCACAGTGTCATTATTGTGTTGCTGCTTTCCCCCTGTGGGACGTGACAGCCTCTCCAGAAACATGCGGACTGCACTTGCAGCCTGGCCCTCCGTCCCATCCCCCGCACTGTCATCACTTTCATTAGCTTCAGATACCAGGCTTTCCACAATCAGCAGGAGACCTTCAGCTGGCTCTACTGCATCAGTGGAGAAGGCTCTGCGAGCTGTCTCTAGCAGCACAGCCAAGGCACCCAGCCGCAGAAGGGCCTGCCGATTAGCACGTATTTTGCAGCAATACATCAGCAGCTTCAGCACTAATGCCAATTCCTCATGTCCTGACTTGATCTCTGCATCCCCGAATTGCTGAAAAGAACAAATCCAACAGCTTGAATTAAATAATCAAGCCAGCAAAATGAGGCATGTACATGGCAGGTGGATTTGAAAAGCATGGAATGCCTGTAAAGTACAGCATATCCTTAATGTCCATGTACCTGAACCATATCTAGAATGATCTCCAGCCCATGGCACTCCTGCATAACTCCTGCTATGGCAAACTCTATCTCCGGATCCTGTGATTCCTCACGATCATCCTCAAGTTCTTTGATCATAGGCTCAGTTGCCTCCCCATCAAGTCCCTAACCACTCAATGGTAAAAGCAAATTAGAGAAATTCCAGTTTAGAAGGACATGGGTGCCTGCAGATTAAGGAGGGACAGCAAAGATGATTTTCAATCAGCTCAATTGAGAACTGGGAAAGAGAGAAAATGTGCACACCTGCAAGCGATAAGTTACGGTCATTGGAGGACACTCCCTGCCAGGAGGGACACCAGCTGCAGTCAACAAGCTTGTGCTGACAGCACTTGCAACCTGACTATGTGCCTTTTTCCAGACCTGCTCATAGACCTGGGTTTCTACAAAGAGGTCAGTTCATGTTTGCATATATACAGCAATTCAAGACAATAAATGTATGGAAAAAACAGTGCACATGATAACATTACCTGTGCCACACTTAAATCAAGGGCAACAATGTTGCCTGCCACCAGTAGCTCCATCCCATAGTCATCCTCCAACAAACCAAGAAGCTCCAACTGATGGCAAATTTTATTCTTGACGTCACGCATGAGAGGTCCAATCTCAAGGCTAGAATAAGGATTTTTCGTCATTGACCCTCTGATGAACTCTTCCTGTGTATGGGCCTTGGTCAGCATCATCATGTATGCAGGCTCTGGCTTCATTGGGCATATGATAGTACACAGCTGCTCCAATATAAACTGCACAAACACAACAAAAGGCAAGTTGAACTGAACCGACAGAGAAATTCAACAGATGTACAACGACCCAGAATATGTAGCAGAAACCCACAGATTTAACATAAAGTTCACAACACCATAAATTTCTTATTGCTCTCAGTGTGGATGCTGTGCACTGTACCACTGGAGTTCGGCCTTTCTTGTCCCGGCAATGAACTTGAAGCCCAGAAATGCAGGCACGAATGAAATGAGCCTTGTTTTCATAGCTCTCTTGGAGGAAACTGTCTAGCAATTCACCAAGGAAGCGACCACAATCACCAATGAGCTTGGTCTTTTGCACCACCAGTCCTCTGATAGCTAAAAGAGCCTCCAACACTTGGGCTAGCAACTCCTCCCTCATGAATCTACAACACACATCAGGACCACCAGAAATTCACTGAATAGGCTTGCATCTGCCTTCCAAACATTCAAAATTGACTCCCTACCAATCAATGGAATGCATGGTAGATTCCATAAATCATATTGCTAGATTTCATTCCTATTATGCAGATCCCACATTGGGAATGTCATACATTTGGCCCAAAACTAAAACATAGCAGTTTGACTGAATTCCAGACCAATTTAACCAACTGGTCTTCCACTTTAAAGTTTTTTCAAATAGCCCTGCAAAAATTCTAAATGCATAACAGGAAAATGGGTGAAAATGTACTCACTTTGCACGGACATTGGGCACTTGGAGGAACTTGCTGAGCAACTCAATAAGCTTATGAAGAATATAGCCCTGCGAGATATCTGTGTGAGAACTATGCTCTTGTGCCTCAATATGAGTCACTTCATCAGCAATCAAGGCACATGTAGTGTGCAGAAAACCACGCACTGTAAGATAGAGGCGAGACTCTTCTGGCTCCACCATCTTGAATAACAGCTCAAAATAGTCAGCTGCACTCTCACCAGCCATACAGGTTGCTGGTAGCAAATTCATCAAAAGGTTCAAAAATCGTGAACGCCGAATGGGGATTTGAGCACATAGCACTTCAATCAAACTACATGTTTCAAAGCGTATTGCTTGTGAACATGCACTGAGAACCAGCTCATGAACCCAAGAGCTCTCTTCAAAGGCTGCCAACTCATCAGTAACAGATACCTTGGATGCTTTCCGTCTCCACTGCAGGATATACTTGAGGGCCAAAAAGTCAGCTCTCTTAGAGTCGATGCAACCTTTCTGATACACCACAGGCTTAAAAGTCTGAGATGCCAGGGATTGTCGCCGTACATAATCAACATAAGTTGCACCATTCTTCCACTCAAAGTAGTTCACAAGTGGTGCATCCTGGCCTCTGGTTTCTGGATTCCCATCTTTCTCAAACAGACCAAACTGTCCAGAATTGTTTGTTCCATTGGTGTTGACTGAGAAGGATGCCACCTTCTCAGGTTCAACTGGACAAGGCTCTAATTTTGATCCAGTAGGTGTAGGACTGGCACTCTCATCCCCAATGCTACAACTTTTTGGCTTTGGTGGGGTGCATGCCTGAGACACAATGCGCAAGCAGGGAAGAATGATGTGCTCTGCTATCACAGGGTGACGTGCTCCCACCTATCCAGATTCAAAAACCCCATGGTTACTTGCAACAACCACTTATAGTACAAACTAGGGCAAAATGGAGCAGACATCACATTCACATCTAACAGTTGTGGGAGCTCAGAGATTACCTTTGCAGCAAGAACATACAACAGGATGTGAAGACAGATGCATGTTCAGCCAAGGTTCCAAGCACAAAAAAACTGCTGTTAGTATAATTTTTTCTTACCCGTATAGAACGGAATAGAAGCTGGAAGACCAGTTGAAGACGAGCTTCCCAAAAGTTGTCACTTAAGGAGCAGGTCTCTGACAGCAACTGGAGCTCATCACGCATGCATGATGCAATGTCCATTGAGCGGTGGTGGTCCAAGCAATACATTGTTTTCTGCTTGATCAAGCTGTTCAGCTCAGCTACAGCTGCTGCATCACCTTCAGTGAATGCACACAGTACTGAACGTGCTTGAATGCGGGCTGCTTTTGGACCTTGGTGGATGTTGTTTTCAAAGAGTTCCCGCAATATACCAGCGGCCACTAACTGCTGTCGGAATTCCTTCCGTTTGCAGAGAACTTGTAACCACTCCAAGCATTGCCCAACAAATGTGTTTGCACATCCAAAGCAGCGGTTTGTGGGTCTTGGAGCCATCCTGGGTGCCATGTGATGTGCAACTCGCTTGTGTTCTAAATATGCCATCAAGACCTGGCGAAGACCTTGCAGTGTCTGCACACTCTTACTCACAGAGTCAAATGCCATCTTGCACTTCTCTCCATAGAGCACCCCAAGAATGGCAATTTTCCTGTTAATCTTGAAGGAGGATGATCCAGGCAGAGACACAATCATCTGCTGCACAGAATCCTTTTGAGAATCTATCTCTGTCTCTCCAATGCTTGATACAAGCTTCAGCAAAGGCTTCTTGAAGCCTAGTAGCTGCTGATATCTTCTGTGGGCATTCTCAGATTCTGTCTCAATGGCTGCAAGCCCCTTCTTCATATCCTCATCACTTTCCATGTAGTCAAAGGTGAAACTAGGTTTTGCCATGAAATTGAACTCAAAGCGGCCATACTTACTGTACCCACACTCATTGCACAGGAAAGAATCAAGGTTTTCATAATTGATGTTTCGGCATTGACGGCACTGGTATGCATTCTCATGGCAATTTCCACATATTCCATGCTTATCTGTCACATAGCGGCTACAGCGAGGGCATTGCAGTGATTCCAGAGATGAAGCTTGCAAATTCTCATAGAATGAATCAAGCTCAATCATGAAGTTACATGCAGTGATGGGAATGGGGAATTCCACCTTCAACTCAGTTTGGTTGAAAGCCAGGTGACAGCTTCTTGCTCGCTTCCAAAGTGACCAGTTGTTCTTCAACTCTGATAGATCTGCAACAGCCCGGTTGTTATAATACAAATTGAGGACTTTGACAGACTTTGAGCGGCGCGCATCATGTACATTCATCATCACACTTTGTATTGTGTGACTCCCCACACACTTCACTAGAATACGGTTGTCTGTGAACTTGGTCTCTGACTTAAGACTGTCCAGCTTCATGCGCGTGTAGGGAACCTCTGGACTGCTACATGCAAAACAAGGCTCACTTTCCAGGTAGTATCCATCAAATTCCACCAAGCTAGCCAGTGTATTGTAAATTCGTGAATTTGGATGATTTGCCAAGAGCTCATTCTGTGCACATAAGGCTCCAAACATCCGCTTCACCACATCCCCAGTCAGGCATTCCCGGACTGCCAGTTCCTCTGCACTATTGTTAGCAGTAGCATCTAGACAACCTTTGGCCAATAGCCATGTCAGTAAATCTGTGTACTCCACAATATTCTGCCCATATGGTGGTAAGACTGGAATCTTGTCCAACAATGATGTAAGAAGAAGAACACGGAATGCATGTTTCCCATGGTTCCATGCACCAAGCAGCAATGCCTTGGCCTCAGATCGTACTGATGTTGCATTCCATTCTAGCAGGAAAATCTCAATGAAGTTTCTTAACACACTTCCTCCCTGTGTTGCCAACTGCTCCACTGCCATCTCCATATCTAAGTGGACTTTATCATGTACACCTGTTTGATCACCACTGCTTCTCTTCTTCTTTTTGCCATCCAAAGTTGGTATGCTTGCCCTGGTTGCTGCAGCCACATTGGTACTGCCACCAGAGACTGCATCAGAAGCAGATACTCCATTGTCACAACCTGCAGAGTCTTGGCCTGTATAGAAAACTAGTGTTAAGAGCTTTAGACTTTGCACCACTGACTCTTCTCCAAAAAAGAAAACCCCCTGAAGAAGAAATTGGACCACATCAATGTGTCTAGAACAGTATTTTTGCCAGTTGTATGGGCGGGCTGCTGCAACTTCTGCAATTACCGACAGGCATTTTACCAGCTTCACACTCCTGTCATAAGCCAAGGGTGTCTGAAATCCTCCTGACTTTTGTGCAAGCTTGTTCAATTGCTTGACCTCACGGCTGAGTTGCCATGCATCTCGTACATTGTAGTAATTGCTCTTTGTCCCACATAAGTGAAGGAGAAGCCGGCGTGCATACTTCCGAATTGAAGTGGTATGCAGGTTATTGATGTAGCTACAAAGTACGTCCTGCCACCCTTCCATGTTCAAGTCTGTGGCTCCTGCATTTTTGTACAACAGCTCCTTCTCCACCTTATCAGTTTTCTCTGGATGCAGAAGGCTGTATGTCAACCTGAAAACACTCTCTAGTAACAGCCTGTGATAGTCCCCAAACAAGTCTCCTTTGTGTGCCTTGGCATACGAATCAGAAAAGAAGGGGGTAAAGCTGCCGGATGCAAACTCCCGTCTTACTGTTAGCAGAGCTCCACATGCTGCAGCTGTTGAGCTTGTTCCAACTTCTACACCTCTAGAAGAACTCTTGAAGATGTGCATCAGTTGCTGCACAATATCAAATAGGTAGTTCACTAGAGGCTGCTGCCGCAGTGCTCGACAGGCTCGATCCAGCTGCAAACTCCTTTCAGCCCCACCTTGAGAGTCATGAGGTGAGGAGGGTACAGGCAAGGTGCTACTTGAAGATGCAGATGGATCCTGGATTCCTGCACTAGGCCTTGTCTGCAAGTTCTCAGAACCTGGCTGATGCCAGTTCCGCAAAACCAAAGTGAAGAACATAAACACCAGAATGGCTACTTCTCCAAAATTTGAGCGCACCTTCACATCCAAAGGTGCATTGAGATCTAGTTCTTGCAACATGAGCTTTATAAACAGCTCTAATGTCAAACCCCCAGCATCTGGTGAACCATCAACAAGCGGACCTGAAGCAGCTGAGGCCAGTCTATAGAACAGCTGCATGACTGGAACAGCCTGTGCACCAGAACTCGTACGCATCCAGCCCTTTATGTCTGCAATCAGTTGTTGCAAAAGCAGGGAATTGACAGCACTCTTGGATGCCGACATCTTTATGCTTTTGGCTTCCTCAACCACCACTGTATGCATGACATCCCTGCCTTCAGTAGCGTCCACCAAGGGAGGAGCCCCACTGGCCTGCAGACTCAGCTCTGTTGCCATCTGCAGCAAGCTTTCATCACTCATGTCATCTATGGATGAGTATTGCAACTCACTGCCTTCTCCAAGACCACCCAAGTCCACTTCAACAGGTATGGAAGACATAGGATGGTCCCTGCTGTGAGGTGGGGGGAGCTGGTCTGGATCCAAAACTTCATAGCAACCTTCACAAAGATCAAAATCAGGGCACACATTGCAATGCCATCGTTGTCTCAAGATTGGGACTGTGGAACATCCATCACAGCAATACTGGACAGAGGCGATGCTAGGGTCCTCCTCCATCATGCCTTGTCCCCCACCTTCATTCCCACTCCCAGTTTCTGACAGCATTGATGATCTCAGATTCTCAGCAACATCATCCATAGCTAACATTGTTTGTTTTGGCACTGGTACCTGCAGCAGTCGGGCTGAGATGGCCAAACTACACAATACACAAGATGAAGTGAGGTACAATACTTCAACTAATGCCTCTCAATGGAAGATAAGTTTGTTCACACTACAAATTGAGAACTTAACAAGTGTATTTTGTCCTATCCCCTAAATTGAAGCAAAGGATACCCACAGCTGCGAGTCATGTAGGAAACTTTCAGCCAAATTTTCTGACTAACCTCCTCCTCACATAAAGCCATTGAACACACCATAAAAATAAGAACCCAACAGGAAAATTGTGTGTCAGTCCCTTGAAGTTCACTGGTGAAGGAAATGGTGAAGGAAATGACTACATTTTGGCAAGAAGTCATATATCTTCATTAGTACTAGAATTCCCCAATATTTTCAATATGTCAAATTGAAAAAAATGAGAAATGACACAATGATAAAGATTATGCATTTCAGATCTGACAATGTTAAGTGCAAACATGAAAGAGAGGAAACCCAACCCTAAAGAAAAGAGAAAATTATACCAGAAACAAAACTGAGGGGTAGTTGAAACATGTGATGGTCATACACATGTTCAGGGACCTTCAACAGCAACATGGTATTGACCGCCTACCATCATCCCCACTGACTTCATCAGCTCCCTACAATGGATAGAGAGGTAATCTAAAACAGTTGAGTTTCAGTCACAAGACCAGCAGTGACAGGAAAACCCAGCCACAATGCTGGCTATCTGAATGAAACGTACAAGAGAAGCAGAAGACCAAAAATAACACTGATGAGGATCAAGAAATCTCCATACTCACAATCAAAAAGTCAGAACAAGTTTAAAATTTCTCCTTTTAAGTCAAAGAAAGACTTCCAAATAAGGACTTACAGAAATGGGCAGAAAGACCAACACAAATGGGACAAAACTAGAAGGAAAAAGAAAATAAAAGAGAACACACACACATGCAGTATAAACAACAGTGACAGTCTCTCACTTCTTAAAGGACCATCGACGGTAACACATTATAGCATTGTATCTACCACAACTTCCGTTGACTTCGTCAGCTCCCTAGTGGGTATAGGCCAGTGTAACCAATAACCTACATACTGCGTTTCTGTCAAGTCTGGAAGCAACAGGAAGACTCAGCCATGATACTGGCTAGCAACTAACAACATACAAACCAGAAGGGGAAAATACATAGTGAAAAGAAGAAGGAAAGAAACCAAAAGACAAGTGGCCAAAGAGTCTTTGTCCAGTTACATAAAACTTTCGAAGTCTAGAAAGTCTGGAATAAAAAGATCATGCACAAACCAACAAACAAGGGACAATCAATGAAGAACAGGACAGGTGTTGTTCTTCAAGAGATACATACTTTAAAAAATCAAACTCATGGGAAAAAAGACAGAAATTGGCCAAATAAACAGCACAACTAGTACCCATGGGGATACCCATACATTGTCTATAAGTGCAATGACCAAAACAGAGAAACAAATTATCCAACAAGAAATTCAACTAAGAGATTTAAGTCTGAAGCCTCCATAATTCTGAGCTATAAAGAGTCTCAAATGAACTTATCTCTTGTTTATTTTTAAGCCATAGATACCTAAAATTCAAAGCCATTCTTTAAACCAACAAAAATTTATAACAATAAAGTTTAAATATCTGCTTAAACACTCTATTAATCAGAACTTTCATACAAGCTTTTAGATTTACCAGGCCAAGAACCAAAAACCCAACAAGGAATAATGCAAAAGAGAGGAAGAGAAAAAAAGGGCAAGAAAGGAAAAACCCAAACTATAAAGGTGGAAGAGAACAGAGAAACAAGATTGAGACCTTTGAGAGATATTAGAATACAAATTTGGAAGAAGTGAAATGATAGATAAGAATAGTACCTGCATGATGTTCGCACAGGTTCAGATGGAGCAAAAAGAAGCTTCTGAAGAAGAGCAACTGCTGGGCTAACTGAACTTCCTGCAACTCCTGAGTCACCAGCATGTTGCAATGATAGACACTCTGCATACCCATATATAATGTCCACCATTGGAATAACAAGGCTGTTGATTGTTTGTGCATCAAGTTGTTCCTTTGTCAATATTTCCCACAACACCTTCACCAGTCCATGCACAACTGAAGGACCTGCAAATAATGGAGGCACCAGTAAGAACAATAGCTCAAGCTCCAGCTCAATCAAGAACTATCAATTTGATCCTCTTGCATACTTTAAGGACCAGTTCTGCACAATGGATCCATACACTGCAGTGCCATCCACCCATGACCATTTCCTGGTAAAAAGAAACTGTGAAGATGCAACGCACACAACAGATATAACATGCAGTGGCAAGAAACAAACCATGATCTTCAAGATAGCTGGCAAGATTGGATGGACGATGCAATGCAATTTTGCACACAGCACGCATCTGAGCTGCAAACTCTTGGACTACATAGTGTGTTGCAGGCCCGCCTGCAGCCATTTTTGAGATAAGTATTGGACAAGAGTGGGTAACTCCCACCAATCGCAAGTCATCCTTGGCCTGCAACACAATAGCTGCTTAATGTGTATTCCTGTTGCCAGTCTTTCCCAAACCCTGACATGAGACCATCCAAACTAGAATTCAAGAATTCACCCTAGCATTTTGGTGCTGGCTACAACCTATCTGAACTCAGCACAACACCTTTCGATGTGAGGAAAACAGTAAACAAAATGGCAAATCACCCCACATGCTGTTACATTGATGGTCCCTATTGGGAAAAATGGGATGTCAACCTGATTATATGCATCTTTCACTGGATATAAAGCTCGCAGAACACGTCTGGCAGAAGATTGCAAAAGAAGCTGCCTGTCACTCTCAAACACTATCTCCAGCACAGGTAAACACCTCTTTTTGCTCTCCTCTAACTTGATCTCCATGGAATCTGAAGTTGATTGTGCCCGAGAGACCAAGTAATAATTAAAGAGAAGATGGAGACTGTCAGAAAGGATTCGCTCTGGGGCAGTGGAATCTGGCATCAGCTTATGCTTAGTCTTGCTTGTGCTGGACACAGAACTGATGGAACTGCCCTGTGCTGGGGATTCCAAGGCCAATACAGCATCAAGCTTCTCCTTCCAACCAAAATCATCCTTAGATCGTCCATAAATTTCAAGGCAATCAACCCTTGGTAATGATGAACCATTGAAAGTAGGACCAACTGTAAGGGTTACCTCCTCATCAGCCAACAAAGCTTCTGCATTGGTGAAGGGAATATCATACCAGCTGCGCACACCTTCCTCTAGCCTTACAGACCTATGAAACACACGTAACTCTGATGGTATATGGCTTGCTGATGTATTGCCAACATGCAGCCTGCAACCCACCATTACTAGCTCTGGATTGGAGTTGAACACAAGAATCTGCAGATGCCAAAATGGCAGAGAAGATTAGCCATGACCCCAAAAGGAGACTATAAACTCTGATGTCCATACAACTGTATGTTGCAAACTCTGTCCCTTCAAGGACACACACAACCTTTCTAAGCAGACCGTTTGGGCCACTTGAGTCTATTCTCTGGAAACAGAAGACAAACACCTCTATTTTCCTCACTGCACACTTTGGAAATATCTGATTTGAATCAGATTCTTCATTGGAAACTAGACTCTGAAAGTGGTGTAATTCCACAGTACCTTAAATCCAGAGGAGCTGGGGCCTTCTAGAAATCCATCATCAGATGCCAGGCTCAATTTAACACCTTCAGAATCACCATTGCGCAGAATGTCACCTCCCAGCTTCACATCAGCTGTGATGCATGTTGTCTTCTCAAAAAAGTCCAGTGGAAACAAAGGCGTGGCACCACCATTGTTTACTCGGTTGCCCAAGAGGACCACCCCAAGCTTCTTCATGCGCTCTGCCTCCAAGCTGGCACTTTGCTTCTGGCGATCAGTCCCAACCAGCTCACTCACAGACTCTGGGAGTGTTGAGGTGTAGGAAAACACTTGCAGGCTTCCATCATCATATAGGACTAAAACACTGTTTCTATCTTTGGTCATTGGAGGGTATGCAGCAACTCCATCAACCCGCAAGGATGATGGGTTCCCAGTCATGCGTAAAGGCTGTGAATGCATCTCAGTTGTCCCCAGTTGCACAGCAACTGGTGAGTTAGACTTTTGACTAGACAAGCATATAAAGAGGCCACTACCTGCAAACATCTCATTCCAATGGTGCAGCCCTGCAGCCTTTGTTTTGCCATCCTGCTCTTCTACCACAGCAGCCACCTGTGCAAGTCCTGTACAATCTGCATTTAACCGTGCAATTAAGGCCAAGTTATCATTGTATGCTGAGAAGAGTAGCTTGTAGGTTGCAGAGTACTGCAATGAAACACCCTTCCCTGGCTGGTAACATCCAGGAAGCTGTATGTTCTCTGTCAAAATGCGCATCCCAGACTCCACTCCTGTAATGTATTGACTGTACAGAACCCCAAGCTGTGATAGGACAATTGCCATCAGTCGTCCTTGAGTGGCAGACACAAGGATTGCATCTGCTATAGAATCCTCCAAGACAATGAAGTAATGGGTTGGACTTATCTTGTCCTTTGAGAGGTCATAGATCTTAACAAACCTGTTTGTCACAACCATCAGCTCTACTTGAGAACCAGGAACCCAAGCTATGCGGCGTATGTAGGCATCTTGCAGTGCAAGCTCCACAGCCAAACGATCAGTCACCTCTCCACGAGGATTGACAGTAAAAACCTGGCAGTCTTCATAACCTGCAACAGCCAAGTAGCTTTCATTTGCACTGTTGAAAGTCAGTTGTACCAGCTCAAACCGGACAGCATTTTTTGAGAGTGGTTTGACAGTAGTCTTGTCAACAGTGACAGGAGTCGCAGAGGGCTGGCCAATCAGCTGTCCTACATCAAAGATGGTAACCTTGTCTCCCTCTCCTGCTGCAAGTCTGCCCCGACTGCTAATCGTAAGCAGGGACTTCACGAGCAAGCCACTTGCCAAGTGTGACTTGAGCTCACGTGCATAAGGATACTCTGCTTTGATTTTCATGTCAAGGGAACCACCTTTGTAAGCCCTCCTAAGCTGCAGAAGATCACTCTTTGGAACTAGAATTTTGTCTTTGCCCAGCATGACCTCCTTGTCCTTCCTAGCTGCCAGCTTGTGGCCCAGATTTAGATCAGTTAGCAGCCGTTTGCAAAGAGACAGCACCTGGCCTTCCAGATCTAATTCTGACAATACATCAAGCAAGCATTTTTCTCCTCCTTCTGCAATAAAGACCTTGAAAGGTATGTCAGCATCCAAGTGATCCTCATCCTCTGCATCAGAGTCACTATCAGATGGAGGTAGCTGGCCTCTCTGGGAGCTGAAAGGTAAAACAGTCTCTGCTGCACTTGATCCTGCTGAAAGTTTAACAGTTGTTGGAGAGACATACTTTCTGGGCTTCAGGCAGAGGCAACTTGTGCCCCTCACACCTCCTGCCCCACAATCACAAAAGAAGCGACTGAGGCGAGAGTAGACAACCTTATGCCCTTGATGGCATACCTTTGCACAAACAGAGCAACATCCCTTGGAGACAGTCAAGTCACATGTATAGCAGAAATACCAGTGCTGTTCCATGAAGTTACTGCCACTAGAAGTGAAGGTGCAGACATGAGATGCAAGAACCCGTTCAGTAGGGCTGACATCATCATCATCCTCACGATCTAAGCTTGTGAATTCCCCATCAGATGTCCCGTCATCTTCATCGTCATCCACTGACAGTGCATCACAGTCAGCTGCCATAACTCCAGGCTCCAGAGCCATCTGCAGGAGCTGCTCTGAACTTTTCCTCAGTGAAGACTGCTTAATCTTGACCCCTGAAAGACTGGAGTGGTTGCTAATGCACTGTCTGCTGTCCCCATGCTGACCAAATGCACCAAGAATTGAACTGAGGAACAATAGCATTGATTTGAGACCTTCCAAATGTGATGCAGCCACTGGCAACTTACCCACAAGGTTTACCACTGATCTCAAGAGCTGCTTGAGCAAGGACTCCCCAACAGCCAGCTGCACCATCAAACTGAAATAGGCTTTTGCTGCAACTATATCAAAATCTAGGAAAGCTCGCTCCACATTCATGAGCATTGCATTCAGCAGATGAGTCCGCAACTCTTCTCCTTTGACATCAATGGAATGACTCAACAAAGCCTGAAAGAAACTGGAAGCAAGATCCCTCACAGCAGCAGCTGCCCATCCCTGGTACTTGCTTTCAGGACTTTCTCGGCCCCAACCTAGAAACCTTTGCTCTAACCAAGCAGCAAAGCTTAGGGTGTCCATGTCAAGAAATCTCTGCTGTAAATCTTGCTTGCACCTGAGCTCACACCCTAGTAAGTCAACAAGAAGTTGAAGGGATTTGGTATTTACAACTTCACTCGTACAACCATCCAGGACATCAATAAGCAGGGACACTTTTCCCAACCCCACAAGAGGTCTAAAGGCATTTGATGCCACCAGTTTTGTCGGCTGCTGTACATCATCCAAATGTGGTTGTAGAGAGAAATAGATGTGCAATGCTTCAAGCCTGGTAGGATCATTGCGGATGCTGTTGTAGACATCTAGTGCTTGCAAGATAACAGCCTCCCACACTGACTCAATCACCTCATTTTGCTTGTTGCAAAGCAATCTCAAGAGCTTCTCAGCATGCTGCAGCTCATTTAAATCCATGAACAGGGCCTGCTCTTCCTTTGCTGGAATCAGCGCATTCAGCACAGTGATAGCCTTGCTTTGAACACTCTCAAATGTGCTATCCAGTTTCAGGGTCATAATAGTGGACAGCAAATCCTCCAAAAGGCCTGATTTGCATATCTCCTGGTCCAAACCCCCTTCCAGTTCTTGTGCATGAAGAAGCCCCAAAATAGTGTCCAAAACACTTTCAATGGATAGCAGCAAAGAGACCACAGCTGCACTACCTGGTCTTGAACATGATGGAAATCCATGAAGGAGAGCTGGAATCAAAATGCTATCCAGATCCTTGAACTTGTCTGTCACCTGATCTGGCCCAACAAGAGCAGTGAGACCTTCAAATGGCCATGGTGTTGCAGAACCCCACCTAAGAAGTGACTGCACCTTTGACAGGCTGATTCCTATTGCTGCCAAAAGCTCCTGCTGCTTGCTTGCTGTCAAACCCCCTTGCAGTAGTAATTCAATAGACAATGCGGCAGATCTGCAGGAGTGCTGCTCCATGAGCACATGAGACACTGCCTCACGAGTTGCTTCCACATACCAAGCCAAAAGGATGGATAAGCTTTGTAACAACTCCATAACATAACCATCGCGAACAATGACAAGCACTGCTTGCTCTAAAAACTCAAGAGACTTAATTGCTCCTGCAGATCTTCCTGTTTCAGCATCCTCACCACTGTCAGAAGCAGATGCAGTGGCTGCAACTTGACTTCTTTCATTGGTGAAAGACCAAAACCCAGCCTGTAGCAGTGAGAGTAGCATACTTAAGGATGAGCTCTGCCTGAGAAAATCCCAGGAAAGCAACTTTAATCCCCCTTCACAGAGTAGGGTCTGCGCAGCAGACAAGTTGCGCATAACAAATCCAACCCACAGCTGTACATCAATACCAGATGCTTGCTGATCCCTGATGCCTGCATGAAGACTTCTGCTAAGGCCCAGCAAAATATCTGATCTAGCATTGGAGCTTTCGAAGTTGACCTCCCAAGGTAAGACAGACTTCAACAAGGGGCTTATACTGCACACTGTCTTCCAGCTCATCAAAAATATATACCTCTCAACAATCAACTCTTCAGCACTCTTGAAGGCCCTACCCCTCCATATCTCAAGGATCTTAATTAGAACCTGGTTGACCTCCTCCATCAGCACCTGAGAGTTCTGGAGTCCTTGAAGATTCAAGGACCCACTCACATCAAAAAGCTGCTGCATGCAGAGCTCATCCATAGCACGCTCCTCACCAATCCGTTGCTCTTCAGCAATGTTGCATGCTACCAGCCCTGCCCATGACTGCTCAGGACCATCCTCCCCTGCTATGGTACAATGGATGTTTGCTGCTTGGTTCTGCAACTTTTGTTGCAAGTGTACCAACAACCACTGGGGAAAGGTGTTGAAATGAAGGATGAGGTACCGCATGGCCAACAACAACCTTGACACTAGCAGTGACCACATTGCAAAGTGGGTGCCAGGCATCAGGTGCCTCTCATTGTTGCAAATAGATTTGAGAGCTCCCAACAGGTTCTGAAGTATAATGACTCTGCCAGCAACATCTGAAGAATGGAAAGCCATGAAGAGGACCTCCATGTGGAACAAGGAAGGTAGAGCCTTTATCATATGCAAGTCTACCACTTTGATACTCCGAGCCTTGAAAAGGATGAAGTCTGCAAAGTTTTGCCAAATCTCAAATGCCAATGGGTCAGTTGGCAACTCAACCCCTCTCTGAGTGAAGCGATGAATGAGTAATTTTGCAAAGAGCAAGCAACTCTTTGCTGAGAGAAAGCATGAAGCATCACTGTCCTTCAAGAGCTGGATAGCAAGATGCAACTCCAGGGAGTCTGTGAGTGCATGTCGGGCCACAAGGGCATGTAGCAGGTCAAAAGAGCCCTTGTGCAGCTGAACTAGAGGATCCAAGCCCTCTTCACCTTCCAAAGGGTCAAAGCTAAGTGCTTGTTGGCTCACAAGGCGGGGTTGTGAGAAGTGGATTTGCAGAAAAACATCCAGGTGCTCCTTTGACAACATTCTACAGGCAGCATCAAAAGTTGGTTGATGCCAATCAGGAGCAAATATGCAATCTTTCAGAAAACCCAGCACTTGGCACACTGCTTGCAGTGGTGTGTTACATAATGCATCTAGCTTCTTTGCAGATGAACTTGTTGCAGCAAGTCCCTCTGAATTCACAGAATGTCTGCCAGACTCTGAGAAAAGATCTCCAAAAAGGGCATCATCTTCACTTGCAACAGTGACAGAATCCACTGACCCAACCACAGATTCCTCTTCACTGTGTGTAGATGATGCAATATCTGTTACTAATCCTTCTTTGAGTCCTTGGGCATGAAGCAATGCTGTCACTGCTACCAGGTTATCCAGCCATTTTCCCTCACTTGGGAACAATATCTGCATCTGCTCCTGTGGACTAAGCACAGCACATAAATCAAATTTCTTTGACCGGAGCTCACAAGCAAGTAGAGGTTTCAAACCAACCAGCCGGTCCTGATTTCTTGGTTGCCGCAAATAAATCCCAGATGAGCGAGCAGGAACATCCTGAAGAAGACCTAACAGATGGCTTACAACATGTGGTGTGAAAGCCAGTGGTAGCTGATGACCCGGAAGAGAACCTTCTTGCCTGTACTTATCCACTTCTAATCCATCTAGCATGGAAGCAACAACAAATGTCCTGAAGTTCTGAATTGCAACTTGATCAAAGAGAACAGCTTCTGCAAGTCGAAGCAACCCATCTACTAGTGATGGGAGTAAGCATTCTTGATTGTAATCCAACACAACATCCATCTCCAAGCTGCTGCTCAATTGATAGGTGTGCTGGAAAAAGGTGTGCAATACAGAGGCAAACTCAATTAGCTTTGAAGCTACCTCATCTTCTAAAAAGCCAGAAATGCATGCCCTGGAGAGATTCGACATGAGATTCATCAGACCAGACACAAGAGCAATTCTGCCATGCAGCAACCTGTCTTCCTCCTCATTCATCACCTTTTCACAACCAGTCAACAGTGCTTGGCACACAGCTAATAGCCGGGGAATGCATCGGACTTGCACCACAGCGAACTTCTGAGCTGTAGCCACCATAGTATTACCTGTTTTTAACACCACATCAGCATGCTGTGCCTGTGAACCTCTGGTGAACTCATGAGCCAGCAATTGATCAATGGCCAATAGTGATAGTAAGGTTGACCCTGGTGTCTTCACATCCCTTGGAGGGGGCTCTAGTATGCACAAGTCACAAAACACAGTAAAAAAAAATTTAGCCAGTCCTCCAGGAAAAAAACTCTTGCATTTCTTTCAAAAAATTGCTAACCACATGCTTAAGAGCTTAGAATCCTTATTGCCTTTCAGATCTGAAAAGTGAGAGGAACACAAATCCATACCATCAGAAGTCAAGCTCACAACATTGCTCAGGGTTTCTCGTGGAGCACTGGTAGAGGGCACATTGAAAAATGGCACCTCAGATGTGACCTCTTCCAAAGATCTCAAAACTGATGCACTACGTTGCTCTGCCTTCCCTTCCACTGTGGCTGCTTCCAGAAGTAACAACAGCCTCTGTTGCATCTGCAACCACAGGTTTAATGGCACCAATAATTAAGAGACGCAATGGGTGAAGCTAGAATCATCAAAAGCAAACTACTATGTCAAGTCTGTCAGACAAGCTGCATTGATGATGCTGATATCCATTTCCTGATCAGTACTGGAGAAGCATCCAGTGGGCCAAGGATTTGGAGATACTGGTCCACACACCGGAGTCCTTCACAAAAGGTGTTGAGAGAACTTCACAAAAGACTGCAAGCACCGTTTAACTCGTCTCTTCCTAATACCAAACTGACAGCTTCATGGTGTACAGCAAAGCTATCATCCCTTCAAATTTGTGAACACGATGGACAACACAGACAGTTAACTTCCTGCCCTCCTTCAGCACAATTAGCACCCTCACAATCACATTCAAGCCACAAAGAGATCTTCTAATCGTACTTGTCAATGTCTGAAGCAATGACAATTCTGTACCCTGTAACAAAATGAATCGAAAGATGAGCAAACTCACAGAAATGCAAATTACAAGGGATTGATGCAATGAAGAAGAGGAGACGGACCATTATGAGGGCATGAATATTCAGGACAAATTTGATCCATATGTTAGATGGTTTTGAAATATCCTAGCAAATCAAGAAGCAGAATCCTTCTAAAGCCACGCACACAAATGAACATTCAAGGAGATAGCCAGAGGGAACTGTTTGGAGGGGTGAACAAACCTCAGAATGGAAAACCCCACTGTTGCTCCTCTTTAACTTTGGAATACGGCACTCTTCAGGCTCCACCAGACCTGTCATACCTCCTGGAAGGTTGAGCACACTAGTCTCCAGGCCTTGCAAGCAAATCTGCACTGTGAGCCTATAAATTTTCTCAACAACTTCCTTCTCCCCTCCATCTGCATATGATCCCAACTCCACATACATGTGAAATTAACCGCCTTGAAAAACCCAAGTAGAGCCAAATCAGGTTCCCCAAAAAACTTATCCATGAGACTCTTCATCATCACTACCCTAACTCTGCTATCGAGGGTCGTTCCACAGATCAGGGTTGCAAATAATTCACAGAAAGAGTGGCCTCAGTTCCGATTGCAACATCAGCATACAACAAAATTCCGAAACCCAGAACCACATAGCGAGACACAAACAAACAAACAAACAAACAAACAAACCAACCTGAGATCAAGTCACAAGAGGCACACAACACTGCATCCACCAGCGCCAGCCCGAAGTCCAGCTGCTGCTTCGACCACTGGAACACCCCACCACCATCCCCATCTACACCCAGTTTTAGCATGGCTTCAAGTTGATGCAACCCCACCTGCACCTCCTTGTCAAGCAGCCTCTGCGGCAGCGATCCCCGCTGCTGGAGCGTCTCCACAAGCTTCTGCAGCGTCCCCATCCAGCCTCACATAGCCAGCAAGTTTTCTAGGGTTCACTTTATGGAATCCACAACTGAATCGCTTCCCTTTTTCTTTTTTTTTCAGTTTCCTTCAGACTGCTCCTTTGAAGAAGAAGCCTTGGCGATGTTTGTGAGAGCATGAACTAACTGCACTGGTATTGAGAAAAGTGTGCATATAGTAGTAGTAGTATGCAAAGTGAATTTGTCGGAGACTGTTTTTGAGTGGGGGCTCAGTAACAACATTAAACTGAATGTTTCAGCATCACAACCGCCTATCTGAAACCGTCGTGATGTTCTTCTTGTACCCAGTTTCTACATCATAATTGTTTGTCAGGAACAAAAACCAGATCAGAACTCAGAATTCACGAGCGTTGTTTGTGCTCCCCCCCCCCAGTTTCGGAGCGCGACTGTTTCCAAATGTACCTTTCCCACTCCACCGGCCGCCCTACTTACTTACTTGTATTCTTCTCTTCGTTCTAAGGCCTTTGTAGCTACCTTGTGCCACATCAGCCAGACTAGACCTACCAACCACTTTCCCCCCCCCCCCCCCCCCCCCCCCCCCCCCCCCCCCCCCCCCCCCCCCCCCCACCCCCCCACCCCCCCC
>Ga0116231_10001680_pt1 | contig 45860 bp, 41 predicted proteins | sample S1TSphgellanicum_2_FD_89695 | JGI IMG/M metagenome (GOLD analysis project Ga0116231, IMG submission 89695) | Host-associated microbial communities from peat moss isolated from Minnesota, USA - S1T2_Fd - Sphagnum magellanicum MG | ecosystem: Host-associated > Plants > Peat moss > Unclassified... | reverse complement strand
TCGACGGAATGAAATAATGCCGGTCGAGGTCCGGATAGCCCGCGATCGCCGCGCCCCGGTCGTGCACGGCACCGCGATCGACGGTCACGCCGCCGGCGATCACGTATCGATTCAGCTTGAGGTCCATGCTGAAGGTTTCACCGTGGATCAGCGTTCCGTCCGAGAGCCGTACGCGGACGTTGCCGTCGGCGGTCAAGATGAAGCGGTCCGAATAATAGGAGACGTGCTTCGCGCGGATCTCCAGCGATCGCTGCGTATCCGCTTCGGCGCGGCCCGTGACAAGCGCGATGAAGGCCAGCGCGCAAAGAAAACTACAGCGAATAAAATGCATGCGATCTCATCCTGCGTTCATCGGCGGAGGAGGCTCGGTCCTGCGAGGAAACGAACCGCGACCCACGATGCCCCGCGTGCTTGCTTTCGTGATGGATTCTGCTGGGGTCGGTGCGTTGCCGGACGCCTCCGCATACGGTGATACCAGTGGTTCGAATACGATCGGCAACGTCGCTGAACGTGTGGGCGGTTTGGCGCTACCGAACTTCGAGCGGCTTGGACTCGGTCGCATAACGAACGTGCGCGGCGTCACTCCGGTTCCCGAGCCGTTGGCCGCCGTCGGGCGATTGCGCGAGCGTTCGCGCGGCAAAGATACCATTACCGGACATTGGGAGATGGCCGGCGTTATCACCGAGGTCCCGTTCCCGACCTATCCGGAGGGCTTCCCGCCCGACGTGATCGACCGCTTTACCGAGATCTGCGGGCTCGCGCCGCTGGGAAACGTCGCCGCGTCCGGGACGGAGATCATCGCGGAACTCGGTGCCGAACATCAGCGTACGGGCAGGCCGATCCTCTACACGAGCGCGGACTCGGTCTTTCAGGTCGCTGCGCACGAGGAAACCGTCCCGCTGGCGACCCTCTACGATTGGTGCGAACGAGCGCGCGCGATGCTCGTCCCGCCGCATGAAGTCAATCGCGTTATAGCCCGGCCGTTTGTGGGAACGCCCACAGGGTACTCACGGACGCCCAATCGCCGCGACTATGCCGTTCCGCCGCCTCCGACCGTTTTAGACCGTCTGGCGGCTCGCGGCATCCCGGTTCACGCTGTTGGGAAAATCTGTGACATCTACTGCGGCCATGGTATCGCGTCGTCGATTCGAGTGGTCGACAACACCGATGCGGTGATGCGTGCCCTCGAACTCGCCGATGCGACCGATCACGGATTCATCTTTGTGAACCTCAACGACTTCGATACCAAGTTCGGCCATCGTCGCGACGTTCGCGGCTACGGGGCTGCGCTCGAACGGCTCGATGCGCTGCTGCCGGAGATCATCGCGCGGGTTCGTCCCGGCGACGGCCTCTTGTTCACAGCCGACCACGGCTGCGATCCGACCGCGCCCGGGAGCGATCACACCCGAGAGTTCGTCCCCTATCTCGAATACGGCAGCGCGGCCGGCGGCGATGTGGGGACCATCGAAGGACTTGGACGCATCGGTGAACGCGTCGAGGCGATCCTCGGGGGCGTACCCGCATGAACGTTGCCGAGGCCGCCCGTTCCACGCGTACGGACGCCGCGTCGCTCGCGCTCTTGCCGGGGCGAGCCGTCCCCGCTGCTTACGCACCGGTCAAACGCCTGATCGACATCGTGACGGCGCTGGCCGCGCTGACGCTCTGCTCGCCGATCATCGTGCTGGCGGCACTCGGCATCGTGCTCGTCTCCGGCGGCTCGCCGTTCTTCGCGCAGGAGCGGGTCGGGAAGAACGGCCGGCCGTTCCGGATGTTCAAACTGCGCACGATGGTTCGCGGCGCGCACCTGCTGCACGCCGAGATGCTGCAGATGAACGAGGTCGATGGGCCCGTGTTCAAGATGCGCACCGACCCGCGGCTGCATCCGCTCGGCTCCTTCTTGCGCCGCACGAGTATCGATGAGCTGCCGAATTTCGTGAACGTGTTGCGCGGCGAGATGTCGGCGGTGGGTCCGCGACCGCCGCTGCCCGCCGAAGTTGCCCACTACGATGCCTACGCGATGCGCCGGCTGACGGTCAATCCCGGCGTCACCGGTCTGTGGCAGATCTCCGGCCGCTCGGCGGTGAGCTTCGAGCAATGGATGGCGCTCGACAATGAATACATCGACCGCTGGTCGCCGCTCTTGGATCTGCAGATCATTCTGCGCACGCTCCCGGCGGTGATCCACGGGATCGGTGCCCATTAATCCGCGCCTGACCATTGTTGCCGGCCAGGCGCGGGCCAACCGCCGGCTGGCCCGATCGACCGTCCTCGTCATGGGCGCGACGCTGGCATCGACGCTGCTCGGGTTCTGCCGCGAGGTCGTGACCGCGCGCTACTTCGGCGCGTCCTGGCAACTCGACGTCTACTTGAGCGCGAGCGCCATGACGGTGATTTTGTTCGGCGTCTTCAACGGCGCGCTCACCAGCGCTCTGGTGCCGATCTTCTCGGACTACGTCGCGACCGGGAACGAGCGCGCCGGCTGGCGGCTCGCGAGCACGGTGATGCTCACCGTCACGTTGCTGCTCAGCGTGCTCGCGGTCGCGGGATGGCTCGCAGCACCGTTCTTCGTGCCGCTGTTTGCCCGTTTCCCCGCCGACCGGTTGCCGACCGCCGTTGCGATGACGCGCTGGCTGATGCCGACGATCCTGGCCACCTCGCTCGCGGGCATCGTTTCATCGATGCTCAACGCCTATCAGCGTTTCTTTGCGGCCGCGATCCAGGGCGTCGCCGCCAACATCGTCGTGATCGTCACCGTCGCGGTGGGCTTTCCCCAGTACGGGATCTATTCGATCGTGTTCGGGTCGCTGCTGGGTCTCTTTGCCCAACTGCTGGTGCAACTGCCGGCGTTCGTGGCCCTGGGGCTGGGCCGGTTCGCGCCGGTCCTCGACCTGCGCGATCCGGGCCTGCGCCGCGTGCTGACCATGCTCGGGCCGATCGCGATCGGCTCGGCGGCCGGGCAGCTGGCGCTGTTTTTCGATCGCTCATTCGCCTCGGGCCTGGCGGAAGGCTCGATCGCGGGGATGAACTACGCGACCAAAATCGTCGGCTTTCCGCAGCAGATTTTCGTCTCCGCGATCGCGACGGTCATCTTTCCCGTCTTCGCGAGTCAGTTTGCAACGCAGAAACGCGCGGCGATGCGGCGCTCGATCTCGACCGGGTTGCGCATGGTGGCGTTCCTCGCGTTCCCGTCGTCGCTCGGGCTGATCGCGCTGGCGCGGCCGATCGTCCAGGTGCTGTTCGAGCGCGGTGCCTTCGTGCCGCAGGCCACGCAGTTGTGCGCATCGCTGTTGCCGTTCGCAGCGGCCGGCCTCGTCGCCCTAGCGTCGAACGTCGTCCTGACGCGCTGCACGTTTGCCTGCGGGGAAGTGCGCAAGCCGATCGCCGTCGCCGTGGTGACGGTCCTCGTCAATATCAGCCTCTCGGTCCTGTGGCTGCCGTCGCTCGGCGCGCGTGGACTGCTGCTGGCCAATACGGTGAGCCAGAGTTTGCAGATGATCGCGCTCGCGGCGATCGCATGGAAACTCCTCGGTGGTTTCGATCTCGCGGCGATCTTCAAATCGCTGCTCAAAGTGTTCGGCTGCAGCGCGATCATGTATTCGGCCCTCATCCTCGTGCAAGCGGTCGAGCCGCCGCCGGAGGCGTCGACCTTCGGGCACGCGGTCGCGCTGGGCGAACATTTGCTGTTCGGCGCCGCGATTTTCTTAGGACTCGCGCGGCTGGTCAACTCCGACGAACTTCACGTGGCGATCGACCTGCTCGTGCGGCGCGCGCCCCGCGATCTCGTGCCGCTGCCGTAAGCCGTGGATCTTCGCTGGCAGCCCGGCTACGTCTATCCGCCGGTCTTTTATCCGCCGCACGTGCCGATCGACGGCGGCGCGGCCGCGGTGTTCGCGCTGATCTTCCTGGGCGTGGCGGTGCTGACGTGGCGCCGCCCGGCGAACGGCCTCGCAGCGCTGATCGTGCTCACACCGTTCGCCTTCGCGCACTATGTCGATGGGACGTCGGTGACGCTCTCGAAGGCCGCCCTGTTAGGTTTCATTACCGGGCTGCTTCGCCATCGCCCGTCGCTGGGCGCGTTGCGGGACCCGCTGGTCATCCGGCTGCTGATCGCGCTGGGCGCCGTGATCGCCTCGATGGCGCTCTCGGCGACGGCGGCCGGCGACCGGGCCGCCGTCGCACGCGAGATCGCGAAGTGGTTCGAATACGCCGCGACCTTCACGGCGGCGACGGTCGCGCTCGCCGCCGATCCGGATGACCGGCCGATTTGGCGTGCCATCGCCGGGGCGGCAACGCTGGTGGCTGTTTTCGCGATCGCGCAGGAATTCATCGGCGCGCCCGCCGGCGTGTTCATCCACGGGCGGCCCTTCCCGCGCATCGCCGGCCCGCTCGAAGGTCCCAACCAGCTCTCCGCATGGCTTGGGATCACGATCCCGGTGCTGTTGGCGCGGGTGCTCGTCCACCGCGATTGGCGGCTCGTTGCGGTCCTGGTGCTCGTAATCGCCGCCGACGTGCTGACGCTCTCCCGATCGGGGATCGTCGCGATGCTCGTCTCGGTCGCGGTCGTGGTCGTCGCGACGCGCCCGCCGCGCCGCATCCGGCTGCGCTTCGCGGCCGGCGCCGCCACGCTCGCCGCGGTCTTGATCGTGCTGGGGACCGCGATCGGCCTCGAGGCTCGCTTTTTCAGTCTCTCGGAGGTTCCCCAGCCGGACCACCTCGGGACCCGCGCCGAGTTATGGAGAGCCGCCATCGACCTGTGGCGAAGTAGCCCGATCGTGGGAATCGGAGCAGGGAATTACGAGCTGGACCTCGGCCGGGTCGGCTTGCCGGACGTGCACACGCACGCCAACAGCCTCTATTTGCAGAGCCTCGCCGAAACGGGAGTGATCGGTCTTGCGGCGATGCTCGCACTCGTGTACGTGTCGATCCAGACCTTTGCCCGCACCGCTTCGCGGCGACCGCTGATCATCGGTGTGCTGGGCGCTAGCGTTGCACTCGCGCTCCATCAGGTGTTCGACTACCTCGTGTTTTTCCCGAAGATCGGCCTGTTCTGGTGGCTCATCCTCGCGATCGGGATCGTGGAAGTCAAGCAGGCCCGCAGCGATGCGCGCCCGCTCGATGCGGTCGCATGATCCGTTCGCGCAATCCCAAGATCGATCTGCACGCGCTCGAAGCGCAGATCGCCGAAGAGTTGGAACGCGATCCGCAGGCGCGTTCGAGCGAGCGGCTTGCACGCTTGGCCGCCGCGGTCCACGTTCGCGCGATCGAAGATGCGCTCGAGCGGGCGGAAGAGCGATCGGTGCCGCGCAAGGTCTGGCCGGCCGAGTTCCGCCTCTTTCCCATCCATCTGAGCCCGGCGCTGCAGCGGCTCGTCCTACGCACCGCCGCGCTCGTTTTCCGGGATCAGCACGAGGTCAACGCGCACCTCATCCGCTCGCAGCGTGAAACCATCGCGCTCATCGACGACCTGCTCGAGCGGATCGACCGGCTTGAGAACCAACTCGAATCGGAACGCGCGGCGAAGCGCGTGGAGCGCATGGCGCACCGCAATGCCGCTGAGTGAGCCCCGCCGCCGCATCGCGCTCGTAACGCCCTGGTTCGGCCAGGACCTGATCGGCGGTGCCGAACGGCTGGGGTGGGAGCTCTCGCATGCGCTCGCGCGCACCGGGGCACTCGTCGAGGTCCTGACGACGACGTGCCGATCGTTCTACGACGACTGGAGCGCGAATTACCATCGTCCCGGCACCTCCGTCGTCGACAACCTCATCGTCCGGCGGTTCAAGGTCGATTCACGCGACCGCGTCGCGTTCGGGCGCGCGAACACCCGGCTCTTGTCGTTGCCGCGAGCCTCGCTGCGCCGCGACGGCTCGCCGGTGAGCGAACGCGACGCGCGGACGTTCGTCGATGAAAACATCACGAGCCGAGCGCTGCTGCACTTCTTGCGCGAGTCGGGGACGGACTATGACGCAATTCTCTTCCTGCCCTATCTCTACGGTCCGGCACTTGCCGGCGTTCCGCTCGTTGCCGACCGGGCGTTCCTGATTCCGTGCTTGCACGATGAAGCGTATGCGTATCTCGATCCCGTGCGCGAGATTTTCGCTTGCGCGCGCGGCGTGTTGCTGAACTCCGCCGGCGAAGGCGAGGTCGCCGGTTCGATCTTCGGACCGGCCGTGCACGCGAAGAGCAGCGTGATCGGTCATGCCGTCGATCCGGTCGCGCCGCCGCGCTCCCCCCTTCGCATCGGCGCGTTCGCACCCCATCGAGCGCGCTACGTGCTCTACCTCGGGCGGGTCGACCCGACCAAGAACACCGACTTCTTGCTCGAGGCGTTCGCCCGTTTTCGTGAATTGCGTATCGGCTCTTCGCTGCAGCTCGTACTTGCCGGTCCGCGGCCGGCGGCGACGGAGGATCGAGACGGCGTCGTCACGCTCGGCTATGTCACGGATGAGGTCAAGGCATCGCTGCTCACGTACGCGCGCGCACTCGTGCAGCCGAGCACGAACGAGAGCTTTTCGCGGGCCATCTACGAGGCCTGGTTCGCGCGCCGGCCGGTCGTCGTTCATGCGGACTGCCGCGCGACGGCGCGCGCCGTCGACGAAGCCGACGGTGGCTGGACCGGCGAGAGCGTCGATGATTGGGTCCGAATTTTTACGATGATCGACGAGTCGGCCGATGAGGTGATCGATGCGGTCGGCCGACACGGCTTCGCGGCTGCGCTCGAGAACGGCACCTGGGATGCGGTTGCGGCCCGCACGCTCGCGGCGATCGCGCGGCTCAGCGGCCGGGACGGCCGCGGCGACGCGATCGATCAACTCGTGCCGCTCGGCGATCCGGCGATCACGCGCTATTCGTTGGCGCTTGGCGAAACGTTGCGCCGAACCGGATTCGACGTTGTTTCCTCGATCGCGGAAAGCCCGCTCACGCGGGCCGGCGCCCGGACGATCGTGCATGTCGCGCACGGCGAGCTGCCCGCGATCGTTCCCGACGCGCTCATCGTTCATGCCCCCGAGACCGCGTTGTCGGAACGTTTGCCGCCGCTCTTCGCCGGCAACGTCCAGACGCTTCATGGCTTGGCCGAGCGCGGCGTCAGCGCCCGGTTGTTGCCCGAGATCGTCGATCCGGGGGCGTGGGACGGAATCCGCCTCGAGCACAACCCGTTCGACGACGGACGGCTGACACTGCTCTCGATTTCCCCGCTCGCCGGTGAAGAAGCGCAACGCTTGATCGAGATCCTGGTCGGCGTGATGCGCTTGATCGGCGACGCGCGCTTGATCGTCGAGCAAGCAGATTGCGACCCCGATGCGCTTGCGGCCCTCGAACGCGATCGCCGCGATCTCGAGTTGCACGAAGCGCTCGTGCTCCTCGACGGCGACCGGACGAGCCGCTTTGCCGCTCGCCGTGCCGCCCATATTGCCTGTGCCTTCGGTGGCCCGCTGACCGGGGTGGGCCCGGCGGTGGATGCGCTGTGGTTCGATCTGCCCGTCGTCGCGTTCGACGATCCGTTCGTGCGCGAAACGATCGAACCGTGTGGATTCATCACCGACTCGCGGTCGCCGCGCGAGATCGCCGTCCTGCTCAAGATCATCGCCGGCGATGCCGGTCTGCGGCGTGCGGCGATCTCGGAGGGCGGGCGCATCCGGGCACGCTATGCGCCGTCCACCGTTGGTGAAAGCTTGCTTGCCGCCTTTCAGATGCCATCGGTATCTCACTCGACACCTCGGGCGACGTTCGATACCCTCGGTCGATGACGAGGGCACACCCTCCCATATGGTCAAAGAAACAGGTCCGCATGCAGAACTCTAGTCACGTTCAGACGCTCGACCTTTCGCGTAAGCGAATCGTCGTCACCGGCGGCGCCGGTTTTCTCGGGTCGTTTCTGGTCGAGGCACTCGAGGCCCGCGGTTGCCGGAACGTCTTCGTGCCTCGGCAACGCGATTACGATCTTACGACGATGACCGGTCTCGAGCGCATGTTCTCGGACGCGCAACCGGAGGTCATCTTTCATCTGGCTGCCGTCGTCGGCGGGATCGGCGCAAATCGCGAAAATCCCGGCTCGTTCTTTTACAAGAATGCGATCATGGGCATCCAGCTGCTCGAGTACGCACGCCTGGCCGGTGTCGAAAAGACGATCGTGGCCGGAACGATTTGCGCCTACCCGAAGTTTGCGCCGATTCCGTTTCGTGAAGAAGACCTGTGGAACGGCTATCCCGAGGAGACGAACGCCCCCTACGGGATTGCGAAAAAAGCCCTGCTGGTGCAATGCCAGGCCTACCGTCAGCAATACGGGATGAACGCGATCTATTTGTTGCCGGTAAACCTCTACGGGCCGCGCGACAACTTCGATCTCGAAACGTCGCACGTCATTCCGGCGCTGGTGCGCAAAGCGATCACGGCACGCGACAGCGGTGCGCAAAGTTTCACCTGCTGGGGCGACGGCACGCCGACCCGCGAGTTTCTGTTCGTTCGCGACGCAGCGGAAGCGCTCACGCTGGCCGCCGAACACTACAACGGGGAAGAGCCCGTCAATCTCGGCAGCTCGCAAGAGATTTCGATCCGCGAACTTTCGGAGACCGTTGCGCGCGTGGTCGGGTTCGAAGGCGACATCGTGTGGGACGAGAGCAAGCCGAACGGGCAGCCGCGGCGCAAACTCGACGTCGAGCGCGCCTGGAAGTCGTTCGGATTTCGTTCGTCGACGAGCTTCGAGCAGGGCTTACGCGAGACGGTTCGCTGGTTCGAATCGGTAGCGAATACGACGACCGCGTAAGCGGTCCGGCGTGACCGCCCGCGTCAGCCTCGTCACGCCCGTTCTGAATGCGGCGCCGTTCATTCGGGCAACGATCGAGTCGGTCTTAGCGCAGACGCAGCCGCCGAGCGAATACGTGATCGTCGACGGCGGCTCGGACGACGGCACGCTGGACATCGCGCGAGATTATGCCGATCGCGTTCGTCTCATTACCGGGCCCGACGGCGGTCAGAGCGACGCGATTCACAAGGGGTTCGCGGCGACTTGCGGCGAGTTCATCGGTTATCTCAATGCCGACGATACCTTGCTTCCGGCGGCGATCGAGACGCTTGCGACCGAGCTCTCCGCGCATCCCACGGCCGCGATGGTGTACGGCGACGCGCTCCACGTCGATGCGGAGGGGAGGCCGATCGCGCGATATCCGACGCGGCCGTTCGATACGGAATTGCTCGCCCACGAGTGCTTTATCGCGCAACCCGCAACGCTGATGCGTCGAAGCGCGTACGACGCGGTCGGCGGCGTCGATCGCGCCCTCACGTTCGCGATGGACTATGACCTGTGGTTTCGTCTGGCCGATCGGTTCGAGATCCGCTCTGTGCCGGCCGTCGTTGCCACGTCGCGCATGTACCGAACGAACAAGACGCTTCGTTCGCGCCGCGCCGTTTATCGTGAGATCATCGCCACCGTGCGCCGCCGGCGCGGCTACGTGCCGTATGAGTGGTGGGCGGGCTACGCGGCGCAACTCCTCGAGCCGAACGCGGACCAGTTCTTCACCGTCCCGCGCGGGACGAGCCGGACCGCGCTCCTGGCCTTGCTTATCGGGCTCGGGATAAATCCGCGAAAGCCGGCGTCGGCCGTGCGAGACTGGCTATCTCACCGCCGCGTATTTCGGCATCCGCCGTGACTTGCTTCGCGCCGGGAAAGGTCAACGCGAACACGCGGAAATTCAGGATGCGCGTGTCGGAACGCGAGTGCTTCCCGCCGCCGTCGACGTGAAGAATGAAGACGTTCGAACCCGCAGCGACGGGCAGGATGAGCGTTTGCTCGGGCGCCTGAGCGGTTACGAACACGGCATCGACCTGACGTCGCCGGCCGTCCAGGACGCGGAGCGGAAAGGTCGTCGTTCCAAGTCCGGGGCCGCCTTCGGCGCGGATCTTCACATAGACCAAGCGCGCCGTGGGAGCCGTGATCGTGAAGCTCGCATCGTTATTGACCCAGCGAAACGATTTTCCCTGATAGCTTTCAAAGGCCCACCAGTTGGAGCCCAAGCTGATCCCTGGGCTCGTGATGTCGGCGGGTTTCGCTGCCACCGAAGATGCCGCGACCTGCCGGGGCGCGGTGTTGACGACCGCCGACCCGGACGGGAGGACGAGCGACAGGATAAGGGCTATGACCACAGATTATCGACCCATTCAAGAGAAAAAGAGACGTGAGTTTTCAGCCGGGGAGTCCGATTCTTCCGCAACCGACGCACACCTTGCAAGAGGCCCCTCCGACGCTTCCAGGCGCTGAGGATGATGTCCGCAGGTTCCCGCTCGTTACCGTCGTCACGCCGTCGTACAATCAGGGAAAATTCATCGCTGCGACGATCGAAAGCGTGCTGACGCAAGATTATCCAAACATCGAATACATCATCATGGATGGCGGATCGACGGATGATACCGCAGCGGTCGTGGAGCCGTATCGCGATCGGCTCACGTTCATCTCCGAGAAAGACCGGGGCCAATCGCATGCGATCAACAAGGGCTTCGCGATGGCGCGCGGGGAGATCGTCTCGTACCTGAATTCGGACGACATCTTCTTGCCGGGCGCGATCCGCCTCGCCGTGGAGGGGTTGGAATCGGACCGGACGCTCGGGATGGTGTACGGCGACGGATACCAGATCGATGTCGACGGCGCGGTGATCTCGCATTTCGCCGCCACGCAACCGTTCGATCTCTGGCGGCTCACGCATCTCTCCGATTTTATCTTGCAGCAGACCGTCTTCTGGCGAAAGTGGGCCTACGACGCCGTCGGGCCGTTCGACGAATCGCTCTACTACTCGATGGACTGGGATATGTTCATTCGCGTTGGGCTCGAGTTCCCGGTCGCGTATATTCCCGTCCACATGGGCGCGATTCGCGAGTACGCGACCGCGAAGACCTTCTCCGGCGGCGCAAAGCGCGTGCGCGAACTGGTTCGCATGACGCGCAGTCATACGCGCAAGCGGTTTCCCCCGGCGATGTTCGTCTACGGTCTAACGACGTACGAGAAGATCTGGAACGCGAACCTCGAGCGGCTCATTCCGGCCTCGCTCGGTCGCGTACGCCGGAAACTCCAGCATCTGGTTACGCGCATCACGCATGCCATCATCGGCTATGTCGTGCGCGACTATCAAGGCCTCTACAAAGACGGTTGGGCATCGCGGCGAACGTTCCTCATGCTGCCGCCGTCGCGCGGGCGTTATATCGAAGTCGACGTAACCCTGCCGGAGTGGGTTCCATTCGAGCGGCAGACGATCACCTTCGTCAGCGACGACGGCGCGACGTTTGCAACCGAAACGTTCGACAAGGGAAGCTTCACGCTGGCAATCCCGGTCCCCCGCCCCTACGCCGATCAGGCGTTCCGGTTCGAGATCCGCGCGAAGCATACGTTCGTACCGAGCGGCGAAGGCGCCGGCGTGCGCCGGCGCCTAGGCTACTTGCTGCATCATCTGCGCTACGGCGCTTCGCCCAGCGAGCCGGCGGGCGCCGTGATCGCTGGGCCGCGCGAGGTCGCGGTTAGTCTACCGGGCTGAAGACGCGGAAGTTCAAGATGCGCGTATCGCCGGGAGCGCTCAAGCCGCCGCCCTTTACTTGCAACCGGAGTCGCGCGAGGGCGTTCGTTTTCGGCAACGGGATCGAAATCTGCTGACGCTTGCGAACGTCGACCTCGACGAGTTGAACGCCGGACGCTTCGATGACGCTGAGTTTGAACGGTCCGGAGCCGACCCCGGGACCCGGCTCGATATCCAGCCTGATCGAACCGACCTTCTGCGGATCTTCGACCTCCACGATCGATTCGTTCCCGGCCCAACGGAACGTCGTCCCGTTGAACGTTTCGAGCGGATACCATCCGCTGCCGAGCCGCAGCCCAAGGCTGGTCGGAACGATCTCGCTCGGCGCCGGTTCGACCTCGATCTTGAAGATGCGAAAATTCAGGATCCGGCTATCGCCGTGGGATGGCTTGCCACTTTCATCCAGATGCAGTGTCAGGCAATCGACTCCGGGCTTTCCGCCCGGCAGATCGAACGAGACGATCTGACGTCCCGCCACCTTCAGCACGGCCACGAGTTTTGATGCCCCATCGAGAACTTTGAGCTCGAATGGCTTGAGATCCAGGCCGGGGCCGGGCTCTGCGAGGAGTTTGACGATGAGCCCGTTCGAACGGAGCCGCGCAACGTTGAATCCGGCATCGTTGCTCACCCAGCGAAAGGTATCGCCTTTGAACGTTTCCGGTTCGAACCAGCCCGAGCCGACGAGCACGATCGGGTCACCTAACCGAAGAATGTCCAACCCAGGTCTCCTGATGAAAGGTCCGGCGGAGCCGGCGCGACGCGCTCACGTCGCAACGGCAAAAAGCTACCGTTCGCGACAATGTACTCGCCGTGATACGTTCGTTCTTGCGGTGAGACCATTCTTGCTGAAAAACTTTTCACTTCTTTATCCAAATGCCGAAAAATGAACGGCGCCTCGTTGCGAGGGAGAGCATGTCGTGCGCGCATTCCTGTTAGCTGCCGGTGAGGGACAGCGGCTCCGACCCTACACGCTCGAGACCCCGAAGCCGATGCTCGCGCTCGGGGGGCGTCCGATCCTCGAACACAATGTCCGGCTGCTGGCTGCCGCGGGCATCCGGGATTTGATCATCAACACGCACTACCGCGCGTCCACGGTTGAGGGATATTTCGGCGACGGAGCGGCGTTCGGCGTGAACATCACGTACTCGCGCGAGGCCGTGCTGCGCGGCACCGCCGGCGCGCTCGCGCCGGTGCGCGGCGAATTGCGCGAGACGTTCGTCGTGGTATTCGGCGATAACCTCACCACGCTCGATCTGGGCGCGATGCTGGCGTTCCATCGGGAACGGCGTGCCGACGTGTCGATCGCGCTGTTCGCGCGCGAGAACGCGACGGCGAGCGGTGTCGTCGAGGTAACGGACGGTGGGCGGATCGTGCGTTTCGTGGAGAAGCCCAAACCCGGCGAGGTGTTCAGCAACTGGGTCAACGCCGGGTATCTCATCTGCGAGCCCGCGTTACTCGACTTCGTGCCCGATACCATCCCCTGGGATTTCGGTCGCGATGTGTTTCCGGCGATGCTGCGCGCCGGCCGGCCACTGTACGGCTACTGCATGGGCGAAGGCGAAGATCTCTGGTGGATCGATTCGTGCGCGGAGTACGAACAAATGATGGCGCTCTTCGCCGGTCAGGACAACGCCAACACGTCGCGCTTGATGTAATCGATCGAGCGCCGCAGGCCTTCGTCTAGATCGATCTTCGGCTCCCAGCCGAGCGCACGAGCGGCGCCGATGTCGGCGAGCGTCGCAAACGCTTCGCCCGGCAGGTCGGGCTTGAATTGCGGCTGCGCGTCGACGTCGAGCAGCCGCGCGATGGCGGCGTAGATTTCCGCGATCGAATGATTGCGGCCGCTGCCGAGGTTGTAGACGTGACCGTCGGTGCGCGCATCGTCCATCGCGAGTACGTGGAAGTCGTTGACGTCATCGACGTAGACGAAGTCGCGGCGTTTGTCGCCGGTCCCGTAGATCGTCGGCTGTTCGCCCTTGAGTAGCTTCATGATGAAGGCGCTGAACACGGGCGGGACTGTTCGGCGATAATCTTGGCGTGGACCGTAAACGCAGAAGTACCGTAGCGCCGTCATGCGCAGGCCGAAAAAGCGCTGGTAGGCCTCCGCAAACGCCATCCCGGCAAGCTTGCTCACCGCATAGAAACTCTGCGGCGACACCTCGCTCTCCGGCGTTGGAAGAACGGTCGAGCCTTCGTAGAGCGCCGATGATTCGGCGTAGATGACTTTGCCGACGCTCGCCACCCGCGCCGCTTCGAACACGTTGACGGTTCCTGTTACGTTGATGTCGCTGGTCTCTCGCGGATCCAACTGGCAGTCGGAGATGCAGTTTTTCGCAGCGAGATGGAATACGACGTCGGCGCCGGTGAAGAGCTTGACGATCGCCGGATCCCGGATGTCGATCTGCACGAACTCGACGTCGGCCGGGACCTGTTCGCGGACGCCGTAGGCCAGATTATCGATGCCGATCACGTGGTGCCCGTCGCGGACGAGCCGGTCGGCGAGATTGCTTCCGATGAATCCGGCAACGCCGGTGACCACGATGCGCTTCATGGACTTCCCCTGCGGTTGACGACGACGCGAAACGCGTGCCCCAAGCCGTTGCCGAACGTGAGGTAGCGGTGACAAACGAAGCCGAATGGGATGTTGATGACGATCGCGGCGATCTTTCCCGCGAGCGGCGGCACGGCGAAGAGCCGGAAGAGGACCTCGATGATGAGAAGCGTCAGCAGATACGATGCGAACACGACCACGAGATACGTGCGCAGCTGGCTGAGCGCGGAACGCTCAAAATTCCGGAAATTGAGTTGCCGGTTCAAGACGAAGTGCACGCACACGCCGATCGCATACGACACCGTCGTCGTCACCGCCAGCGGGACACCGGCCAGCATGAGCAGCTGAAACAAGCCGGCATCGATACAGAAAACGAAGCCGCCAATGGCCAGATACTTTGCCAGGGTGATCTGCGAGGCGCGATTCAACCAGCTGCATCCTGCGTGCTGACCGGGAAGGGGACCGCGGGATCCGTCGGCTTGAGCCCGATCCGATGAAAATACTCCGCGCGCGAGGTGAGCACGTTGACGATGACCTTGCTGCCCTCGAACTCGGCGTTGTACGGCAGCCGCGACATCCCCTGACTTTCCATGAACGACGTCAGTGCGCGGGCATCGCCCGGGCAGTAGAGCATCAGAAAGCCGCCGCCGCCGGCGCCGACGATCTTCCCGCCAAGCACGCCGTACTCGCGCCGGACGTAGTCGTAGAGCGCATCGACGCGCGGAACGCTGACCCGCTCGGAGAGGCCTTGCTTTGCCATCCAGTGGTCGTGCATGAGCGCGCCGACGCGGTCGAAATCGAACGCGCGCATGGCGCCGCCGATCTCCTCGCCGATTTCCTTGATGCGCAGCAGCGAGTCTTCGACCTTGCTCGGTCCGGCGCGCATCGCCGTCGTCTGCTCGGCCAAAATATCCGTCGCCGAACGTTGAACGTTCGTATAGTACATGTGCGCGCGCGAGAGGAACTCGGTGACCGCGTAGCCGGGAAGTTCGATGCGCTCGATCGTGACCGTGCCATCCCGTGCGATGCGGAGTTCGGTCAGCCCGCCGAGCGCAGCCATATATTGGTCCTGTTTCCCGATCGGTTTCTTCAGCACGTCGAGTTCGATCCGGCATGCCTCGCTCGCGAGGTCGGGGGCCGACGTGGGCGTCGAAACGTAGGTGCGGATTGCGTTGAGCAATCCGACGAGATAGCTGCTGGACGATCCGAGTCCGGTGCCGGCGGGCAAATCGGCGAGCGATGAAACTTCGATCGCGTCCTCGATGCCGTGGGCGAGCAGGCCTTCGCGTGCCAGCTCGTGTTTGAGCTCGCGCACCGAGTCGACGACTTCCGACTGCGTGTAGTGCAGACGCACTTTCCGGTCGGCGTACGGCACGTTGAGTGCAACGTACATGAACTTATCGATGCCGATCGCGAGGATGTACCCGCCGTGCTTCTCGTAAAAGCTCGGCAGGTCGGTGCCTCCGCCGCCGAGCGTGATTCGAAAGGGCGTTCGTGTGACGATCAAAGCCGGCTAACCTTTGCGACGATTGAGAGAATCCGCAATTTCCAACTTCTAGCCCGGCGTGACCTGCACTTGCGGCGTTTCGGCGGCTTTGACGCCGATCGAACGATACCGGACGCGCGGGTCGCTGAGGAACGTCTTCGGCAAGATTCGCGGGGCATCGAGGACGAGCGGCGTGGGGCTCATGAGCGATGCGGCGTCGGCGATGGCGAGTTCGCGCAAGCCCGGAACCTCGTTGACGATCGCCACCGAATTGGCGCCGGCGAGTACCGCAGCAAGCGAGGGCTCGAGTACCGCGCCTTCGATTCCGCTGCCGGTGAGCGACGTGATGGCCGGGTCATAGGCTTTCACGATCGCACCCTCGCTAAGCAACCATTGGGCCAATTCCACCGCGCTCGAACGGCGCAGGGTGTTGGTGCCACCTTTGTAGGTAAGACCGATGACGGCGACCGTGCTGCCGCGCAGCGTGGACTCGGCGGCGAGCCGGCGGCGCAGCCAGGCGCGGTTGAGGTCGTTGCTTTTGGCGACGGCACGCAGGAGCGGCAATGGGAGCGTGAAGCGGTCGCCGAGCATCGCGAGGGTTCGCACGTCGCGCGCCAACGTTCCGCCCGCGTAGCCCGGACCGGGCTTGACGTATGACGTCGGGCCGATCCGCGCGTCGGAGCGCAAACCACGCTCGACGTCCGCGGCATCGGCGCCCGTTGCTTCGCAGACGGCCGCAATTTCGTTGGTGAACGAGATGCTCGTCGCCAAGAATCCGTTGATCGCGTGTTTCGTCACTTCGGCCGAGGCGACCGACATCCAGACGACCGGACGACCGAACGAACGAAACAGCTCGTCCAGCAGCGCGCGGTCGTCCGGATCGTCGACGCCGACGACGAACCGATCCGCATCGAGAAATGTCGCAAGGGCGCTGCCGAGACGCAAGTTCTCGGGCGAATACGCGATGCGAAGCCGGCGCCCGAATTCGGCTTGATGGGCGGCTTGCAAATCAGCACAAAAGCCGCTCGGGATTTGCGACGAAAGCAGCAGCAGTGCATCGGGCCGCGCGCGCCGCAGCTCGTCCGCGCGTGCGCGTGCAAAGGCGATGTCGGGCACGTCGTTGTCGTCCACCGGCGTGTCGTACGCCATCCAGAGGATCTCGGCGTTCGCCACCGCCTCAGCGAGCGGCGCAAACGAAAGCCGGCCCCCAGCAACATCGGTTGCGATGAGTTCGTCGAGGCCGGGTTCGAAAATGGGCGTCCTGCCGGAACGGAGCAGTTCGAGCGTCGAACGCTCTGCATCGGTCGCGACGACATCGTGGCGTGTCGCCGCGCATGCGGCCGTCACGAGGCCGCAGTGCCAAAGTCCAGCGATGCATAATCTCAAATCAATCGACCTTTCATGCGCTGGTGTTCGTTCGCTCCCGCTCGCTCCATTCTTCGTCTCTTTTATAACGTCGTCGGCGTAACGGATACGCCGGGATTCTTGATTGCATGAACACAGGCCATCCCGCTCTCGAACTCAGCGACAAGAACGTGCTCGTCACCGGCGGCAGCATGGGCATCGGCTATGCCGCGGCCGAGGCCTGTCTGCGCGCCGGGGCCCGCGTCCTGATCTGCGCGCGCGGGCGCGATGACGTCGAGCGTGCCGCGCAGCAGCTTTCGCACGTCGGTGCCGAGCGGGTGGCCGCGATCGTCGCCGACGTGACGCAACCCGACGATATCGCGCGTGCGATGGACGATCTCGCTAAGCGCTGGGGACCGCTGAACGCGGTCATCCACTCTGCCGGCATCTACGGTCCGATCGGTCCGGTTACCGACGTCGATCCCGAGGCATGGCTTGACGTGATCCGCATCAACTTGTTCGGCACGTTTCTGGTCGTGCGCGCAGCGTGTACGCGGATGAAGCAGTCGGGCGGCGGCCGGATCGCGATTTTCGCCGGCGGCGGCGCGGCGTCGCCGTTTCCGAATTACACCGGTTACGCATGCAGCAAGGCAGCGCTCGTGCGGTTGACCGAGACGGTCGCGATCGAGATGGAACCGTACAGGATCGCAATCAACTGCATTGCGCCCGGCTTTGTGATCACGCGGCTCCACCAACAGACCCTTGCGCTGGGCGAAGGCGCCGCAGGCGGCTTTTTCGAGAAGACCAAGGCCGAAGTCGACCGCGGCGGCGTGCCGGCGACGGTCGGTGGCGATGCCGCCGCGTTTCTGATCTCCGAGGCGGCCGCCGGGATCAACGGGCGATTCGTTGCTGCGCCGTACGATGCGTATCGTGACTGGCCCGAGCGCCTCGACGAACTCGCGGGAAGCGACCTGTTCACGCTTCGCCGCATCGTGCCGCGCGATCGCGGTCACGATTGGCAGTGACGATGGGTGCTAACGTGAGGGTGTACCGCACCGCGGTCATCGGCTGTGGTCTGATCGGTAAGCGCCGAGCGAAGGTGTGTGTCGAGCACGAAGGCTCGCGGCTCGACGTGGTCGTCGACAACGATGCGGCGATCGCGCAGGCGACGGGCGAATCTTTCGGTTGTGCCGCGACCACCGACTGGCATGCCGCGATCGCGAATCCCGCAATCGACATCGTCGTGATCTCCACGCCGAACTTCATGCTCGCGGAGATTGCGGAGGCGGCGCTCGCCGCCGGGAAACACGTGCTGCTCGAGAAGCCGATGGGTCGCAACATCGTCGAGGCGCGCCGGATTCAAGCCGCGGCCCTGCGGGCGGACCGCGTGGTGAAGGTCGGCTTCAATCATCGCTACCATCCCGCGATCTCACGGGCGCACGAGCTCTTTCGATCGGGCGAGATCGGGCGCGCCATCAACGTTCGCGCGCGCTACGGCCACGGCGGCCGGCCCGGCTACGAGCGCGAGTGGCGCGGCAACCCGGAGATGGCGGGCGGCGGCGAGCTCACGGATCAAGGCGTGCACATCCTCGATCTGCTGCAGTGGTTCATCGGTTCGCCCGAGCGCGTGTTCTCACGCTTGCAGACCGCCGTGTGGCCGATCGCGCCGCTCGAAGACAACGGCTTTGCGCTCTTGGAGTATCCAGGCAACGTCATAGCCAGCTTCCACACGAGTTGGACGCAGTGGAAGAATCTCTTCTCGTTCGAGGTGTACGGGACGGAAGGGTCGCTCACGATCGACGGCCTTGGAAAGAGCTACGGCCCCGAACGGTTGATCGTCGCGAAGCGCCGGCCGGAGGGCGGCGCACCGGAGATGGTCGAGACCGCGTTCCCCGGCGAAGACGAATCGTGGGCGCTCGAGTGGGCCGATTTCCTTGCCGGCCTGGATGGCGCGGCGTATCTCGGGAATCCCGACGAGGGCGTCGCGGTGATGGCCGCGCTCGATGCGCTCTATCGGTCGGCGAGCGAGAATCGCCCGGCTTCGGTCGTACCCTAGAAACCGAGCGACGACAGAAGCGCGACGGCTGGCCGAGGATTCCCGCCCGGCAGACGCTGCATTCGGCTAAAGTGAAGCGTGACATCGCACGTGGTGCAATTTTCGCTCACCGGAGCATCGATGGAGAAATCTCCCGGGCTCAAGGTTTGCCGGGCGACGACGCGACCATTGACGCTGGCCGTCAGATCGGTCGTAAATCCGTGATCGTTGATGAACGGGACCATGCCGTGTATCTCGAGCGGCGAACCCGGTTCCCGAGAGAGCCTTACGAACACATCCTTCGAGGTCCACCCGTCTTCGTAAAGCCCAGCATATTCGAGCGCTCGATCGTTCAAAAGGTCTTCGGGAAAATGCCGAATCTCGTGCGGGCGATGAAGTTCCGACACGTCGTCGTTCGAGACGGCTGAAAAATCCCGCGCGAACCCGGCGATCCGCCGCGGATCGATCGGAACCGTGTGTCCGTAGATGTTCATGAGGCCCATTCGCTTCGGGTGGAATTGATACTCGGTCGCGTCGGATTGGATCGCAATCAAATAATGTCCGAGCAGATTGTGCGGGTGTACGGGCGGTGAGATCATGCGCATCGAACCGCTCCCTCGCGGGGTCACGACGACGTGATCGTCACCGATGATGTCGAAACGAGGAAGGCGACTGTCGCCGTCGCTCCGCAGCGTATGGGAAACGTCGATGACCACCCGAACGGTCGGCGTCGGATTGACGACCTCGAAGAGCGAAAATACCCCGTAGGCAGCCATACGGGATGTCGGCTCAAACAAATCGGGTTCGGTCTGATAGAAGGCGACGTGCGTGCGCACACCCGAGTAGTACGGTTTGCCAAGGTCTGAGGGGACGAAAAGCAGATAGTTCTTCAGACTTGCTAGCGGCACCACGTCGATGTTTGCGCCCGTCGGTCGATCGGTGATCCAGTGATTGAATGGCGAGAGGTCAGCTCCGCTGCGAATCATCAAGGCCTTGATATGTGTCTCTTGAAGGCGCTTATCGATGACGAATTGGAGAATTTGCTCTTCGTGCAGACCCGAATAGGCGATGGTCGGATTGAAATCGACGTACTTTAGGCGCGGGAACGAGCCGGTATAGAAGTTCTTGTTGCGTTGCTTTTCGTCGGAGAGCGCCGTCGTGATCAGGTTGGGATCGAGGCCGATTCGCACGAGGCCGAGCGTCGAGCGCGACACCTGCGAGAGGTTCGCGTACATGTCGGAGGTTAGAAACGATAGGGTTGCGGGGCTCGTGTACCCGCCCTCGAGTTTCCCGAGCACGATATTGTAGGTATCCGAAACGAGGACGTTTCCTCGGCGCGCTACCGGCCCGACTTTGTCGTGGAGTTGCGTGAGGATTTGACTTTCCGAACCGCCTGCGATTTCGGTGAAGCCGCTGCCCTGCGAGGCGATTGCACGGCTACGTTGGACATAGTGAAACTGGCTCCAGGCATTTAACGGCACCAGGACCAGGCCGACTGCCACCGCGGCGATTGCGATAAATCGGCTCATGCCGTCGCAGTCCGGGCCGGGGCGACGCGTTGCGACGCTCGGCGGAGAAACGGGAGTCGCATTCCCGCGACGGCGCACGCCCAGGTGGCAATGATCGGAGCCTGTGCGTACATCGCGAGCTTGTACAGCGGGAAACCTGCTTGCGAATGATAGAGCGGAATCGCGAGCAGCACCATCGCCAGGAGAATTGACGCCGACATCTCGCCGCGCCGGATGCCGTCAACGAGCAGAAGCAGGATGACGATTAGCGCCAGAAACCCTAGACCGACCACCAGCGACATGATCAGCCCCTCGGAGAAAAACCCAACGGGTACGACGCCGAAGAGATTCGCCGCGCCGCTTGGCAGCAAATAATATGGGAAGAGGCCGATATTGACGGCAGAGCTCGTGAGTTTTGTGGATTGACTTCGCTCGAGCAGCAGAACGATTACCTGCGTGATCTGGCCGTTCAGCAAGACCAAAGCGACTGCGCTGGTGACGGCCGTTTGCAAGGCGACCGATCGCAGATTTGCAACCCGCCGTATGAGAAGGCGCGCGAGGAAGAAAGCGGCCCCCGCGACGAGGAAAAGCATGATCTCCGGATATCCGATCAAGATGCCGGTTACGACGATTCCAGTGAGCGCCGCGACGCGAAGATGTCGATCTTCGGTAAATTGAATCGCAAGGAGGGCCGCACTGACCAGAAGCAGCGAGATACCCATTTCCTGTCCGAGGAGCTGATATTCGACGCCGAGCGATTCCAGAGCCGAGAAAGACATCGCCACCATCGCAATGATGCGTGCGCCGCCCGCTCTGGGAACGATCGCGCCGATCCCCGCGATGACGCTCCCGTGCAGGATGAGCATCAGCGACATAAACGCCGAGAACGGAATCAGCCCAAAGATCTTGGAGACGAACGCAAGCAGAAGTTCGGCGCCGATGCGTTCACGATTCATGACATGGAGAAAGAAGTACGATGTCGGTAGATCGCGGCCCTGAGCGAAATCGGTCGGATTCGGTACCTGGTAGTAGTAATGATCGAGCAATCGCATCGCGCCCAGGCAGTAGTTCACCATATCGTCATTTCCGAAGCTGATCCAATTCGGCCCATAGAGCAGAATTGGCCAGCCCGAGATCACCATCGCGGCGACGCAGATGCCGCATCCGACCGCGGCGTTCACAATCTCGGTGCGTTCGATTTCCAGCAATTGGCGGCGTCGCAAATAAAAGATTAAGCCGCTCGCGATCGTAAGCGCGATGGCGATCGGCCATGCGGTTTGTCGGATTGTGAAGTCGAGCCGAGAAGCCGTCAAAAGAGCGATCAGGCAGATCGCGGTGCCGATGGCCGGCGCGAGCAAAAACGCACGAGCGGTCAACCGGTTGAAACAGAGTATGCAAGCGGCGAAGCCCACGAACAGGAGCCATGCGAGCGCGAGAACAGAGGCTGCCAAGAGCATCTCGCGCGCTTTCCGCCCGTACAGTTTCCGTCCTGCATGCATGCTTGCTGCGATCAACGTACCAGCGGAGTCAGATGAACTTCGTGCGGTAGGAAATCGGTGCAGGTCGAGAAATTTCTTGCGCGTGCAACTTAAGCGACGTCTGTTCGGCTATTCGTACGCCTCTCGCTCGTCCTTTTCGCGCGGAGGTCGCATAGCGGTTATCGCCATTTCGGCCGTGCTCGTCATAGCCTTCGGATTGCCCGCGCTTGCCAACTGCCCGAACGAACGCTCCGCGCCGCTCGAGCCGAAGACGGCTACACTAGCCGGAAATGGCTACCCGCGCATTAGCGGCGGGCCCGAAGCTGCAGCATCGTTTATCGCACCGGTTGGCGTTGCCGTTGGCCCTGATGGGTCGGTCTACGTTGCGGACGCCGACGCTCAGGACATTCGGCGCATTCATGACGGAACCGTCGACGTGTTCGCCGGAACCGCACCGGACGGGGTTCGTCCACAGCGGCGAGTAGGCGGGTATCTGGACGGCCCGGCCTTGAAGGCGCGCTTTAGTCGTCCGATGGGCGTCGCCGTTGCGAAGGACGGCACGGTCTATGTTGCGGACGGAGCAAATCACCTCATTCGAAAGATCAGTCGTGGCATCGTCACAACGTTTGCGAAGACGACTGGTGACCCGTACGGAATCGCCGTTGACGACGACGGGATTGTCTACGTCGCCGATTTCGGCGGGGGTGTGGACAAGATTACACCCGATGGAACGCTGACGACCCTCACGTATTCAACGGAAAAGACGGTCTGCGGCATTTACGTCCGCGGTTCCGGGAAGAACCGGATTCTCGCCTACACGGATCTCAAGGGCATTCATCTGGTCAAGGGCGACGTGGCAAGGTATGTAGCCTCGGACGACAAGGCGGAGCCATACCAAGAAACCCATCTCGTTGGAGCGGCATGGGGCATCGTTGCCTTCGATGACAATTCGGTAGCGGTTAGCGATGATTTTGAGAGCGCCGTCCGATTCGTGCGTTTTCCGATTGCTAGTCCGGTCGGCGCGCCGGCAATGGTGCGTGTACTCTCCGGAGGCCGCAAGCCGGGCGCGCTCTCCATCGCGGGATATCGAGACGGACTGGCCGAGCAATCGATGCTCGATTTGCCGCGAGGGCTGGCGCTAAACCGCGACGGTTCGATTCTGGTTGCAGACTCCGGGAACCGGCGAATCCGGGTAATCACCGGAGTCGATCCGCGGGGACCGGTTCTTGCGAATGGCGACGGTACCATGGCCGTACCGACGCAGCCTGCCGGATCCTATCGCGTCGTCGTCATCGGCAACTCTCTTACGTTCGCCGATGCGCTTTGGCCGGATTCGATTCCCGGCCAGATCGAACAAGGTCTGATTCGAGATCGGGTCTCGCTAGGTCTCAAAGCATGCCCGAATGTCATCGCCTACCGATTCTCTTCAGGTGGGATTAGCGACTTCGCTACGTTTCTCGGGACATACTACGGAGATCACGAGGCCGACCTCGTCGTTTTCATGCTTGACACGAACAATCTGGCACACGAGCTTGAGTCGATCCCGCCGTTACCTCCCCAATCGAAAACGCCGGCGCAAATTGAGAGTGATTATCCTGAGTTGCAGTTGCGTCTGAAGAAGCTCCGGGATACGGTGCGCAGCGGAGGGGCCGCTTTCGTCATGTCCCTAATCCCGGATGGTCGGGGGATTTCACCGCTAGAGACCCTCTGGCGCGATTCCTTTTTTGACTTTGACATGAAATCACAACTGCCGGGCTTCCGCTCCTATAGCTTCACGGTCGAATTCGAGCGTCTCGTCAAGGAAACCGGGATTAGAACGCTGGACCTTTTTCCGCCGATGCTGCAGGCAGAAGAGTCTCCGGGCCGCGTTCCGCTCTATAATCACGCCGATGTCCATCCGACCATTGACGGCAGCATCCTCATCGGCCGGTTGACGCTCGAGGGGCTGGAGAAGTGGCGTCCGTGGAAAAACTGGAGCCCCGGTAAGCAGTCGCCACCGCCCTCGTAGGCGCGATTCCGTCGTTAGCCGCCAGACGTGAATGCAAACGCGTCTAACGATTGATCGCGGGGACCTTCCACGGCTTCCATTGTTCGAGCCCAGCCAGAATCAGCCGGCCAATGAGGATGTCGCCGTCAATGGTCGGATGGTAGTCCTGCGGATTATAAAGGGGAACGCGTATCGGACCCTCCTCAGCGTGCAGCATAGGCGCGGTAAGGCCGATCGTCTTGACTCCGCTCGCCGCGAGTTCGCGCTGATACTCTAGTGCGATACGGTAGGTTTGAAAATTGGGCCGAACCTCGGAATAAAAGTCCAAGAGAGAGTCCGGCAATTGATCGCGCCGCGTGTTTTCAAGCGGTGAAATGGAGCGCCCGTCAGGGAGCGCGACCAGCGTGAACGCGGCTCCTCCTCGGCTCACGGTATCGCGGATTTTCCGCAATCGAGCTTGAATTTCCAGCCAGTCTCCCGCTATCTCTTCTGGGGTTTTCCCTAACGGATACTCGGGACGCGAGTGAAGCGTAGCGAGCTCCTTTCCAACATTTGCCGTATCGATTAAGAACACGATGAGATCGGCTTCGTGGTCCGCATAGTACGTCCCAAGGAAACTGCCGATGTCGCTGATCGCACCGGCGGAGAAGCGATAGGCAACGACGTCAGGGCACGCTCTTAGTCCTATCGCCGCGCGATCACGAATCAAACCCTGCTCGATTTGACCGGGAATTGAGTCGGGCCAGAGTGCGTTTGCAAATGTCAAAGAATTGCCGATTACGACGACTCGGTATGAGCCCGACGGTTGCTCCGCCACCGCGACCGTTCCGTCAGCGTTCAAACCGGCGGAGCCCCTTGGATCCACGCCTGTAATCGTTCGTATTCTGCGGTTGCCGGCATCCGCAACCAGGATCGATCCGTTGCGCTCGAGTGCAAGACCGCGCGGCTGGTCGAGCTCGGACACTTCGGCTGACCCGTCACGATAGCCGGCGATCGAAAGCGAACCCGCCTTACGGCCTCCGGAGATGATGCGCACCATGGGCGGCGCACCGACCGGTGAAGCGACCGAAAAGCGCACGAAGCGAACCGCGCTGTCGAAATCGTCGCTGATCGCGACCGTATTGTCATCGAAGGCAACGATCCCGCAGCCCGGCCCAATCGGATGGGTTTCGTTATATCCGGGCTCCGCGTCATCGGTCGAGGCGACGTACTTTGCCGCATCGCCCTTGACGAGATGAATGCCCTTGAAATCCGTATAGGCGAGGATGCGGTCTTTTCCGGCGCCCCGGGCGTAGACGCCGCAAACCGTCGGTTCGCTCGAGTAGCTCAGGACCTTCCGGGTCCCGTCCGGCGTGAATTCATCGAGACCCGCACCGAAATCGGCGACGTAGACGTTGCCGTCGTCGTCGACGGCGATGCCGTACGGATGCGCGAGATTCTTGGCAAACGTGGAGACGATCCCGTGGCTGATCTTGCGGACCATCTGATTTGCCTCATCCGAAACGTAGACCGTACCGTCCTTCGCAACGGCGACGCCGGTCGGCCGGTTGAATCGCGCTGTACGTACCGGCCCGTCGCGATATCCGCCGATGCGCTGCTGCACGCTCAGACCGTCGGGGGCCGTTCCAGCGAAGACGTCGACGACGCCGTTGTGGATGCGCCGTATATCGTGCGCATCGCCGTCCGCGACATAGATCGATCCGTCGGGGCCGACGGCTATACCGAACGGATCAATGAACCCCGCCGCCTTCACGGGCCCGTCCGTTACACGCGGATAGCCACTCCCGGCAAACGTCGAGGTTTGCGGCTGCAGCGGTGCCGTCCGCTCGTGCGGGCACGCGGCAAATGCCGGCGCTACGAGTGCGACAGCCAAGACGGTGGCTGCGGCAACGCCCGCTAACCGGGCATACGACGATCTTACCATAAAATTTCGACGTAAGCGCATGTGCCGCTTGTTCGACGACCCGTTGGCAAACCCCAGCGCAACCAACGCACGGACAGGGCGCGCCGGCTGGTCTCCGATGTGTTCACTATTTACGGCTACACGTCAATACGCACGAGATCGTGCACTCGTAGCGGAGCGCGGCTTTAAGGGTGTACCCGGTCAGTGGGAAATAAGTCGCATCGATCACTTCCCAGCCGCAGTCTTCCACGAAGCGCTTGATCTCCTCAGGGCTGCGCCAGAGATAGATATGATCGGGCGCGGGGCTATTGATCGGGACATTGATCATCAGTCTCCCCGCCGGGCGAAGCGCCTTCCCGAGCGTGTGCAATGCGACGTCAGGACGTTCGAGATGCTCGAGCACTTCACTGATCAAGATCGAGTCGAAGGCATCCGGAACGACGTTCGGTTCGAGAACGCTCTGTTGAACGAGCGCCACGCGGTCCGCCACGCCGAAGAGGTCCAGGCAGTGCTGCGTGCTTTCAATGCCCGCGTTGCTGATCTCCCAGCCCGTGACGGTGGCCATGCGTGGATCGGTCGCAGCGAAATACAGCGCTAGGCCGTGCCCCGGTCCCACTTCCAGGTGATCGGAGCCGGGCGACGCGGTTGCCAAGAAGCGGGTGCGATAGTAGTCGAACGTTTGGGCATGGTTCCACCACAGGACTTGCGAGAGTAGCAGCCCGTGGACGTACCGCGCCATATAGATGTCGTCGCCGTAGACGCTTGCATACGCCTGCTCGAACGTCGAAAGCCGGTACGAGCCGTTGCGTCGGAAGTAGATCTCTTCCTCGTTCAAGATCTCGCACATCCACTTGTAATCGCGGCAGTACGTCGCGGCGTCGTCGCCGACGATCCGAAGACACAGCCGGGCCACGTCGTCGATCCGGCTCAAGAACTCGGCCGAGTCGTTCGCGAAGCGACTACTCAGGAATGCTTGATGGTCGGGCCACACGTCTAAGACGTGTCCCGTCAATTGCGAGAGCGACGGATAGTCTGCGAGGCGCGAGAACAGTTCGTCTGAGCTCTCGATCGAGAATCCTGATGCCATGGCTTCCTCTTCAAACCGGAACGAGCTCATGCGTTTTTGGTTACATAATCGGGCGACTCCCGCAGGCGAATCGATCAAGCGCCCTGGGCGCACCATCGGAAACGTCCGAGAACGTCCTCAACGCTTGTCCACGCCAAGACGTCGAGCCCGGTGCGCGGACCCGAATAGGCGGCCGCCGCGGCCAATTCCGGGCCGAGATCAAGTCGCTGGAGTTGCCACGACTCAGTCGATTCGACCCAGTCGGAGCCAAGAAAGGGTCCGGCGTTGGCGAAGTCGAGCGCCAGCCCAATGCCGCGCGCTTTCGAATACGCCTCGGCGCGCGTCCAGAGTTCGTAGAACGTCGCTGGACGCGCCTCGCGTGGTGTCGTCTTCACCCAAGTTGCATCCGACGCGCCAAACCAACGCTCCGTAAAAGCATCGATTTGTTCGAAATCCTGAATCCACTCCACATCGACGCCGATCCGGCGACCCTCGGTAACGGCGATCAGGATTACTCCCGTGGTGTGACTGATCGATATCTCCAACGCACCGCCGTCCCGAATGGCCGGCTTGCCGTTGGGCCCGGTCACGATGGCCATATCGGGGGGCGTCACGCCCAAAATTTCGGCAACCACGGCTCGCAAACTCGCGCGCGCTTGGGCAAACTGGTCGCGCTTTCGTGGTGCGAGCGTCGTTGCACGCTCGCGCTCGTCGGCAGATAGCCATGGCAGACAACGCTGCGTGGTCTCGCTGCAATAATCCCAGTGAATTGGGTGGATCGTGACCCCGCCGGATGGTTTCACGCCATCGAACGTGAGGAGAGCGCCGTCATCTCGCGCACGATCGGCAGCATGATTTCGAGCGGCGTCGCGCTTTCGACCGGGACCACGGTTGCCGTTTGGTCCGTCAGTATTCGCGGGAGCCGCTTCACCACAATCTGTAGTCCGTCGTCGAACGTGCGGAGATCCTCGCACAGGATCTCGCCGGCCGCTTTTGCCATCGCATATTCGGTCAGTCCCCGCACCCGGTCGGCGACTGCGGTCGAGGAAGGGTAGAACGCCGTCAGGGTCTGGCCGTGCATGCGAAGGGCCGAGCAAATCGCCTCGAACCCGACAACATACATCTGCGTGTATTCGTCGTACCGAGCGGAATCGAACACGCCGGCCTGATCGCGAAAGATTTGCGTCGTTGCGAAGTAATAGAGCTGATCGAACCCGTGGCTGAGATCGTGCAGTTGCGCTAGGGGCTCCGCGCGCGCATCGTAGCGGATCGCACGACATGCATGCTCGCCGAGTTCTTCGACGAGCTCGCGCACCTCTGCCTCGCCGACCAGGTAGGTTGCAACGACGTGCCCCCCGCCGGCCACGAGGAGGCGTGCGGTTAGTGCGCCGAGTCCGCGTGAACCGCCGATGACCAGAGCCCGCGTGCCGGCAAATTCGCCGTCTCGAACGACCGCCGTCAATTCGTGGAGGCTCGGTGGGCGCACGGGTGCCTGACGGACAAACGCGACTAGCGTTCCGCTTATACCGCTCCCGCGAACCGCGATCTCCACCATGCGGAACCGCTCATCGGCCTCCCGGACACGGAAGTCTATTCCGGACGCCGTGGCGTTTGCTTGCAGCGACACCTTCAGGCTGTGAAAGATCGAATGCAATCCGGGACAGAGCATCCCGACGACGGTGGAGAGGCCCGCGAGGCCGGCGACCGTTGCTTCGCCGAATCGCCCGCTCGCTCGCGGGAATGCCTCGCGGTGCCGGAACGCTTGCGATACGAGCAGCGTTCCACGCTGTTCCGCGATGTTCGCCCAGTCGAGATCGAGCGGCTGTCGCCCGAGCACGATTGCCGGTCCGGCCGGCAGGTCCTCGCCCGGCTCTGCCGCGCGGGCGGCGAGGGTGATGCTCACGACGGTTCTGCCTTGACACACCAACTCGACCCGTAGCGCCGATGTCCCGGCAGAGCGTACGAGAAGCATGACCTCGTCGTCGACGTACAGGAACGAGGTAAACTCGACACGCAGGAACGTCAGATCGGCGTTGATGCTGCTCGCGCTGCAAAGCTCGTCCAGAGCCCACAAGACGGCATGCATGCCGTGAACGACCGGTGCGCCGGCTTGCGTGCGCCGCGCTCCAATCGGATCGAGATGCATCGGATTGTAGTCGCCCGTAAGGTCCGCAAATCGAGCCTGGTCATCCGGACTGAATCTCCGCCGTGCAAGGATCGGATTCGCAGAAGGATGGGGCTCCGGTGGCCTCGCACTCAAGGCTTTCGAGCCAGCCTTTTGCTACGGGATGCGACGGGTTTCATCAGGCTCTACAGTCACCTTATCTCGATGCAAGGGCGTTGTCATGTCGACGGACCAGATCTACACGAAGTTGACCGATATTCTGCGGGATGTTTTCGACGATGATTCGCTCGTTGCCCGCCCCGATCTGACGGCGAAGCAAGTCGAGGGATGGAATAGCGTCGCGCACGTGCGGCTCATGATCACGGTGGAGAAGGCGTTCGGCGTACGATTCCTCGCATCGCAAATGGCGGGGCTAAAGAACGTCGGCGATCTCGCGGCGTTGATCGAGTCGGAGACGACGAAGGCATGATCGGCGGCGCGTTGTACGCGGAACTCGGCTGGCTGCCGCGCCCGCCGGCGGATTTCCGTGAACGATGCCGCAGGATCGCGACCGAACGTGAGGCGACCGGGCGCGACGTCGCGGGGCTCGCCAAGCACGCACTCGACGAGAATCAACTGCTCCGGCTCGCGTCCGCAATCGAGAAGCGGCGGGCGGCCGGATTGGGTCTCGCTCCGTTGACGCCCTTTACGCTGGGCATTCTCGGCAACGCGACGCTCGATCCGCTTGGCCCCATGCTCGTCGCGACGGCGGCTCGTCACGGCATCGATTTGACGTTTGTCAGTGCCGATTACGGGCAGACCATCCAAGAGGCGACGGATGCGACCTCACGGATCAATACGGCGAAGCCGGATGCCGTGCTGCTGGCCCTGGATTATCGCGGCTTGCCGCTCGGTCCCGGCGCCTACGAGGCGGAACGAGCCGTCGCGAACGTCGCGGAGGCGATCGGCTTCTTAGGAGCGATACGTTCGGGGTTCGCACGCCACAGTGGGTCGCTCTGCATCGTCCAGACGCTCGCTCCGCCGCCCGAGACGGTCTTCGGCAATTTCGACCGCGTCGTTCCGGGGACGTTGCGCAGTCTTACGAATGCGTTCAACAACGCGCTCGTCGAGAGTTTGGCCGGCACGCAAGACGTTCTGCTCGACGTTGCCGCCATCGCGGAAACCGTCGGCCTCGCAAACTGGTATTCGCCGACGCATTGGAACTTCAGCAAGATCCCCTTCGATGGCGTACTCCTGCCGCTCTACGCCGATCACGTGTGCCGCGTAATCGGCGCCCTGCGAGGGAAGAGTTCGAAAGCACTCGTGCTGGATCTCGACAACACCCTGTGGGGCGGTGTCATCGGCGACGACGGTCTCGAGGGGATCGTGCTCGGGCAAGGCGATTCGACCGGCGAGGCCCATCTCGAAACGCAACGCGCGGCTCTGACGCTGCGTGGTCGGGGCGTCGTCCTCTGCGTTTCGTCCAAGAACGATGACGCCGTCGCCCGCTCCGCGTTCAAGAACCACCCGGATATGTTGCTGCGCGAGAATCATATCGCCGTCTTTCAGGCCAATTGGAACGACAAGGCAACGAACATTACGGCGATCGCGGCGGAGCTCAACCTCGGCGTTGACGCCATGGTGTTTTTGGACGACAACCCGATGGAACGCGGCCTGGTGCGCGAACTCGCGCCGGATGTTGCCGTGCCCGAAGTTCCCAGAGACCCGGCTCTCTTCGCCCGCGTGCTCTCGGCGGCCGGCTACTTTGAATCGGTCGCGTTTTCCGATGAGGACCGGAAGCGGGCCGACTATTATGCGGACAATGCCCGGCGTGCCGCGTTCCAGAATTCCGCAACCGACGTCGAGAGTTACCTCGCTTCCCTCGATATGACGATCGTGTTTCGGCCGTTCGATGCCAAAACCCGCAGTCGCGTAACGCAACTCATCAATAAGTCCAATCAGTTCAACCTTACGACGCGGCGCTACACCGAGGCGGACGTCGCCGAAATCGAACGCGACACGACCTGCTTCACGCTGCAAACGCGCCTCACGGATGTCTTTGGCGACAACGGTATCATCGGCGTCAATATTTGCCGGATACGCGACCGCGACGAGTGGGAGATCGATACCTGGCTGATGAGCTGCCGCGTTCTCGGCCGGCGCGTCGAGGAGATGGTCTTGCGAGAATTGCTACAGCATGCGCGGGAGAACGGTGCGCGGCGGCTCTCCGGAGCGTACATTCCGACGGAGAAGAATGGGTTGGTTCGCGATCTCTATTCGCGGCTGGGTTTCCGCCTCCGCGAAGAGCGTCCCGATGGGACGACGCTCTGGGAGATCGATACGGACGTCGACATCGCTGCTGCCCCGATGACCGTCGACCGTGCCGACTTCGCGTTACTTCGAACCTAAATTGGCCCAAACGCCGCTGAGCATGCGCAAATGAGCGTCCCGTCCTTCGAATTTCTTGGCTTTGCCGCACTCGTTGCGCTCGCCATCAATATCTCGGAGAAACCGGCCTGGCGACGTTTCATCCTGTTCCTGGCCAACGTTGCCTTCGTCCTCAGTCTCAGCCACGACCCGAAGGATCTGGCACCGTTCTTCATGTTTCTCGTGGTGGGATTTATCGCAATCAAGGTCGTCGAACGCATCAAGGGGCAGGGCGTCTATACGCTCATGCTCGTCCTCGTGCTGCTGCTGTTTTGTTGGCTCAAGCAGTATGCATTCGTGCCCCACGGCCTGTTCTTACCGTACGTCTATCTGACGGTCGGGCTATCCTACGTTTTCTTTCGCGTCCTCCACTTGGTCATCGAGGCGCACGATGACAACTTGCCGGGCCGGCTCGATCCGTACGCGTATTTTACGTATACGATGAACTTCGCGTGCCTGATTTCCGGCCCGATTCAGCTCTACCGCGATTACCTCGAAACCGAGTCGCTCGATCCGCTTGCGATCGACCTTCCGGCGATCGGTTCGGCTCTCGGCAGAATCGTGCTGGGCTTTTTCAAGGTCACCGTGCTTTCCGCGCCCCTCGCCGGCGCTCAGGACCGTATCGTTGCCATCGTTCTGGGCCACGATGCGACCCTCGCGCCGATCCTCTGCGTCGTGCTGCTCTTGCTCCTGTTCCCGACCTACGTCTATCTGAATTTTTCAGGATACACGGACGTGGTTGTCGGCGTCGCGAGGCTCTTGCGTCTCCGCTTGCCGGAGAATTTCGATAAGCCGTTTGCCGCGACCGGCTTCATGGATTTCTGGAGCCGATGGCATATGAGTCTCTCGAACTGGATCCGCGAGTACGTGTACTCACCGCTCCTGATCGCGCTCATGCGGCGCTTTCCCGCGCGGCGAGTTGAACCGTATCTAGCCGTCTTCTCGTATTTCGTGACCTTCTTTTTGGTCGGCGTCTGGCACGGCCAGTCCTCGGAGTTCGTGGTGTTCGGCGTGCTGAACGGCCTCGGCGTAAGCGTGAACAAACTCTATCAAGATCTGATGATTCGGCGACTTGGCCGGCCCGCGTACCGCAAACTGAATGCTCATCCGATCTATCGTTCGATTTCCGGCGGCTTTACGTGGTGTTTTTTCGGCTTCGCTCTGATGTGGTTTTGGAATTCGTGGGCGAGGCTTGGCGCGATCGTTTCGGCGCTCGGCCCGACCACGATCGTCGCGGGGATACTCGTGACCATTCTCTGCTTTGCGGCAGGGCGTTGGGCCGTGGTGAATATCGGCGCCGCGCTGCGTCGCCTGGAGGGAATGGCGGTGGTTACGGAAGCGATGCCGCTTGCCCGGACGGTCGTGCTCTCCACGCTGGCCTTTGCGGTCATCGCGGTAGCCGTCATCCTGAACGCGCCGGCACCGCATATCGTGTATAAGGGCTTCTGAACATCGAGACTTCGAAGCGGAGCGCCCTTCGCGGGTTCGCTCTGACGGTTGGCATCGTCGTCGTTGTATTCGCGCTGCTGGTAGTACTTTCGAATGCCATCTTGTCGCTGCTGTTTCCTCATCTGCCGCGCGTCCCGACCGATTTCTCGCCAACGTACCTAGAACGAGATTTGACCGTGATGGCTCGGGAGCGGCCGGATGTTGTATTCCTCGGCGATTCCATTCTCTGGGGATATCAACTTGAGAACGACGCGACGGCCGTCGCAGCGCTCCGGCGACAAGGCTGCCGTTGCGAGAATCTCGCGTTTAAGAGCGGGAGCCCACCGAACTACTACGTTTTGGCCCGGCTATTCGAGACGTATGGGGTTCGTCCAAAAGAGGTCGTAATCGAGGTCAATCAACGCGTCCTGAACCCGGCAGATCCTGCCTATAAAACGTTGCACCCTGCGCTGGCGATCGTTGGATTGCCGTACCTGACGGATCGCGAGCGCGACGATCTCGGGCTGCGTGCTTCCGATCGTACCCTCGCCCAACGGGTCGATGGCGTCCTCTCATCGCTTTGGCTCGTCTACGCAGCTCGGGCCGACTTACGTGACCTCATTAGCGGCGACGCCGACGCTGTCGCTTCGACGCGAACGTTTACGGAAGACGATTTCGCGGGCACGTATGACGCAAGGCCCCTGGACCCCGAGAATATTGGCGTCGCCTATTTGCTGAAGACGGTGAAAACGTTGCGCGCAAGCGGCATACGCGTTCTCGGTCTTGTGGCGGCGACGAACCACGATCTGCTTCACGAGGACATCGACACCAGAGAATATCGGGCCAACGACGCCTATCTCCGTGCCGTGTTGAGGCAGGCAGGCGCGCAGGTACTCGATCTCGATACAGCGTTTTCGAGCCCGGACTTCATCGACAACGCACATCTGACGGCGCGGGGTCAGACGGACCTCGCGGTAGCGCTGGCGCCGTACGTCGGAATGGTTTACCGCAAGCCGTAGCAGAATGTGGTCGGTACGAGTTCGAATCGTTGATTGCTGAGTTTGGGGGCTTTTGCACGTATGTATTCCCGGTTGAAACTCTCTCTGCGGGCCGGTTGCCTGGCTGCTTTATGCGCATGTTTTGCGCTCGTTCCCGTCGACGCGCAACCCGCCTCACAGGATATCGTTACCGTGCGGGCCTCCGGCGAAGCATTGCTGATCTTGGACGCGACGCCGGATGTGAGGAGTATCGTCAAAGCGAAGCTCGGCGACGCGGCGGCAAACGCCCAGCTGGCGCGCGACGCCGCACTGGCCGTTGCCGCCTCGACGAATGTCTTGCACGACGTGACGTCGTTAACCGTGCGCGTTGTTTACACGAAGCTCGGCGAATTCAATCCCGACTACAACGCCGTGGCCTTTGCGGGCGTCGAGCGCTATGCGTTGTTGACAATCTCCGGTCCGGACTACAAAATGAATCGGGATAAGCTCGCGACGCTCCCGGGTGGAGCACCATTGCCTGCTTGGCTGAAGTTCAAGGTAATCGGTCAGCTCCCGCCCAGGTAACTACGGCCTGCGGTCCGATTCGGGCCTTGAAGTCTATCTCCACGGCCGCCAGTCGAGCAGATCGTTCGCGATCGCGCGACCGATCCACGTCGCGCCCGCCGTCGACGGATGTTCGTCATACGTATTAAATAGCGGAACGCGATCCGGCTGAGTCTCCGCGTCTAGCATGGCTCGGTAGAGTCCGAGCGAGTGAACGCCGCTCGTAGTGTACGTGTGTTCGTTTTCCGTGTAATCGGCAACGTGGGCAGGCTGGCCAAACTCGCTCCCTGGGCCGCCATTCAAACCGGCGAAGCGCCAAGTACGCTCGTAGTCGGAAATGCCGGAACCATCCGGGACGAAAACCATCATGAATTTCGTGCCTTGCTTTTGGAGTGTGGCCTTCAGGCCGAGCAAGTCTTGCCTCACGGTGGCTTTCAGTCGCTCCGGGTCCTTTAGATCCGGGCGAGCTTGGATGTCGTATGGCTGGCTGATGCTTGGATAGGTGAGGATGACCAAATCCGCCTCCCCCTCGCCGAGGTATTCATTGATGAAATTACGTTGCGCTCCCAATCCCGTTCCGTTCAGCCGCACGCAACGCACGGAGATCGGACGTCGAAGTCCCGCTGCCGGTCCATACCTCCGTAACATCGATTCGATCTGACCGGGGATCGACTCCGGCCACAGGACGTCTTCGAAATCGACGGAGGCTCCGACGACGACGACTCGATAGTTGCTTGGCGGCGCCGTGAGTTCATGCAGTTCGTCGGTCGGCACGACGCTGCGTGTATCAAGGCCCGCGATTACGCGTATTCTGCGATTCCCTGCGTCGGTGAAAAAGTAGCGGCCGTCGGGAGCGCGCGCGACCCCGAGCGGCACGTCGACCCGAGCGAGGCCGGGCGCGCCGTCGTGAAAGCCGCCGAAGTGGCTACCCCCTGCGTCTCCAGCAAGGGTACGCGCCATCGGGTACCCGGTCGTTCTACCACCGAGTCGCACGTAGCGAACCGCTGGATGCAAGAGGTCGGTCACGAGCACCGCGTCATCGCCCGCAAAAGCAACGCCGAATTCGCGCCCGATGAAGTAATCCTCGAGGTATGGCTCGGAATAGTCGCCGGGCTTCAAGGATTCGACTCCGGAGGCTCTGACCAGATAGATGCCGGTGTACGCGGTGATCGCGTACTCGATCGATGTTCCCGACCCGCGCGCCGTGACTGCAAAGACCTTGGGATCCGTCGACCAGATCGTTGTGACGGCGCCCGTTGGCGTAATTCTGCGGATTCCGGTCCCAAAGTCCGCAACGTAGAGGTTGCCGTCGTCGTCGATGGAAATCGAGCGCGGGCTAATAAAGCCGGTGGCAAACGTGGAAACGTTGCCCCTACGAATCATGCGAACGCAGTGGTTCAAAGCATCCGAAACATATAAGGTGCCATCTTTCGCCACCGCAACGCCGGTTGGTTCGTTGAAGCGTGCCTTCGCTGAGGGCCCGTCGAGATAACCGCCGCTCCTGGCAAGCGGTAATGCTCCCGGCGGCGATGTGCCTGCCACGAGCCGGACGACGTCATCGCGTATGCTTCGTATCTGATGTGAGCCGATGTCGGTGACGTACACGGTTCCATCCGGTCCAACCGTAATTCCGTACGGCGTGATGAATGTCGCCGCTGGGGCAGGTCCATCGCTCATTCCCGCTGCGCCGTTACCCGCGTAGGTCGAGGTTATCGGTTCTTCGACCGGAACGGAACGAACAGAACTCGTCGTTGCTGCATCACCCGCGGCTATTCCGAAGAGTACTGCTGCGGCCGGAAGAACGAACAGAATGCCGCGTGTTACGTTTCGCAACGCTAGCGCGGCTCCATCGCGTCGATCGCATCGTTTTCAAGCATCGGTACGTTCATGCACGAAGTCCATATATCACGTTTGCGCGGTTCGACGGCCCGTAGCGCAATGCTTTTGGAACGTGCCGTAAGAGGGGGGGCGCCTCGCCGGGCCAAAAGGAAAGTCCGGACCGAACACTCACACAAACGGGATTTTTTAGGTGGATTTCAGCCAACAATTTATTGCGGAAGCGCACCAGGTCCTCGACGGACTCGATGTCGCCGCGATCTCTTCCGTCGCCGGTCACCTTGCGGAGACCAAGTCTCGCGGTGGCCGGTTGTTCATTCTCGGGGTCGGCGGCAGCGCCGGCAACGCGTCCCACGCGGTCAACGATTTTCGCAAGCTTGCCGGAATCGAAGCCTATGCGCCGACCGATAACGTTTCCGAATTGACCGCGCGTACGAACGATGAGGGCTGGGCGACGATCTTCGAGGGCTGGCTCAAAGTGAGCCGGTTGCGCCCGGAAGACACGCTGTTGGTCTTTAGCGTCGGCGGCGGAAATCTCGAGAAGAACGTGAGCCCGAATCTCGTGACGGGCCTGCAGTATGCCAAGCAAGTAGGCGCGACGATCTTGGGCATCGTCGGACGCGACGGCGGGTTTACGGCGACCGTCGCCGATGCGTGTGTCATCATACCCGTCGTGAATCCGGACCACATCACGCCGCACTCGGAAGCGTTTCAGGCCGTCGTCTGGCACTTGCTTGTCACCCATCCGATGCTCAAAGCGGCCGCCACAAAATGGGAGTCGGTCCGATAGGATCGCGAGCGGTGTTCCTCGACCGCGACGGCGTGCTCAACCGGGCCATCGTCGTGGACGGCACGCCCCATCCGCCTGCGGGCGTCGACGAGCTTGAAATCGAACCTGGTGCGGCGGATGCCTTGCAACAGCTCAAAGATCGCGGCTTCCTCTTGCTGGTGGTAACCAATCAGCCGGATGTCGGCCGCGGAACGCAGCGGGTGGAAGAAGTCGTGGAAATCCACGATGCCATTCGCGCCGCGTTGCCGGTCGACGGGTTTTACGTGTGCTACCACGCGCATGACGGCGAATGCACCTGCCGCAAACCCGCGCCCGGTCTGCTCGAGCAGGCCAAGGCCGAACACGGCATCGATTTCAGCGCGAGTTACCTGATCGGCGATCGCTGGCGTGACATCGATGCCGCACGAGGCGTCGGCGTACGCGCGGTGCTGATCGATCGCGGGTACAGCGAACGCGCACCGGCCCAGCCGCCGGACGTCACGGTATCGTCGCTCGATGCAGCCGTCAATTGGATCCTTGCCGATTCCCGCGCCCCGTCGTTGAGCCTTCGTCCGTGACCCACTCTCTTAGCCGACTTTCAAGGAGTCTCCGATGATCGATACCGTCGCGCAACCCGCGAAGCCGAATCTCGCCACCCTCTCCGTCAAGCTCTTCGCCGACGGGGCGGACTTGGCCGGCATGCTCTCGCTCTACCGCAACCCGTTCATCAAAGGCTTCACCACCAATCCCACCCTCATGCGCAAAGCCGGCATTACGGATTATGCGGCGTTTGCACGCGGCGTACTGGACGTGATCCCCGACCGTCCGATCTCGTTCGAGGTCTTTGCCGACGACGAAGCCGAGATGGAGCGCCAAGCGCGTGAGATCGCGACCTGGGGCGAGAACGTCTATGTGAAAATTCCGATCACCAACACGGCGGGTGAACCCACCTCGTCGGTCGTCAAACGTCTCTCGCATGCGGGGATCAAACTCAACGTCACCGCCCTCATGACCCTCGATCAGGTCCGCCGCGTCGCCGGGGAACTCGCACCCGGCGTGCCCGCCTGTGTCTCCGTGTTCGCCGGCCGCATCGCCGACACGGGCCGCGATCCGATGGGGCTCATGAAATCGGCGGTCGATATTTTGGCGGCACTGCCGGCCGCCGAGCTGATCTGGGCGAGCCCGCGCGAGCTGCTCAACGTCTTTCACGCCGACGCGGTGGGCTGCCACATCATCACGGTGACGCACGACATCCTCGCGAAGCTCGATGGGATCGGCAAGGACCTCGATGAATATTCGCTCGATACGGTGAAGATGTTTCATCGCGATGCGTCGGCGGCGGGATTTACCCTGTAAAGTCTTGGTAGCGCGTTGATCGATCGCAACAACCCGGCCATCGATGTCGATGACCTCATGGCCCGCATCCAGCGAGAGGTCGTCCGCCGGCGGCTCGGCCCCGAGGCCGATGTCTCGTTCGGGACGCCGAACGGCAAGCTCGATACCGCCGCCATCGAGTCGCTCTTGTCCTCGGCTCGACAGCGATCCGAGCCACGCACGCGGCTGCCGGAGCGTCTCAATCGTTTTCCGTGGAACCAGCTCCGCGGTCTGCAGCGGTTTGCGCTGCGCCTCTTCGGCCTACTCTTCAAGGATCAGCGCCAAGTCAATTTTGCGCTGATCGACGCCGTTCGCGACCTCGTCCAGATCAATAGTGCGCTACACGACCGGGTGACCGCGCTCGAGGAGTCGGTCGAACGCCTCGAAGACGTGAACGCCCGGCGCGATGTGGATGACTAAACGTCTCGCGATCGTTACCCCGTTCTATGTGAACGAGGCTGCAGGCGACGTGCCCCGGCTGGCGCGCGAGCTCGCCCGCGGCCTTGCCGATCGCGGGCATCGCGTCGACGTTCTGACGACCTGCGCGCGGTCGCTCGAACCGGACGCTGCCGATGATCCGTTCCCGCCAGGGGTCGAAGTTGAGGGTCCTCTCTCGCTCCGCCGCTTCCCGGTTGTCGCACACGCGCCGGGAGGCGATCCCGTTGCCCCGGCGTTGACCGGGTACGTGCGCGAATCGCGGCTCGATTACGATGCGATGCTCTTTCTGCCGTTGCGCGCCGGAACGACGCGGCAAGGCATCCCCGCGGCGGGTAACCGGGCCTTCCTTCTGCCGCTCCTCGACGATGATGCTGATGCGGCAGCCCCGGAGGCGGAACAGCTCGCGCATGGTGTGCGCGGTCTGCTCTTCGCCGGCCGCAGCGAGGCGCTGCTGGCCCGGCGTCTGTGGGGTCCGGCGGTGGGCGACAAGAGCCGGCTCGTCGGGTCGTGGATCGATCCCCCGGCCGAGTTCTGCGATGCCCGGGTCGGCGATTTCGATCCTACTGCCGCGCGCTACGTACTCTACCTCGGGCGCCGCGACGAGATCAAGAACGTCGGCTTCGCGCTCAAAGCCTTTCGCGAGTTTCGCGCCGCCCGACCCGAGACCGAGCTGGCCTTCGTCCTGGCCGGACCGGGGGGCGAATCCTTTTCCGACCCGGCCGCCGGCATTCACGATCTCGCGGACGTCTCCGCCGGCGACCGTCGTGCCTTGCTGGCGCACGCGCTCGCCGTCGTGCAGCCGAGTTACGACGAAACGGATCCGCGCCTGATGTGGGAAGCGTGGTCCTACGGGCGCCCGGTCGCTGTCAACGCGAGTTGTCTTGCGATGACGCCCGCGGTTGAGCGTTGCCGCGGCGGCTGGACTGCCGGCCCGAAAACGCAGTGGGTCAAGGTTTTCTCGGAGATCGCGGACGCCGGCGCGGCGCAGCTCGATGCGATCGGCCGGCGCGGTTACGAGCAGTACGCCGCCAACGCGACGATCGAGCGCGTTCTCGAGCGCTACGAGCATGCACTCGGATTGATCGACGAGCCCTCCTCGGCATCTCGCGGAAACGTCATCGTCGCGTGCGGCCCGTTCGACCGCTGCGCCGACGGCGGCTATACGGCTGCAAACCTATGCGCGTCGCTCCGGCGCGCCGGGTTCGAGGTCGTTCCGCTCGCCCTGGGGACGCTGCCCGAGGCCGGGCTTCCGTTGATCGTCGAGGCGGAGGATGCGAACACCGCAGACCTCGCGCTCGAGCATCCCGGCCCGCTGCTCGCCCTCTTCACGACGCCGAGCCCGATTCGGGACGACCGGATCGCCGATGTGCTCGCCCGGGCGAGCGTCGTCGTGACGACCGAACGCAGCGTCGATTACGCTCGCGACTTCCGCGTCAATCGCCCCGCCGTCTTGCCGCTTGCCGCTGATCCGGCGTACTGGGACCGCATGCCCGATCCCGGCCTGATGGAGACGCTCGCCGACGGCAAGGTGACGATCCTCTGCGTGGGCCCGCTCGGCGAGGGCTCCGGCGCGGCCGATGCGATCGCGGCGTTCTCGTTTCTCATCGCCATGCACTGCGATGCCCGGATGGTCTTCGTCGACGACGCGTCGCTGGGCGCGGACGCCGATGCGCTCGGTGCATTTGTCGAGCGCCACGGGCTCACACCGCGCATCACGATCGAGACGCTGACGACGCCCGAGCGGCTCGCGGCCTACTACCGCTCGGCCTCGGTGTATTTCTCGATGAGCGAGCGCGACGACACGCTCGGGGCCTTGATCGACGCGATGCTCTTCGACGTTCCAATCTTGGCGTACGGGACCCCTCGCGTGCGCGAGCTCCTCGGGCCGGCGGGGATCATCGTGTCGAGCCGCAGCGAACCCGCCAAGCTCGGTGCGCTGGTGCGGGAATTGGTTCGCGATCAACGCCTCCGGCGCGCGGTCATCGCCGCGCAGCATGCCCGCCGCTGCGCGTACGATCGCCATTTGCTCGATGTGTACGTCGAGGGAATCGCGGGCGCGCTGCGGCCGATTTCGATCCCCGAAACCGCCTGAACGATGACGCCTGCGAGCGTGGCGTTCGTCGTGCAGCGCTGCGGCGATGCGGTCGTCGGCGGTGCGGAGTCGCTCTGCCTGCAGATCGCCGAACAGCTCAAGGACGACCTGCGCATCGAGATCCTGACCACCTGCGCGCAAGACTACATGACGTGGCGAAATCGGTATCCGGCCGGCAACACCCACGAGCGCGGCGTACACGTCCGCCGCTTTCACGTCGACGCTCCGCGTGACGTACGCCGGTTCAATGAGCTCTCGAGCGATCTGCGCGAGCTCGGCGAGCGGGCTCCGCTCGCGGCTCAGGAAGCTTGGATGCGCGCGCAAGGACCGCTTTCGCGTTCGCTCACCGAGTATCTCCGCGCACATGCACGGCGCTTCGATACCTTTGCGTTCTTCGGGTATTCGTATGCGACGGCCTATTTCAATCTGCCGTTCGTCGCCGATCGATCGGTCCTGTGGCCGTTCGCGCACGATGAATGGATATTCAAACTCTCGATGTGGGATGACGTTTTTGCACACGTTGCGCACGTCGTGTATAGCAGCGCCGAAGAAAAGTCGCTCGTCGAGCAGCGATTCCCGAACCTCGCCGCCGAGACGACCCTGATCGATACGGGCGTGCGGATGCCGACCGGCGTCAGGGCCGAGCGCTTTCGCGAGCGATACGGCATCAGCGGTCCGTTCGTGCTGTATCTCGGACGGCTCGATCCGTCCAAAGGCTGCGGGACGCTGCTCGAGTACTTCCGGAAATTCGCCGCCGCCGATCAGACCGGGAAACAGCTCGTGCTCATCGGCGATTCGCAGATGGAGATTCCGGCGCACCCGGCGATCGTGCACGTCGGACGGGTCGACGAGACGACCAAATGGGATGCGCTCGCGGCGGCCGAGCTTGTCGTCTTACCGTCGCCGCACGAAAGCCTTTCGCTCGCCGTCCTCGAGGCGTGGGCAGCCGGCAAGCCCGTCCTTGTCAACGCGATCTCGGTCACGCTCGTCGGCCAGTGCCGCCGCTCGAACGGCGGCCTCTGGTACGGGAACTATGACGAATTCGCCGCTGCCCTGAATTTGCTCGACGATGAAACCGCCACGCGTTTGGGTTCGCAAGGACGCGCGTACGTCGATCGCCGCTATCGCTGGGACGACGCGACATCTCACTACCGGCGGATCCTTGGGAATTCACGCAACGGGGCCGCGGGATCAGAGCCCCGATTGGCCGTAGAAGGAAGCACCCGATGAGTGCCGCCGACCCCCTGTATCTGAGTATCGTCATCCCCGCCTACAAAGAATCGGGGAAGATCGAGCGCGATATCCGCGAGGCGGCGAAGTTCTTGCGCGACGGCCGCGTTTCGGGCGAGATCATCGTCGTCGACGACGGATCGCCCGATGATACGGCGGAGCGGGCCGCGGCCTTTCAGCACGAGCTGCCGAACCTGCGCGTGCTGCGTTACGAACGCAACCGTGGCAAGGGTCACGCGCTGCGCGTCGGCATCGGCCATGCGCGTGGCCGCTACGTGCTCTTTGCGGATTCCGGACTGTGCGTGCCGTACGAGATCGCGCGCGTCGGGCTGACGATGCTCGAACTCGACATGTGCGACGTCGCCCACGGATCGCGGCGCATGCGCGGCAGCATCGTGCGCGAGCAACCGCTCTTCCGGCGTATCGGTTCGCGCGTGTTCAAGGTGCTCATCCATACCGCGATGGGCATCCCGCTCTACATCTCGGATACGCAGTGCGGCTTCAAGCTCTATCGGCGCGAGGTCGCGCAGGCGCTGTATGCGGCGACCGTCACCGACGGATTCATGTTCGACATCGAAGTGCTCTTGCGGGCGCTTAAGAGCAAGAAGCGGGTCCTCGAATTTCCCGTGCTCTGGAGCAATGACGCCGATAGCCGGATGAGTCCGCGGCGCGACAGTTTCAAGTTCCTGACCGATCTCGCGCATATCCGGCTCGTGCTGGCCGGCCGTCGCGCGGCCGAGGCCGCCGTCGAATCGGCGGCCGAGTTCCCGAATCCCGCGCACGGAGCCGTCTCGCTCCCCTCGACGTAGCCCGAGGATGATCGCGCTCATCGGCGGCAGCGGACAGCTCGGCGCGGCGCTTGTCGAGGTCTGGACCGGTCGCGCGATGACCGCGCCAAGTCGTGCCGAGCTTGATTTTCTCGATCGGACCGCGCTGGAGGCGTTCCTCGATCGCGTGCGGCCGAGCGTCCTCGTCAACTGTACCGCGTTCCACAACGTCGACGCGTGCGAACGGACCCCGGGGCCTGCGTTCGCGGCCAACGCGCTGGCGGTGGACGCCGCAGCGGCAGCATGTGCGCAGCGCGGGATCGTCTTTACGACCATTTCGACGGACTATGTCTTCGACGGCCGGGCCGGGCGCCCGTACGACGAAACCGACGCGCCGAATCCGCTCACCGCGTACGGTGCCTCGAAACTGGCCGGTGAATTGCTGGTGCGCCGGCACGGGCCGCGACATCTCATCGTGCGTACGTCGGGCGTGTACGGAAAATCCGGGACCTCGAACAAGGGCTACACGTTCATCGAGCGCATTCTGCAGCAGGCAGAGTGCGGCGAGCCGCTGCGGATCGTCGACAACATGACGTTCTCGCCGTCCTACGCTCCGCACATCGCGCAGGTGATCGCGGGGCTGATCGATCGCGAAGCGTTCGGCACCCACCACGTCACGGGGGCCGGCTTCACGACCTGGTACGCGTTTGCACGCACTGCGCTCGACGCGCTCGGCTTGCGTCCCGACCTCACGCCGATTTCCTACGATGCCTACGAGGCCGTCACGAAGCGCCCGCTCTTCTCGGCGCTCCGCTCGGTCACAGTGCCGGCGACCGACGTTGCCGAAGCGCCGTCCTGGGAAGACGGCCTTGCGGCCTTCCTTCACGAACGGGCACGCCGGCGTGCCCCCGCCTAGATCGGCCTAACGGAAGCACGCGCTTAGGCCGAAGCTAGCTGGGTGAAGCACGTTCTCGTCACCGGCGGGCTCGGGTTCATCGGCTCCGCCTTCGTGCGGCAAGCCCTGACGGAGCGCGACTGGCACGTCACGGTCCTCGACGCGATGACGTACGCGGCCAATCCCGCCAACGTCGCCGCCGTTTCAAGCGATCCGCGCTACGCGTTCGTGCACGGCGATATCTGCGACGCTGCGGCGGTTCGGCAGGCCATCGGCCGGGGCGTCGACGCGATCGTGAATTTTGCTGCGGAGACCCACGTCGACCGGTCGATCCTCGATCCGGCCGCCTTCATCCGCACTGCGGCAATCGGGACGCACATCTTGCTGGAGGCCGCGCGCGAACACGCCGTCGGGCGCTTTCTCCAGGTATCGACCGACGAAGTCTACGGCGACGTCGAAGGCGGCAGCAGCACGGAGCGCGACCCGCTTCGGCCGCGGTCGCCGTATGCCGCCTCCAAGGCCGGCGCCGATCTCCAGGTGCTCGCGCACCACGCGACCTACGGCATGGCGGTTCTGATTACGCGCGGTTCCAACACCTACGGGCCCTATCAATATCCGGAAAAGCTCGTGCCGCTGTTCGTGACGAATTTACTCGACGATCAGACGGTGCCGATGTACGGGGACGGTTTGCAGGTTCGCGACTGGCTGCATGTTGAGGATCACGCGCGCGGAGTTCTGCACGTGCTCGAACACGGGACGATCGGCGAGGCGTATAATCTCGGCGGCGGCAACAGCCGCACCAATCGCGAGATTACGGAGCAGCTCCTTGCACACACGGGTCGCAGCTGGGACAGCCATGTCCGGCACGTGCGGGACCGGGAAGGCCACGACCGCCGGTACTCGCTCGACGCAAGCAAAGCGCGTGCGCTCGGTTGGTCTCCGCGTCATCCCTTCGAGGCGGGACTCGCTGCCACGGTCGCGTGGTATCGCGACAACGAAGCGTGGTGGCGTCCGATCAAGTCGGGCGAATTCCGAGCGTACTATGAACGCCAATACGCTCATCGCTGAAGGACGACGATGAAAGGTATCATTCTGGCCGGCGGACTTGGTTCGCGGCTCCGCCCGCTCACCAAAGTCACCAACAAGCATCTCTTGCCGGTCTACGACAAGCCGATGATCTACTATCCGCTCGAGACGCTGTGCAAGGCCGGAATCCGCGACATCATGATCGTGACCGGTGGCAATTCGGCGGGTGATTTCTTGCGTCTGTTGGGCAACGGCCGCGATTTCGGGCTCAAGGATATCTACTACACGTACCAAGAGGGTGAGGGCGGCATCGCGGACGCGCTCAAACTCTGCGAGCACTTCGCCGAAGGCCAACGGATTACGGTGATCTTGGGCGACAACATCATTCAAGACGACATCACGCCGTTCGTGAAACGTTTCGAGGATCAAGATTCCGGCGCGCGCCTGCTGCTCAAAGAAGTCGACGACCCGGAGCGCTTCGGCGTCGCGGAGGTCGAGGGCGACCGGATCGTTTCGATCGTCGAGAAGCCGGCGCAGCCGAAGAGCCGCTACGCGGTCACCGGCATCTACATGTACGACCGCCGGGTGTTCGATTTCGCGCGCAAGCTCAAGCCATCGGCCCGCGGCGAACTCGAGATCACCGACGTCAACAACGCCTACCTGCGCGAGGGCGACTTGCAGTTCGACGTGCTCGACGGCTGGTGGACCGATGCCGGGCAGTTCGAGAGCTTATATCGCGCGACCCAGTTAGTCGCCGAGCAGCGCGGCCTCGCGCCGCTGCCGGCCTAGAACGTCTTCACTTTCGCAAGACCGTTCGCGCGGAAGAGCTCTTCCACTTTCGCGACGGTGTCTTCGTGGGCGAAATAGGCGACGATCGAGCGCCCGGCTTCGAGCGCCTCGACGTAGTTGTCCATCTCCGAATCCGGAATCTCGAGATCGCCGAGCCGGTCGCTGAGCGATTCGTTGCGGAAGTAGGTGAGGCCGGGGCCGTCGGTGTTGATGCCGGGAACGCCCGTGCCT
>Ga0116231_10001679_pt1 | contig 45865 bp, 41 predicted proteins | sample S1TSphgellanicum_2_FD_89695 | JGI IMG/M metagenome (GOLD analysis project Ga0116231, IMG submission 89695) | Host-associated microbial communities from peat moss isolated from Minnesota, USA - S1T2_Fd - Sphagnum magellanicum MG | ecosystem: Host-associated > Plants > Peat moss > Unclassified... | reverse complement strand
TTGCAAATTATATATTTTTTTTAAAACTAACTTTTTCTTTTTCTTTTTTTTTTTTTTAATTACTTTTGCCACGATTTCTTAGACTTGATAAAATTCTTCATGCTTTTTCTAGATATAAAATTTTAAATGGCTTTAAAGATTGATGATTTATTTGCAAAAGTTCTTTTTTCTTTCTTTTTGCATGCTTTAGCTTGTTGCTACAATGTCAATTGTTGTGCTTACATTTTTTTTCAAGCATGCATGCAATTGAGTGCTCACTACTAGCAAAGTCCTTTGAATGTACTAGAGAGCAGGCTGGCTAGGGCCAATTATAGATCCTAACAAGTCCACAGCCAAGGCTGTTATCAAGTACAACTGGGAATTTACCCTACTTATAGCCAACCCACTCTTTAACAATAAAGTGAGGGAATTCCCAAAAAAACAACATCGCAATATGTTGAATCTGTTTGGGGGATGAAAGCAAGAAGGGAATCATTTCGGAAGTGGATAGTGCTTCAAAATTATAGTCCTCCAACATTGAAAATCATCATGGGAACATCACAATTTGAAAAATTATTTTGTTCTTGAAAATAATTTTTTATACTTGTCAAAATTGCCAGGACAAACATCTCATGCAAATTTATGATTTTTCAAGAGTTCTTTCCTATGTTTAAAGCACTTGAAAAAAAAAAGTACGGAGATGGACAAGTGTTGTGAGTTTGTTCACATCCTTATTTTGAGTGCCTCACATTTATATAAAAGACACTCAATCATCTTCAATTCAACAAGTTGAACATGAATAAGATGATCACATTAATGTTGTGCAAACTTATAATTCTTCCTTGAACAAATTTACTTGCCTCTAACCAAGTCACTTGCAATTTGAAAAACAATTGCCTACACATGTAAGTAAAAGCAAGTTCATTGGTGGCTTATAAAAGTTTTCAAATGCTTTCACTCCCAATTTCAAGTCACAATATTCCAATTGTGTTTTGAAATTGAAAATCATGTGCTCAAAATCAAATCCCCATGCTCATAATCCCATGCTAAGGGCTTTGAAATTGTGGGCTTCAAGGGCAAAAACAATCTATTGCATGCTAATGAAATATTCTTTGAGGCAAAGGTTATGGTAAAAGTATGTTCCTTTTGGTGTTCCTTTATATATGCATGTGAACAATTAGACCGAGGGTCCATTGGGGGCAATTGGTAAACTCTGTGTGTGTGAACAACAACATGTAAATACAAGTAAATTTGAGCTCACTTAGCATCTTCCCTGGTCCATAGGTCATTTTCTTGTGATACTAGATTCTTATTAGATGAACATGAATGAGCCAAGGCTTAATACAAACATGGCCTTTTTGCTATTCCGTACCTAATACCCTTAGTTTCGAGAACTTTACAAATAACATAAATCATGAGGTAGAAAGTTCTATTGTATTTACAAGTCATTATTAAATGAAAAATTTCACAAGACATTTCAGAAAATGAAACTCTTGTAGGAATAAGCATTTCATTTTTCAAAATGCCTCAAGTCATTTTTCCCTTTCTTTTTGTCTTTGGGATATGTGGCATACCCAAAATAAACTTTGGGGAGGTGGGGGTGTTTTTCTTGGGGAAATCCCTATTCCTTGAATGTTACCCCACATCTTATTATGAGATTATCTTTTTTAAATGGTAACAAATTATGTGTTTGAGCAATATAATATGTCTAATGTTAATTCTTATTATTATGTTTCAAGACAAGTTATCATGTGAGATTGAGCAATTTGGTCTAATGCACAATTATCTTTGTATTTGATATTGCACATTCATTATAAATATTGGAATCACATGTGGAATACAAAGGGAACAAAAGAAACACACGCTAGTTCACTTTGAAGCATATAAAAAAACATCAAACTATGAAAAGGGACACAAAACAACCAATAGCATGCAAAGCATGTGAAGAAATTTCCTAGTGCAATTTGAGGGCATGTTATACCCATGAATATCCATCCCTCTTGGAAAAGAGGAACAATCTTTCCCCACCTACATGAGAGAAGTGTCATACTCTTATGGAATAAGTGTAAAAAAAACATCATAATCTACTTATGTTTAGGTTTATGATAATGTCTCCCTCATGTAAAGCCCATGGCAAGGGGACATTCCCAAAATGCAAGGTTGGACTCATCTATAGTTATATCCTTAAGCCCGTTATTTTGGGAATCCCCCAACCATAAGGCTTACCCTAAACTAAAAATACAATTTCTTTGTTTCAAGTCACCAATAAAGATCTAAGAAACCAAGCAAAGTAAGAAAGCTATACCCATTAACATACATGTCCATCACTTTGGTTCTTTGACTTTTGTGATTATTTTGCAAACTATTTTTTTTAAAATTTTGATGAAACAAAAATAAAGTCACTTACAAAATCAAGCCCAAGTGATCAACAATTTGACATCAAGATTACCTTTGCTTCCATTGACATTTTTAGAAAGCTTCATGATGTCCCTGAATACTTCAATTAATTCTTTGTCCTTGTTTTGTATAAAATCTAATGACATTGAATGTGCCTTTTGGGACCTCACAATTCAAGTCCTAGCAAGGTTGTAAAACACATTTTATCATGTTGGATTGTCCTTTATGATTGTGGGTCCTTAGTTGTGGCTCCTATGGACCTGTGCAACTTAGTTGTTGAGGTTGTTATTGTTTCAAATATGCTTCATGACTGTATCCAAATAAATCACATTCTATGCATGTATGGGTACGTAATACCTTCATACATTCTTATATAAAGCATTTGCTTTGTAAAAGTTAAGCCTTGTCAAAGAATATAACGTGAATTCTCCTTGTAACGGTGTTACTTAAGTTTCGTACAAACCACAAACATGAGTTACACATCTATGAATTTAGAAATTTTCACCCTTAATAGGTGGAGAGGCTCTACATGAATCCACATAACTAAGATCACATGCAATTAGAATGTGCAACATCCAATTCAAACACAACACAATTTTGGCCTCTAGAATATAAGGTTTAACATACAACTTCTTTTGACCAACTGGTGCATCATACATTGGAAGCTCATTATGACTCAATTGTAGATGAAGTCCCATGAAGTTGATCTTGGGTTTCACCTTGATAACCTATATTGTAAAGAATAAGTCTTTTTGGTAATTAAGAAGCTAACAAAATAGGTGAAAATTAGGCAAATATGTGCATATACATCAACATTGTTTTGTGCAAAAAAATTTCAAAATGTGAAAAATGTAAATAAATAAATAATATTTTGTCACAATATTCTCTTTTCTAAAAAACCACCAAATTTCAAAGAAAAAATTTCCAAAAATATTCATTACACAATGACACAACATTAAAAAAATTAAGAAAAACATTACTAATATACATGGCTAGTAGTAGTTACATAAGCAGAGCTAGTGGAAAGTAGGAAAAACTAAAATTAAATTAACCATTGTGGTTAGCTAAAGGAACTATATGGCCAAAGAGTATGAACAACCAAACTATGAAGATTTAATAACATGATTGTTAGCCTTGATATTATTACCACTAGTTAAGTCTCACAATCATCTTTATAGTTTTCAATTTCCCATTTGAAATTGTGTTGGCATAATGGTTGCATGCAAAAACCCAAAAGTAAAACAAAAACAATGTATCCCACCCACAATAACCAAATGTTTTTTAAATAAGAAATTGAAATAGGAAGACCAAGTTGGTATGAAAATAATATTTTAATAAGTACCGACTATGAATGTCAAGGCTATTGTGTTCAAAAGTCGATTCAAAGTTGATTTCAAACCAACATTGGTTGAGACTTGACCAATGTTAGTTTGGTATATTGGCTCGTGTTCAATATCAATACTAATATCAAAGATCCCACAATGTTAGTATGAACTAAGGCAATACCAACCTTGTACCAATATTACATACCTTGGAAAGTACATGAAGTAATATTAACCTTGTATTAGTCTTATGGCAATTTCAAAAACATGTGTACCCATACCTCATATCAACCAAAAAATAATCTTCAACACAATTTAAAATCAGGCCCCTTTGGAAGTTTTATAAATGACCCCATAACAAAACCAAGTTGGTATGTTCAAAACTTGATATTAATTTTGGTTACTAATCAAGCCCAAATCCAAGTTTAAGAACCAAACTCAATGGGTTTAGATGGACCTAGACCTAATGAAAAATTAGACCTAATGGGTCTACATGGACTTGAACCTAGTTTAAAACTACAATAAACAAATCCACATGAACCTAGACCCATCATACAACTAAACCATGCAAGTTTTAAGGTTTTTTAACAAGGTCTGCGTCTATAAGGTTAAATAGGGGCTATGATCCTAGGTTTAAATATGTTTTAAGATTTCTAAATTCCAAGGTTTTCAAATCTAGCTTTAAGTTTTAATATATAAATGCATTTACAATGCCAACATTAAAATGGCTTTTATATAACATTATTGATCCAATTAACATATTTTTAAAATCTATCAAAATGAAAATCACTCTTCAAACTAAAGATGAATTCTCAAAAGTGATCATCATAGTTTCTTTTTTAACTAGACTATGGTCTATCTAGATTATGACCACATATATTAGGAGATTTGTTGTGCACTACCATATCAACACCTACACATGTTGTTGTCAACACCCACATAAATCAACTAACAACATGATACCCAAAATAACACACCATCCCAAATCAAAAGAACTCACCTACAAACAATAGAACATAGGAATCCATGTTTAGAACATAAAAAGACATGAAACAACACAAAATGTGCAAATAAAAAACTATGAAAACACAACAAAAAAATTACAAAGTAGAAAAACATAGTGTTTTGAAATCTCAAATCATCAAAAGTGATTTGAGATCGCACAACAAGGAATTATATCCCAAACATTATTATAAAAACTCGAACCTATTCACATTGGAACTAGTTCACAACTAAACTAACTTCTAAACTATATTAACCTAACTAATTAGGATTAGGCCTAATTAAACTAAATTTAATATTGTAAATAACTAATAACTCTTGACAAATTACTTAAGTTGGGGTAACTAGTTTAAGGCCTACCTACCAACCTATGGAGTATATACCTACTTACATATTACTTGTTTATATATCCACCTAGTTATGTAGGACAAGGATGATGCAATACTTACATCAAGGTCTAATGCATTTCTAAGTTTTTCCCAAAATTGGGGGGATGAACCCTTGAAAAGTAGCAATGGAAAAAAAGTAGAAAGAAGAAAAAATTTGAGCACATTATATAAATTCACAAACTAAAGAAAGAAGGGTGTATGAAACCTCCAAGATGGGATTAAAATGATGTGACAAATTCATGATTTTCTCATAAACAAATCACCTATACAACCTAAACATTGTAATGTGACAAATTCATGACCTTCTCATAAACAAATCACCTTGACAACCTAAATATTGCAATGTGACAAATTCATGATATCCTCATAAACAAATCATTTAGACAACCTAGATATTGCAATTGATTAGTGAAAATAAAACCAACTTTGGGTCATGGAATTACTTTGAATTCTTTACACTCACACAACTTGAACTTGAAAACCCTCATCCTTTATAAGTATATTATAGACCTCATCACAATAACTACATTGATATGGTTTTTTGTCCTAAGACTCCCCAGTTAGAGTCTCAAATTTCCCAAGTTGTTAGTCCTCACAACTTTTTGGGTTCATAATTTTTTCATATCATTATTTTATGAGGAGCTTTCAATTAACACGTTCTGACTTTAGACAAAATCTTTTCAATTTTATGTCACATGCTTTCATCAAATGTCATTTTTTATTTTTTTGAGTTTTTGTGTTCAAGATTCAAATTGTTGATTTGACTCCCAACCCTTCTTTTGGCCATAATTTTTAGCTCCTAGATTCAAATGGAAGATGTGAGTTCACTTACAATATCTTAGCTTTGAGAGATTTCTAATGATATAAAAAATTCTCAATTTGTACAAAGTTTACCCCATCACACTTTTGTCCCAAAAATTAAAGACATTATGGGACTTAGAGTCTTCCAAAGTGGGAGTTCATCTTAGATCTAAGAGTGCTTGCTTCCTTTTCACTCCCCCAAACATTTTAGGTTTTTTTCTTGCCTTAATTTATTCCTAGTTTTTTTCTTTTTTCTTTTTTCTTTGCTTGAACCTTGGTGGCAAGCCCAAATCAAGGGTCACAACAATTACATGAAAACCTACGTAAAAGCTATGAAGGAAGCTACATAATGTCTACCTAAGGGGCTATAAAATTATCTGTTAGGCTAAGGCATATCTAAAGGTTATTTAGAGGGGTTATTTGAGTAACTTAACAAGTTACTTAAAGACTACCTAAAGATCACCTAAGGGCCTACGTAGGTTATGGGTTATTTAAAATAAATGTTATCAAAAGCTTATATAAGGACTACTTAAGATGTTACATAAAGCTACTTAGAGACCTACTTAAATTACAAGATACTTATAAGCTATCCAAAAAGTTACATAGGATAATCATGAAGCCTATGAATCAACCCTATGTAACCCCTGGGTAACTCCCTATGTAAATCTTATTAACCCCCTTTTGCACTATGAGTCAACCTTAGGTAACCCTCTACATAATCCCTAAGTATCACCTAACCTGAGAAATCCCTACCTAGCCCCAGAAGTAGCTTCATAGGTTCAAATCTTAGCAACTACAATGTGACATGCATGACATCCTAAAAAAACACTACATCCTTTGTTGTAAGATCATAGGTAATTTTTGCATGAGAACTACTATGAACACCGCCTATTCCCTATTGCAAAACCATGTGAGAGGTGTTTTAGTGCATTGCACTAACATCTACAAAGTTCATAAGGGGGTGTTTAGAATCCTGTGAACTGAAGGGTGTTTTAATTTTTCAAATTATTCCATAAAACCAAAACCAAAGGGCCTTCCATTTTTTTAAAACAAATCTAGAATCAAACCCCATGATTCTTCTAAAACCCAAGAACTGGCCAACACCAGTTCTTGCTGAATGTGCATAAACATCATCTTCTATCCTTCCTCATCAAAATAATTCAAAGAATTAGTTCAAGGAATATGGCATCAAAATAATCTGAATGAATGAGTGTAGGGAGAGAAAAAAGTCTAATGGAGTTCACTTTAGGCCACATGGGACAATCCAAAAGTCTTTGTGATCCCCATTTTCTAGCTTTTTCTTGACTTAGGAAACCTTTTGTATGCTAGTGGGTAGAGACTTTTCCAATGTTTTCCACAACAAGTCAATGGGCAAGGACTTTAGTAAGGTTTCTCCCTCTTGTGTGTCCTTGATGTGCTCTCCCCCACAATAGACTTTGTCTAGGCACCTAAGGAATCATTACCAATCTACTACTCCTTTTTGCCAAAAGTTGCCAAAGTTGTCATCAAACTTGGATTCTTCTTATAATTGTGGGGTCCAGAGCTTGGGCTCTCCCAAGTCTTTTTACTTCTATATTTGTGAATACCAAGTGCTCCCCCTGAGGACACAAGGATTCCCTTACTTCTCCCCTTCCCCTCCAAACACACACACACACACACACACACACAAAAACACATGCTTCCCATGCCTCTCACTTTAGACTTCCAAGTTGCATGATGAATGGTTGTGCCAAACCCAATCGTTTGTTGCTTGAGAATGTAGCTTGACTTCATGTAAAGAAATGGCACACAATTTTACTGTGACTTTGCGGGACAAAAGCCTATCCAGGGCAAGTCTTTACTTTTCTTTCTTTTTTTTTCTTTTTTTTTCTTTTTTTTAATTATTATTCCAAACTTGCAAAGTTTTTTTTTTGTTGAAAAAACACATTGTGCACTGAAAAAACATGTTTTTTCCAATTTTTATTCACGGTAACAAGCCACCCTCAAGCCGGTTATGTAGTACATATCACAGCCCAAAATGGAATAGCACTAGCCATACATAACTTGTGGTATGAAATATGCTCAAGGACCCTTGGTCTTTGGATCTTGGTAATGGGAACATTTCATTACCAGGGATAAGATAGCCTCAAACTGTGCCCTAGATTTTTAAATTGACTCCCACTATTGGGATTTTAGATCCTGCAATCAATCTACACCTTCAAGTTAGAGGCTTCTTCGATTGTTAGAAGAGCTTGGTTAGCATCAAAGTTTTGCTCTCTTTGTCATTTTGAACAAACTTCATTTTTGCTCTTTTGATTTTGTTGTCTTCTGCATACGATGTGCAGCACCATAAAACTTGAAACCATTAGTGGCAATTTGGGACTGAGAATTGCATACAAATTATCACATTGCAACTATTAAAACCCCATTTGACAAAATGTGCAGTTCCCCAGTTGCATATGAATCGCTGCGGCACACAAAGATTAAACGTTTGGGCACATTATGGGGGCCCCAAGTTGCATAGGAATTGCAGTTCCCCAAAGCTTAAAATCTTTGCACCCAATATGGGGCTCCAAGTTACATGAGAATTGCAGCACCACAAAAGCTTAAAACTGTTGGGCTGACTACCTTGCCCCTCTTAGTTGCATATGAATTGCAGCACCCACAAAGCTATAAATTGTTGAGTACTTTTGTGCATCTCCACTTTTAAGGCTCACATGTTGCATGAGCTGCAATGCCCATAAACATCAAAACTTTTGTATTGTGCATTCCTGGGCTTTTCCAGCTTAATGATGATAATAATAATTTTTTTTTTTTTTTTTTTTAATTCCCAATTTTGTGAGGTAGGTCGGCTGGCAATCATCCACAAGAGGATTTAGCCAAATTTGGATATCGGTCATAGAGGAAAGTAGAAATATTTTGGAACCCTATCCTGGTGCAAATGCTACAAGCTATGGTCTAAATATGGTGATTTTAACTCTTTTTTTTTCCTTCCTCCAACGGAATATGGTGACTTTGGAGCCATTTTTCCCAAAAATATATATCCTTTGTACAAGTCACAGCCACATTTTTTTGGGGTCGCCAAAGTGGTGAATTTTCGCCCAAAACAAAAACAATGGGGCTTTCACTTTTGGAATTCCAAATAAGTTTTCAACAATGCAAAAGAGGTCCAAAGTTATAGGTTTCAAAATTCAAAATATTATTGGCAAGACAAATATTTTTCAACAAGAAAAATATTTTTGGGTAAATGTTTTTGATATATTCTCTTTCTACCATGTTATGTTGCACTTGATACATTGGCACATCACCTTAAGGTCAACAACCCTTTTGAGTTTTGCAACCCATGGATTTTCAAGTAGTTTGAAGATCAGTGATTTTTTCTGTAATGAATTTCCATTAGTTTGCGTGTTTTACATGAAATACTTGTGAAACTCAAACCAGAATTTAGAATTGAATTAGATAAATTTGAAATCAAAATTAACACTCATATTAGTAATTTAACACAACTTGTCATAGTTAGCATGATTTTCAAATGACAATACATTTTCCAACTAACATTTTCCTTGTTATGAAATCTAAAAAATCGAAGAAAAAACACTCAATTGGATTTGGTGAATTTTACTTAAAATATGACGTAAATAATTTTTCAATTTCCTTTCTCAACAACACTAACTATTCAGATTGAGGAAAAATGCTATGCACATGGATTGTTTTCCTAGAAAGGCTATTTTCTTTCTTTTTTGGAAGTGCAACCGAACCAGTCCATTGCAAGAAATAGAAACCTTGAAAGGCTTTTGAAGATGGCAAACTCATGTGCAACTCATTTGCAAGCTTCACATTCACTGCTCAGACACTGCTTAAACAGATTCAGATTTAGGAACCACGGAAACTGAGGGCATTACCACATGGAAGGAAGGAGCAGAAAATGTTGTAACCTTATTTGTCCATAGTCTTCCCCACGAGAGGGAAGAGGGAAGAAGGAGGAGGGAGGAGAGGAAGAGATGTGTCATCCTCTTTGGCCGCCTAGGCAGCAGTCTTTCTAAATTTTCTCTCTTCCAGGGAATTCTTCCTGGAAATCTAACTTTCAGGAGACTCTAGCACCACTACAAACAAGTTCAAGCACCAAATCTCTTGCTGCAACAATCTATCACTTCCTGATCTTGGAGATGAACTTTGTGTCAGTGTGGCAGTCACCACATACCTGCATGTTCTTGATTATGCTAATGATGTCGCGGGGTTGTGCTCATCAGCCCATAGGAGATGGCCAGTTTCTCACTATGGTAGCACAGAGCTGTTCCTTCTGCTGCACATCCACGTCATGCAATACAAAACTTGTGTCTGGTATATAACCAGCCTCCATGTATGTAACTTGTCCAATTCTTCATATATGTCCTCAGTTCATGATCAATCATACCCTTACAAAATCATGTACCCTGTCATTGACCTCAATTGAGATCTGGCCTGTCTCATTTGTTAAACCTCTAAACTCCATCACTTTCCTCACCATTGCTACATCATCCCATTTTCTGGCAGCGGCATATATGTTGGATAACAGTATATAAGTTCCTGCATTTTGTGGCTCTAATTTAAGCCTGTTTTCAGCTGCCCATTCCCCTACCTCTACATTTCCCTGTAGTTTACAGGCAGCAAGCAAGGATCCCCATAAAGCACTATCAGGTTGAACTGGCATCTCCAGAATAACCTGCTGCACCTCTTTTATACAGCCTGCACGACCAAGAATGTCCACCATGCAGCCATAATGCTCCACAGTTGGTGTCAGGGCATGATCTCTGCTCATGGATTGAAAGTAACGCTGGCCCTCATCCACAAGGCCCACATTGCTGCAGGCCGAGAGAACACCCATAAAGGTGATCAGGTCTGGCTTCACTCCCTCCTGTTGCATTTGTTCAAACAGCTGAAGAGCCTCCTGACCATGCCCATGTTGGGCATATGCTAAGATCATTGTAGACCATGAGACTACATCCCGCAGAGAAATGTTGTCGAATGCTTGACGTGCATCTTCCAGACTTCCAGCCTTTGAATACATGTCAACAAGGGCATTCCCAACAAACACATCTCTTTCAAATCCTGCTTTGATGATGCAGGCATGAACCTGCCTGCCCTTATCCAGCACTGCTAGGCTTGCACAAGCATTCAGGACAGTGTTGAAGGTGACCTTGTCAGGCTTCACACCTTCTTGTTCCATCTGCCAAAAGAGATTAATAGCTTCCTTACCAAGACCATGCTGTGCACATGCAGAAATCATTGCTGTCCAGGAGATAGCATCTCGTCTTGGCAGTTTGTCAAACACCTTTTGTGCATCTTCAACACTTCCACACCTTGAGTACATACTGACCAAGGCATTTCCACAAGAAGTGTCTGCTTCAAATCCAGCTCTAATCACAAGAGCATGGATCTCCTTCCCCTCTTTCAGAACTGCTGGGCTTGCACAAGCATTGAGGACACTCATGAACATGACCTTGTCAGGCTTTACACCTTCTTTTAGCATTTGCTGAAAGAGCTCAAAAACCTTCTCACTGCACTGCTGCTGAGAATATCTTCCTATGATGGCTGTCCATGAGACTACATCTCGTTGAGGTAAATTGTCAAAAATTTGATGTGCATCTACCATGCTACCACATCGAACATACATACTGATGAGTGCATTTGCTACACGGACATCTGTCTGCAAGCCATCTTCTATGATCTGGCAATGGATTTGCTTACCCTGTTCCAGCAGTGCTGGACTTACACATGCAGTGAGAATGCTGATATATGCGGCCTTGTCAGGCTTCAAGTCATCCTCATCCATTTGGTAAAAGAGTTTAAATGCATCATCAGTATATCCCTCCTTAGCATATCCCGCAATCATCATAGTCCATGACACTACATCTCGTTTCAGCATTCTGTCAAACACATGGCGACCATCTACCAAACTGCCATACTTGGTATACATTCTGATTAGTGCAGTCGCCACATGGATGTTTGACTCAAGTCCAGCTTCTAAAATGAGAGCATGGACCCTCTTGCCTTGTTCCAGAGTTATTCCTGGGCTTCCGCTTGCATGCAGGACACTACTGAATGTATACTTGTCAGGTTTCAAACCCTCTTGTTGCATGAGCCCAAATAAATAGAAGGCTTGTTCACCGTACCCCTGCTGAGCATATCCTGAGATCATGGTAGTCCATGAAACCACATCACGTGTGGGCATTTCATCAAACACTTGGTGTGCATTGACAATACTCCTGCATTTCATATACATGCTGAGAAGGTTGTTCCAAAGAAAAACATCTGGTTTAAACCCTGATTTGATGATGTGATAGTGTACCTGCTTCCCATGTTCCAACGATTTCTTCATTGCACATGCCTGTATAACACGGGCATACATCCAGTAGCGTGCTCCAATGCCACATTGGTCCACAGGACCCAAACGGCGCACTGCTTCAGTCAGTCGTCCCTGTCTGCAGAGTCTGGCGAGATCCCTGTATGTGTCACAGATGTCCCAGTTTCCTTGCTTCCCAACCAGTTGCTCTGCAGTTGTTTGTGTAGACAGATTGGCAGCATTGCTTGCACCAAATCTATCACTGGAGATCCGACAGGAAACCATCTGACTCCATGGAAGCTGCCTAGCCAGCCTGCAAAAAGAAGAGCCTTAAACCCTGTCGGTGTGATGTCCACAAAGAGTAGTACAATACCTTCTGGATTACACACACATGCCAATCAGCCAGCTTGCGAATTGAGGGTTTCTAAGCTACAAACACAATATCATGAAAACCTTTGAAACTGGCACTACAAAACTCCACTGCTTCTAATGTTCCAGTGATGTAATCCCTACACCCTAAACTTTCACACTTCATGTCTTAGAAGCTCTGTTATCTCATGATTCTTTGCCAAGAAGTCCTGCAGTTGCTTAATTCAAACCCTAAATGTTCATGGGCTACTGCTGGCTTCTGTATAAGCTTCTTCCACAAAGCAAACTGGAAAGGATACAAATTCCCTTTTGTCTGGCCAACGTTTGAAGGCAGGAAGCTCCCCATGTGCTTGCTGTTTGTTCCTCGGGAATGAATCTCAGTCACCCTAATAAGAGACCCGAACAAATCCCTCATGTACTACTACAATTTGCCCAAGAAAAGAAAGAAATTTGAAAGGAAGGGAAGAAGGAAAGGAAGGAAGACTGAGGAACCTGTTTCTCGCCCTGTTTGAGGACACCAACACAGCTTGGTACATGCTGCAGTTCCCTGATTCCACGATATTCTTTCTGTGGCACGATATAGTTCGTCCGAGGAAAATTGAGGACCAAGGTGTTTTTAGAGGAGAGTTGTTGTAGCAAAGAAAGCTCGACAGGATAACTTATATGATTACAGGAAAAATGCCGACAATAACAATTTGACATCGTGTGCAGCTAGATATCTGCAAGAAGCTCTCGAATCTCAAAGCCGCCTCCTTCCTTGTGATTCTGCAAGAAGGAAGATGGATAGATGTTCTTGGTCTAAGGTTCAGTAGTTCTCTTACTAGAGGATGGACATGATGAGAAGCTCACAGAGCTGGGAGAAAGATCTGAACATTGCAGTCTTCCTTTTGCGGCTGTTGTAGGGTTTGCACAGAGAGAGCTCCCAGTTCACCTCAGGATCAGGCAGAGAAGTGAGGAACCCAAACTGATGGAAATCGTTTCTAGACTTGAATCTCTGCAGGAGCAAATTATTGATGTATGGTTTTCAGGCCGGGATCGGCGGTGATGCTCCTTGACTTCACAGATCTGCAGACATCACCAGCAGCCAGGGTTTGAGATGAGATCAACAGATGGAATTCGATTTCCATTGTTGCTATCACCAGATCGAACAGTAAATGAACAACCTGCACAAGGCTTGGAGTTGCATTTAGAGAGACCTGATGCCACGGTCTTAAATCTGACAGCCTGCAGGATCATCATGGATTCTGGACTACCAGTTTCATCTGTTGAGGCAGAATTTGGGTGGGTCAGAGCCGCCCTCCTCTCTATCCATCTATCTTTGATGAGAAAGCTCAGTTGCAGTCTCAAATATGTTCTCCATTGGAACTTTAATTCATGGGTAATCCATTTTGTTAGCTGTCGCTTTATCTCCTTCCACAACACTCTGAAAGATAGGGTCTCTTTGCAATGACGCTTTTGTGTATGGGATTGACAATTAGTTGGTGTCAAGCCTGTGCAAATAACCCCATGTTTGCAGACATTGTCCCTGAGCAGAATTCCACTGTCATCTGCTCTTTTGATTGTTCTTTTGAGGGAGGATTTGGAGCTATGGCAGCACCCATGGTGGTGCTGTTGGTTGAGAGAGTCTATGGTTTTAGGACCAATACTGTGATTCCTGAATTGGGCTCCAGGCAGTTGAGGCACTGACCCTCTTACATGGCCTTTTTACTGGGATGGCCGTTCCATTTTGCCTCTGCCACATGTGTTACACTCCCTTGTACTTCACTTACAAGAGAGACCATGATGATGCTTGCCTCTATAATGGAAGACATGCTACAATACCATGAGCAAGGAGGAGTTTGACACCCAACTTTCCAGGGAGAAATTATGATGTGTCTTGATCTAATTTTCACAACAAGATGGATCCTGAACAAGTTTTGACAACTTGGGGCTCACAGGTTTGTGTGGGGCATGGTCCAGTGAATACATCAACATATACTTCTTCTAAACTATTGGATTTTCCATGTCAATGTTAGATATCTTTGTGAATTTTAGCTTGAAAATGGGAATTGGAGATTTGATGCCACATTGTTTGTAACTCTGTTCTTCAATAGTTGCATCCATTCAAAGTTTTACTGTCTTGTGCTCAGTCTAACAAGAATGATAAAGAAAGAAGAAATATCTGTAAGTAAATTGCTTCCCATTTCAACCACCTGTAGATGGCACCTGGTAGTGAAGAGAAATGGTTGTTAGGTTTTGCCAGCAAAGTATTGCTTCTGAACCAAATCTTGATATGTGAGAACAAATTTTCCTCAACAGAACTTGAGAAAAATTGAAGTAGTGATCCACATTGAGAATACTAATCATCTAAATGACTTGGAAGCATGTGTGAAGTCCACCTGCCATGTTGACTATGCTGCAGTAACTAATATGGTACTTAAAGAAGTGACCACCTTTGAAAGTAGATGGTACCCTCGTGGGTTGTCCCATGTGTGATAAGCAACTCAAGATGTTTTGTGTATTTGCTCAACACTTGGTTTTGTTGGTTGCATGACTACAGATGTATGGCCCAAGCAATCATTGACACTATTTCAAAGGAGAAAGTACTGTCATCGCTGCAGCAGGAATTGAGGGTTTGTTGGAAGAACTCCATGTGCTTAGGAAGGGAAGGAGAGATAAAGAGTCTTGTGAAGACCAAACAAAGCTTGCTGAAGGGTGAACACAATCTGTTGCATAATCCAGAGGATTTTTTTCTTTTCTTTCAATAAATCTGTCTTCAGTAATCTATATTTTCAATATCTTTTCTGGATCAAACCCTGGGTGTTGTTTCTTGGGTTCTCTCAAGGAGTTTAGGGTTGTACGAATTTGTAGTTGTTTATTCTTCTTCAACGCCTCATTGTTGCAGTTGAGGTGCAGAATCACTTTATTAAACATAATGTTCCTGTACAAAATCATAGTAACACATCGGATCTGAGAGAGATGCACATTATCTTTATCATGGGTTTGAAACCCTTGAATAAATCTCTGCAAAAGCTAATGAATTTTTGAAGGCATTGTAGAGCAACACCCTGAGGTAAACTGGAAACCACAAATCTGTTTTATGCAAACAAATCTGCTTAGATAGGCTCTCCAAAGAAAACTTTCTGGTCACAAACCCACCTCTCCATCTGACTGCAGTTTGAGATACAATTTAAAACATGATGGATTTTACCTTACATGATCCCAACAGATGCATTCAGATTGTCCTCTGATTGAAAAAGCCAGATAACAATCACATTCAAACTCCTCATGGTTGCTGACCCTGAGTGGTAGTCTTGCCCTTTGATGTTATGCCACAAGTGTCTCCAATATTTCCACAATTCTTGTCACTGGAACTCCATGGGTAGAGATCCTGACAAGTTAATGAAGAGCAGCAACTTGACTTCTGAACAAGGCCACAGTTTGCTGGTCTGTCTGTAAGTGCCATCCCAGCAGGTAGCTGGGTAAGTTGTGCTTTTGGTAACTTTCTTGCCGCCTCACATGCTCACCAATGTTACTACATTGCAATCGCAGACATTAGTGATATGAATTCCCAAAAACCATGTCCTTACATTTAAAACCAGGGAACAATCCTACCTCACAACCTACCTTCAAACTCTCAGTATCAAAAAAGCTCCCTGACTTTTTCAGACTTTTCCTGCAAAGTACGAAGTGTCTGCTCTGAATGTATACCGATTTCAAAAGAAAGCTCAGTGAGACTTTGTGAAGTCTTTTGAAGCATACCAATTTCATAGAAAAGCTCATTCACATTCTATGCAGTCTTTGCTGAGGTTTCCATGAAAAACAATCCAGTTTCATTTGCACATGACTTTTCCTCATGCAAACCCAATCCAAATATGGCAGATTCACCTTTGGTCAGCAATTGACATGACACATTATCATGAGTCGATAGTCCTGTTGAGTTGCACAGACAAATTCAGTGCCAACACAACTCACCCACATTCGTGACCAAGATATTATGTCAATGACTAAACCACCAGATAAACCTAGACTGCAAGGTGATGAACAATTAACATAAGCACAAAGATACTAGCTCCATCATTGTCCATACAGTGATCTCCTGCAACTTGGGACCCATGGAGCTGCTCATTCCTACAGCTATAATAGATTTCAGCTCTTCTGCAAATTGTTGATTGGATTGTTAATTGGGCCATGACCACAAATTTTGCTGAACATTAATTTGCAACAAAGCAAATTTGGTCAGCATTCATCAATGGCTCAAATTGCCAAAATTGGTATCTTCATGAGATTTTTATATGCCTTTTAGAAAACCAGGAGAACTGTGTGAAGCATTGTTGTTCAAAGGAAAAGGGTTCTATAAATCTGCTATGAGAGTTCCAAACTGCCATCGAGATCTTACTAACCTACTAGGGGTTAAAACTTTAAACCAATGTTGGGCAGTTCTCCAAGAGTGACCTGATTCTCAGCCCAGTTCTCACTGTGAGAACCGACCGCCTGGTTCTCACCCATGTGAGAACCAGTCCAGAGAACTGGCCCACCCCTGTTTTTAAAAAAATAAAAACCAGATGGTTTCTCTAATAGAATCTAGATCCAGTTCTCAGGGCAGGTCAAGTCTAGTTTAGGGTAATGGCTAGGGATTAGGGAGGTGGCTAGATTACATCGTCTGGTTAGGGTCTATTTATAACTAGTGGAACTGCATTGCATCAACCTTGATGACATTCCTAATGACATGTTTATTGTTGAACAGATGGTATGGTTTGCCAAGCAATGCCAACCATTCCCAACACTGTTGTAGTTTGATTTCCTATCATAACTTAAGTAAATACATTTGCTGGATTCTCTTTCCATGGCTTCGAATCAAGGCTATGACGTGAGATGGCTTCTGGCAAGAATACTAGTGGTAGTTGAAACCAGGTCTGTGAAATCCAGAAGATTGGAATCGAGATGAGAAGCCCGATTTCTCATCTAGCTTGAATTGTGAAGTCTCTGGTGACCAGCACATGTTTCTAGTAGCAGCACTTGATAGTTGTGAGCTAAGCGATGCAACCAATGGGTTACAGCAACTACACAAAAAGTTGTATTCTGCAGTGAACCATTTTGGGTCCTTGGTATTTCAGCAAGTACACCTTACTGGTTAGAGAGTAATCAGTTTGTGATGTCCCAACACATCTTCCAGTATTGGATCCCAGTGCTTTAGTATGATCTCTCTGGGGTGTCGACAAAGGTGTTTCTTTTTCAATATTGCAAAATTTCCAAGTGTTGCAATTATAAGCTCTAGGGGATTTCTTCACTTTGTTGTTAATATAATAGGTGCAATATTCCTCCATAAAGAATTTCTGGTGGAGGGCTCAATTTGTCAATAGTGGGCCTTTTTGCCTTTATCATGTCTGATATCATGCCTGACTCTTATGACCAGTGTGGCCTGTAACAAGTCAGGGTTCATATACCTGATGATATCTCATCAACAGGCTTTTTGGAGTGATCTGTTGCAAACAATCCAAATGTGCAGAAGTGTGGGATGGATATCTTTGACATATAAAACCTGCATTTGAGAAGCAGTTTGGGATGAAGCTTGACCCTCGGGTGTATGGCTTCTTAAAGGTGAAAGAACAGGTTATTGTGCCCACCCCAGACATTGCCGAAGTTAGTCTGTCCTAGACATGAACAGGTGTTTCTCTTTCCAGCTAAAAGCTCAGCAATCAAAGACTGGTAAAGAGTTCCTGTTGGGACTTGAACAATGTTTGTGAGCGATTTCTGCAGAAGCTGTTGTTGGAGAACCTTAAAGGCATTCCAGCAAGTAAACTGACACCAGTGTTTGCAAATCATTACTGTTTCATGCTAGATCATCACAGTTCAGGAAACCCAAAACTCTATGACTTATTGTGACTGATGCTGGATGTCATCTTGATCATGCAGAGTGCTACAGGGGTTAGCTTCTTGCTGCTTCGAACCCCTCCTTGTTGATCACTGAATCCAAAGAGAGGGTTCTTTGTCAACCTACCAAAATGACAGGACCTAAAAAATCCATCTTTGAAGAACTTATAGATATCTTGTTTCCAAGAATATAGAATGGAGGTTTCCATGCTCAAGCTAACTTGTTCATAAAAACTGTCAAAGTTTTGCTTGTGCATGATGGTCACACCTAGCATGCACCTAGAGGCTTTTGAAAGCAATCACTGACAAGCTGGGTCACTAACCTTACTAGAATCCCCTGAATAGTTCTCTGTTATCAGATAAAGCAGAGTCTGATTAGTGGGTATGTTTCTGCAGAGCTACCTGAGGCAGTTGGGGAAGCAAGGGACGAAAAACAAGTAGAGATTGAAGATTCTTTGACACATTAGCAGACTTCAGATGCTGGGCAATTGCATGAACCTTGTCTGAATACTGACAGAATCATAATGGAGAAAGAAGGAACCTCCGCATTGAAATAGTCCCAATGTCAGTGAAACGAAAACAGATACTTTGCAACCATCATTTTTGCAACCAACTAATTGTCTGGACAGGAGCAGCTTTTTGGAACAGGGTCACAGTATAGATGAGGTTGCAATGTTATTGATGCAGACAAAGGAATCTCTTTTTGTTCACAGTCATGTTGTAAGGGGGATGGTCATGGTAGTTTTACTACCCATGCAGGTGACATTTGTTCTTTCAACATTGATAACAGAAAGAGTGACATTAGTGTGAAGGATGTTTGTTACAACGTAAGTGAGGAGCATAGACCACCCAAATCCTTGACCATGACAAGGGAGGTTAATTACAGAAGTCTAGTTTTGAATGCAGATTTTCTATAATGTCTTACTTGGACTTCTGGGCAGATTTATTATATACTTATCACACCTGCACTTGGGAGCTTACAAAGTCAGTGGGTAGTTGCAGCATCTTGTCACTACTATTCATGATCAAGGCGAAGGTGTGAACAGATGGTTCCAAATGTCACAATGAACCCCTTGAAACCATCCATAAGATTCTGGATAAATCCAGAGAACAAACATAACTGACATGGACAGAAAACAAATGACCACAAGAAGTTTTTTTGTAATTTTAAGAAGATTTGATACATATTGGCACTCCCCATGGCAAAGTCCCCAACTAAAACATAAGGAAGAGACACTTAGTCATTTAACACACAAAATAATATAAAGAATCAAGGTCTTACACTTAGTCATTTAACACACAAAATAATATAAAGAATCAAGGTCTTACTTCAACAGGTAACAGGGCACTTTCCTTCACTGTACTATGTTACAGTGTCACTTGATGCTGTGTGTGGAAACCTCAAAAGTCTTCAAAATGGCTTGAAGATGGCTTTTGTTTATGGTCACAATGTCCACAAAACCCCTACAGTCTAAGTCATTTGCCCATTGTGATGATATGGCACATAATCTCCCACTGCCACATGTGACATCCTCACATCATCATGCACACACTGGTATAATCATGTGGCCAAGAATATGCAACTTCCGATGTATTGGCACAGAAGAATAATGACTACAATGAGCAGATAATTATAACCTGAGATTTCTAGTACCATCCATCCACATCTCCCAAAGCTTCATAAGTTCCTTGTCTTGCCAGGTTGCAAATCAAGAACTTCAAAGCCATTTGAGTATGAAACATGCATTTTCTTGTTAAAATCTTCAGTTGCATCCATGAAGCACAAAGAGAAGGATGTATTCATCCAAAGGTCCAGCACGATGTATGTACCTGATCCAGGATAGTCCACCAGATGATGATGATGATGATATAGTGGCACAGTCTTCAAGTACTCCAGGGACTCACACCAACTGCACTGCAGGTAGAATCCTTCATCCCTTGAAGCAAGAACTGCTTCACAGCCAATATACCCTACTTCCACAACCAATCCTCCCTCCATAACGGACTGGAACCAAGATCTCGGTTTGGTCACCCAAGGGAACTAGGAACTATGTGGCAGATGATAGTCTTCCCAAGCTTTTGCTGATAGGAGAAGCTCACTGAATGCAGTAACATGGAAGAACCTGTTATTCTAAGCTCTCTCGCAGTTTCAGTCAGCTATATGCATTTTATCTGAAGCAGAGGTCTGTAAGAACCAGTACAAAAGCCAGGATGGGACCAGTAGGAGACTGAGTGAGCATTCACTTTTCCCAATAGGAACTGGATCATTCAGCAAGGAAGTCCAAAGGATGGGCAAGCATGTCTCTGAAGCTTGAACATAATGCACACAGACTTCTCCCAACTATCATCAGTTTAAGACTACTCCATGTCAGCCACCTCAGTCTTGCAGCTCCCCAGTCGTCCTGAATTGCTGAAGTTACTACCTGATTTCATCACACTTTCCTCAGTCCTAAGGTAGACCCCAAAGTAGATTAGATGGTCTGCAATGCTGTTCCCAGAGACTGACCTGCATGTTCATCACATTTTCACCACATACTACACCATGTGAATAAATACCAGTCATGAGATGTTCCCTAAATCAGGAACCTACATTGCAAGGAACCACAAAAAACTGAGAAAGCCACCTGCTGCAAGAGGGATCCTCTCCAGAACTGTCACAGACTTGTTCAAATTCATATTGCAGCCGGCCTATACCAACCTTGAAGATCCATACCTGCATCACACATCATCTCTCATCACTACTCATGAAGTTGACTCCCTAAGCCACATTCTGAGAGAATGGTCCATTAATTGGTCAATTCTCAACATTCACTCTTATCAGTTCTAAGAGAAGATTTGTGAAGAAGTAAATGACAGACTCATTACTGATACAAACCCACCAATAATCCACAGGTTAGATGACGTGATCTGGAAATTGTGTCCTTTCAACTTGAAAAATTGTAATGTTGTGGATTCCAGCTCTTACAACAAGGCTTCAATTAGCATGTCAACATCAAATAGCAAATTTAGGGAAAGATCACACACTACTATAGTGAATTTACAGCAAAGATCTTCATAACTACTGAGAACTTCTTTAAGTCAACCTGAAAAGGATTGAGAGAAGACCCAATAATAAAGCTATGGATATATCAGATGGAAACACAACAACAAGCAAACAGCAAGCATTAAAAGAAGGAAACTCAACCTAAAGAAAAGAGAAAAAATAAACAAAAACAAAACCAGAAAATGGTGTGAACAACATTGCTGGAAATATGCATGTCCAGGGACCTTCAACAGCAAAATGTATGGTATTGATCACCCTCCCATAACATCCCAACTGACTTCATCAATTCCTGGCAATGGATGGAGGTTAATGTCAAACATTAACCAACATACTGAGTTTCTGTCACACGTACTAAAATGCGAAAACTCAGACATGATGCTCACTAGCTCAACAAGCATAAAAGAGAAGGAGAATAGCAAAAAGCCCATGAAGAAAATAGGAACCCAAAACCAAGGAGAGAAAAGAAGGCGATAAGAAAATTAAAAACCCAAAAGAGGAGGCAGGAAGAATAGAAAGAGGAACATGGCAAACATTGAGAGCAAGACCTTCATAGGATAAGCAAAGCTCATTGTGCAACAAATTACCTCAGTAGCAAAGTGACGGTATGTCTTCTCGCCCATGATAAGGTAATAAGGAGGCAAATGAGGCACAACATCATGAGAGTGCGTGACCCGAATTGTCAGTGGAACATTTTCACTGTAGTATGCTGCAAATGCAGGGTTTCCAATTCGTGGCTGCCCAAATGTAAAAACCTGAATATTCTTGACTCCATAGTTTGCCTGCCAGATATGTCAATTCAATCAAGAAGTTAAAAAGCATAAATGGCCAAAACATTCATTGATGTGTGTTTGATTATAGGGTGCTAATAGAAAGGACATGATATAAGATTTTGGTGAACACAAGAATATCTGCTTACGCAATCCATTAAACTTGTTGCATTCCTGAGAGCTAAAGAAATTATTCCTGACATATGGTCTAAACCATCCCATACTGCACCTGGGAAAGTGGCTGCCAAAAACTTCCTACAACATGAAAATGTAATTCCATGGCTTCGGGGTTTAACACAGATGTTATGCAAGCTCATCCTAGAATTCAACAAATTGGTAACAAACTGCATAAAATTCAAACTCATTCATCCCAGCATCCAACCACTACTTTACAGACAATGATGAAGAGAGAGAAATGTGTACAGTGAGATCAAGTGCACAGAAGGAGGCCATAGCTCCTCCCATGGAATGGCCTGTCACCAGTATTCTCAGTTCATTCCTTTGCTGTAATACAGTTTGAACTGCAGTAACAATAGATTCCCGCATTGATGTGTTATGATATGCTGCATAGAAACCTTTGTGTACCTGTCACAATAGATGCTATGAGTTCCCTGAAAGGAAGGTAACATTTATATTTCACAAAATGTACTAATCAGAAAAGATGTGTCTCAGAATTGGTTCTGAAATTAATGTCAGATCAAGTCAGATGGTGAGCAGCAGAAGATGCACGGTCAACCTCCTTAACAACATAAACCTTGATATGTCACTGGACGAGAGAAAACAATCAGATGTGAGGAGTAGATCATCCCTAAATTGATTCCTTGACAATGTCAACTTGACAGTACTGCAATGAACAATGAGAAGACTACAATCCACCATGAAAATGGGCTACTACTGATCAAATTCAAATTAATGACACACACAAGTGACCATAGGAATTACAGTGACTGACAGAAAACTTGTTACACATAATCACAGCATGTGGAGTTACACAAATTCACATACTTTGAAGCATAAAATTTTGGTAGAAACTCATCTCATCACCCTTCAGCAAATAATTGGAACCAACAGAACATGAGGTATCACTATAGTACTTGATCCTGCCTGCCACAGTAGGATGACCTGGGTTGTAGCAGACCTTCTATGAGTCTAGGCTATCTTAAGGCTAAAGGCATAGAGTTTGCAAGCACAGTATCAAAGTATTGACAAACGAGAATTTGTACCATTGCATCTGAAACACCTGGATAGTTGAGATCAAGCTGCTTGAAGTACAAATCCTCTGCCCAATTCTGCATGCTGCAGATTTCCAGATCCAGTTAATGAGGCACATGTTGAAGTTTTGATCAAACAGGTTCCCCGGACACTTCATGATTGCAACATGTTCCATTCCCATGGGTGTAGTCATTCACCCAATATGAAGCTACATGGGCACAGGATCTTACCTCACAACAATTATGACAGCAAGCTTCACATGAATCATCTCAACAAGTCAATTACAAAGCCCTAAGTTCTCAATGTTTCAATTGCTACTAACCACAATGCCAACTTGGCATGCCTTGCAGTGACTTGGAAAGGAGCAGTAAAGGAATGCCAAGCTATCTCATAGCTGAGGATGGATAACACATCAGCCATCAATGGCTTCAATATAATCATGTTTGTACAGCATAAGGTGCCAGCAAACAATGAACCCCATCAAACTTTCTCATGAAGGGTCCATGACAGTGAGATTGACCTGGTTCTCTGAGTGCCACGAAATGCAATCACAATGGCATGTAAATTCTCAGCCACCCCAACAAATGCCTGTGCATTGCCCACCATCATACAATATTGAGATCAATCTCTCTTCTCTTGGACCACAACTAGACTTGTCAAATGCACTTCAAGCAGCCCTTATGAGAACACTGCCCACATAGGTGAGATTCTGCTTGATAATTTAAACATCTTCTTGTTTAGTCCCCTATTTAGCACCACCTCCTATCTCTCTTTGTTAACCTAACTAGTGTACTTTTAGGGCCTTGATTGATCACAGAGCTACATTGGGTGATTCATCAAATGTACCAAAAAACCCATCTTGCCTCCAATATGAGAAAATAATGGCAGGGCTCAATACCTGGAGGCAGTGTTGAACATCAACAACAAGTGTATGAATCTTGAATCCCTGCCCAACAAACATCAGAAACACATAACCAGTAAGTCAGCACCAGCCAACCTGAAACAAACACAACAAGAATGAGTGTAGCCATAACCTTGTGTCTGTCACTCACAAAGTATCAGATCATCACCTTCATCACAAATGGTAGGTGCTAGCTACCATAACTCCCCATTGACTTCCCCAATCCCTGATGGTGGGTGCAGATAAAGTCCATATTCAAAGATCAAATGCAATATCACTAGTGTGAGTACTATAACATCACAGGTGGATGTACCCCTCAATAATTAAAGTTTCCACTTTTCACATATCCTCTGAAATTTGAACTGTTAGACACAAGTTGATGAAGTCAAAGACCCTTAATGCATGCCTTAGTCACAAATTTTCAAGCATGAGATCTCTTCCTAATATCTGTCCCCAAGCTCATGAACCTCCAAAACAATACTTTAATCCTTGAGGCTCTCCTATGAGCTGAAATCAACCAATTAGAGGTCTTCTGTTCATTAATTAAGGCTTGAACACTGGTAAAATTCTCAAGATAGCACACATACAATGCCAAAATTTGTGAAGGTAGCCACCAACTGAAACAACTGTACAATTAACACCTCCATTTAGATTGTCAGTTAAAGCTTGGCCATTGCCACAAGCTATTGAATGGGTAGCTCACTGTACCTTAGGACTCTAGGGTAAAGATTCATTCTTGTTTCACTAAACACATAATAAGATTGCAGGTGAAACTCCACAACACTCTGAAAGTAACCATTCTATCAGTTGCAGCAAACCAAAACAGGCCCAACAAGAATGAGTGCAGTCAGAACCTTAGGAGTGTCACTCATAAAGTATCAGACCATCACCTGCATCATGAATAGCAGTGACTAGCTGCCATGACTGCCCACCAACTTCATCAGCTCCTGACTGTGGATGTAGACAAGGATATAATAATCTGCACAAAGTTTTAGGCAAATCCTAACACAAGAACTTTTATCCTGAGTTTCTGTCACATTTCTGGAAGATGCAGGAAGACTCAGTTATGGTGTTGGCTAGCACTCATACCACTTGAAATACCCAAAAGTTGGATCTTTATGCCAAATCTTGCCCCTGTGTTTTGGCATTAAGCTGAAATCAAATCTGATCTAAAAATATGAATTGTTGATGCAATCCAAAGAGGGTACAAAACAAAACCTTTTCGACATGAGTTTGCACAATCACATACCTTAGTTAAGCCCTGGCATCGAGAACATGTCCAAGAGAGCAGAGAAGAATCATCTATTATATATGCCTGCACCCAGAGAGATAATGTCAACAAGTAACATCCATTGTAACCCCCCTTCCCCCCCCCCCAAAAAGCAACATATTCAGTTTGCCAACAAAGTGTGATTGTGTGGCTCTTGACCACACAAGATGCATTTAATCCTGTAATATAATCTGTAGGCAACCTGATTCCAGGGATTCCTATTTGCTAACCCAAACAATCACGCAATTTCTTTCAGAATTCTGCTGGCATCCTCCATTCAATGTTTCTTATACCAATGGTTTTCAGAAGCTGCTGAGTTGCGGGGAAGAAATTGCACCAAAAATTCATATGAATGCAAATCCTTACCGCCGATGCATATTCTACAAGAATAAGAGCCATAGTCCTATTATATATAAGTACATCTGGCTTTCGAGTGAATAGTGCTCCTGCACAGCATCCAACATTTGTGCTATTAGTGGTCCCTAATTGACACAGAGGCCATAATGCTCTTGCTGTCAGTACAAGTGAACCAATCATGACTGAACATAATCAGCAAAATCCCTACCACACTCCTTGCATATCAGACCATTCCAAGACCACCATGGTTTCAGAAAAGTAGGATGAAAAAAAGGAAGAGAGTTTACATCATCTGCAACTAAGCTCATGGTGGAGAAAGACGGAACAGACAGAGAAGTTGGCTTTCAGAAAAAACATGAGGCATGGTGCTCGTGATTAGTACCCCCGCCTCTTTTTATCCTCATGGCTAAAACCATCCAAACACACTTAATTACAAATAAGAATCAGAAGTTGGTTCAAAAACTGAACTGGAGAAGTAAGAGGCTAACCTGTTTTCCAACCTGTCGGAGCTAGAAGAACTAGAATAAATATCATCAGGGCAGCTGCCCCTACCAATCTGAACCTCGTTGCTGCCTTCATTCTCTACTCTGTAAATGCCAAAATAAGCACACAAACATAAGAATTAGAAGAACAAGAGTGCATGGTACATGTTCGGCATATAATTGGTCATGTAGGCATGTAATTCCGTCTTGCAGGAATCCCCATGAAACCTTCCGTCATCTGGATGCTGCAAATATCTGATGTATATCCTATGTGCAGAAGAACACATTTGCCCAGGCAGGCAAGCAGACACCCTAACCCTCAACCCAGAACATGATTGTTCTCCTATGGCACACACTTCTCCATACAAAAGCCCATAAATCTTAAGCTCGAATCCAAATTTCACAGCAATTCACAACCATATGAGCCTTATTGGGCGCATGTGCTGCTCAATTGACAGGCACCGACAAATTTTCCCGTTCTAAGCAGTGAGAGGAGGAGCAAACTGCAACAAAAGGAAAGGAGTATGGCAAACAAACAACACAAGTCGTGTGCCATAACCGCGACTGGACCTCCTTCTTCTTCCTCTACCAACGAAAATCCCAACTAATTTGCCATAAACATGTGTTCATCTTCCGGAGAATTTTCCGAAAAAAACAAAGAGAAAACAGAGATAAGATACCAAACCCTACTGAAACTAAAAAGGGGGTTTTGTTTCTCACCTCCTACAGAGCTCTTTGCTGCTGATACTTGCTCGATTTTGTCAGAATCAAAAGGCTGCCGGACTGCTCTGAGCTTGCAAATGGGGAGATATTGATGGAAGAACGGCAAGCCAGAAGCTGCCACCGCCTTCTCCACCGTCTCCATAACTCGGAGACGTCTTCTGCATCGAGAGGGAATCGCGCTCGATGGAATCGCGCCCCGTGCACCATCGCCTCTTCTTCGGCCATCTTCCTCGCCTCCTCGTTCCCGTTCCCGCGTTCTCGTGGCGTGGACGCTCTTTCCGAACGTCCGTTCTTTTGGCGCGCACACTACATGGGAACTTGTAGTCCCCCAAGGATAAATATTTCAAATGAATATTTCATAAAATCATTTATTGATAATTAATTCACATACATAATTATTAGAGAATTTACCTATTTTAATTGTATTAAAAACAAACACAAATGATGTGGGAGAATTTTTTTGGTTGTGACCAAAATTTGTAACTAAAATATTTAATTCATATGTTTTGTCTCTCAATTTCATCTCACAAATTATAACGAAAATAATGTCTTTGTTCACATTAAAATGCATGTGCTAATTTGGGATGAATTCAAAAAACAATTAACCCTAAAAACAAAACATAAATAAAAATAAAAATATTTATATGAATAGTTTTTAGTTCACCTACCCTTTCTATTTTCCTAACTATTTACGTACTTTAATGAATAAGTAGTTAATCATTTATTTTGTAGTGTGTACATGTACCTATCTACATGTAGATAGGTATGTAATGTAGGTAGGTATGTATGTAGTGTCTCATGGGTGCCAATGCCATGGAGTTCATCCATGACTTGTAATAAACTTGTACTTATTTTTTTATTTTTTTACTATTTTTAATTAATCACCAATTAAATTTTAGTTCAATTTAAGTTGATTCTTAGTTGATTTTTATTTAAATTGTAGTTCATTTTTAATTAATTCATAGTTTATTTCCAATTCATTTCTAGTTAACCCTTAAGTCACTTTTAGTTCATTTCTAATCAATTCTTAATTCACTTTTAGTTCATTTTTTTTAAAATTTGCGTTCATTCTTAATTAAATTTTAATTTATTTTCAATTGGATCTTAATTCATTCATAGTTTACACATGGGTGCACATGTAAATTGAAATTTTTTTGAGATTCTTTTTAAAGCTAGGTGCCCAATGGGTACAAATAAAGGTGAAAGTTTTCATTACCTTTAATTTGCTCAACACTAATTTTGAGTATGTTTTATTGTCATAACTTTGTTCTATTTATTTTTTGTAATAAAATATTGTTAGATTTTTGTCTGCACTTGTTGTGTTCTTGTTTTTGTTTTTTCTTATTTCATGATTTGGATTTGGAATTACGCCCTGTCCCTGTTCTCGTTTTGGTTAGAAAATCTTGTAGTCTTGGTTGTTTTCGTACTTATGACATGTAGTCTAGGTATGTAGGTATGTCCTACCTACCACCTATGCCTATGTATTGATCTACCTAACTATTATAAAAAAAAATTAAATCCAATTAATATGCCACGTGGCAACTTTAGATTATGCCATGTGTCAAATAGAAGATCATACAAAATGAGCAATCATAATGATGAAGATCAAAATTTCCAAAAAAAAAAAAAATTTTGACCAAAAATCTCCATAGTGCCACGTGTCACATTTTGATGGATCAATGAAAAATAATGTAAACATCATATTACCATGGTAGTTACAAATTAGTTGCATTAAAATGGCACAATAATAGCTAAGAGAGAATTTAAAGTTGAAATTATAAAAACATTATAAATTAATGAATAAGAAAATGTTTTGCCTTGTCAAAAAAACATAGGATCCTAACGTTAGGCCACCACATGAGTTGGGCATGCATTTTTTGAATTATGGTGTATTACATGTAAATAAGTTGGACACATTTCCTATTTTTGAATAATGATGAATTAGCCCAAATTTCATCATATAGGTCATTTCATTAGCTTGATAAACTTCAAAGTAATTTGCAAGTCAGGCAAAGGTTTTTTGTGTGCTGCATTTGTGTGGGTAGACATGTTCATAGTATTTGTTAGATGGAACTCATTAATCATGATTAGGGTTAAATCTATAGTCATACATATAATAGAAAAAAATAATAATAAATTCAATCTGAAAAATTAAATTCTTCTTATTTTTTTGAACTTGAATAAAGTGCTCAAAGAGGACAAGAAAAATGTTAGGCAAACTAAGGTCAAGGGAAATAAATTTCCCAAGGTTAATCAAGTTCAATAGCATAACCCGGTTAAATGTTATGACCTATTTGTTGATTTGTGCAACACCAAAACCAACATATCTATTGCCCAATTCATTCAAGTAGATTTGTGCATTAAGAAAGAATTCAAAAAAAGCGCTATGAGTGTTAAGAAACCCAAAAGAATGAAAACTATTTCAGAAGGCAAGGCTAGCACGCCTCTTGATGTGCATCCTACCTTATATATTAATTCAGCAAGTCTGTCTGTCTGTCACAGTGACTCTAATAACTGATGTGAAATCGCCCAAAAGTGCACCTTTTTCGTAAAATTTCCAGGTGTCAATTAAAACTGACTGTGGTTTATCCTTTTGGTAAATTTCCTAGGTCCCAATTAAAACTGACTATGACTCAACATTTTGGTAAATTTTCAGGTCCCAATTAAAATTGCGACCTTTTTTCCTTTTGGTAAATTTTCAAGTCCCAAACTACGGCTTTTCCTGTAGAATCATTATTAGGTAGAGGGAAAGATACGGGTACCCGGGGTGACTAACTAACCACGTGTCGAGATCCGGAACATCGACTGACATCTTAAGCGACGGATTACTACTACACAACGGACTCCAAAATCCAGGTGCCAAAAGCGCTGCCTAACCGACCTTTCCTCCCTCTCTGGAACGCTTTGGGAATTAACTTGAAATAACACACCTATGCATTATGCACAGGGTTACCACTAGTTGAAATTGAAATGACGATCATATATAAAATTATCCGATGGATGGAGGGTGTGGGTTGAACATTATGCCTTATTCACCGAGGAAAAGTTAAGCCTTTAAACCACAGGATCATAACCTTATATATTAAGATTGCCAAAATCTCAATATATCAAATTTCATGTCATTTATTTTTTTAAACAAGTTAATGATTGTTCGTTGTTCTTGAACATGAATGTGTTAAAATTAATTAGTTGATTGTAAAATATGTGTTAACAAAAGTTTTTGCACTTACTTTTGCTCTACACATACTGCAATGTAACCCTCCCCCATTGTAAGGTGACCATTCTCTAACATGGCTATTGCACTCTCCTCTGCCACAAATGCATCCAACTCCTTGTTGTACACAAGAATAGAGTGTTTGTAATCATTGACGATGGGTTCGACGTCATTCTCTCACCAATTCTTGAGAAGCACATGGTCAAAGAACATTGTTCATGTGTTGTCCAATCCCAACAAATAATTCAACTACTACCTAATGAATCAAATTCTGTAATTTTGATTCATCAAGGCCAAAAGTCATGGATTGTCTCCTAAAACCTTCCACAATTTTTTTTCAAGAACTCCTTGGCAAACATCTTAATTACCATTGCATACATCTTGTAAACTTGTAGGTGGTTATGTTCTGCCTAGAATCCAACTTGCACTTTGAACTTTGGTTCGATTTGATTGAACTCCTTGTGGTTCACAATAGGATATGAATCAAGGTTTGCAAGAGTTCAACACAACTAACAACACTACCTAATGAGTTTATGATGGTCTTATTGAAGTGTTCAATTAATACCAATTGGGATACTAACTGATTACTTGAAATTGACTAACCAAGTGAGAGGAACAAGTTATCTAAAAAGAAATCTAATCAAGAAAATAAATTTGCACCATGAAATCTATGTTGAAGCTATGGAGAGCAAAGTGATCCAATGCTATCCCTAATTCTTCACCAAATAAAATTGAAGTTAATGGCTGCTCTTTAAACCAACAAAAAGACTGGAAAAAACAAGCAAAAAAAAAGACTAAACTATGTTTATTGATCAGATTTTACAATACTCAGGTGGGAAGATACCACTTTTCCAAATGCAAAGATGAGCACACATTGAAGCCTATTCAGACGACCATCCTTTGCCTGCACAACTATAATCCATAAATTGGAAGGATTACAAGTAGACATTTGAAACATCAAAAGAGGAATTAATTGCAGATGTACAGACCTTCATGACAGCATCAGTCTGTAGGAAGTGAAGGCATTAAGTCAGTCGGCCTCCATGATGGCATGTTCCAAACACTCATCAGAAGCAACTGCATTGTTCTTTTGAAGAAAGGAGTGGAATATTTATGAAGGAAGTTGTTAACTTACTACTATGCTTTCTGGAAAAACAGAGTGAACTTCAAGTGTGATTTATGAAGAAAGGAGCAAACTTACTGGTGTCAGTTGAGAGGTAGCTTCAAAGTAGCTCCCGCATATTGGTAAATCGAGCTCAATACAACACGCTCAGTCTCTCTGTCAAAGACAGAAATTCTAACCTTCTTGTTCCTCTCTTTTGCAACCAGTTGCCAAAGAGAAAACATTTGCAATCAAAAGAATAGTCAGAATATCTCTGGTTCAGAGTCGGAAGCCTCCAATATATATTGAACTTAGCATGAGATACACCAAACTCTAAGAGTAAACCAGAGCAGGGAGGTAAAGGTAAAGAATAGTTCCCTACATTCAAGCTCAATAGCCAATGGAATCAGTTGAACAAATGGCAACAGGCTCTTTGAAACTGTTCAGGAACTCCAGGAACTCTAAAAACTAGTGACACCATATGGCCATTGAAACAAATCAGCAGGGCATTGAACAATGTACATATAGGCACCTGAAAGTACAAATTCACTAATTGATTCCTCTTTAGTGCCAAAGAGCATTCACAATAAGGCAACTGACTCTTGCTAACTATGCCAGTAAGGAAAGGGATTGCAGCAGTAGCCTGAGATAATACACCAGTCCCTAAAATGGTGACAAAATTTTGAATTTGTGAAAACCTTTATGCCTCAATTTACAGATTGCCCATTCTGATCTCCTGGATTGCAGTGCACACAAAAAAAAAAAGGAACTCTTTGAACTTGACAAAGAAATGATTTGCTCTACCTTACAAAGGGCAACCAATCTGACTATACCATGCCAAAATCTAAAAGGTACCACCCAACTGAAATTTGAAAGTACTGCAGATCTTACTGCTGCTGAGGACATTATCTCAAGTACTGTCAGTCCCAAGAACTGAACCTTTGCATAGCAGAACAGACCTCGTCTCAGAGAGTCTTGTCAAGGAGACAACTATTTTCTCACATCATCAGAGTCCACCTTCACCTGCATGATTATGAAGCATGAGCACCAAATTCAGAAAACATCAATGGGTTCCAACCATTGGACGCAAGAGGACACATAAACATCAATCAGAATTAGCCTCCAGGTGACCAGATGATGTGAATTCAACTATGTCACTGCATCCACAAGCTGAAAGTTTTAACAGAGGCTGCAATCAAGGTGTACCTGCTTGAAATGGTTCAGCAAAGCAGTCTTGAGTGATCCCTGAAGATTTTCTCGTAATTCTGTGTCATTTGAACTGGCCAAACATCTTTGTAGACGATCTAGCAAGGTGTAAGGGAACCATACAGCACACATGTGTTTACGTTTTATGATGTCTGCTGGTCTCTGCATTCATTATTAACATCCAATGTTAAAATCATGAACATCTTCTGAAAGTCAACCCAGAAAAATATGCCAGGAGAATGAGAACCCATACCAAGCTACTCCATGCTTGAATATACTCAAGCACAAGTGAAGTGGCCTCTGCAAACCGCTCAAAGTCCAGATAGATGCGAAGAAGCGCTGCTGGATCAGCACCTTCACCTGCCATGCCAAAGGCACTTGCATTCCTTCCACCCTGTAAGTGCAAATCAGTTGATTAGAATTTCAGCTACCGAAATGCTAAAGACACACTGGAGAGAAGAGGACAGGATGTGAAAGGTAAGCTTGCCTTGCTAGTTTTCAGATTACCATATGTATTACTGTTTGGGACAGGCTGTTTGGATCTTCTTGCAATGTCACCTGTTTCTCTCACAATTGGAGGGTTGGTACTTGGAAATGAAACAAATGCAGACAGAAGGCCAAAGTAAAGTCTGCTTGCCTTGAATATATCAACAAGCCAGAGAGGAAGCTCCATGTGCCTGTCGACTGTCAGAATGGATTCAGCAACCACCACTGGTAGCCGTGGATTCATGACTTTGTACTTCTCCTGCAAAGGGATAGGGAACAGATCAGTCATTCAACAGTCAAGTAAGGGTGACAAGGACCTATTGAAGTTGTACTGAAATAGAGTGCCTGTGCTTTTCATTTGATGCCCAGAAGGAGCTGTTACCAAATATGACTGCAGAGCTTGCCAAGCAAATCGGGCAGTTCCAGTTGCTGGCAAATTAGCTACTGTCTGTTCTCCATTCACCAATGCAGTGGCTTCATCAACATCCTCCTTGACAGACGCTGTCAGTAAGAGCCTAGTTACAGGTTCTCCAATAGTTCTACAGGAAAAAAACCTCGCCTCAGAACAATGGACAGCCAGGGTAGATCTGATCATGAAGATATGCTGCTCTTATTTGACCAAAGTGTATCTTTTCAATCATGAAGATATAGTGCTCTTATTTGACCAAAGTGCATTTTTTCAAAAGAGCTGCTATAACAGAACGGATAACAACTTCAATAAAGCACAAAATTATTTTTCAAATGTGAAAATGCCAACTTCCGTTGTGATCTGAAACCCATACAATTGTGTCATTAGCAAACAGTATTAGGTTCAAAAGGAGACTCACAGCAAGGATCTTGAAGTCGCCTCCTGTATTTGGAGCGTACAGCAATTTCTTGCCATCACTTCCATCACTTTCTCCAGCTCCCTGCAGATCACCATCAAAAACTCAATGAATTTATGTAAGAAAGGATCCATATAGTGCATGCACAATCATGGGGCTCAGACAACGACATGACACAGCTCAAAGTCAAAGTGGCAAAGTCCAAGTACAAACCTCTTTTGTGAGGAATCCTTCCAGAAAAGAAAGAGGAGTGAGAAGGCAGTGTCATATAGCCTGCACTGCACTAGTGACCAAACTACTTCTTCTGGGGTTGCATTCCAACCTGTCCACCAGACTTTTCAGCATCAGAATTTCACCAACTGCACCTCTCAAGTTTCTTACATGACAATCAGAGACAAAAGCTGCAGGAAAAGTGCAAGGGCTCTGTGTACATTCATAGCTGTGGAGATTCTCAGAGATGACTTACATGGTGATCTGGAGCATGTCACTCACCTACAGCAGGATGCTTGATGTCAGAATTTGCAAGCTGCATTCTGGCCTTTGTAAGAGCATACTCCTTCTCCAGATCTTGAAGGTCAATGACACGTTGTGGCTTTGCATCACCTCTCTGAAGACCTGTTGTTGCTGATCATTCAGAAGGAAGACACAATGCTATCAGATGTACACAATGCCACTACAATCTTTGATCTGCCAACACCTCAGAGCAGCCCACATGATCTTCCAGGTGCCATCATGTGCTTCCCTGTGAGATCATCAATTGGGATTCATACACAGGTGCACTGACCTGAATCTGATGAAGATAAACGCTGTCGTTTACTGGGGACAAACCACTCACAAGCACGAGATGGCAGATGAAACCATGCATTTGTTGGATCCACCAGCTGCAATGCATTAATGGATGCTCCCAAGCCTCTCAACTCCTCTGGTAAGGCAGGCTCTCTTGACTCCTCTCGCAGTCGAACAGTGTAGCGGTACATGTAGGCAGCAGCACGTCGCCAATTATGCCGGTACATGTGGAGACTGTACAACAGCTTGTAGGGAGTTGGTTTTGCACTCACATCTGAATTTTCAGCCTGCAACCCTTTCAAAAGCTTAATATTGACACTAGTCCACCCTTTTCATGTACATTTCTTGCATGCAAGAAGTCTAAAATAGCATGAAGAAAGCATACACACCTTCCACAGAAGCTCTTGGTCCACCTTCTCCAGAAGTCCAGCATAAGGCAACTCTTGGCCACAAAGAACCTGCAATGAGACTCCAGCAGTCATATTAGAAGAAAGTCAGAAGTATTACTTACAGCAATTTTAGAAGGCATGGAGATCTAAAAGGACTAAAAGGTTGAGAAAGATTGCAGTGGGATAACCTGAGTGACTTTTCGTTCACAAAGAACAGAGATAAAGCGGCGCATGTAACTGGTCTTGCTCTCCTCATCAGGGTTGGAGATGATAGCACAGTAGGCATCACTATACAGTTCCATGTCCAGAGAAAACTTGCAGATGTTGCCCCAAAGACGGCCTTTGATGGCTGCACTCAGGTTGCTTGGATTCATATCATCTAAGTTGTCACTAACTGAGCCTCCTACTGCCTCATCTACTTGTTCCAGAGCTGCATGTGCAAACTGTCGGGCACCTTCACTCAATTTGTATTGTTCAAAGATCTGCATCACCCATTCAAAGTAACGCAACCTCCATGCTGCTGCTGCACCTCGACCTGCCACATGCAATTATGAGCACACAATGATCTGAGAGGAAAAACTAGAACTGGAGAAGCTCAAGGATAGACATCATATACTGACTTAGGCCAGCTAAGAATGATGATGTGGTAAAGGAAATACCTGGCAGATTCTGCTTGTAGCCAGTTCCCAAGAAAAGAGTCTGTAATGCTTCATTTGCCTCCCCACCTGATGCAGCCCTGTGCAGATCACTCACCAGAAGGGTAAGTGCTTTGTAGGTCTCATCCACAGGCCAACATCAATGATAATGTACACAGTAGCCAATACAATCAGTATGATTGTGGATAGAATTCAGGAGTTACAACACATATTCTCAAATTTCAACTTGTTACATCAACTACAGAGGAATCAGAGACAAACTGGAAGAAGCAGCGAATGGCCTCCCCAATGCGCTTTTCTTTTTCACTGTTTTGAAGCCCAGTGCAAGCGCATGCCAGAAGACAGAAGCCAAGTAAATGCAATCGTGCACACCAATGTCCATCTACTGTCCTCACACCCTCTGAAAGTGTTTGCTGAGAAGAAAAGTGCTCTATGGCCATCAAGAAGCTCTGTCCATCAAACAGAGCCCACAGATCTAGACAATAAGGTTTCTGAAACACAAGCAGATCTCCATATCCAAAAAATCCACAGGATATTTTCCTACTTCAAACCAGATTACCTCCAGGTTGCCATACTGTCCATACTGCAACAGAATGTTGGAGAGTGAAATGGCTCGCCCAGAAAATGACAGGGGATGGTCCCCATCCTCCCCCAAAAGCAGCCAGCTGATATACTGAGAAGCATACATAAGCAGTCTTTCTGGATTGGGTACAGCTTCTTGTGTTGGACTGGGGTCAACTTTTGCTAACTCCAGAAATGATGGTATTAGGAGTTCAGCTAGGGTTAAGTCACCAGTCCCAAGTCTTCCACTTCCAGACCTGCTATTATTGCCATCTGTAGTGACAAAAAAAATGGGTCCCATCAAAACAGAGAGAGAAGCTTCTTCTCAAAGGTATCTAGAGAGCACATCAACCCAATGAGTTTGTCAAAAGATGGTCCTTACCAAGGCGCAGCGATGACAGTTGGGAGCTGAAGTCCTCAGGTGGGGGCACTTCTGCAAAAGTGACTGTGAGCCAATGAAGAAGCAAGCTAACAGCCATTGTCTCCTGAACCTGAGGAATCAGATGCAGCTGGATTGTGGACACCTCGTTTGAACTGAGCACCACCTGCTCATCCACCATTGATGCATCATTTAGCAGTAATGATACAAAAACAAAGGGTTAAAATTGGTTACCAAAAGTTTGTACTCGAGAGTTTAAGACTCACCTCACTTCGAAGTTTGACAATGTAGCTTAGAAGCAGTAGAAGGTTTCGTGCAGCTTCGAAGTGAGCCCAGGCAAGTTGGGATGTTGCTTGTGCAAGCAATTTTTTGTGAGCACTGCTTATAACTCCTGCACTAGACCTAGATGCAAGATCCAAGGGTTTCACAGTCAAGACAAGCAAGTTGGCATACTTTCTTATTACACGCAAAAGCCTCCCCCACCCGCCTGCTTTCCCCTGCAGTGTTTGGAGAGATTGTGTTATGCGAAATGCAAAAGTTCGCTGCCGCTGGTGCTGCTCTTGCTCCTTAGCCCGTACGTCATCCACCCCAATGTGGGCTATTTCTGAAGATACATGTATGGAAGTGAAACCGCTGTCAAGGATGCGCACAAGGTTGGCCAATAGTGCAGGCACTGGGTGGTCCACAGGCTGGAGCAGCAGCTCATACAGGACAGCCAGTGGTAATCCACCCAAGTGTTTTGCAACACTATCTGTGCATTGTAGCAGCCCTGTCAAGAGGCCTGCCTCCTCCAAGTCATCAACCTTCCACTCCATTGGGAGTGTTAGTTGACCTGAAGTGCTCTCTCCTCCTGAAGATTTATGACACAGTGCCAACTGTCAGCTGCAAGCCACTCCTAAGTTTTTCTCAGGTTATCTTGCAGGTCACCTCACAAAAAAGCTGTGAATGGATACTCAACACATTAGCAGGCATGCCCAAGTCAGACATCAAGCAAAGGAAATGGAAGACTAACCTGGGAGAAAATACTCCACACTACTGAGTGAGCGGATGACAGACACAGAGTTGCTTCGGATCAGACCCACACTGCCAGTTCCTGAATGAAATACCAAACCATAAGGAGTGCTATTCTGCTCCCAAGCTTCCCGGTAGTCATTGCTGAAGCACTTCCACTCATGCAACACCATGGCATAACTGCTGCTGGCATTCTGAATGACATACCCAACTTGCATTAGTAGGCCAATTAAGTAAAATGGATAGATTTGGATCCTGCCAATTCAGCACAAATATTTGATTCTGGTGTGAGATCCCCAACCCAAGGAAAGAGCTCTGAAGTGGCATTTCCAATGCAACAAGTGTCATGGCACAACAACCCCAAAATACTATTGAATCACACCTGAGACTCCACAGCAGAAACAATGTGATTTCGTAAACCATCTAGGGATATGGAAGCCAGATCAGAAGCACTGAGTGGTCGGTTTCGGAGGTGCAAGGCATGCTGAAGAGCAGCATGCTGCCGCACCCCTGGCTGCAGAAGTCTCCGTAAATACACATCTGCTAGCTTTGCTCCCTGATAGGAATCCCATAAGTTATGTATCAGGATGCTGGCAGGTAACCAATAACAAAATTTAAATTGGCACAATAGTGAAGACATCAATGCTTCAGACAGAATGCAAGTGACGCAGAAGGTAACAAATGAACTTACCACTGAAACTCCAGCAAAAGGATTGACAGCAAAGAGAAGGTCATCCCATTCATGACCTGATCCTTGCAACAGCTGTTCTGCGACAAATTTCTCTTGTAACCTGCACAAGTGTATATCTTGTTCCCTGGCAGCCAATCCAAAGCCAACTGCAATAAAATGAGAGATAATAAAAAAAAGATATACAAATTGCCCAGTTCCCTTGACTTGGTCTTGAAATCAAATATACAAACCAATACAACAAAATAGACCTTATTCTGTAAGAGGAGAAACAATATTACTTCAGAGCTCAGAGAGTACCTTTCCAAGTTTGCATGAAACAACTCATGACCTTTTGATGTTCTTTGAAGAATCCAGAGGTCATGCTGTAGCAGCTTCAGATCAAGTACTGTCCCCTGTATAACAAACCAAAGATCTAAGATTTTCTCATAGTGGCAGAACTCAAACCAATGGCAGCAACAACAATAGCAAAAACTGTGCAGTTTCAGACATATAATACATCATATGTGCACCACTGTGCAGTCAATATGGGAACAAAAGCTCAAACAGACTGAAAAGTAAAGACTGTGTCTAGACCTTATTTACAGAGAATGTGTGCTCTACTGTCAGCTGGCCAGGTCGATGGCCTCCATCACCTTGAGCCAGTGTCAAATTACAAATGATGATTGTTTGAGTGGCAGCCTTCATCCACAGGCAAGAACTGTCAGTGAATTTGAGACAAATACTTCCAGGACCTTGCAAACAAAAAGTTTACACAACCTGCAAAGGAAGTAATCATGTCTCCAATAGCCATACCGAGGAGCTGTCACAGAGCAATGCAACCTGGACAACTGCTAGTGTGCCTCCTTCTTCCACCCACATCAGACGTACTTCATAACCTGGACACAGCACATCCACAATAGCTTACTAAGAGCAGTAAGCCCTCATAACCAAGGGAGACAAACACCCTGCTTATAAGGGATTCACAGTATCTAATACCATCCTGACCGTAAGAGCACAATGAAATAGGAACATAGAGCAGACATGGAGAAAGAGACCTGCCTTCAAATTCAAGCAAAGAGGAGAGAGAGCAATTCAGCAGACGGTGACGATTGAGTAGATCCCACACCCGTAGTGTCCCATCTTCAAGAAATGCAAAGAGCACGGTTGAACTGTTCATACTCCGCACAACCAAGCTTTTCACAGGGCCTGCATTTTTCCCCCTGCTTGGACTCCACAGGCACATGTAAGCCAAACATAGGATAACTATCACAAACACAGGCAACCTTATTTGATACAGCAGAGCTTTGAAGACTACACCACACAAACCTGAAAGCGAAACCCCACAACCGGCTGAGAGCAGCATCCCCATCCTTGAGTTCAAACACAATTGCTGCCAAACCAGGCATGAAAATAATGCAGATTAGCAAACAGAAATGATGTATCAATAGAGGCATATGCCAGCTCTTGAATTTCTCACTGAAGGATTCAAGATCTGGGTAGGGATGACATCACATGACACAGGCCTTTTGATCTGCTAAGGTTCCTGAAATTTAGATGAAGCTTTTACAGTTCACAAAGTGGGTTAAGATAGATGATAAGAGCATACACCTCTAGATAATGACATGCAAACATGTACTCTTCTTGAGCATCTTGTCTAAACATCCAACGAGTTGTAGCACTATACCTGGTGGTGAAGTATGAGAAGAGGTGCCAAAGGAGATGCAGATGATGGAGCCAGAATGACCGCCAAGACACAGCATTTCTGGTGTAGCAGCAAAAGTAGTTATATATTGCAGCCGAGGCAGTTCCCCATGCACCTCATGCTGCTGAGGCTCACCACACAGCATCCAACTACCAGCTGCCCCCAAAAGTTTCATACGATATACAACACCTCTAACTGTAACCACCCACACAATATACCCACTCTTTCCTGCCACCAGAGAGGGGATAACACAAGCAAATGGAGAAAGTTCATCATCAAATAGCACATGCAGCCCATTTCTGTGGGCATTATGGTGACTTGACAGCTCCATTAGCTCCAAGACTTTTGGTGATGCTCCATGAATCCGCCTGGCAAGAAGGATAATCTCAGTGAACTCAGGCAAAATTCAGATTAAAAAAGGGATAAATCACACATTGAGAATCTGGAATCAGAGCACATGTGATTTCTTTCCGGATGAATTTGCTGTTTAATTCTAGACAAAATGTCATGCTGAAAGATAGGAGAACCTTCAAATTGAACAATTCATCTTCTGAATTAAAATACGCCAGCAAAAGCTCTTCACTTCACAGAAATGTCATCTTCACTTCACAACATATTTAGCTCAAAGCTTTGTCTTCATTCCACCAAACTCATCAACAAAATTGTCATGCCCTAGACTGTCACTCAAGAGTAGAGAATTGATGACCTTCGTCCCTGATTTTTTCCAGTGTCACTTTGTGAAGGTGCTCCCGCATTAGGGTTAGCACCCTAAACCCTAAACCCTAAACCTTATTCCCAAGAAATCAATTCCGTGCAACAAAACACGTTTGACAATACTCCTGAGATTTCAGTGCGCACTCCTGAAACCAGATATCGCTCAGGGAATAGCACGCAGGGAATCAATTAACACAGTGCGCATGCGTGACCGAATGATATCAAAATTCGGCCTCATTGAACTCAGGACTGCGAACAAGAAGAAGAGTCCATAGTCCATACCAATCAGACACAATGAAAAACAGATTTTATTCACATTCTGCAACTCACCACACCACACTGTTGTGCGCCGCTTGAAGAGAGGAAGAAGTGCCATCTTCCCACACGGAACCGCCACCGGCAACGTTGTCAGAGGCGGGGCAGCAGGAGGCGACAACATCAGCAGCATCGGAAGAAGAAGAAGAAGTAGGCAACGTGACATCGGTCCATTGCACGGCATCACTGTGGAGGAGAGGAACCTCCATACCACACGGGTATGTATGCAGCACGGTTTTGCCCCACTCTGCTCCGAGCTCCCGGCTCCTTACTCCTCAAGAAAAGAACACAGAAAACAGAATCATGCGCTCACCAAAAAAAAAAAGAAAAAAAAAAAAATTAAGAACGAAGCGGGGGAGCGTTGCGAAAATGGAAAGAACGCCTGTTCTTTCTACCGGATTCAAAGCTCATTGCAACGAGGACAAGGAGAAGGAAGAGAAGCAGGCAGGACGAGGTGCAAAAAGAGCGACAACGAACGAAGAGTCCGCAGCGAACGCAAACAACAACAACACAGCAGCACCTATTCCCGCGCCGCGCATGGAATTTCGAAAGAGACGCAGTTTCGAAGTGGGAAAAGGGACATGTATAACGTTAGCTAATATTAAATATGACGTATTTGCTTATGTCATAATTGGTGTTAAGTGAATATTAATAAATGTTAGGAACATGATAACCTAACATTTAATTTAAAAAAATTAAAATGTCAAGTTTCAATTAAAATTGATAATGTTAACTTACAACTTATAAAAGAGCTTTTTTTTAACTTAATGTTAGCATTTATGAACCAATAATGTTCCCTAAGCCTTAAAGGTTCCATGTTCTTACATAATGTTCTCTAAAAACCCAAAGTTGTTTTACACCATTGTCAAGACTAGAAGATTGTCCCTTCAAGCTTTCTCCTCCCACAACAAACAACAACACATGTAATAAGTTCCATGTGAAACTTCACTTCTTTGTCTAAACATGATTGTGTGTTATGCTAGTACTCGTAGCAATATTTTTTTTTCCCCTAAAGTTATTGTGTCATTTTGTGTGTGAACAACTTCAAATTATGATAGGTGCCATCATAATTGATGGTAGGACATTCAAAAATAACTAAAAACTGAAAAAATGTTAAGGTCTTTTACCACTAGTGTGGAAACACTTGAGCTCCACCAAAAGCTAAACCCATGGGGACATAAGCTCAATATGCATGTCAACCCCTCACAAGGATTCCCGATATGTTGGGAAGGTTTTAGATCGGTGATTTTCTTCTTCATCTTCGTCTTCTTTTGATTTCTCAAGAAGTTCTTCACAAGAGATTGTACATTTGTATTTTCTGTTGGATTTTTCTTAGATGGATTGTTAGGGTTAAAGAAGAAGCACCAAACCTTCTCTGACAAAATCCATGGAGCCATCTTTCATGTAACAAGCAACTGACACTCCCTATGCTGCTGCACCCTTCCCCAGTGAACAAATGGTTGCTAGTTCCTTTTGCAGCACAATTGGTTGCAACTTGGTACTCTGGTGTATTTTGCAGCTTCCATTGGTGATGTGTATGTGGCTGTATATGTGGCAATGTGTATTGGCAAGTATGTGCCTGCACCATAAATGCCCGGACTTTACTTTATCCTGTTTTCCCATTCTCTAGATCACATGATGATGATTGGATGACGTCTATGATGTCCTGGTGATTGCTCTTATTAACTGTCCTAGCACTATGTTCCCATTCTGTTTTTGTAGCCCAATTGGCATTTGTGGCAGCAGTGTTTCTCTTCTGATAGCTTGGAATGTCTCCTGAGAACTCCAATGGTAGTCCTGGTGAACAACATCACACCTTTGAGAATCTTCATTTTATATTTTGTTCCTCAATGTTGATATTGGGTTTAAGGGTGTGGTGGTTTGAATGGGGTGTTTCTGAATGTGAAGCTCTACTTCCCAGATGGAGGGAGCTATGAAGCTCCGAACCCTGACCAGTGCATGATTCAACAAGAAGTTGGTGTATGTCTCTTCAGTGCCATCTGTCCATCTCAAACTCTACTATTTCTTTTCAGTTCCAACTAGGCATTACACATTTACACACAACTTGGCAACAAGACAACAAGATGCAACCTTAGCCTGCCAAGACTTGTTCAAGCTTCTCAAGAAACTCCCATGGATGATGCACTGGAGGTGTCCCAGAGCTGAGAGCAAAGCCACCAGAGACAGCAGTCCCAGGAGCCGATAGTGGAGTGCAAGGTGTCAGGACTTGACCCTTATTGTCATCTTGTTGTTGTTGTTGGGCATTATACATTTGAAAATTCTTCTTTCTGGAAGTGCTGGGCACAGTTCTGCATGTGAGAGCTCTTTTGGAGTATGGAAGTTCAGCAGACCAAGATGTCATTCATTGAGATCAATGTTCTGTTCTTGAGCCATCTTCTGCAGAGGGTTTAAGGTTTCTCCAGGGGAAGCATTTTCCAAAAGAGGTAATTCAAGCTCTCTGCCAGTGTGCTTGTCTTGTTAGGATATTGATGATTTGCAAAGAACCAGCACCAATGATTCCAATTTCTCTGAGTGAAAAAGCCCACTTTGTTCCTGTCTGGTGATTTCATTACTGGTGTGAAGCAGCCTCATAGATGTACAACATGGTTGATTGAAGAAACTTTCCTCAAAAGTTGAGCCAATATAGGCAAGTGGATAGGAATCATGGCCACATGAGTTGCAATCACTGCAAGCAGTGCAAGCATCAATTGCAGCTCAAATGCTCAGAAATTTTGTCATCTGCCTTGACTCTTGCTGAATATTCCAGTACAATTTTGGTTTATAGCAGCAGGATGAATGTCAGTGAACAGAGCAACAAGGAGCTCTGCTTTATCTCTGAGACATGTGTTGGGCTGTCTGGTGTTCAACAGGCTGCCACAAGTAAGCCCCCCTATTTTACCTTCAACTTCCAATTCAGCTGATTCATGAAAGTCTAAAGTAATAACTAATCATACAATGTGTTCACTACTTCTGTTTTTCTTTGCTGTCAGATAATGGTGAAACTCTGCTGCTTATTGGCATTGGATCAATGGTGGCATCTTTCATCATGGTGGATCCTAGCATGTGGAAAGAGATATATTAAATCTTACAATGCCAAAACCGCAATTGCAAAGTTGCTGAGAAATGCCCTAAGTGTATGTATGAACTTGTTGGTGAATTTATTGGGCATAATATCTTGTGAAGATTTCTGGAATATGTGAAGCTTCTTGAGGTGCTGAGGCTTGATGACATGGATACACTGCAAGGACTTCCAGTCCTTCCAGCAACGGCTTTGGAATAAGATGTCAATGTTCACATTCTTCCCACTTGAAGTGAGGTATGTATTGGAGCTATTCAAGTTCTTGCAATAATAAATTTATTGGAGGTAGGCAAGGATATTGTGTTTAGATTCATTATAGAGTATAGTAGCTTAAGGGGTTTTGGCCCTTAGGTAATAGGTCTATTTTTATATGAGGATGTTTGAAAGATGATATTTTGGCTTGTGTTGAAACTTGAGATTAGTTATAGAGTTATAATATCTTGAAGGATTTTCATTTCTCTTAGAAGATTTTTTTGAAGATTATATTTTTACATGGTGAAATATTTGAGTTTCCGTAATTCTTCTTTTGCCTTAAGATACTTTTTAATGTAAATGGCAAGGCCATTGTGCGACACACCCTTTGTTTTGAAGTTGATGGGTAGATGAGGTGCCTGGAGTTTTGAGTTACTAAACCATAGGGTCAGTTTCTTCATTTAAATAATCCTTAAATAGTGAAATGAATTGTCACGAAAATATGAAGCTGAGGTGTTGAAAACCATCGTAATTACAGCAAGCTACAATATGAATAATTTCACTCCTCATATGACAATATCATAAGGAGATCATGAAAAAATAATAATTTCAAATTTATAACAACGAATTAATTTTTGAGTTTTTTTTAAATTATTGGTTTTGTCTGTGTTGAAACTGTCCCCAGGGTTACAGTATCCTTCCTGTCTTCATGGCCCAACACGTCCTAATGACATGTCAAAATTCCCATCCATACCCTTTTTGTCCATATGGCATCCATGTGTTTTGATTTGAATTTTCGTCATTTTGAGAAAGAATATTTTGTTACAAATTCCCTGTTTTTATATTTTAATTCGCCAAAAAAAAGAAATCTAAAAGATTTTTAAATCACTCACAATTGCCTTCAACAACATGAAAAGGGTTGCATTAGATTTGTTCTACGTTCATATTTTGAATATTGCCAAATATGGCTAAATATTCTTATGGATGATAAAGTCACCCGAGCAACATCAAGGAAATTGAAAGAAAACAGGATGATTTAGACAAATCATGCAGAGTGCATTTTCAGGACACCTTAGAGGATTTACACCCCAAAACAGGAAACAATTTTTTTATTTTAAAATAGAATCTTATATATTAATTTATTTGGTCTGTCAGTCTGTGACGAGGTTTGGAAAGGAGGTTTTGTGTTTTCGCGAGCTCAGCGCTGTAGGCAGGACAATGATAGTGGATTTTGAGTCAGCATGGGCGGGCCAGCACGAAAGAAAGACAGACCGAGAAAATCAGGTTTTGACCAGGGGCTTTGAAAGTTCCTTCCCCTGACTCCGGACGAACCAGACCGAGGGGATCGACAAGGTGAAGAACCAAAGTGAGAAATGCGAAGGACAGGGGCGGGGGGGGGGGGGGGCCCCCC
>Ga0116231_10001678_pt1 | contig 45867 bp, 28 predicted proteins | sample S1TSphgellanicum_2_FD_89695 | JGI IMG/M metagenome (GOLD analysis project Ga0116231, IMG submission 89695) | Host-associated microbial communities from peat moss isolated from Minnesota, USA - S1T2_Fd - Sphagnum magellanicum MG | ecosystem: Host-associated > Plants > Peat moss > Unclassified... | reverse complement strand
TGGGGGTTTGGGGTTTTTTTTGTTTTTATTTTTGTGTGGTTTTTTTTTGGAGTGTTTTTATTTATTTTTCCTCTTTCAAAGTAGGGTGTTTTTTTTTTTTTTTTTTTTTGCTATGGATGCATTACAAGTTGCATGTTGATTTTTCACACATACTCAAATTACATCATGGGTTGAAAGTATGTTATGCATGTCCATGTAGAGCTTTGGATGGTTGGGCTTTGTTAGGTGTCACACTTGAATCAAAACACACAAGCTAACATAAAGTCTTATCACTAGGTTTTCAAACATTAGTACTCTCTTGAGACCAAGGGTTTGAGGAGGTGCCACATCAATTAATTAATGTAAAGGCTAACCATGATAGTGGCATGACATTATATGCACCAAGTTGAGATGAAGAGGCCTTGGGTCATAAAATATAAGGTCATGGTGTGACTTGTGGTGGCAAACATTGACAAAACTTGTTAGAATCCACACATCGATGTGATCCCACTTAACTTTGAGGGGGATGATGGTGATGATGTTTGGTGGGTGTGAAACTAACACCATCTTGGTGTTACTTACAAAATTTGTGCCCCTTTCATTAAGTGTGCAAGTTGCACTTGTGAATGCGCATTATGAGGCAACTTTCGTAAGCATCAAGTAGTTATTTTATTGATTTGTACCAACCTTACAATGGACAATAACATTGAATATCGTGGCACATATTATGGAATTCACCATGGTGGATTGAAATGCATGTTTGCTGACCCGACATATTTACAATTGGATGATGGTGCATCCAATGATGAGGATTGTAACCAAGATGTGGTTGATGAAGTCAACATTGTTAACTTTAGGGATTTTAAGGCCATGGATGAAGATAATCATTTTGACAATGTCAATGTGCTTGAAGGTTCATCCACCCCCATCGATCAAGCTTTAGTTCGCTTGCAGGAGACAATGGCCAAGATCATTGTGTAATGTAGAGCAGGTGCAAGCATTGAATTGTGTGACCATGGAACGTCACTTCTTTGAGGAATTGTATTAAACATTCATTACATTTGTTTGGCCCAAGTCAATGAATCCATGCACTTGGGAATGGTATTTCACTAAATGGATGATGGTTTTAAGAACTCCGTCAACCAAATGAAAGACTGGCACAAAACAATGATGGAGCACTTAGATACCCATAAAAAGAGGAGCATGGAATAAGGAAAGTTTTGACACTTGTACCCATATTCAGATTTAATATATGTGCAACTCAATTTTCATTTATATTTAACCTTTTACACCTTTCCCCAAATCAAATTGAATTATGCACAATTTGCATCAAAAAAGAAACTACAATGCATGCATTAAAGTAATATCCAAATGTTTAGGTAACCAATATGTGTCAATGAATAATTGTTAATCACAACTAGATGTGGCTAATATAAAAATCTAAAACTCGAAGTAATGCACAAAACAATGAAAGTTTCTTATTTGTAAAGATCTAATTTAATTATAATACCCCACATTATGTAATCCATAAATTCCCTAGGCTTAATCATTTTTGCTTACATTATCAAAGGGGTATTGCTCATGACCAAAAAAATGAAATGAACGTACAATACTTCTTTTGGGGTATTTGAAAAATGCTTTGGGGTTAATCAATTATTTTTTGACATTTTGAAGGGTATTGCATAACCTTACCAAAACCCAAAGGGAAAGCGATACCTTCATTGGGGTATTATGTAAAACACCATGGGCTGATTCATTTTGGCCTATGTTATCAAAGGGGGTGTTGCTCATGACCAACAAGCTGGGATGAACATCCAATATCCTTATAAGGGTATCTTAGAAATGCTTTGGGGTCAATCATATATATTTTGACACTTCCAAGGATATTGCATAACCCTGCCAAAACCTAAAGGAAAAGCAATACCCACATTGGGTATTCTATAAAACACCATGAGTTGAATCATTTTGCCTTATGTTATCAGAAGATTCATGACCAAAAGGATGGAATGAAGTTACATTACCCCTTTCAAGGTATCTTGGAAATGCCTTGGAATTAATCACATCTATTTTGACAATTAATGGGGTATTGCATAACCTTACCAAAACCTAGAAATAAATCAATACCCTAATTGAGGTATTATGTAAAACACCATGGGCTAAATCATTTTTTGCTTAAGCTAGTTGAGGGGTATTGCTCATGGCCAAAAGGATGGAATTAAATTGTAATACCCTTATTCGGGTATCCCAAAAATGCTTTGGGGTCAATCACATTTTTTTATATTATGTGGGGCATTGCATAAACCTACCAAAACCTAGAGGGAAATCAATACCCTTGTTATGGTATTTTGTAAAACAACATAGGTTGAATCATTTCCACCTAGGCCATTGGAAATGTCATGGGCACGAAAATAACCAAGACTACAAGATTTCCTAAACCAAGATGAAAACAAAGGCAAGCCTAATTTCCCAAATTTAGAACATGAAACAAGAAAACAAGAACAAGAACATGACACATGCGAAACAAGAATCTAACAAGATATTATTGCAAGGAAGAAATAAAAAGAGAACAAGGCTATGATAAGAAAACGTATCCAAAATTAATGTTGAACAAATTAAAAATAATGAGGATTTTACCTCTATTTATACCCTTTGGGCACCTAGCTCAAAAAAGTTTTTCAAGAAGCTTCCAATTTACATGTGGCCCATGTGCACCCATGTGTGAACTATGAGTGAATTAAGATTCAATTGAAAGTGAACTAAAACTCAACTAAAAGTGAACTTACATTTAACTAAAAGTGAAATGAAAGTTAACTAAAAATTAACTCGAAATGAATTAAAAATGAATTGAAAGTGAATTAAGGGTTAATTAGAAGTGAACTGGAAGTGAATTACAAATTAACTAAAAGTGAACAAAAAGTTAATTAAAAGTGAACCAATAATTAACTAGAAGTGAACAAAAATTTAACTAGAAGCTAACTAAGAGTGAACTAAAATTAAATTAAAAATTAAGTACAAATTTATTACAAATCATGGATGAACTTTCAAATGAATGAACTCCATAACATTAACATCTATGACATGAAAAATATTGTTCATGTCTAGAAAGATTCAATTACCTTATAATACCCCATTTAAAGTATTCCAAAATGATGTACATATTGATTTAAGTAAATGAAGGTAATGCAAAGCTGGACACATTAATGGTACACATTTATGGAAGAGTTTGAACAAAGTTATAGAACTTAAATGTAAGATTTACTATTGAATGTTAGAAAACAAGTTTTGTGGAAAATTAAAAAAAAGAAAGTTCATTCATAACATTTCTTTAATGATGTACATATGTATGTTTTTCCTGTTTAAAAGATGTAAACTCATTTCAAGAAAACAAAACCTTAAAGTTCTTTGTTTAATAAGATTTGAATGATCTTTTTCAAAAAAAAATTTAAAACACATGATTTTTTACTTTTAAATTTTTTTCACATAATAATAATAATAAATGATATCTCTTCCATGTATTAATCTTATGTATGATGAAACTTTGTTTTGTAGCTTTGTGACATACAATGAATACTTTTTCACCTGAAATAGTTATATAATAGATTGGTAATATTTTATAAACATATAACACAAATTCTTATGTAAATTTTATTTTTATGATGTATAATATTGGTGTAAATATTGGTATAAATTATATTGTTGTTTATAACATATTGAATAATATAAAATATTTAATTGATAATATCATGAAATTATAATTTTGATTCATTTTAATAAATATAATATCTTCATATTAATTTAAAATAAAAAAGATTTCATTAACTATATATATTAAATGTAAATGTAGTAATTAGATTAAATGTAAATTGAATATATATAAACCCATTGTTATGTATAGTGCAATTTGTTTATGATGTTTTTAATTTCTAAAAATAATTAAAATTTTCCAAAAGATAAGTTATTAACATTGTATATATATATTTAAGCACGTAATTGAATATTTATTCTATGTAAATTGAAATTTAGATAATAACATATCAAATAATGCCAATATTGATCAAATTTTTTATTACAGTTTAATGTGTATTCCCTTTTTTATTAAAATATATTTTCATCATCTTTTATTAAAAGTAAAACACACATAAAATTTATTTGAATAAATGAATGGCTAATTATGATTCAAAAAATATAAATGGTGCATAACATATCAATTTTTGTTTTAAGAATATTTTAATTGAAATAATGATATAATTAATTAATTAACATGTGAAATTGTATATATTTTGCATTTCTAGAGATATAATATTTACTTAAATATTTTATCTTGGTAGAAAATTTAATTAAACATTAAATATAGTTGAAAGACATTCTCAAATTCATGAATGAAAATAAAATTTTAATGGACCAATGCAAAATGGTTAATATATGTAAATGAAGGTATTGAAAAATTAGTTAATATATGTATAAAAAAAAGTAAAAAAAACATTCAATCATACATAAAATTACTATGTGGGAGAAATATCAATTTTTATTATTATGTGAATTATTAAATAAAGGTGACATCATGTGCTATAAATTTTCTTTTAATGGTCATTAAAATCTAATTAAATAATAAAATTTAAGTTTTTTTTTCTTGACATGGGTTTGCAACTTTAAGAGGGGAAAACATAAATATGTACATCATTAGATAAATGTTCAAAATGAACTTGTAATTTGTTGATTTAGAAAAAATATAAATTCTAACGTTAAGTTATAAATTACACATTAACCCCTAAACCCCTCTACCATCAATGTGACCAAATTTTCATAACCTTTATGTTATACATAATAACAATTTTTTTTGAAAACATGAATTTCATGACATATTGTGGGGGTGTCAATTATTCAAAAAATATTTTTATGTTTCATGGTGAATGAAAATATCTCAATATGATGCATGTATTGCATTTAAACCTCTACCATCAATGTGAACAACTTTGTAATACCCTCATTTACTTGAATAAATATGTTTGGCATGATATTGTGAGCATGGAATAAATATAATTTTAAAAAAATTACTTTGTTTCATGGTTTACGACATTATTGCAAAATGATGTGGGTATTGCTTCCTTCTAGGTTTTATTTAAGTTATTTGATACCCCTCCAAATTCCAAAAGATTTGTTATGGAACCCAAAGGATTTATGGGATAATTTAAGAAGGGGCATGTGAATTGAATAATTATGGGCATGAACAATACCTTTTTAATAGCCCAAACCAAACTAATTAAACCAATGGTGTTTGAAGATTACCCCAACGAGGGTATTACTTTCTTTTTAAGTTTTGGTATGGTTATGTAATATCACCCCAGGTTTCAATATATAGGTGATGGAGCCCAAAGGATTTATGATATACCTTAAGAGAAATATTGCACATGCATTGAGTAATTCTGGGCACAAGCAATACCCCTCCAATAACTTGGACCAAAGTAATTAAGTTCATGGTGTTTACTAAATACCCTCATGGGGTATCACTTTCCTTTTAGGTTTTGGTATGGTTATGCAATACCCCTTCAAGATTCAATAGATATGTTATGGAACTCAAAGGATTTTTAATATATCTTAATAGGGGTATTGCACATGCATTGAGTAGTAATTTTAGGCATGAACAATATCCTTCTAATAGCCTATATAAAAAAATTCCACCCGTGGTGTTTATAAAATACCTTCATAAGGGTATTGTTTTCTTTCTAGGTTTGAACTTTTAATTTTTGGGGGTAAAGAAAGGTTTTTTTGTTTGAAAACAAGACTATAATCATTTAAAAACATAATTTCATCAAACATACATATAAGAATATGTGAAAATGTATTTTTAACCATTAACACAACTTGATGGTGTAAGATGAAAATAAAATGCCTTAAATAAAAAAGTATGGGTGACATGTGTTACAAAAATGTGGCAAAAATGCCCACATCCAAACAACCTCACCTTAAAATGGGGATTGTGTCATAATGGTAAATATGTGGTTGCCTCAAAGATAAATTATTACTTGACATCCTAAAGTCCAAAATAACACCCTGATTAAGATAGGGATAAATTATGGGCTATTTATGTCACTACTTGAGGGGGATGGGATCCCATTGCCCTTCCTATATCATGTTGATGTAACCTTTACATCTTGGGCATGTCAATGTGTAAATACCTTGTGATTGGCCAATGTTCCCTCCATAACACTAACCACAAACACCTCTTTAGTGGTGCCTCGAACCCTAAAACAAACAACATAATATAAGAAATATTGCATATGAAACCTGAAATTCAAATAAAATTGAATATGGCATTGTTAAAACTTATCGACCAAGAATCATTTTAAATTCATGTTATTACGTAAGAAGGTTAATTTTTTTACATCGCATTGTTTTATTAAATGCAGACTTTTAGTTTTGTTCCATCCAAGCGCCTTTGAGTGCTTTTGCTCAAGTCGCTTGAATCACAATTGCAAGGTCCTCATTGTGTTCCTCTTTGGCTTACATGTGGAGAGAGATGGACCCCACACCCCATGTAGTCATGCCAAGAAGTTAAAGAATGTGGTTAGAGGTTAACTTAATAAGTGCGGGCTTAGGAACTTCAAGTGTGTCCCACAAAGTAACATGGAGCCTATCCCACTTTAAATTTGTGTGTTTTTTAGCCTTAGCAATTGCCTTCTACTCTTTGTGATGGAATCGGGCTAGAGGGTTGTTCAAGACCTATGCATTCATGGCCACAGTGCCTTGGGCCCTCCTCTTGAGTAGATGGGCATTTGAGCTTTGCCCAACTCCATAATAACATTGTGTTGTGTTTGCAAATGCCATACCAAGTTGTACTTGATGGTGTAAATCACATTGCACCCATGAACCTTACAAACAAACTTTGCATCATCCCTTACCCAATGTACACTTTTTAGGGCAACCAAGGAGGGGCAACCACATTTGAAACCAAAATAACAAAATAAAAAAACCTAATGTGAAAATTAACGTTCTGGATGAAAGTTAGCCCATACATGATGAGGGTGTTGCATAAAAAGATAAAAGATTAAAAGAAAGGATGAGGCTATTTCATAAAGAGACCAAAAAAAAAACTAAATATGAGAATATTGCATAAAGAGATAAAATATTAAAACACAAGATGAGGGTACTGCAAGAACCCAATGTTCAAAATTGCATTAAATGAAACTAACCCTAGAAAAAACAATACGACTTATAAAACCTTGAAGTATCGCTTAGAGACTTTGAACAAAAAAATGCCCCACCCACCTTCTCCATGTAAGAAAGAAGGTGGGGTAAAGGTTTTAAGACCATAATTAATGAAGGTATTACAATAAAAAATTTGAACAAAAAAAATCCCACCCATCTTCTCCACTTGAAAAGAGGGTGGGGCAATAAATTATAATAAGTGAAGTTAAATATGTCACTTCCACCAATATGTGCATGAGGTTCAACTTCTTCATTCGCATTCTCTTGTTTTGGCACTAGAACATAAACTGCATTTTCTTGTTCTTTTATCATCAAAATAATTTTCTCCAAATGAATTTAAATTTTATTAGCATTTGCCGCAAATGTTTCTCCAATGTCTTCATTTGTTTACACTAATTCCTTAACAATTTCATTTGGAACTAATGCAACCACATCTTCAACACCTGCTTACGCTTGTTGTCCTATCACCTTTACCTCCAAATCTCCTTCATTCATGACACTTGCCATGCCATATGCAAATTTAGTTGAAGCTTACTGATTTGCTACACCATTCGTCACTTTCTTTCAAGTTTGCATTAGATAAAAACACAAACAACATAAAAATCAAAAAAATATTTTTGTAGCAAAATAAAAAAAAGTTAACACAATAGTGTAACTAGCACCAACGTAGCTAACATCAGTGTAGTTAACACCAACATTGGCACTAGCACCAACATTAGCACTAGCGCTAACATTAGTGTAAGCATTGGCAACCAAAATTGTAGCTTGTCATCTTCCTTGTGCTTGTAAAATATTGCCACAACGACAACGAGCAATTACATTATTCATTGTCATTTTTTTGTGCTTATAAAACCACACTAGAACGAAGACAAGTAATTCATCAAATTTTCACACTTGTAAGACCACACCAGATTGACGATAAGCAGTTGTGTTGCTTGTCATTGTTTTCTCGTTCCTACAAAACCACACTAGAACAATGATGAATAACGTAGATGTTCATTGTTATTTTTTTGCACCTACAAAACCACACTAGAATAATGATGAATAGTTGTGTTACTTGTCATCATTTTTTCACTCTTGCAAAACCACACCATAATGATGATGAGCAACATAGTTATTCGTTGTCATTTTCTTGTGCTTGTAAGACCACACCAGGATGACGATGAATAGTTGCTTCGCTTATCATCGTTTTTTCTTGCTTGTAAAACAACAGAAGAAGGTAATAAACTAGGCTTGTTGTGATCTTCACACCTACAAAATGACAATAAGAATAAGAAAATTATGACAATGCTATTGTTGTTTGCTTCATAGTAGAAGAGTAGAAGAAGAAGATAATGACAACATGCATCGTCATTGTTTTTTTCGTAGTAGAAAACTATAAGAAGAGGATGACAATGGTGCTATTGTTGTCCTTTTCATAGTAGAAAAGTAGAAAAAGAAGACGACAACTATGTGTGTCATCATCGTCTTTTTCATAGCAGAAGACCAGAAGAAGAAGACAACAACAATGTTGTCGTCATCATCTTCATAATAGATGAGTAGAAGAAGAAGATGATGACAACATGCATTGTTGTTGTCATTTTCACAAGAAAAGACCATAAGAAGAAAAGGATGACGAACCCAACTTGTCATTGTCTTTGTAGGAAGGAATAATAGAAGAGAAGAAAAGGACGACTCTTGTCCTCTTTGCATAAAAAACACACACACACACACAAAATAAAAAAGGAGGAGGAGGGAGCTTACCTTCAAGCTCCCTCTTGTGCCACCACCTTGAAGCTCCTCTTGCTTTCGTGCTCTTGAAGCTCTATGCGTCTCCACATTTCAAAACTTTGAAGCTTGAACCCTAATCGGAGCTCTGAGCTTCTCAAACTCTCCCTCGTTTCCAAGCTTTGATGATGGAGGTGAGCGCAAAAGGAGGTGGGTGGGGAGGCATTGGCAGGATGTGGGAGGTAGGTGGGTTGGTAGGAAGAAGGGCAGTAGGTAGGTAGGAGCTCCCCAAAAGGAAAACTTGAGGTCAGGGGTGGGTTGAGGGAAAAAAGTGATAAAAAAACTGTCTCCCGAAAGAAAAGCTAGGGAAAAAAAGGCCCAAAAGGAAAAAAAAATTTACTACCAAGTAAATTGACCCTGTGGGACAGTTTCATCCCATTCATGAAATCCCAGAGTTGGATTTTTTGGATGGTGCAGGGTCACACAAGCCGGACTAGCCTAATTATAATAAATCTGCACCTTCCAAAAGTTCCAAAAAAATGGCAAAAACTTGAGTTGGCATTTTGACTAAATGGAATAAATATGGAAGATTTCGAGCATTTAAACATTTTTGAGAATTTTTTTGCATGGTTTTGATTTTGCGGTCAACTTTGAACCTGAAGATTTGATGGTTTCTTTTTAACCCCTATGTGTGAGTATGATATTAATTGTGTGACTTGTACTGTGGGCAAGACCTTATTATTTTGTTACATGCCAAATTGAAGAAGGTTTCCCCCTTAGGGTAAACCGGCCCATCACTGATCACCTACCTATGACTGAACACTTTAACAGATTCTTCTCCATTTTGAGTGATGTAAAATGATATAGGAGAGCCTTGACAAGCTCTACACATCATTCTACACATCATCTTTGAACTGCAAAGTCAAAGGACCAGCCCAAAAAGAGCAGTAAAGAAGATACGTTGTTTTGAATTGCAAAACATGTTTTTTTCATTTTTCTTCATTTTGATCCCTCCCACTTTCAAACCTCATATCTTTCTTATTCATTTCAAATGATATAAAATGTTATGAGAGCACTGAAACTCTATAAATTGTCTTTGAACTCTAATAACAGCAGAGCAACATACAAGGTTTTTTTTTTGGTGTTTGGGAATCAACTTTTGTAACATTTGGTGATTTAGTTCTTGTCTGTCTCTACTTTGAAGGGCCATAACTTTCTTAATTTTATTTTGTTTTTGATAATTTTCAAGGTGTCAAATGCATCAATAGAAGTTCAAGTTTTGTTTAGAATCCAAAAACAACAGAGCCCTCCCCTTGGATTTGGCTTGCCTTGAGCACTTAAATGTTTGATCATCAACCAATTTACCCTAAAAGAGTCGAACATTGAAACCTCAAAACTTGAAAAAAACAAATAAATTAATTAAAAAAATCAAAACTGATAACTTGAATTTAAAAAAAAAAGAAAAATTGGAAGAATAGAGGCCAAAAAAAGAAATATAAAAAGCTAGGTATATAAGTACAATACATATTCATACCAACCTGTGTTTTTCTGGGGCACGATTTAGCCAAATTTCCACTTGTGAGGGTGACTGACTACAGATGCACTATGAAAATAATGGCCCTAATTCACCAGATATCAATAAACAAATACATCTGAATCGCCAGATTTCTACAACAGGTTCAAGCAGGTAGCCAAAATAGAACAGGATTCTTAAATTTTTTTACTTTCATAACAGGTTTTAGCCAGATTTGGCTAAATATTTTTGTGGATGATCACCAGATTGGCTACATCACAAGATTGGGGAAAAAAGGAAAAAAAAAACCTGGAGGTTGGTATTACCAACGTACCAGTTATCCGACCACTGGTCGCTCCTCGCGATGGCCGGTCCGCCCGCCGAACGTTGGATGAGCGAAGCGTGCAACGAACGCTCGCCAGAGCCACACCACGTGTGTGGTAACGAGCATTTCCTTTTCTTCTGTGTCCCGGTTCTTCCTCTTCGTCTGAATGCCATGGCGTGATTCCTTCGACTTCCGCTCCTTTTGTTTTTCCGTTTCTCATTTCCCTTGATCAAATCTTTCTTACATCTTCACACTCACAAAATACACATACAAAACACAACATTTCTGCTCTCTCTTTGCTTCCCGCAATACTCAAGTAATACGCTGATTCAGACTACTTGTGGAATTTCGCTATAATTGTTTGTGATGTAGGGATACCAGAAGACTTGTTGTAGAAATTCGGTATTGTTTGTGATGCAGGGATACCAGAAGACTTGTTGTGGCAATTTCAGGAAGTCTTGACGACGACGACTGAACTTATTTCTGCTCGATTGTGTCAGTGCAGCCAATTCTGAGGTACTTTTGTGATTGATGTTGTATGGAGTACTACTCTGCATGCTTCATATTGTTGTGTGACAATCGTAGACTGGCGTAAGTTTTCATTTCACAATTTGTCGATATCCAGACGCTGCTGCTGAGCTTCTTTCACGTTTCAGCAATACTACCTACTACTACTGTGTACTTCCGTTGTTCATCCTTGGAACTGATCAGTAATAGAGAAGAAACTATCTTTTATTAGTTTTGCACAATTCGATCATAACTTCTCTACAATCAGTCGACTGCTGACATTCTTCTTCTGAGCTAGAATGTCCAAAATCACGCATCACAATCAATGGAAAAAAAAGAAAAAAGGAGGAAGCTTGATTAGCTCTTTCTGGTTTTCTGAATTTTCGTTCTGACTGTGGTCGTCAAGAAAGAAGAAAGAATTGATGCAGCATTGATGCAACATGTGTGTGTTTGTATTCTAGGTTTCTATGCTCAGAGCTGCATTGTAATAGGGCAGGCAGATAAGCGGAATCTGTCTGTCTGCCGGCTAGTCGATCAGAAGAGCGCAGCTTTCGAGTGTTGTGGGAGGGAATCATCAGTCCAAAGTGTGATACCTTAGTCGAGGAGTGACTGAGAACATATTTATTTTGTTTTGTTTCCAAGACTTGCTCTGGGGGAGGAGCTGGGGAGATGGTGAGGACATCAGTAGGTGTAGTGTTGACCTCCCTCTCACCCACGCCTTCACCACAACTGCTCAGAAACACTACTGCTTGTATAGTCGTCACGCAACCTTCAACAGCAGGAATTATACTAAGCACCTGTCCAGATTCAAGGAAGGTGCAATATCAAGCTTGTTTTCTTCAATCTAGTAACAGGTACATGCTCCCTCTTTCTCTCAATATAACAGTTTTCAGTTCCCTGCTGATCATTACAGAAGCTCAGATCCAATCTTCAGTTGTCATATGTTTCCTGTTTCTGTTGCCACAGTTGTTTCTGTCTCTGTTTTTCCTTCCAATCTTAATGTTGCTTTAATCATCCTCAGGACTTCTGTGATTTACAAAACTTACCACTAAGTCTGGATTTGTTCATATGGAAAAGGTGCTGGAGTCACTGCCGAGTTGAATGTGCAGCAACACGTGATCAAAGAGGAAGCACAGTTCAAAATGGTAAGCCGCCATTTTCTGTATATAGCATAATCAAGGGTTTCTCAGTATGATACTGCTGTTGTGAGCCTGTTTCTGATGGATAGCTATAGAAATTTGTCTGATTAGGGTTTAGGGTTTGGTCATATTTACAGGAGCAATGAAGGATGAGCCAAAGGATTATTATGAAGTTCTGGGTGTGTCTGTTAATTCTTCACCAGCTGATATTCGCAAGGCATACCGGCTGCTGCAGAAGATACATCACCCCGACATCACTGGGGAAGAGGTGGATCTCAACCCAGCCCAAAATCTTTTTTTTTTCTTTTTTCCAGTTATGTTAGAGGATGGAATATTGGACTGTGGAGAGAGGAAATCAAACTATAAGCTCAACAGAAGGAATAAACAGACAGATGGAAATTCAAAGATGCAAGACTCATGACTTGCTTGTAAAAGACAAACATCTTACATGCTTGGAAATGACAGACAAGTAGCAGTAAGAGTACTTGCCAGAACATCTCTTAGTATGACTAGTTAGCTATACAACTTGTGAAAGGCACATCTTGTATTCCTAGCATGGCAATTGGAGTTGCTGTGTAGCTGCAATTGGCTGTTTCCCTCTAAATGGGAGTGTATCTGGATCAGGGACATACAATGACTTTGTTGTTAAATGAAGCATATGAAACACTGATGGATGAGAATCTCCGTGAGGTTTATAATAATGCCCATTCTCACATAGTGGCAATGAGAGCATCTGGCCATAAATCTTTTTCAGGCTCTACATATAGTAACTGGAAGGGTCCAGATCGACCTCAAGGTATCTTCGTCGACGAAAATGTGTGTATTGGTATGCAACCCTGCATCCTATACCTTTGACACTGCAGTTTCACATCCACCTGTGGAGACCTGGAACAGCTAGCTTGGGTGTCCTGAATTGCTAATCCAGTATGCCATATTATAACTCCTGTACCCTCCTCGTACCTTTGTGTTCTCATCTCATATTTTTTGAAGACAAATTATTGAACAATGGCCATCCAGAGAGGAAAAGCAGAGTAATGCCACTGAGTTCTCAGTTCATATTCATGAAAAACCAGACACTCAAACTGAGTGTGCCAGCAAGAACAACATGATCTTTGGTAACTCTGCCCAAAAAGGCTGTAGGTACCAGCTTTTCATAATATTCAAACTAGAGACTGCAAGAGTTTGGGTTAGCTGGAAATTGTTTTTTCCAATCCCTGATAAATGTATTTGAACCTCTTCTGAAAGTTGGGGTTTTTTCCATGAATAGAATGATTACTCATTGAAGCAATTAAGACCAGTTATTTATTGGCTCAAAGGCTGAGAAATGTTTGGACAGGGTGTCGGGAGTGTGTGTTTGCGGCCAGTAACACATTCACAATGGTTGATAGTGAAGGCACAGCACGTGTTAAAACCCAATGGGGTGATCCTGATCCTCAGATCAAGGTATCACCACTTCTTTGAGATTGAATCTTTCCCAGAATACCAAGGACTCTTCCAGAAGAGTTTGAAGTGAGTGCAGTTGAAAATTGAAAAAATAAGATCTGTTTCAGATATTTAGCAGTGAATCCCTTGTCAAGCAGCCCTCAAACTTTTTCATGTAATTCTTTGTCCAAATAACAGTGCAGATATGCATTGCATGTTGGGTTTCTTGATAAATTGTAGGGTCAGTGTGAAAGTTAGTACCTTCCACATGTCTAAAGTATTTGGATCGTTTGTTTACTGGTGGGAACAGGTAGCAATTGATTTGTGTCCTGTGAATTGCATACATTATGTGGAGAGAGAGGACTTGTCCATCTTGGAGTATCTTATTCGCTTTCAACAAAAGCAGAGCAATGGTGTCTTTGGGGGCACTTGGGAGCGTCCTCGAAATGTTTTCATGGCTGCTCGGACATTCAAGCGCCAAATGGAGGAAAAGAAAATCAGGGCCACTGAGTCAGGTAAAATTGTGCTTGCCATAGCACTATCGTTCATATCATGTATGAAAATGGGAACTGATATGCCAACTACATAGTTTGGATTGTTATTAAAGTCATAGACGTGAAGGATATCCACACTGGACTGCATGATTTGCATTCCACAAGGCTTGCTAATACTAATACTGCTGGTTATCTCATTATTAGATGGAAAAGTACACTGTACCATGAGAACTATTGTTACCACGACATTCTAGAATATTGATCATTGGGTTTTTGAAGTAAGGGATAATACTCCAGAATGTGGTGAGCTTATGAGAAAAAAAATTCATTACAAACATATTAAGTGCTTAACTATAGACTGCTGCAAAGAGAAAATTCTATTACTGGTGATTTGGAACTGAGTTTGCACATGATGTTTAGCAGCTGAGACTCCAGCACAAAAACAAGCTCGTATGGATGCCGATATTAAACTTAATGCTGGAGCATTCTGGTGGCTATGGTCATGGGGCATGCGGCCTGCAGCAAAAAGTCAACAAGAAGGTCATGGGAGGGCCAGGAAGGGGGCAAATGAATGGCCATGGAAAGGTCTGTTTGGGCCCTCCTCAAGATCAGATCTTCTGATGGTCTCTTTAACTCCTGCAGAAGCTCAGAAGGTGAGTCAAATCCCTGTATCATCATGTAGGATATATGCCCCTATTACCAACACTGTGAGAATTCATTTACCCACGGGAATATGAGATGATTGAGATGGTAAAAATAATGTACTCTTAGGCTTATGTTTAACATAAGTCTTATGTCTTATGTTAGGTGTAGGGTAAAGCCCCAGGGTGGAGACTTTCTCAAAGTAAGGGCCTAGGACAATGTGGTAGCTGAGTCCAACCCTGCATTTTGGGAATGTCTGCCACCTGTGGGCTTTATGTATTGTAAAGCATGAGGCAAAGGTGATATGAACCTAAACATATGGAGGGGAGGGTTCTTACACATACTCCTCAAGAGTGGGAGGGATCTTAGCAGCTGTACAATGCCTCCCACTCTTGAGGAGTAGGAATAATATCCCTCCTCATTTTTAACAAAGATATTCATGCATATAAGGTGCCCTGCAAATGCACAAGGAGATTTCTCCAAGTGCTTTATGATGCATGTAATCTACCTTCATTAATCATGCTAACCCTCAGGCCTGGCAAGTTCACATCACACCACATGTGACAACATGATGCTGGAGATTCAATTGTCCACTCTTTATGTTAGAATGCAAATTCATCATTCAGGTTTTGAATTTTGAAGCTGTGACACCCTCTTCATCTCTTTAAATCCCAGACCTTATATACATGCCTGGAATTTTGACTTTCTAGTTTTTGCAGTCATGACTTTCTTAATGAATCTCTGTTGAATCAGGTCTCTCATCAAATTTCAACTTTGTAACTTTCAGTTTCGCCACTTTCTTAATGACATTTGTGTCAAATTGTGGGTGCAACTATTGTAGTGGTGAGACCTAAGTGATATTGAGGGTTGAGATTGATAAGAGAACATGTTCTTGATGTGACTTCATTTGCAGGTGGTTGCACTGGTCCAAGACTGGGCAGTTACATTTGTGTCATCTAGCGAGCTACCACTTCCAATGCCTTTCAGGACGGATCTTCTTCCAAATGGAGTGCGGTTAACCCTAGTGACTGCAGATAATGGAATGCTTATGCCCATTGGTGCCTTAGTTGCTGTGGTGGAGAGGATTGAGCAGGATTCTGCTGAGACAGAAAGTGCAGCTTCAGTTGACCCAAATGATGGTAGTGATGCAGAATGGTTTTTCATTGTCAGGAGAGAAGGAGCAAAAGACTCACGGCCATTGCCTGGTGAGGGCCGTATTCTCAAGCACTTGAAGAATTCTCTGGCTGGAAGAGATTCTTATGCTGCTTATAGTCTTCCTCGGAATCCCAAACTCTAAGAATTGCATCATATCTCTGGGCCTCAATTCTGTCTCCTTGGAGGTTCCTTCACACTTCCTGTAAGTTCCTTTCTTGGTCACTCTTCTCCTTCATTCTTTCTCAAGGAAAATTCATTGATGGGTTGCAAGGGCCAATACTTGGTGGCATATGACAGAAAGTAAAGTTTGAACACCAGGATTGTTGCCCACTGTCCCTGTGATAATTATCATAGCAAAAGAGTGGAACTCTTAGAATTTTCTTGTTATTTTTTATCAATTCAACACATTATTTAACAGAAATTCAGTGAATGTTGATGAATCCAGAAAGATGTGTATTAGGTGTATATAGGACTGTCCAGTTGAAGACATTAGCTCTAATAACCATTCCTACTGAGCTTGTTAGGACTTCATGCTGCAAACAGGGATATGTCAAGGTTAGACAGGAGTAGAAACTGAGCAAGAGGTTGAGAGCTTGTTGTGCCTTAGTTGGCAGCCAATTGTAAATAAACTTGTCTCTGGAGTTTGCTAAGAGTTTCCGCAAAGTCACCCTGTCTTTGGGCCTTAGTTTGACCCTCTAAACCCTGTTTCGTCCCCAACTTGAGTGTAAGAAAAGTGAGCAAAGTTGCTTACTGGGTATCAGTTTGGAAGATTTTCAGAATCTTATTCTAACAAGGCTTGATTCAGTGAAGCCAAGGCACTGTCAAGGCACGGGTAATGCAAATAAAAAACTGGGGATGAAACTCCTCAGAGGAGCAATTGAGGTCAGAAAACTAATATGGTCCCTAGTTTTCCCTGTGTGCTGTTTTCGTCCTGTCTTCTCATTTTGTCCCCATTTTCGGGTAAGCTGGGGCTCAGTACCCCCAGTTTGGGATACTAAACTGATAACTCAATGTTGTTGTAGATTATGTAAAGGTAAACTCAAGGATTGGATGGGGTTGGTCAGCTTGTGAATGGACATTGGTTTCACAAAGTTCTCAAATATAGTATTGAAGGCTAGTCAAACAATAATAATTTTCACCATGAAATCCTGATTTTGGCTTTTAGTATTATGAAAATAATGTTGCTAAGTTATTATTGCAAATCGGATTAGGACTCATTTAGGAATGGAAATAGCTTTTTCAATCTTTTCATCAAAGAAACATGTATTTTATACCTATTTTGCATTCAAATTAGGAATATGTTTGTAAGTATACCAAGTGTCTCCCTTCACCATACTTATGCCCTTACAGTTTTGTTCCTCTACACTTTTCTGGGTTCGAAACATTCCAAGATATCATGGGCCTTTTGAACAGGCTTTCTACTAGAATCTGGTATAACATTTAAAAATCTTTTGGAGCGGTTAACATTAGAACTTAGCAAAACATTTAAAATAATTCTTTCTTCTTTGTTTAAATAATTATTTGTGAGAACAAATGGTTTCCTTGGCATGTAACGAATGAACATACAAAGTTGAACAATGAACATGCAATTAAAATCTTTGTTTAATAATTATGTTTGTGGTGTGTGCAAGTGCATAATTTAAGAACCTGAAAGGAAAAAAATCAGCATTATGTCTATTTGCCTTCAACTACATCGTACCTTTTTGGCTTTCAAAATAGGTGTTGATAAATTGTATGAACATCTCTTTTCTAAACATGTTATGCATAAAATGTGCCAATATTCCTGTCAATGAATAAAAATATTTCTAAATTTAATAATATGGTCCCCATGAAAGATGACTAAATAATCATTACCAAAACTGATTGAAAGAACAAAAACATTTTTCTTAGGTAAGGTGCTCCTAACTTCCAAGCAAAGAAAAAGTTCCATAACAAACGTGGCTATGGCTTTAGAATATAAAATGCTTATCAAGAATATATTTGCAAGGAAAGTGATGATGCTTGTAAAGATTTTTGAGTCCAATGCAAACATTATTATTTATTTTGCAACATAAGATTCCAAGCTTCATGTTCCAACTATAGCAAAGCTGGTCATGTGTATTATGAACCTAGTCATCCTGGCATGTGTGATAACTAGTCTCAAGGTCATTCCTTCCATTCTTATGCTTACATCAACTATCTTCATGTATGCAAATATGTTTCATTGAATGTTAAGCTAGGACGTCTATTCTTAAGAAATTTTTTTCATGTCCACCCCCTATGGCTCAAAATTAAAATTTGTATGAAAACCATTTCTATTTAAGATAAATTTGAACATATTAGGTCATGGAGTTGCCATTAAGTTCAAGAAAAAGGCATGTTTTAAATATTATAATAGAATTAGTTATTAACTTGAAATAACTTGAAAATGCTAACATGTTTAAAGTGGAAACTTGTGACAAAGACCCTTGAACAAGGGCATAATTTGCGAATAAAGAAACAATTATATTACATTCATTAGTTCTCACAATTGTGTATGTAGATTCCTTGGTATAGTGTGTGATTATGGAACACCCAACAAGTTAGATCTTTGGCATCCCCATATTCCAAATAAGAACATAGTGTGTATTTTGTATTGCTTGTGTTTGCACTTCATTAAAAGGATTCAATTTGTCTAGGTTGAGAAATTGAATTGAGTGCTCACAATGGTCAAGAATTGGCTATCTATGATCAAATTCTTGGCTGGAAGCCCCAAGCTAGTTTTATAGAATATATGCATATAAAGGACACATTAGAAGAGAAGAACCATGATTTGATTGAAAAGGCAGGGTTTTAAAACAAATTTGATCATACTAATGATGATAATTAATGAATTCAATTCATTTAAAACTCCTATTTTTCAACTAAAAATAGATCAATTTTTAGTGATTGTTGGCTTGAACAATTGCAATGCCTACCACAACAAACAAATATGACATTTAAAAATGACCAATTAGTTTATTTTAACAAGGTTGAATTTTGATTGAGTGAATTCTTACCTTCATGATTTTGCAATTGATAATAATAAAAAAGTATTGTAAGCATTTGAAGTGTTCATTGAACATATTATGGAAAACCTTTATATTGGGACATGACTTTCACAATCTTGCCATAACTTGGAGATCCATAAATGGTGTGCAACAAAAATTAAATACTTAATTTATAACTTGTTCCACTTTTGTTATATGAGCAAAATTTATCATGACACCTTCTTAAGGTCACCTTTGGCAAGAGCTAGGAGAATAGGTCCATGGCTTGTATTCAAAGTCTCATGACAATCACTAAACATTGGCATTCACAAAACACAAACAAAATTACTAGACTTTCCTTCTGCTTAGAAAGAAGGAAAAAGAAATCACCTTATATAATAACCTATGAATTTGTTGAAAAAAGTTGGGCTTTGAGAACAACACTCTACTTTGTAACATAAAATAGTCTTCTATTACACTTGTGGAAGGTGAATCTTATAATGTGCTTCAACTTGACAAAACACAAATCATGTTGATTTTACTTTATTGTTTTATTTCACATGTGGAGACATTTATTTTTTGTGTTTACTGTACTGTGCTTTTACCCTTGTGTGAGCTTCAAACTTCATACGATGATCAATGCTAACAAGTCTCTTGGATCCATATTAGATTAGAGGCACCAAATGTTACAGCCTGTAGAGGCAACAGCAAGGTAATGTCCCAAGGAATGGCGGTTGGCTTACAGCTAGCTACACATGATCATGATTCATATATCCAAAGAAGTGGTCCAAGGAATCACTTGTTGCTAATCTGGAAGAGACATTTTCAAATCTGCTGCTGTTTTTGTTGTTGGGTCGCTGGGACCCAATTTGTCAGGCATTGCAGCTGACCAATTATCCAGCACCTCAAACTTCCTGAGAAAAAGTTAAGGTCCTGTGAACATTGCGCTGCCATCCCAGCTGCCCAAATTACAAGAAATGGGGAGCGAGGGGTGGGGGGACGGTGGGGGTGTGGGTGTGGGGAGTGATCTCTTTGGACCAATGATCTGCTATATTACCGTCTGCAAGAAGGACAAAAAAAATAATGACAGAGTGAAAATGCCAATAAGCATGCTATGTGTGAAGGGGCATGCGTTCCTCCTGTCCCTGTAAGCATCTGGCATTTAATGTGATGGGAAGCGGGGACAAATATGACAAGTAGTGGGGTCACAGCAGTGAAGCTGGAAAGATCAGATCACCTACCAGGGAAAACCAAATAAAAGATTATTCAAAGATTTGAACAAGGACACACAAGTTGTGACGCAATCATATGACAATGATCTCCTTTGCAGATTACCCCCCCCCTCTCCCCCTTTAGCTACAGTTGATCACCAAATCTTTGTAAGGAGTTATGATGCTGCCTGGCAAATTGTTGATCCATGCATGCAACCACCCTCCTCCAGCCCCCCTCCCCCCCACCGGCAAATATTACTGATCTAAAGCATTTACTGTTTTCAGGATGGCTAGTTGAAGATTGGATTACGAAAAAACATATCATGGATGAACTGGTTGTAACTGACCAGCTGCACGGATGAAGACAGTTGTTCTAACACTGAACAAAAATAATTAAACTTCTGCAACACCTGAGTACTCACCCTGAAAGACCCCCAAAAACACACACACATGCACAGAGAACAAACAAATAGAGGATCCAAACCCTACCCTGGGAGCAAGCTGAACTTTGTAGTTTTGTGACATTTTGGGTTGTGTACTTGAACAGTCATGGGCACAGGAAAAACATGACAATCTTATAACAAAATTATGGTATTAACCTAGAAGATTGAGTGGTTGGTGGGTTTAAATGATGGTGTTCTGTAAATTAAAAAAATCTCATGTTCAGGTATGTCTCTGTTAGTTTTTTACACAATAATTTTGTGCAAAGTCTTTTGTGTTTTGTTGTATAATGCAGAACTAGCTGTGAGGCACAAGTATTTCAAAGAGTGGAGCATGCAGGTAAATTCATACAGGTTACAGAAAATGGCACATTCAAAAAGTCCTGAATTTTGCATTTTGAAAGAACTGAAAACCAACATGGGAATGAATGTATATCCAACAGCCATTGCATAAATCTATATCCATCAGCTTGCTTGGAGGACAAGTTGATCAATAATGGTGAATTACATGTACTTAGGAATGGGTGAATCTTGACAATGTACACTGTAGGTAGTACTCGAGAGGAAAAGTCATAAGACAAATATTTGCTGGCAGAAAAGTTGCAGCCTCTTGGAGGTCCACCCCAGGTGCAGCAGTTTTGCAGAGTATGCAATTTACATAGGCCGTCCATGAGCTCTCCTATTTTGATTCTGTACTGCCACACATTAATTCATGACGGTGAAAGAGACGAAGAATTTGGGGAAATTCATGGGTCATGGGAAAACTTTGTGTACTGACGGGAAGTTCAGTCCCGTCTCCAGTTTCTTGGAAAGATTGATGGGCTTTATTGGGATGATTTTGAATAGTCTCTGCAAATTTTGATTACATGAGCCCCAGAGAACCACGGTCCACTTTATTGAATTGATACAAGTGATGAATGGCACATGCATGGAGTACTATAACTACACACAAAAAGGACTTACCTTTCACAGGAGTATGAGTGCTTTGATGAGAACACAATAAGTGCTTTGATGAGTGTATTAATACAGTTGATCAGGAGACAAATATGCCCTTAGAACTGGTCTTTGTAGTACTGGGAAAGTTTGAAACTAATGACTGGTCTTTATAGTTACCAGGAGAGTTTGCAACTGATGTAACCACTAGCAATTACTAGGCCTCACCCGGTTGCAAATACTCATCCCATTTTAGGGTCCTTGTGAAATGGAATAAAAGCTACAGATCATTTCATGGTTGGTGAGATGGGCTTTTATTATACAGGGGCCACCGAAAAGATTTACTGGAAACTAGGAGGATACATACTTTTAGTCCCCAGATGCTTAAATGCAGCACTTTATGGCACAAAATATTTGTCTCTGGAGCTGAGATCCTCAAGTGCCTGTACTTAGCACATATTGATCATGTCCCAGATTTTTGAAAGCTGGGTAGCAGATTTAAACCTTATATACCAGCTCTAGGATTAGTACACCTGTAGTCTGTAATCCATCTCAAAAGGACAAATAGACTTGACGTTGCATTTTCAAAATTGTAGCAAATCTGTCCGTCTGCCATTCAGTATAATAACTTGATATAATCAGCTACTGTGCTCTGCCAGACTAGTATATAATTCGGTTCTCTTAAGTACTGATCAGTGTACTAATCCTGCAGTCTCATCGTCATCCTACTAATTAATGAACATACAAGGATGAACAATATTGAGCTAATTTGATCTGCAGTCTAACTATAGTCCTAGGTAAGTTTAATTATATACAAGGATTAACAACATTTAGCTAATTTTATTTTGACATTTGCAGCTGGTTTGCACGATCGTGGTACTGACCCAATCAGTCTCCAGCTGATGATCTGTATTGATGCAAATTTGTGCAGATCTCAAGTGTAAATTTCTGGTTATCCAAGAGCATATATATATATATATATATAGAATAAAATTCTCATACTTCAATAACAGTAGTCATTTAGTATATTATATTACGTCAATACAGCTATCAGCTTAGGATTACAAAATGGTACACCGTAGAGCTATAAGCTGCAGGATCATGAGTCATTATAACTACACAACGGCTCCTTCGCAACTGGGTACACTGATTAGAGAGACAAGCTTCAGTTTTATTAAGAAACTTTGTCCTTCCAATGTGCCTTCGAGCCTCAGCCACATTGAAACCAGTAATCCTCTCTCTTTCTATCTGCGCCGGAAGAGAGACATAAATGGACGATGCAGTATCTTTCCGACCAGCAGTTTCTGATAAGATGCATATAATCAATACTTAACGATTCTAACTAATGACCATTAACCATGTGAGGGTGGAGATAGAGCATCTCCACCAACACTCAGTATGTGACCCTGCACTGGAAATCTTGGATGAGGTTCATCAGTGAATCCGCTGGGCTGGAAGACTGCTGGGCCCTGAAAAGAACCACAGCTTTCAGAGCCGTGAAGAAGACCTGGAACAGTGTAAAAAACACAGTCAAATCGTATTTGTTGATTGCTCCATGTTTCTGATTGGTTAAATAGGTTGATAGGTCCAAGTGGTTTTCTATTAGTAGTGTCCCGCCTACTTGCAGTCCCAGTCTCAGTTTTACTGGTGGGGTTGGAAAAAATTTAGTTACTAAAAGTTCGGTGTGACTAATATTTTTGCAGGGTCGCATACTGAGGGTTGGTGGAGATGCTCTTAGGACTGATATTAACAGTGAACAATTCAGGAGGAATCTCATAAGCTGCCGGTCTAGTTAATTAGTAGTGTGCAGCTGTGTCTCTGCAATTAAGAAGATTGGATCTAGCGTGTGTCTTTAATGCTGCAAGGGTACATACTTTGATTACCAAACCCTGTAGCTTGTATGCTGGTTGTAATCATAGCAGGCTTTAGCATGCAGCACATAATCAAGGGTGCTCTTTGCTGCTGTACAACATTGATCATGATGATGAGTTTTGCTGTATAGTTTTACTCGTACGTATAAGTCTCTTCCTGCAAGTTTTGACCACAACACAACCAATTTAAAGAAGCTGCTGTTGGTACCGTGGCCACAACGTGACATGCTGCCCGCAGCTGTTCTCTTTTTCTCCTCTTTTCTTTTCCTTTCTTTTCTTTAATGGGCAACCAAGTAAAGTAAGTCGGAAGTTGGATTGTCAATCATTTGCAGGGTCAGTGTAGTTTTGAGCAGTCTTTTTCGGGCAGTTACAGCAGCAGCTGGTACGTCCTTTCCTTTCCTTTTGATCATGGACGTATATTTTGTGAAGCGTTGTTTGTTGTCACCCTTTTTTGAATCCCCTAACCAAGCAGTAGGCCGGCTGCTCCATGGAGGCTGCTTGACTGCAGATACTACAACAATTTTCTAGGATTTCCAAACTAGCTTGGATGTTTATGGGCGCTATCTGCAGGGATTTACATCTGCAAGGCTTATGTAAGCTTATGTGTTGATCTAGTGAATCCGTTCTGGAACTGGCCTGGAGCTGAAATTACTATCAACTTGAAGCTCTCGAGTCTATGAACCCTGGATCTGATTCATTCATGAACTATTCGACAAGCTCTTGGATATAATTTACATCTGGCATGCAGATAGCTATAAGATCTAGACATGAGAAGCAGCTTGTTTGGACCAGACAGCATTTTAAAAATTTCAATACCCAACATTACACATAATGACATGATCTTATTAAAACAGTCTAGAAACATCAAGGGGACAAATAAAATTAAATCTCTTTGGGAATTAAAACACAAAATCAGTTTGGAAAATGCCGTTTTAATAGAAATACACAATGTAGAGTTAAGCTTGGTGTATCTTCATGTCAGACTGAACGAGCAGCTTTATTAACAAGATCACAGCTACAATTTTACAAATACAATGTACATATTATAACATACAATAACTTGTTTCATGGTTCCACCACTTCTCAAGACTCTTTCTCATGGCTTGCAAGGAGAATCTTGCTTAAAGAATTTCTAAGTTTAAGGAGGATATGAATCATGGAATAAGTCCGTGCTGATTTACTTAAACTGCTACACTATTACCAGCTGCAGCCTCTGGACACATTATATCTACGATCTAGCATAAGTAACAAAGCTAAGATATTAATTTTTAGAAGACCGTATACTGCAAGGGTGGTAATCTTCTAAATTTACAAGCTGCGCACTGAAATGCAATTTGGGTATGAGAATGGAGATATATAAATCACAGAAGTTTTTTAAAAAGCTGGATCTGCACGACTCCCTGCATGCCAGCTAGGCAGCCTGGCAATAACATTGACAAGCTCCCCAGGTGGCATACAGGGAGCCAGGCAGCCCCGACATTCCTAGCACTCTCCACCCACTTACTCTATCCTCTAGTGCAACAGAAACTCAACTAGTTTACAATCAGCTGGCTGCTCAAATCTACTGTTCAGAGCAGTTCTTTTTAATCACATCATCTCCACAGCTTAATTTTGAGACTTGAGATATTCCCACTCAAAAATAGTTTTGGCTGATCTTCAGTTGATATTTCCCATCAGATGCATATGAGAACACTAGTGAGCTTGCTTAGAGTTGATAGTCAATCAACTCCTGCCTGACTCCCTGCATGCCAGCTAGGCAGCCTGGCAATCGACCTTGACAAGCTCCACAGGTGGCATACAGGGAGCCAGGCAGTCCCCACAATCCTACTGCTCTTCATCCACTCACTCTATCCTCTAGTGTAAGAACAACTCAACTAATTTGCAACCAACGAACTGCGTAAGTCAACCGTTCACAGCAGTTTTTTGATCATATCATCTCCTGCAGCTTAATCTTCAGACTTGATTTTACCATTGAAAAAGTTTTGGCTGGTCTTCAGTTGATATTTCCATGGCACGCTGACCAGATCACTTGGGAGCTTGCTTAGAGTTGATAGTAAATCAGCTCACTATGATCAGCTTCCCATCAAATGCCCTGCATCATTGAAACCAAGTTCTAGTACTACTAAAGGTTATAAGATCAGTTATACTCCAGAGCTTCATATCACAAATTGGTTCTGCACGAGTTCTAGACAAATCCATGTTTAGAAGTTCTGCAGAGTACAATATCAGTTTCTCAGAAGGAATCACTAGTGATGATATTAACAGTTGTTGTGACCAGCCAGATTGCTCTACACAAGTTGCTCATCACAGTGCAATTCCTCCAGATTTTGCAATTTGGCCATCATTTTCCTCCGACTACGTCAAAATGCCAATCTCATAGTACATTTTGGTTCAAAACTGAAGAAAAGACCTATCGTGGAAATTTGTAGCACTACCTCTGTACGTGTCTCAAGAATGACATATTGCGGGCACAAACTTCTGTCCACGCGAATAACAAAACTACATGCGGTCAAGACTTCTTGGCGAGCAGTAGTCACAGACCTGATGCAGCTAGCTAGCAAGCAAGACCGGGCACGATTTAACAGAAGGAATGTATAAGAAAACACGTCATGGCACAGATCATCAACCAAAATGCTTAGACTAGTACTCAGCTCCAAAACTTGAATGTAGAGCTCTAGTCGTGGATGTAGAAAGAAAAAAGAAGAGCAGCTGGTGTTGCAGGACGTGAAGAATTAACTTGCATTCCCAGCCTGCTTGTCAAATATTCTACCCAGGAGCGCACTTGTGAATTCTGTACTCAATTCAGGCTCTAGTCTACAATCCAAGCTGGCTTTCGCTAGAACCCCAACGTCCTCGCAACCAGTACTTCAGCTTCTTCTACTGGACCCACATTCGACATTTGCTTCAGCGTTCTATGCAGCACGTGTGAGATTCTCAAGAGTAAGTTCTAATACTTCGATTGGATGCTGCTTTTTCCCATTAGGTCCGATTAGATTACAGTGAAGAAATGGTTACGGAATTCACAGATGCAAGGACGTTCTGGGTAGATGTGCAGTTCATCTGTGGAAGCTGCAGGATCAGCAGGTGCTATTGCAAGTTTGCTGCAATTCGGTCTTTGATGCATTTCGACTAGAATTCTTGAGTCATCTGACTATGCGACGCTGCAATGGTTTGTAATGTTTGCATCATAGTTCAAATTCGACTGCGGATCACGAGGCCTGCGGGGAGACCTACACTATGTCAGTGCGAAGAATGCTGTGCCGTGATCGATCGCCTACACTTATGTCTGAAGAGTGGACAAATAAGGGCTGCTGCTGATCGCCTTAGTTAGCTTCAGTTTGCGTAGTAGTACTGAAGGAAGAATAAGCTGCAGCTGGTTGTGGCAAGGTGCTCAGTTCGCAACCTTGGAAACGCATGTGCAATCTATGCAATGTTCAACACATGGTGCAAGAATCAAAATCTTTCGTTTCATCAGTGCAATGCAAAGAGGGAGGAGAGACCGATGACCTGAGCGTACGTAGCGCGAAACCGATCGCAGCTCCTCAGTGCTCACGCTTGATGTACACACTCAACTCTCCCCGCATTCACGACAAGCTGTTGCGGTCGCCAAAACCCTCGAAGATAGATAATCTATGCACCTTGATGCTCGATATCAGCGGAAAGGAAACACCATCACGGCGCTTATCACCTTCAACAAGAGCTGTGCCGACCCGTGAAAATTGCACTGGTCTGTATGCCGCGTGTGCAGGCGCTGTCTGGAGAATCAACATCTAATTCTCAACGTTCCTCCCGCGGTGCTATTTGTCAGCACTAGATCTCTAGATGGACACCAAGAGCGTATCATGAGGTCCCTGGAAACATGAATGTTTCTTTCGCGTTTTCCAAGTTCTGCTGTAATCTCGTTCCACTTTCTGGAGTTCACGCGCTGCACATAAGGTCGTCTTTGTAGCCTGTAAACCAAATTTGAAGAACTCGGATGAACAATTCACAAAACAACATCAAGGACTTCCGACCAGTCGATCATCACACTCATCGACTCAAAGACGCTTCATAGATCTAGATTCTGGACTGCCTGTCCGAGATGCGTACACTAACCACTCTAGTAGAATCTTCTCACAATCAACTCACACTATTGAATGCATTCACGACACCAAAGAGAATAGCAGAGAGGTTTTCATGGACCATGAATATCATACCGACCAACGCGAAGCTTGTCCAAAGCAGCTCCGATTTTGAAGATGATTGTTTGGAAACTCCATGAGAGAAATTAAAGACTGAAGACGATGACAAGAACAATACAAAAGAGAGAATGCAGCAACACAACAACAGCACCCGACGTCAAAACAACAACCAGACCAGAAAGTTCTTCACGGCTACACTACAGCAGCAGCTGCGGCACTGGCCTCTGGTTCAGATCGTTGTCGGACTGAGGATGCAGGCATCAATCTGAAAGAGTTTCAGGTCAAACACACCTGTGCAGCTTCTGACTGCTCAGGTCCATCATTTGACGGAGTGATGAAAAACATGTAAAACTGATGGGGATGATGATGATGATGGTCCTGCAACGATGAGCACGAAGAGATCAGCAAGGGAAGAGAGGAGACTCGACAGACTAATACTGTCGACCACAATCTAGCGAAGTATAAGTAGCCGGTGGAGACCTGTCATCGAGGTTTTGATCACAAACTCCGGACGCGAAAACACTCTGGTGAGACGCGAACACTGAAAGAAGCTTGGCTTGAATCCCAGCCAAAAAAGGGATCAATTCGAGTCGTGAAAGCGTGCAGAGTTCCCTCGACTGTGCGTAGATTCTACTGAAACACGGGCAGAGCAATCTGCTGCCCTCCCAGCTTGCACCTCCGACCCCGAGGCCGGCTCTGTATCTACGCCATTATCAGTACCCACTCGACAGAAATATACCCATGCAGCGGCCACTAGCAAGAGAGCCTCAGAGCTCTCTGCAGCACAAGTACAGCTCATGTCCTGCTTGTATCAAAACGTCACTTCTGTTTTACATACTTATTACTGCCACCACCGTTCTCTTGATACAGTAACTGTCAATACTGCAAAAGGATGTCTGTCTACTAATAGTACCTGCAAGGCAGCTTTACAGACATGATTTAGTTTGATACATCATCGTCAACTCGACAACAAAAGAAAAAAAATGGTCGACTAGAGGCTTGCGAAGCCCGGTGGCCAATTGTACTGAATCCCGACAAAAAAAACCGGATACATATCGATAAGCAAAGGCGTCATTAGCTGGTTCAGCAGGAATCTATGAAATCTGACAAGTTCATATTAAATAAATAAATAAATATATATGTATATATTATTGTCATCTGTCTGCGAGTCGCGGACAACGATACTAGTCGACTCGATCTACTCGAGGAGCTCATTCAATCTAGCTTTCTCTAATCTCTTCTTCTGCTGCTGCTGCAGCTGAAGGCAACAAATAAACCGGTAAGACTCTGACTCACGCCTCTGCAGATACTTTCCGCTCCGGCCGAACCACTAACAAATTTATACTCAGTGCATGTGTCTGCAAGTACATACACAACAAACACAACAACAACAAAAACTACTAAAACTAGGCTGCTGCCAATTCCATATTGAATCATGCCTGGATCAAACCAACCTGTCGACTCATGCATGACTAAGATTCTTCTTCTTTTTCTTCTTCTTCTATTCTGCAGCAGCATCAGGCGAGCCATCATGAGTCTGAAAGAACACAGCAACATAAATTAGTATAAACCGACAGCAACTAGTATTACAACACTAGTCCGGCCTGCTGTTGCTGCTGCAGCAGTTATCTGAGCCAAAAAGAAAGAAAAACTTTTCACATGAGAATATGGCTGTGCAGCTGCTGCATCATAATATTATTCACTGTACCTACGTATTATAACTAATCTGAGTGTCTGGAGTCTCAGTGACAACACTTGTAACATGCTCCTGATCTGGCTCTCCAACTCATGTTGTGTGTCACTGCATGTGAGTGAGTTCACAATTTCTGAAAGAATTTGGCTATTGCTGTTGCTACTGCTGCCCCACCCCCTAACTAACTAACTACATCCAAGCTGAATCCTTCTTATAAAACACTTGAACAAACCAGCTGCACTGAAGCAAATGATGACTTATGATCTGGAATTAATTGGAAGTTGGTAGAAAAAATGCTATAAGGCCTCTCTCGCGCGCGGGGGTGGCGGATTGAGCGAGCCCACCTGCAGAAGCTCTGAAATTGGAATCTATATTACCTGTCATGCTATCCTAAGCACCCATGAGCCAGGTTCTACTGGATCTAAAACCTCTCAAGAGACCGAACACATAAGAAAGAATGAATGAATGAGTGATCCTCGGCCAGCAGTCTAGTGGGTAAGAACTTTCGATTCCTGTTGTTATGCGCATACCGTTGCTGCTGCTGCTGCAGCAAGCCCGGTCAAGCTGGAAGCAAGCATCCTTACCAGGGTCCCTCCCCGGCCTCCATCCCCTTCGGGAAGGAGTGTACCTACTTCTCCCAACTACTAGTCTACTAGTTACAAGTTACTGTAGTGAGGGTGTGTTCCCTGTTCACCACACAGCACCCAGCGTGTGTGGCGGGGAGGGGGGCAAATCTCCCCATTGCCACCCACCCAGGGACTTATTACTTTGTGACCTTTTCCCGTCCCCGCAGGGACTTACTTGCTGGGTAAAATCTCCTACCCATAATCCTTCTGAGGTGTGGGACATTTAGTTGCTGAGTAAATCCCCTACTCCTGAGATGGGGGACTTATTTGGTGAGTAGATTTTCTCAAACGCCACGAGGTGTGTGGGACTTAGAAGCGAGCATCTACAGTGTACACCCCCCCCCCACAAAGATAAACTACAATGTTTATATTCAAATAATTTGGTTTTTAACGCTCAATGTGCTCACCTATGAACATCCAGAATTTTTTTTTAAAAAAATTTCAAACACTGAAAGATCATTTATACCTTTACGTCTCGACCAGTAATTACCAGTGACCAAATTCACAGTAAGATTTTTTTTATAAAAATGTTTGAATGATCATGACATTTTGCTTTTATGGGAGAGCACTAGGATGTGGTCTATTCTGCTGCAAGATTTAATAAAAAAGGGTCTTTATCTGGGTTGGGCAATTCTTGTTTTTTTATAAAGAACTAGACGTTTTTAAAAAAATAAAAAAATGTATCTGGTTTCAGTACCAATTCTGAAAAAAATGGAACCTTGGGTCCAGTTTAGGTCTGGTTCTTAAAAAAAGAAATCTAATTTCAATTTTCAAAATCAGAACTGATTCTGGTAATTTCAAGTAACCTGATCTGAAACTGGCAGTTAACAGCCAATTAACTCCTGATTGCAAACCATTTTTCACCCAAAAAAATTAGTTTCCTAAAAAAAGTCAGGTCTTGGTTCAGATTCAAATGATAATCCAAATTCCAATTCCAAAAGTCAGACCCAATTCCAGTTCAGTTCCTGTTATAACCCCAGTTCCAATTTTCATTTCCAAAATCAGACCCAATTTTGGTTCAATTCCAGGTAATCGGAGCCAGAACCTACGGTTTTAATCAGCCAAACCAGATACCCACCCAACACTATCTTTGCCATTGTGAGGTGGAGATGCTCTTATTAGTTGCTGAGTTTTACCCACCCACCGACCTACCCACGGAGTTATTTGCTGGGGGTCCTTCCCACACACCCAGGGATTTACTTGCTGAGATTTTTTCTACCCAGATATTTACTTGTTGAGGTTTTTTCCTGCCCACAGACTTACTTGCTTGCTGAGTTTTTCACACCCAGAGACTTACTTTCTGGGTTTGTCCTCCACTTTGGCCTTGGTGAGTTTCCCCCCACCTTCTTTCTCCTCCAGTTGGAACGAACCGAAGGGTTATCTATCGAAGTAAGGGTATTGAACCGAGGGTACTTCCAGAATGGCATTTCCAATGACTTGTTATTTTTTTTGATCCACCTAGTCAAAAAGCCTCTAGTCGTTTCCTTTCCCACGTTTCTTGTTTTTTACTCAGAGTTTGAAATTTATGGACAACAAAAAAATCCTGCACATCTGGGTCAGCCAGTTTTGAGCTGCTAATAACAGCCAGGATTTACTCCCAATTAACATTGTATCTGGGACCTTTTTAACCAGGCTGATCCTCTCCTAACTCGCTCTCTACTTACTACTAGATTTTAGAAAAACGCATGCGATAGGCATGATTCCTATCTATATTAGAGATATCCTCAAAGAAACCCTGTTTTGGGGCCCTCCTGTCGCCCCTTCAAATCTTTCTTTCAACCTCAAACACTACTGTCTGCAAACTAAGGAAATTTTATTGAATTTGAGTATAAAATGCTGGAACTTAATAGCATAATATCTCATGCACAAGATTCGAGAGTATTTATAAGAGGACTACATAAAATATCAGTGAAATCACCCATGCAAAAAAAGAAGCATGAAACTGAGATTACCACTAAATTTGGTGGTAATTTAAGTTTCATTACCCATTTGATAGCAATGTCCTTTTTTTCCCCCTTTAATCTCATCTTCCTTTATGACCAAACTCTGAGCATCGATGTTGTGTTTCCTTTACCTTTGCAGATATTTTTTGGTTCTACCCATTATATTCCAGGGTAAATTATGATGAACATACATTTTATGTGAACATGGCTTTGTTTTGAAGCATCTCTATATGTACGGATGGACCATTTATTCTCTTTATGAATCAAAAGGGTCATTTTTTTCCTAGTGTGGAAGCAAAATGAAACTAGACTTGAGAGGGAGGGGTAAGTGGATTCAGTAGGGTCATGTTATGTATGGATGAACAATTTATTTATCTATGCATGGCTCATTTGTTCCTCCTGCCTGCCCACACAAATGAAACTAGACATGAGAGAGAGAGCTAAGTGGATTTAGGGTAATGTTGGCATAGTGCACTAGATGAGCCTCATGAGGGGAAATAGGGACATCCAGACCTCTATCAATCTATCTATGAGCCACCTATCGATCTAAGTATTATTCTATCATTCTATCAGGGATTACAAGTTTATTGTTGAAAGAAACAGAGCTTCGTGTGAGAACTTAGAAGGTGGGCCCCCCCCAGCACACCAAACTACACCAAGCACACCAAAGTGGTTTGGTCACACATAGGTCAAAATTATTATATTTGAGATGAGTTCACAATGGGATGGTAAGAGAATGGGACAACAAATTAGTTTTGGGATGGTGAGAGAATCTGACAAGAAATTAGTTTTCAACTTTCCATGGGTAGATAAGTTTGAGGAACCATGAGGGAAGAATCTAACTGTTAAATGCAGAAAATGCTTCCATGGACAAACTCTAGATTTGGATGCAAAGAGACAGCTTGGAGAGAGACCCTTTTTTTGGGTACTCAACTATGAACCAGCAGCTGGTGATCTTGAGCTCAGCCCTGCTGTACATAATGACAACAAAGCGTAGGATGCATTGGGAAAATATCACTGAGGGCCACCAATACCAATTCCAATTGAACATGGGGTCCAATTTTAAGCTTCAAAACCAAAATGGGCCCCCAGAATCAACCCATGTTTATAACAAAAGCATGTGTCTAGATGTGGAGTGGGTGTACCAAAAGGCCTTAAAAGGAATATAATGTACCACAAATTTCAAGTTTTCAAATCAGGACTAACCCGTGTTTTGGATCAGGATAGCAATATTAGATCATGCATTCCTTAAGATTCTTAAAAATGCTTTAGGTTCCACCAGACAACCAATCAAATTGGTAGCTTTTTGAGAACATTTGGTCATATCAAGGCATGTTTTGGGAAAATGGGTCGATACAATAGGTCTAGAGAACCTTCAACTTTGATCCAAAGAGGCAATTTGAAAAAATAATTTTTGACTGGGTTTGTATCAATCACCACTTTTAAAAGGTCTCAAAACATATTTTAGGAATGTTTGAAATTTGAACATTCATTTTTTTATAAAAGTGGGGTGGGGGGCAGAAAGTTCCAAAATTATTCAAAATTGCTTTGCCAATCAACAAACTTTGTGACAGTGCAAAATTCTCTTATAGTGCATAGTTGACCCAATTTCACAATTATGGATCACAGTCGTCTAGTGCAAAATGAGTGGTGGATCCTTGTTCAAAGTTTTTTGCATGTGAGAGAAAGTTTGGGTGGTATTTGTATGCATATATTGAAAAAAATGCTATTATTAGGAGAATAATGTAATATTATATTGGAAAATAATTATTAGTAGAATCTTCCTCATGCCATACGTACTATCTTTTCTCAAACCTTGATTTTATTGGGTTGTGGCATGCATATTCTTGTGATGGTATTCATACTAATATTCTTTCCAAAAAAGCCCAAGGGGGCAGGGAATATTAATTCTGGCTTAGCAACAACCATTATGCTAGGCCCAAGAAAGGCGACAATCTAGTACAAATCTAGATGGATAATTCATATCTTTCTTCCAAAGTTTTCCAACTGTTTATACATTGCAATGGAGCCTTGTTGTTAGTTCCAAAAATGAATAACCATTCAGAATTTACCTATTCAATTTTGGGTTCAGATAGCTTCTATCAGTGTTGTGTGGGTTCTTTGATTTTGTTAATCACCTTCTGAATGTCATTATTTTCCCTCAGAACTGGTTATTTGCTTTTTGAGAACCACGGGTCAATGGGTCAACATACCCGACCTTTACCAACCAGTTCTTTCTTTGGAGAAGAGAGAGAAACCACACCACACCGGTGTAAACTGTAGACATGTAGAATGAAGGCTGGGTTGGATTTGGGGCCCATAACCACTTGCAAGATAAATAGTTTTATAGGCCATATCAAATCAGGACCAAGCTCACAAAGATTATAATTTACTTGCCATCTGCAGGAAAAGGGGGGAGGAGACGGATATTTGCTACAGGCACGCGAGCAAACAGCACCAGAAAAGTGTAAGCAATACGACACTTTCATAACAACAATGCCCACACACGAGAATGGGGGACCATCCTTGACCATGATCATCATTGTTCTGAGGGAAGCGCTTTCTTTTCCTTTTGACACTTTTTCAATCTTGCAATGCACATTTTTATTATATCAAATAGAATGTCCGCTGTGATCAGTAACTACCAGATTCGGTGTGTGACCCCCATGTCAATGCACGCAGCCTGCTGGAGAACCTCAACAACTATTCGTCACTCAAGTTCAAGCACACGGCACACACAAAGCTCATGCCATGCTAGTACAAATATTTTCAATTCAGAATAAATTCTGGCCAAGGAGGAGGACCCCCACAACTATTCATCGCTCCCTCTCAAAGCAACTGTCATGGACCTGAACCCATGCCCGCTATGGAATAGGAAAAAGACCATGCTTGTGCCAAGTCCCTTGCCCATTCATCTTTGTCTAATACCAATCTAGTATTTCAAGAAAATCAACTCTCAACCCAGGATAATGCTAGGTGAGATCAATTTGCTTGTATTAGTGGTCAATCACACACCTGGTGTTTCTCAATTGCCCCCATGGACCTAGGTCTAATTGTCCTTCTATATTTATGTCTAGGTCATTGAAATTTTTCAAGGGTTAGACATACCAATATAACACATGTCAAAAGATTGGCCCCATGTCAAAAGCTCAAGCTTGATGTAAAAAACCCGGGTCCCCTATCAAAAGCACAAACTCAATGTCAAACCCAAAGTTTCAAATACATAGGACTAATACATTGTAAGGGTTTTGATTATTTGCGATATGAATGAAAGATTCAAGAATTTGTGTTCTTACACATGCAAACTGTAGGAATGCCATAACCTTGATGGACATCATAGTATCCAAGGGTTCATTTTTTCATCAATACTCATTGTAAATGTATATTATTTGACAACTGAGTTACAAGTGGCAATCAAAGTTGAACTTTTCTTTAAAATCATTCTCTCTTCATGTGGCCCTTGTATGAGTTTTTTTTTAAATATTCAATTGTAATCCAAAATTAAATATTCATATTTTTACATTGCTATTGGATATTTTTTCATAAACATATGCCATGAGTATCTCCTCCAACAAAGAAAAAAGTATATGAAGTTAGTTTACAGATTCCTTAGAAGTTCTTATGTTCATTCTTAAAATTTATGATTTTTTTGAAAAAATTTAAATAAGAAATGTTTATGAACATCAAAACATGTCCAAATGTTAATTGACATGGTTCATTAGAAAATCCATGATATGCATAATTTAAAAGTAAAAACACATTAATCAAACATTGTACCATAAAATTGCAAATCATTCATGAAATCAAGATGGTCCATGAAAAAGATGGTGTGATGATCCTAATGGTACCATTGGGCAATCATACTTTCACCCACCTTTGATTGGACACAAAAAAGTCAATGAATGATGGAGTTTGATTGTTGGGCAATCAAATCACATGCAACAAGCAATGCGGGTGAATGCATGGTGGAGTGGTGAATTCTTGGTGTCACAATAGTCATTTCTACATGATGCATTGTGATTAGATGATTGTGGTGCATAACATAAATTTGAATTTGTCAATTAAAAATTGCCAATACATTAACATGATGGTTATGACATTTGTATAATTTTTTTTTGAAAATAATGCATTCATTATCAACAATGGACTTTTGAAATTCAAAAATATGGACTAATTAGCTGACTAAATTGTTCGTAAATTGAAGAATTCATATTAAAATATGCCTTGAAAAATGAAATAATAAATCAAGTGTGAATTTTTTTCTTTAAAACCTTAATCAAAGGTAGTTATGGAGTTTTAAAAGGTCAAAATTGGATTTAATTTTCAAAAGTCTGTTTGGAAAAAAAAAATTGTTTTTCAAAATTTTATGCCTAATGAACATGTTTTTAAAATCTCTTAATTGGATTTCATTCATATGGACTTTATGGGTTTTTCTATAAAATTTTCATGTGGCATCCACAATAACAAATGACATCAATGATTTTTGATATATGTTATGATTAGTGTTGGGCAGTTCTCTATCTTTTGGAGAATCTTTGAGTATGTCCTTCTTATTACTATTTTTTGAAAGAACTTACATGTAAGGTTTTGAATTTTATTTAAAAATTTGAAAACCTCTAGTTAAGGTCAATGTTTTTTTATAGTTATGGAGGGTTCACGAGTATTAGGGTTTTAATTTTTTTAAAGGGGCAAGTCCAAGTAACAATTAGGGTTTAAGGATTAGATTGTCCAAAAAGCATGGTTATTGTAATTACAAGGCAAGTACTTGAAAGAAATGAATTTTTAAATTTGAAAATGTAATGAAACTACATCTACAACAATTTATTTCCTTAGAATTGGGCTTTTAAGCATTTGGCATGAGATAGACCATCACAAAAACCTTCAATCTAATTGAACAAACATATGACCCAAACATTATTACATACCACATAATTCTTCAATGCATATGAAAAATCATAACAAAATGGACTAGAAAGACTTCCAATTACAAAATATCAACAACTAACCTTAAGGACAAATCTATTTTCAAAACTAAGCTTTTGGGCATTTGACACTTGACAGAACATCAAGATTACAAATTACAGACGTCTTCAATGCACATGTGAGAAATGATAACAAAATGGATTAAACATAATTCCAATAATTAAAAATTAGTAATTAATCTTAAAATATAGGGATAAATGCAACCATGATCGAACACAATCAATTGACCTTGAAATCTAAGGAGAACTCCAACCACAATTAAACATAATTAACAACTAACTTTATAATCTAGGGACAAATCCAACCACAAATGAAAACATATTACTTGCAAAACAAAACAAAATTGACCTCCTAGAGCAATGCACGTGCCCCAAAAACACTTGTAGAAAGACAACATGTGCAGCACATGAATAACAAAATTCATAAAAGGTTTCAGGTTTTAGCCAGACACATATGACTCCAAAACATAAGACCTTGTAACTTCCAACCTTAATTAATGAACCCACATTGAAGACCATGGTAGTTGCACACTAAATAGTTCATTTTTTGATGTCACAAGGGCAATTTTTGGGGGGTACCTCTAAGTTTGGTATAATATGTGTTGGAATACATGATTGAAAATTATAGAAGGGATTCATCTAACCAATTTATAACACTTGTATAATCAAATTAAAAAATTTGAAAATAAAATGTCGTCATTTCATTACAAGGTGGACTTTTAAAACGATGTAACATCTTTGTCACAATCCATAAAGAATTTTATGGACTTTTATTATATAATGAAAATATGTGAAATGTTGATTTTTTTCCTTAGTATGATTGTGAAACTATTGTAATGCCAAAATAAAAGCGTACAAGCAAGTTTAATATTTTAATTTATCATGTCTCCATAAAATAACCAATAGTTTATAAAGTTCATGATTTATTAAAATGGAAAAAAAATTAAATTATTTTTTTCTAAAAAATGACATTATTACCCTACATAACATTTGCCAATTATAAAAATTGAAAAAATCCATGTTTTTGCTTCTAACTTTTGCCCTAGCTAATCAAATCAAAACATGTGTTGCAATTTTAAAACTTGTAAATTTCAAGTTTAAGTATTCCACTTGCCTCCTACTTTCAAATGGACAATTTTACATTCCCAAAACATCAAGCATTTGAATTAAAGTTTTTGAAAAAGTAAAATTATGGACTCTACATTGCCATTTTTGGTCCACCTTAATGTGTATTCACCCACCATTAGGTCATTCCTAGGTTCAACCCATTTCATTGTAGGAAATTTGGTAGCAAATGTGAAGTAAGGAATACCTATGCTACAACACAAAGCAAGTTTTCAATCCTTAGCACTAATTTTATAAATTCACCAAGAAAAAAATAAAATTAGAATTCTAATTGCATAAGAAAAATGTTAATAGAAAAAACACAAATTGAAGATGAAAGCAAAAACTTAAACCTGGAATTAGAAGAATTCAAAGTTTGAATCTTCCTCAAAGAAATCTTATTCCTCAATCAATCTAATGTGCTCTTGAATCATTATAGAATACTTTTCCATAAATTCAACCATGACTTTAGACTTCAAAGGTCCATCACACCCAACACGAGCATCATTATCTAAGCGAATTTTTTATGATGAAAACATTTATTTAAATTTTCAATCCCAAGCCTAGATCACCTCAAGTTAGTGATGACACCTGAAACACTAAAAATTTGCTCGATTTTAATCTATGATCTCACAATACCAAAAACTTGTCAAGTAAGGAGAGAAACATGCAAAAATTGCATAACATGTTTTGCCCACCAAATTAAAGTGTTTTCAATCTCTATTAATCGTACTACAAATCATTGATACAATTACAACTCATTCTTTAATGTGGACATGATTGCATCATCATTTAATACAATCTATTAAAAAAAGGTCATCATCTTCAACTATTGTCAATTAATCTATTGTTGCCTTAACATGGTTCAAATGAAAAAACACTTGCAATAAAAGAAGGCACACAATATTAATGTCATAGTTTATCACAATTTGAATGGCATGTGCATAGCCCACAAAATCTAGTATAACCTTCATGTTCTTGAAGTGGGAGTCAAGCATGATGGCCAACATGTTATGAACCTTGGCTTGATTATAAATTGAAGCAAATGCCAATAATGGGGATAGAATATTGATGATTTATGTCATCATCTTTAGTTTGAACTCCTGCAACTTTGAATCAAAGTCCCCACAAATTAATGGTTGATTTAAAGCTTGGATCCTAACCACATCAACTTTCATGGCAATGCATAAGGTGAAGGCAGAATAAAATGCATCTAACAACAACCAATAGTCAACACTTTGATTCAAGACACAAAGTTTCACAATAGAAAGGAACATATTTATAATGGCTTGTACAATAACCTATGTCCAAAATAACAGCACTCTAGAAGATAAATTAATAGCTTGTTGTTTGTAATATATTGAAATAGCATTCCAATACTCCAATGTTTTTTGGAATATGATCATTCAAGAAGCAAACCATGTCTTCATTAGAATTTTCAACACCTTGGCAAGAAATCTTGTAACAATACAAGACTCTTTCCACTCCTACTGCCCCTTCCCAAAATATTTTGTCCAAATAATGGTCTTTTGCAATGAAGATTAAGCTTCTTTTAAACTAACTTCAAAAAGATTAACACAAACCTTAATGTCATCAATAGCATGTTGGGTTGCCTTTGACATGGCATGCCCAAAACATGACCCTACAATTTGGCATGCTAGTTGAAGGGCAAAACAAGAAACAATAAAAGTTAATGCAGAAGTCAAAATGCTTAAATTAGACCCTTCATCTTTGATTTATGCAATTATTTTGTCAAGTAAACTAAAAGGAGTCTAGCAAAGATTTTACCTGGTTTGTGATTGTTACACCTATAGTGTTATGTACCTTAAAAATCCCAATTGTTACATGATAAGGCTCCCATGAAATGTTGATGAAGCTCACAACAATAATAAAGGTATCAAAATCCACACGAAACATCCAAAGGTCAAATGAACATGTACAAATAATACAAGATGTAAGGGTTGGGACGACAGATATCTCCTTGGTTTTCTCCACCATATCTAAAAGCATTTTAATCACCATTTGGCGATGGGATGGAAACAATACACGCCCACATTGCCACAAAACCAAACGTCATAGTCATGGATTTTCAACAGACGATAAAAGTCGGTAACCTTTTGCAAAATTGAGTACCAAGCCTCCAAAAAGGCCCAATGTAAAGGATCTAATTTGTGGTAAGGTCGTTGGCTACCAAAAAAGTCTATGATTTGAGAAAGGGGGACAATTTTCCTATTATTTGACCCTTGTTTTCCACTTTGGGTTTTTGTAACCTTTTGCAACAAAAATAGTCCCCATTTTTTATACAAATCTAAAATTATGTTCATGACAAACATGTTTTTTCAAAGCACTTGTGTCGTGGTTTTTATTGTAGCTGACAAGCCCTTTATGTTTTCTTTGAGCATCAAGGAGTTCCAATTGAGTAGGGTGACAAACAAAACAACGCATCATTTGTGGGTTATAGATGTTCACTGCTACACCGTCATTCACCACAAAAAGCCCAATAGGTTGATGTTCAATGGTTAGGAGACCATAGATTTCTATTGACCACCAACTTTGGAACAAGGATTTCCCAAGTTGCATCTATGTCAACATTTCATGCCTCTTGTGATCTAAGCTCAATCTCAAATTAAGACATAAAATCAATATCATTTTCATAACATGAAATGATTATTATAAGTTATGTGGCACTTGTGGATGCCATTGTAAACGACCTTATATGTTAGGTTTTGTTTTATTTGTTATTGTCTACAAAAAACATAAAGGACATAAAGTTTAGACATGTATGAAAATTCAATGGCATCCTATCACAAAAACTTACTTGAAGTTGTTATTGCATGGTAGAAACCTTGTTGATGTAAAAAATTGTGACAAAAATGACATAATGTTTACACATGTATGGGAATTTAGTGGCATCAACTCAATCACAAAGCCTTACTAGAAGCTATTGCTACATGGCAAAAACCTTGCTATTGATGTCTACAAAGTAAAGAAGACATAGAGCTTACACATGCATGGGAACTCAATGGCATTTCATCCATCACAAAGACTTATTAAAAGCAGCAATTGTTGCATGGAAAAAATGTTATTGCTATGTTTGCAAAAAAAGGACATAGAACTTACATAATAAAAAACTCAATGGAATTCTATCCATCACAAAGACTTAGTACTAGAAACACTACTACATGGCAAAATCTTTATTGATGTAAAAAACTAAGAAAAGAAAAATGATGGAAAGATAAAAACTTACCTACAACTTGTAAGCAATGCAAGATGACCACCACAATGACCATTGTGATGATCCTCAACAACACCTAATGCTTTAAAAACTTTTGCTCAAGTCTTATAAGATTATTCACCAATCATCAACATCACACAAAAACAAATTGTGATGCAAGCTTCAAGATATGGAACATGGACTTATGAATTACAATTAAAAGACACAACAAACCTCAAAATGTTGTTTTGCAAACATCAATGAACAACTACCACTTGGACATGTTCTTTGTATCTTTATGCATAATTGATTTAAGGGTATCTTCAGTCAATTCAAATAGGTGATAAGGAAACAAAATTTGGGATATAACTTGCTACTTATGATAAGCAAAAAAATTCAAATATCAATAGACAATTATCACTTTGTTAAGATTCATTGGACACATTATGCAACCCATCAGGATCAAGCCATGTACCTTTCAATAATTTCCATGCCATCTGGTGTGTTACATAATGCACAATAGCCCTTTCAAGTATTCTTTTCATGGTGATCACATAAACCTACCACCACCACTTGAGTGGTAAACATGAGTCACGATGTTGACTACCATGATCATAGACACTACATTAAAAGGCTCAAAATCACTTGAAACTATGAAAGTAGTTGACATAAGAATGGGGAAGTTTAAAAAGCTTAACTAATGTCTAAACTCCTTGTGAAACAAAAGGCATAACAACTAGATAACAAGAAAGCTAGGACAAACAAAAAGTGCCCAGTTTCTTACATGCCATAAGGCTAAAAATAATGTTAGAAAGTTAAGGCCAAGCACAACCACAAAACTTACACAAGTCTCTTATCGTTGACCTGCTACATACTACGTAAGTTAACACAAAGCATATATATGATATTGAAGCTAACCATTGTATCCATTCCAACATGAACATAATGTACACAACAATAACAAGTACATTAATAACTTGCGAATGTTAACAAAATATTAGACATCACTTTGTCACAAATGGTAGTGACTAGTTGCCATTACTCTCCACTGACTTCATCAACTACCAACTGTAAATGTATGTATGCTTCATAATAATTTTTTGAACATGATGGGCACAAAAGTTTGTATCTTGAGTTTTTCTTACATTTTTATAATCAATGGGAAGACCAGTCATGATGGTAGGTTCCCACTCAAGAGACATAACATTAAAAAAAACAACAATATATTCATTCAAATTGCAATAAGCCATCAAGGGTTAGTTTTAAGGCAAGCTTCATTTTATTTTAGCTTGCCCCTATGCAAGCAAAGATCTAACCCTAAAGCATAGGGGAAATACTAAGCATATTTAGAGGACACTAATGGCATGGAAATGCAATAGAAAGTCATTCACAAAATAATAAGTGGTAAGATCCAACTACCTTTCGGACAATATGTGTTGTTGAGCGCTTCAAAGGGACAATAGGATTCACTAGTAGTTGATAAGGTTGATCATCATCCTCATCTCCCTCATTTTCTTTAGGTTGCATGTAGCCCTTAAGTAAAAGTAGATAGTTTACCAATAAAGTTCATATAGTTGTTGCTCCCAGGCTCTAATCTTGAATGTAGAAAAAAGAGGCTTTAACTCAATCTCATGTCTTCACATGAATATTTGTCCTTGTCTCCCATAGTGGAACCCATCTTGCATCCCACATGTCTAGATCTATTGCTTCATTATAGTATGCAACATTTTCACTCCACTCCCTACAAGCATACCATATCAAATGTCAAAAAACATAGTACTTTGTTAGCGTTATTGAATTTTTTAGGCAAATTAACATGAAGCTTAAGACTAAATTGTTGACAAAACCACCTCTTGTTGTAAATAGTCAATCATTAACACATGGACTTGCAAACTATTGGAGCACTTGGTTGATCATGCCAATAATACTACTATATAAGTTATATTGTATTATGAAAGTTGGAGTGGTTCACAAATTAGGTTATCAATTATTTGATGTTTTTACTAGGATAACCATAGTAATTCTAATGGCAACATGCACTCCAACTCCCAACACCACAAGGAAAAAAGGTGCATGTGCATGGCTTGGTAGTTAAAATATCCTTGAAATTGTAGAGAAATTTCCACAACAACAATTTCAAAAGCAACATGAAAATAAGTGCAATTATATCCTTATGAGAGTTGCTCACAAAGTGTCAAACTATGTCCTTCATCATGAATAATAGTAATGACGTACCATGACTACCCAACAACTTCATCAACTCTAGATAATGGTGAGTGTGGAGAAGTTAAAAGTAGTTTGCCCAAAATTTTAGGCAAACCATAAAACAAATATCTATGTGATGAATTTATGTCACATTTCTAGATGCAGGAAAAAATATTCAATGTCATGATGTTGGTTAGGACTAAAGGGACATGGCCTCATAGTAACATGTCCAATTGTGACAATTTATCTAGCATCCTTGTGATTATTGATCTTGTAAGGAAGAAAAGGAGCAATGGATTATATGCTACAAATTTTCCAAAAACCTAATTGAAACACATGCATAATAAATGAAGTGAAAGTGAATTACACAAGGATGCCAAATCATTAGACTCGCTATGCCACCAAAATGAAGGACCTCATCAAATGGCATGCAAATATGCATTAGAATAATCCAAAATATAATTTGGTGATTGATTTTTTGATCTAAGATTAGGAAATTGAAATTAAGGTTTGATGTACGCTGAGATTTCTTGTAGCAAAATTCCATACATCATGCTTACAAGCCTTATTCTTTCCTCGTGCTTCAAAAGAATAAAAAATAGGGGGCAAAAAATAAAACTATCCAAATGGAAACCATAGATCCCATATTGTTAGAGAAGATCAATACTTCAAAATTTACAACTTATTCATTTTTTCTTGATCATATTGGAGTTAGTAGTACCCCACCAAACCCCTACCTAGTTGCATACAAATACTTAACAAAGGAACAAAGATCACATAATTGCTAATTTACTAAAGTTACAAGTAAGCAATGAAGATAATGTTATAACCTCGATGTAGTAGCAAGCATCACTACAAGAAATCATGGTTTTTTTTACCAGGAATTTTGATTAAAAAAACCCCCCTTATGGTTTTTTTGCCCCCATGTGCGACTTGACCAAAGTGCCATTTTGGACAAATTGATTTAGACCCAATCATTTTGATTAGGTCTTTTTGGTTGGTTCTTTTTATTGGGTTTTTTTCTACTAGGTTTTTTTTACTAAACCATTATCACAATAATATAATTTGGGATTTAAATTATTTTATCTAAAATTCATATGAAAATATTAATTAATTAATTACCCTACCTACCTAATTAATAAACCTAATAATTAATGCCAGAATTTTATTTATTTATTTACCTACCAATCCTATGTCCTAGGCCTAAGCTAGGCCACCTAGCTTAAACACCTAGGCTAGACCAAGCCATTTAGGTTAAGCCAAGCTCCCTAGGTTAGGCCTTAGGCTAGGCCAAGTAGCCTAGGCTACCTAATTAGGTCACCTATGTATCCAAGGTAGCCTAGGCTACAAGTGTGAGGACTTGAATTTCTCACCTCCACATTGAGGAGTCAAGTCCTTAACCATTACAACACCACCCCATAAATAGATTTTCTTGGTCAACATATTTGTAATGAACATGATTTTGGACGAACATATTCTAATCAACTTCCATGGTTTTTTTTTTTTAACATGCATATTGTACTAAATGAACTCAAACTTTTTTACACTATTTACATAAATAGATAGGTTATAGGTAGGATAGCCTAAATAAGTAAAAGGTACCTATTAATAAATGCATGTACCTAGGTAACATGTAGGTTATAATCTATTAAGCCTTATAGGTACCTACTAGGTTATGTTTATACCTACCTAGTAAACTATTTATGCCTATGTTATTTAATAGGCTATGTAAATACCTATTAATTTATTAATAGACCTAGCTTAGGCCTACTAGGTAGATAGATTAACCTATTAGGTAGGTATAGGCTTAAGCTACCTACCTAATAGGCTTAGATAGTGTAGCTTAGGTTAGCTACATACCTAATAGGCCTAGGTGGCATAACCTAGGTTAAATACATACTTAGTAGGCCTAGGGAACCTAGGTTAAACTACATACCTACATAGTAAGCTTAAGTGGTCTAAGTTAGGCTATGTACTTTGTAGGCCTAGGTGGCCTAAGCTACTAACCTAGTTAGTAAGATACGTTACTTATAGGTAATTAATAAAAATAATTAAAAATGATTGATGAATTACTATAAATTATAAATAATAAATAATATCAATGATTAATAAATTATTATTTACTACTGATTAATAATTATTCAATATAAATGGCTGATTATTGAATATTTCTTATGAAATATGAAATATGAAATAATAATAATATACTATTAATTAATAAAATTTTAAAATTCAGATTACTAGTTATTGATTATTTATTATGAATTAATAATTAATAATTAAAATATTTAAATTTTAATAATTAATAATTAAAATATTTAAATTTTAATAATTAATAATTAAAATATTTAAATTTTAATAATTAATAATTAAAATATTTAAATTTTA